>Ga0326726_10000042_pt1 | contig 111234 bp, 103 predicted proteins | sample MHFenrmetagenome_2_FD_207603 | JGI IMG/M metagenome (GOLD analysis project Ga0326726, IMG submission 207603) | Lab enriched peat soil microbial communities from Michigan Hollow, Ithaca, NY, United States - MHF15MN | ecosystem: Environmental > Terrestrial > Soil > Wetlands > Peat | place: USA... | reverse complement strand
ACTGATGAAAGAGGTTATCGATACAGTAGGCCGCCGTAAAACCTCGGTCGCAAGAGTATTCATGTCGCCGGGCAAAGGCAGGATCGTGGTCAACAAACTGCCGATCGAAGAGTATTTCAAGGACGAGTTCAAGAGAAGCCAGGCATTGAAGCCGCTGGTCGCTGCCGACAAGCAGAATGAGTTCGATATCAAGGTCAACGTACGTGGCGGCGGTGTTACCGGACAGTCCGGCGCGGTCAGCCTTGGCATCGCAAGGGCTCTTGTCGAATTCGACGAATCCATCCGTCTGTTGCTCAGGAAAGACCGTCTCCTTACCAGGGATCCCCGTATGGTCGAGAGGAAGAAATATGGCCGCAAGAAGGCTCGTAAATCCTTCCAGTTCTCGAAACGCTGATATCGTTTTTTTATTACACAAATCGCATATCCTGTCATTCCTTTTTTTAGGATGAAACCAGCGGGAAGTGTCCGGCGCTCCGGTGCCGGATACCCGCGGGCAGAGGCAGGATAGAGGAACAACTAAAACAAAAGGATGACCATGTCACACTTTCAGCTGGAAGAAATGCTCAAGGCCGGCGTGCATTTCGGCCACCTCGCCCGCCGCTGGAGCCCGAAAATGAAGCCGTATATCTTCATGGAGAAGAACGGCGTTCACATCATCGACCTCAAGAAAACCCTCGTCATGGCCGAAGAGGCTGTCAAGGCGATCGAAGCGATTGCCCAGACAGGCAGGGAGATCATGCTCGTCGGCACCAAGAAGCAGGCCAAAATCATCATCTCGGAACAGGCAGAACGCGCAGGAATGCCGTATGTCTGCGAGCGCTGGCTTGGCGGTATGCTGACCAACTTCTCGACCATCCGCCAGAGCATCAGGCGTATGAACTCTATCGACAGGATGGAGACGGATGGTACCTTCGATATGATCACCAAGAAGGAGCGCCTCATGCTGCTTCGTGAAAAGGACAAGCTTGTACGAATCCTCGGCGGTATTGCCAACATGACCAGGCTTCCCGCTGCACTTTTCGTTGTGGATATAAAGAAAGAGCACATTGCGATCAAGGAAGCCCGTACACTCGGTATTCCGATTTTTGCCATGGTCGACACCAACTGCGACCCGGACGAAGTTGACTTTGTGATCCCGGCGAATGACGATGCCATCCGCTCGATCGATCTCATGGTCAAAGCCGTTGCCGATACGATCATCAATGCCCGCGCATTGCAGGTCGAACAGGAAGTCCTTGCTGAAATGGATGGAGAGGCGGTCGAAGAGGAGCCGGCGAACGACTGAACTTAAGAGTATCGGAGCCAAAGTAACCTGCCTGCAGATTACTTTGGCTTCCGTTAAACAATCACGATAATTCCAGATAGTTATATGAGCCAGATTTCTGCCAAAGACGTCAAAGATCTAAGAGATACTACCGGTGTAGGGATGATGGAGTGCAAGAAAGCCCTCGAAGAGACCGGAGGCGATATGCAGAAAGCCATCGAATATCTTCGCAAGAAAGGTGCTGCGATGGCCGCCAAAAGGGCAGACCGTGATGCTCGCGAAGGTGCAGTTTACATCAGGATAAGCGACGACCAGAAAGCAGGCGTCATCCTCGAACTGAACTGCGAGACCGATTTTGTTGCCCGTGGAGAGGTGTTCACCAGTTTTGCAAAAGAGCTTGCTGACCTTGCCCTCGACCAGAAATGTTCATCGAGAGAGGAACTGCTTGCCGTCAAGCTTGGAGAAGCATACGGCGGGGAGAGCGTCGAAGAGGCCCTCAAGTCGATGACCGGCAAACTTGGCGAAAAGCTCGAGCTGAAACGCATGGCACTTCTTGTCGCTGAGGATGGCGTTCTTGAATCATACATTCATCCCGGATCTCAGCTTGGTGCGCTTATCTATATGTCAAGCGATCAGCCTGAAACAGTGAAGTCGCTCGCAAAGGACCTCGCCATGCAGGTGGCTGCTGCCGCACCGATAGTCGTCGACCGTTCGTTCGTACCGGCGGAGTATGTTGAAAAGGAGATGGAGATCTATCGCCAGCAGGCTCTTGCCCAGGGCAAGGCCGAGAAGTTTGTCGACAAGATCGTCATCGGGCGAATGGACAAGTACTATCAGGAGGTTGTGCTCACTGAGCAGACTTTCATCAAGGACCAGAATGTTCGTGTTTCGGAAGTGCTGAACGAGTTCAGGAAGAAGAACCAGGCGACGGCCGAAGTCAAGGCATTTGTTCGCTACCAGTTGGGAGCGTAAAAACCAAAAAAGCCTCGTTGTTGACGAGGCTTTTTTTTTGCTAATTATCAGAGATGTTGCAGCCAATCAGCAAAGGGGAACAGCTATGTTAAAGTACAGTAGGATCCTGCTCAAGATCAGCGGGGAAGCTCTCGCCGGCGAGGGTGGATATGGCATTGATGCTGGTGTTCTTGAAGCATTTGCTGATGAGATCAAAGAGGCGCACGAACTCGGTGCCGAGATTGCACTGGTGATAGGAGGCGGTAACATATTCCGTGGCCTTTCGACGGCTGCGGCATCCATGGACCGTGTTCAGGCCGATTACATGGGGATGCTGGCTACAGTCATCAACTCTCTGGCCCTCCAGGATGCGCTTGAAAGAAAAGGCATTTATACGCGACTTCTGACGGCAATCAAAATGGAGCAGATTGCCGAGCCTTTCATCAGGCGCCGTGCAGTCCGCCATCTGGAAAAAGGGCGTGTTGTCATATTTGGAGCCGGGACCGGCAATCCTTACTTCACTACGGATACTGCCGCCTCGCTGCGTGCCATCGAAATCGAGGCTGACGTCATTGTCAAGGGGACCAGAGTTGAAGGTGTTTACGATTCTGACCCCGAAAAGAACCCGAACGCCGAATTTTTCCCGAGTATCTCCTATTTCGACGTTATCAGGAAAAACCTCAGGGTAATGGATATGACGGCCATTACGCTCTGTCGAGAGAATACCCTGCCGATCGTCGTGATGAACATGAACAGGAACGGCAACTTCACCCGTCTGCTCAATGGCGAGCAGATCGGCACGCTGGTTCATGTCCAGGAGGACCAGGCATAGAGGTGGAAGAAAGAAAAAGGACCAAAAGGACTAAATGTAAGAGATGGACTTAATGGACATCAGAAAAAAATCTACCTGTATTCTTTAGGGCTGACCATTCCAACTCTATTCCGTCCGTCCTGGTCTGTGACTTTCAGCTTTCTCTATGAAAAAAGGCTGCCTTATCCTGATGAGGCAGCCTTCTGCAGTTTATCTGCCTGAGACAGGGTCTAATAATCTTCCTGTTCTTCCGGCGGGGCGCCAAGCATTGCGAGAGCCTGGTTGATTGTCTGCCAGTCGAATCCACGGTTCCTTAGAAAGGTGAGGAGCTTTTTCTTTTTTGCTTCAGGCGTTCCCGAGAGGGAGCGCATTTTCTTTTCAGCGGCCGATGTACACAGTTTCATCTGGTCGTAGCTGCCCATCATCTCGTCGACGATCTCTTCGGACAACCCCTTCTGCTTTAGCCTCGCCTTGGTTTTGATTCTACCTTCCGGCCTTCGCCTGGCCATGCTCTCGATGCAGTTCCCGGCAAATACCCGATCGTCGATCAGCTTGAGCTGTTCAAGTTTTTCAATGGTCTTCGAAATGGCTTCAGGTGCGAAGCCCCTGCTTTTCAGCTTTGCTTCGAGCTCACTCCTGCCGTGAGCCCTTCCGGCCAGCAGGCGTAATGCCTGGTTTAGCGCCGCACTCGATCTTTTTTCATCCATCCCCTTTGGGTTTGACTCCGACCAGCATGCCCGGGTTCACATTGTGGCTTTTTTCGAATGAAGCGAGCTCAGCTGTGAGGAGCCTCCTGAATGCAAAGCTGGTGATGAAGTTGATCATCTTTTTCGGGTTGAACATCATCCTTCCGGCAATGGTCTTCCAGGTGTAGACGCTGACATAGCTTTTCAGCACCTTGTACTGGAACAGGAGCGGGTCGTAGCGGTCTGACTTGATGACAAGGTGAAGCGCATTGTATTTCTCCCAGTCCTCGTCGGTGATCAGCCCCTTTTCCTTGTAATCCAGATACATCTGGGTGCCCGGATATGGCGTGATGATCTGGAAAATGGGCATGAAGATGTGGTTGTTCTTCACGAAATGCACAAGATCGTCGATATCTTCGAAGGTGTCGATTGCAGGGTTGAACAGGAAATTACCCTGAATGTTTAGGCCGGCTTTACGGCAATCTTCGATGATCTTCGAATATTTCTCGGCAGAGTTCACATGCCCCTTGTTGTAGGCTTCAAGCGTGCTCTGCTTGATCGACTCGAGGCCGGCAAGCACGAAGTTGCACCCGGCGTCTACCAGTTTCTTTACTGTTGTCGCGTCTTCGAGGAAGTTAACGCTGAGAAAAACGCTGAAAGTGATGTTGCAATCCCTGAGCAGGTCGAGCGACTCCCAGAGCTTCTTTTTGTTGATGCCGAGGTTCTCATCGGTCAGCATGAACCACGGTTTTGAACTTTGCTTGCTGGGTTTGAAAAAGTACTTTTTCGCCTCTTCCACCTGGGCTTTCAGCGATTCCGGATCCTGGACGCGATACTGTTTGCCCGTGAAGTTCGGTGTGACGCAGAATGAACAGTTGAAAGGGCAACCTCTGGTGAGGTAGATGGGTATCGACTTGGTTCCATCAACTTTGCCGCGTTTAGAGGCTTTGGCGATGCGCTCGTAGTTCAACGGAACGATCGTCTTGACCTGCGGGAAATCCTTGGCGTCGTAGCGTGGCTTCAGTTGTTTGTTTGCAGCGTCGTCGAGCACCGTCGTCCACAGATTGTCAGCTTCACCTACGACGATCGAATCGCCATGTCTGGCAGCCTCATCGGGATTGAACGAGATATGGAGCCCGCCAAGTACAACCGTTTTGCCGTGTCTCCTGAACTCGTCGGCAATTTCATAGGCACGGGTCGCTTCGAGAGTCCTCGAGGTGATGCCTACAAGATCGTAGTCTCCGTTGTAATCGATCTGATCGTGGAAATGCTCATCAACCAGCTCGACCCTGTGTTGTGGGGGCGTCAGGCTGGTGAGCACGCCGAGAGCCATGTGGAAAAGGGGTTTCTGGTTGCTGTCGTCGTCCATTTTGCCCTGCGGCGACACGAGCAGGATTTTCAGCGGCTTGGTTGCCTCTGGGTCAGGAAATTGCATTCAGGTGAAATACCGGATTTTTCGGAAATACCATGACTCTCTTAAGCTGGGTTGCCCTGTAAATTGATAAATATATGTACTGGACAGGGAACCTGACATGTAAAACCTACAAAACCTTAAGATTTTAGCAAAACATTCAATTGCGGGATTTACGGTATCGGCGTATTATATGTCCGCAGAATGGGATTATTTAGGTTTTGAAGGGTTTTTCGGGGTGTCCGGATTTTGCTATATTCTGTTCTCAGCAGCCGTTTAAGGCTGATTAATCCTCTGTAAGTTGTAAGCCCAAGATGCCATGGCTCGTTATACACCCGAACAGCTTATGATGCGCAATGCATCGGTCTGGACCTATCTCCAGATCCTTCTTGCGCCGATACAGTTTCTCATTTTCCTGACAGGCGTGGTCCTCAATACCCTCTATGCGAACAACATCGGGAACATAGACTTTATCTGGATCAGTCTCGCCATCCTTTTCAAGACGCTCTTTTTTGCCATTCTCTTCATTACGGGCATGTTTTTCGAAAAGGAGATCTTTGGCCATTGGGTATTTTCGAAAGCATTTTTCTGGGAGGATGTAGGAAGTACGGTCGCCGGATTTTTTCATATTCTCTATTTCGTGCTCTCCTGGAGAGGTACACCGGAGAATGTTCTTGTAACGGCGGGCTACATCGCTTATCTCAGTTACATAATCAACGCCTTGCAGTACCTTGCCAGGATCTATCTTGAAAAACGCAACGAGAAGAAACTGATGATCCAGGGCCAGCTCTGACCGAGCAGGGTCCCTTGTTGTCAGTTACATCAGGAAATACGCCAATGAACTACAGTTTCAAAACTCTCTGGAACAGGACTTTTTATGCCGTCGGGCCGCTCTGGGCTGCCCTTGCCTGGATGATCTGGACCTCCGGGCAGTTGAAGACCGATGCTCATCAGCACCTCTTTCTCGCGATCGTTATTCCCGGCTTTATCCTGATGTATGTTTCAGGATTCCTTATCGAGAAAAGTCATGCGAAAAAAATGCGGAACCAGCAGTGAGCGGCTTTTTGCACTTTATACGTGGTCACAGGAACATTTTATACCCCTATGCTGAATCTCTGGAACGAGTCTGATCTGAAATCGACAACGGCAGGAAGGATCGATGCTGCCGATACTCCCGCCGAACTTGTAGAACTGGTTTATGCTTCAAGGCTTCTCGGAAAGGATGACCGACTGGTCATGCACGGTGGCGGGAACACCTCAGTCAAGAGCGTCCTGACCGATTTCATCGGCAATCACTCCAACGTCATCTTCATCAAGGCCAGCGGCGTCAACCTCGCGTCTGTCGACGTCCACGATTTTACCCCTGTCAGGATGGATCCGCTCCACAAGCTGCAGCAGATGTATGCTTTGGGTCAGCGGCACAGCGAGGAGGATATCAGGAGGTTTTCTACCAGGGAGTTCAAGAATTTCCTCTACCTGAACCTTTTCTCACTGACCGACCAGATGGTAAGCCGTTCGCTCAGCCCATCCATAGAAACCCTGCTGCATGCGTTCCTTCCCCATCGTTACATTTTCCATACCCACTCGCTCGCCCTTCTTACGCTCAGTAACCAGTCTGAAGGCGATCGCCTCTGCCGGGAGGCGCTTGGCATCGGGTTCGGCATGGTTCCCTATATCCAGCCGGGGCTCGGTCTGGCCAAGTTGTCATTGAATGCCTACGAACAGGACCCTGCGATTCACGGAATGGTTCTGCACAAGCATGGTCTCGTTACTTTCGGCGATACGGCCAGGGAGGCCTATGACCGAATGATCGAAGGCGTCAACAGCATCGAGGAGCGTATTGCCTCGGCTGACCGCAAAAGTTTTCCTTCAGCGGTCATTCCGGCGACAGTCGCAAGCGTCGAGGATGTCGCACCGATCATCAGGGGAGCATGCTTTTTCGAAAAAACGCCAGGCGAAAAGGACTATGAGGGATTCATTCTTGAATTCAGGAGCTCTCCCTCCCTTCTGGAATATCTCAATACCTCGGATCTGGAATCGTTCAGCCGAAAGGGAGCGATGACTCCGGATTTCATTATCCGTACGAAAAACCATCCGCTGGTAGTACCTGCTCCCGATGCTGCTGACCTTGAAGGTTTCAGGGCAGCTGTTCATGAACGTGTCGAGCGTTTCACGGCGGATTACCGTGATTATTTCGAACGCCAGAGTCTGGCGACAGGTCTGCAGGTCTCCATGATCGACCCCATGCCGAGGGTCGTACTCGTGCCGGGGCTTGGTCTTTTCGGCCTGGGCCGCTCACTGGCTGATGCGAAACTGACTGCCGATATCGCCGAGCACTCGGCGATCGCCATGTTCGATGCCGAGTCGGTCGGATGCTTCGAATCGATCTCCGAGAAGGACGCTTTCGAGATTGAGTACTGGGATATGGAGCAGGCAAAGGTGCGCAAGAACCGTAACGGAGGAGAGTTTGCCGGCAAGGTCGCACTTGTGACCGGAGGCGCCGGCGCCATAGGTCTTGCGACCGCCAGGGCGTTCCGGCAGAAAGGGGCTGAAGTCGTGATCATGGATCTCGATCCTGCGGCTCTCGAACGGGCGGCAGGGGAGCTTGGTGCAGGCACGCTGACCATTGCCTGCGACGTGACCGACAGGGATTCGGTGCGCAGTGCCTTCGATAAGGTTTGCAGGACCTTCGGCGGCATCGATATCATCGTCTCGAACGTGGGTGTGGCACTGCAGGGCAGGATCGGAGATGTTTCCGACGAACTGCTCAGGAAAAGTTTCGAGATCAACTTCTTCTCTCACCAGACGATCGCCCAGAACGCAGTAAGGGTTATGCGCAAACAGGGAACCGGTGGGGTACTTCTTTTCAATGTGTCAAAGCAGGCTGTGAATCCGGGTCCTGATTTCGGGCCTTACGGCCTTCCGAAGGCGGCAACCCTGTTCCTTCTCAGGCAGTACGCATTGGACCACGGTCGAGACGGCATCCGTGCCAACGGCGTGAACGCCGACAGGATCCGCAGCGGCCTTCTGACTCCCGAGATGATCAAGGCTCGCTCAACGGCCCGAGGACTGAGCGAAAAGGAGTATATGTCAGGCAATCTTCTCAATCTTGAAGTGACGGCCGAGGATGTTGCGGACGCGTTTGTCCATCTCGCCCTCGAGACCAGGACGACCGGGTCGGTGACCACGGTCGATGGCGGCAACATAGCAGCTGCACTTCGTTGAGTATCAATAAAATTATCAATTCAACAACCGAATCAGGAGAGCACGACGATGGCCGAATACGATAAGGACAAGCAGGCAAAAGAGTACTACACCGATATCCCGGTCAACAACTACGGTTTTTTCCTCAAGGGAGCCCATTCGCTCGACTGGGGCATGAAGAACCGCCTTTCGAGGATTTTCAGGCCTGATACCGGCAAGACGGTCATGTTCGCCATCGACCATGGCTACTTCCAGGGGCCGACCACCGGCCTTGAGCGCCCTGACGTCAACATCGTACCGCTGATGCCTCACGCCGATGCCATCATGCTCACCAGGGGTATACTCAGGACGACTGTTCCGCCGAGCCTCACCAAGGCAGTGGTCATGCGTTGCAGCGGCGGGCCAAGCATCCTCAAGGAACTTTCCGACGAAGAGCTGGCCGTCGATATCGAGGACGCCATCCGCATGAACGTCGCGGCCATCACGCTGCAGGTGTTCATCGGCGGTGAATACGAGACCCGTTCGATTCACAACATGACCAAACTGGTTGACATGGGCTTGCGTTATGGCATTCCGACCATGGCTGTGACTGCCGTCGGCAAGGATATGGTCCGTGATGCGAAATATTTCCGCCTCGCCTGCCGCATCTGTGCCGAACTCGGTGCACAGATCGTCAAGACCTATTACGTGCCTGAGGATTTCGATACGGTTGTCGCCTCATGCCCTGTACCGATCGTCATGGCCGGCGGCAAGAAGCTTCCCGAGCTCGAGGCGTTGACGATGTCCTACAACGCAATCCAGGAAGGAGCCGCTGGCGTCGATATGGGGAGGAACATCTTCCAGAGCGACGCGCCGGAGGAGATGATGAAGGCGGTCAACAAAATCGTGCATGAGAACTATACCCCGGAAGAGGCGTTCGAATATTTCAATACGCTGAAAGCCAGGAGCTGATATCGTCTGCAGGTGCTCCTTGCCTGCACTGTCTACACGGAGGCAGCCGTCGTCGCTGCCTCCATTTTTTTTATAACTGCTGCGGTTGATGGATCATAATTATGAATGTTGAAGACATCAAAGGGTTTTTTGCTTCCAGGGATACGCTCGATATGGAGCAATACCTTGTTCTTGACTATTACCTCGAATGTGTGGGGGACATAGAGACTGCCCTAGCCCATTTCTGCAGTGAACAGTCTACCGCTCAGTGGAAGAGGGTTGGGATCGACGAAGATTTTCGTCCGGTACATGCAGCCAAGGTCATCGGCCTTGAAATTATCGAAGAGCTTTTGCAGTTGAGCTATCCGGTCAAGCATGCCGAAACCGGTAAAATCCATGCATGTCGTGTGACCATCGCGCATCCGCACTGCAATTTCGGTCCAAAGATTCCCAATCTTCTGACAGCGGTCTGCGGGGAAGGTACCTTTTTTACTCCCGGCGTACCGGTAGTCAAGCTGATGGATATCGAATTTCCCGACTCCTTCCTCGCTGATTTCGAGGGGCCTCGGTTTGGCATCGAAGGGTTGCGCAATATCCTCAATGCCCATGGACGTCCCATATTTTTCGGTGTTGTCAAGCCCAATATCGGACTCAGCCCTGAAGAGTTCTGCGAGATTGCCCACCAGAGCTGGCTGGGTGGCCTCGATATTGCCAAGGACGACGAGATGCTCGCAGACGTGACCTGGTCGGCGATGGCTGATCGCGCAGCGCATCTGGGAGAAGCGAGGCGCAAGGCCGAAGCCGAGACCGGTGAACCCAAGATCTACCTGGCCAATATCACCGACGAGGTGGACAGCCTGATCGAGAAGCATGATGTCGCTGTACGCAACGGCGCCAATGCCCTTCTTCTGAACGCCTTGCCTGTTGGATTGAGTGCCGTCAGAATGCTCAGCAACTACACCCAGGTGCCTTTGATCGGCCACTTCCCGTTCATAGCCTCCTTCAGCAGGATGGAAAAGTATGGCATCCACTCCAGGGTGATGACCAAGCTGCAGCGGCTTGCCGGCCTCGACGCCGTCATCATGCCGGGATTCGGCGACAGGATGATGACGCCGGAGGAGGAGGTTCTCGAAAATATCGAAGAGTGCACCAAACCGATGGGACATATCAAACCATGTCTTCCGGTTCCCGGTGGCAGCGATTCGGCATTGACCCTTGAAACGGTTTACCGGAAGGTCGGCAGCGTCGATTTCGGCTTTGTGCCTGGCAGGGGAGTATTCGGACACCCCATGGGGCCGAAAGCTGGCGCAAGGAGCATCAGGCAGGCATGGGAGGCCATTGAGAAAGGCGTCTCGATAGAAACTTACGCCGAAAACCGTCCGGAACTCCAGGCCATGATCGACCAGGCAGTTGCCAGGAAATAAACCGGAAGCATAACGGTCCAGTGGAGCTGTTTTTTGCCGGAAACCATCAAGTCATCATGAACAAGCTCGAAAACAGGGTCGCGGTCATTACAGGATCGACCAAAGGCATCGGCAGGGCAATAGCCCATGAGTTCGTCAGGGAGGGGGCAAAGGTTGTCATCACCTCCAGCCGCAGGGAGAACGTGGATGCTGCCGTCAGCGAGTTCCCAAAAGGATCGGTGTACGGCCATGTCTGCGACGTAACATCGTACGGTGAAATGGAAGAGCTGGTGCGGGCTGCCGTCGGGCGGTTCGGGACCATCGACTGTTTTATCAACAATGCAGGCATTTCAGATACTTTCGCCAGCATCAGTGATAGCGATCCGGTAGCATGGGGACGGGTGATCGACACGAACCTCAAGGGGACCTACTACGGAAGCCGCGCTGCGGTCAGGTACTTCCTCTCAGAGGGCAAGCGAGGCAAAATCATCAACCTTGCGGGTTCAGGTACTGACAAGAGATCGAATACCCCGTTCATCTCCGCATACGGCTCGACAAAATCGGCCATTGCCCGATTTACCTTTGCCATTGCCGAGGAGTACCGCAACACTCCAATCTCGATCATGCTCCTGCATCCTGGTCTTATCCGGACGGGCATGATCAGTCCCGGGCAGACGACACCCGAATTCGCAAGGCAACTCAAGACTTTCAACACCATTCTCGACATCTTTTCGCAGAGCCCTGACCGGGCTGCCCGTTACGCGGTCAAGATTGCCTCATCGTGGAGCGATGGCAAAACGGGACTTTATCTGTCCGCCCTCGACGGAAAACAGAAGAAGCTCATGCTCATGAGCTATCCGTTTCGTAAACTCATGAACAGAATCGATCGCAGAACCTACTAATCAAGGATGATATGCGGAAGATGACCAGAACAGTCACGTTGCTGATGTCAATGGTGCTTGCCATTCTGCAGGGGTGTTACAGCTTGTCAGGTGCTTCGTTACCCTCTCATTTGAACACCGTATCGGTTCCTTTGTTTGACGATACAACCCAGGCTGGCATCGCACAGTTCAGGGAGTCGATCACACGAAGTGCCATCAACAAGATCGAATCGCAAAGCAGCCTCACCATCGAGCCGGATCCTGCCAGGGCCAATGCCGTGCTTACAGGTGCAATCGTTTCGTATGCTGATGAACCGAGCCAGTTGGGCAGCGGAACGGAACGTGCCGTCACCAACCGGATCACGATCGTTATCAGGGGGAATTTCGATGACAAGGTGAAAAATGTGCGGATCTTCTCACAAACCTTCGTCGGTTTTGCAGATTATTCCGTCGGTAATTACTCCGCCCAGCAGACAGCGATCCAGAGCGCGATCAACCAGGCCGTAGACGACATGTTCAACCGGATGATTTCGAACTGGTAGAAATGAGAGTGCGTGTGCGAAGCTATTGCTTGCTCTCCGGCTTTTTCTTTTTCTCTTCGATGTAGTTCTTGATCCAGGCAATTCCCAGATCCTTGGCCGTGTGCAGCAGTTCGACTCCTATGACGCCAACAGTAGCACTCAATGTAGTGTGTTGTTTTTCTTCAGGAAGCGACTTGACTGCAGGACTTTTCTGTGAAGGAGAGACTATCCCCTTGATCACACGACCTAACAGAACCCCGGTCACGAATGAGGCGCCTGCTGCCTCGAGAGGATGTTTCCTGATGAGTTCTGCCGGTGACAGCTCATCCTGAAGATCATCTTTCAGCCGCATTGCCTGTGTTTTGATGTGTTCCCCCCGTTCGCTTATGGTCTGTTCCAGTTCGTCAATTCGCGACTGTATGCTCTTGATCGGGTCATTTGCGGTAGTCATTTGCGGAGAGAATGATTTTATGGATGATATTTTTCAGAAAGTCCGGCCTGACTTTCGTGAATATGAAAAAACAGATGAGAAAGATCAGGCTCACGGCTAGATAACCAAGCCACGCATGTCCTAGAAGTTCACCTGCCAGAAGTGCCAATGTTGTGATCAGATAGGCTATGCCGATCATGAGTATGACCGCCAGGATCAGGAGCGCACTCACGAGAGCCACCTTTTCGGTCAGTTCGATTCTGAGCAGTTCCAGCTTTGCCTCGATGATGGCCATCAGATCCTCATAGGTCGAGGTGACCGTCTTGTCGAGCAGCTTCGGGATTCCTGTTTTTTGTTTTTCCGAACCGCCTTTACGGTTGTCGGAGGATGTGTTATCCTTTTCCATTCTGGTCATGCATTCCGGTTACCTATTTTTTTCTCTTCAGGAGGAGGCCGAGAAAGAGGCCCGCACCCAGCGCATATAAGAACGAGTTTACCGGATTGTCCTTGATGTAGTTTGTTGCTTGATTCCTTGCCTCCAGGATTTTATCATAGGTTTCAGTGTCCTGGAAATCCCTGAAAGCCTGAGAAACCCTTTCGCTGACCTCCCTGATCGGTTCAGGAATATCTTCGCGAACCGAAGGGCTCGCTTTCGGCAGCTCCGGAGTGACGTCGATTATCGGTATTTGCTGTTCCATAGTCGTCAATGAGGTCTGGTTAAAGATCGAAGCTTTCAACCTGTTCGCGCTTCGCCTGTTTTGCGCACTGACCCGTTGCAGAAGTCGGAGATGTCGAGCCGAAGACTCCTGCCCGGTACTCTAAATATATGAAAAATCGTATTCTCGCCATTCCCTGATAAATATGGGGGAATCATGCAAAGTCAGTGCAGGAGTCTCCCGCCGTCGACATTGATGATCTGCCCGGTGATGTACTCACTCTCCATCAGGAAGCGTATGGTCATGACTATGTCCATCGGGTCCCCCAATCGCTCCAGTGGAATCTTTTTCAGGAGTTCCATTTCCGGTTCGTTGGCACGGCCAGGATACGCGGAAACAGTGCCTGGTGCGATAGAGTTGACGAGGATTCGTGGTGCCGCTTCCCGGGCGAAAATCCTTGTGAGGTGCTGGATACCTGCCTTTGAAACAGTGTACGGGGCATAATTTCGCCAGACAAGGTCTGCCGAAATATCGGACATGGTGATGATTCGGGAAATGAAAGGCTGTTTCAGCATGATCCGGGCTGCAGCCTGCATTGTGAAGAATGTGCCCTTGAGGTTGGTGTCGACCAGGCTGTTCCAGTCCGATTCAGTGACCTCGAGCAGATCGGTCCGATAAAAGTTTGAGGCGCTGGCAACCAGCAGGTCGAGCCTGTCAAAATGGCTGCTGAAGGTCGAAAACGCCCGCTCGATGTCGGCCTTTTTTGCAACGTCGCATTGGATCATCTGCGATTCCGGGCTGACCCAACGGATCTTATCGAGCGTCTCTTCCGCTTTTTCCCTTGACGAGTTCCAGGTGAAAAAAATAGAATATCCCTGCCCGGCGATGGCCAAAGCGATTTCGCTGCCGAGCTTGCCTGAAGCCCCGGTCATGAAGCAGGCCTTTTTACCTGAAGCGCCCATAAACGTCTGGTTGGAATGTTGCAGGATACCCTTACAACAGAAAGGTACGCCAAAAAGTTGAGAGACAAGGGGTTGACCGTTGGCAGAGTGGTGAGGTTGTATCGAAAGCAGAAACGGATCGGCGTTTATTGTGGTTGCCAGGAGCGTCTTGCAGTTGGCGCTGTCACCCATTCATCTTGACCGGTGAATTACCGGATTTAATGAGTCGGTATCATCACCGATTATGATATCAATAGAAAAATCAGCTCCTACGTCAAACGGCGGGTCGATATAAATGGGCTTGAAGCCGCCCTGCAATCAGCGTTCAGGACTGTTCCTTATTCCAGGTTCAGGAGAGCAACGTGTCTTTTTCAGTTCACGATCTTTGAGCTCGGGGTCGATCGCAGGTATTCAATGCCTGGAAAAATTCCGGTAGGACGGATGTGGGCTGGAACTGAGTGCCGACAGGCGACCTGTTCAGTTGAAGTAAACTATAGGTTATGAACTTGTCGCGCAAAGTAGATGGAGGGAAAATGAGGCTTGCGGGGTCAGGCCACGCATCTGATGCATGGCCTGAACTTGTCGTTTAGGAGCGTGAAGGGATCAGTCGACGCCGATGATGACGCTTGATGCCTTGAAGATTGCACAGGCCCTGCTGCCGGCTGCAAGACCCATTTTGGTCGAGCTGCCGTGGGTGATGACGGCCGACAGGATGTTGCCGCTGCCGATTTCGATATCGACCTCAGTGCTGACCGGTCCTTCGATCACGTTGGTGATTGTGCCGCTGAGGATGTTCCGGGCGCTCAGTTTCGCGTCCAGCAGGAAGGTGCCTACGATGATCGAGCTGGCCTTGACGATTGCGCTGGCGGCCAGGCCCTCTTTCAGTCCGAGCCTTTCAAAGGCCCCGTTGGTTATGACCGAAACGATCTGTGTCCCATCGGCGAGGGTGATTGCTACCTCTGCATTGACGGCCCCTTTCACGACTGAAGAAACGGTGCCTTTGAAGATGTTCCGTGCGCTGATGTTCATGATGTTGATCCTGGGTGGTTTATGATTTATTCCTGGTTTCCGGAAATTGATGTTCGTTAAGATAGTACGTAGAAATTCATATTCTTCAATTGATCCTTGTATTCAGTAATGCGCGGTTGTAATTACGGTTTACTGTTTTTTTTGCCATGCTCGGAAAATGCCAAGCGCGCCTTCATAATTAAGGTATTGATCGTTATAATGAGCAAATATTAATACAGAATTGTAAAAAGTATTTGTTTTATTAGTTAATTTGTGAGATCTTCAAGAGGGTAAAATACGCCCTTTTTTTTAGAAATCGTTGTATCGTAATGTATATAACGAATGAATCAATAAAGCGACTCCTTATGAGGGAAACCGAACAGAGAACAAAAGTATATATCGTCGGCACAGGTCCCGGTGATCCCGAACTGCTGACGGTGAGGGCAGACTCTGCGATCCGCAACGCCGACGTGATCCTGTATGACTGCAAGACGGTCGAGCCCGCTTTGCTTGTCGCATCTGCATCTGCAACCATCATTGCCGTGGAACGCTCGCAGTACGAAAATGGAGAGGGGTGCCGCGAGGAGACACCGATGATCAGGGCTATCCGTGATCATTATCTCGAAGGCCTGAAAGTGGTTCGGCTGAAGGCAGGCGATCCGACGCTGTTCGGGGGCGAAGTCGATGAATGTGATGTACTCGACCGGATCGGCATTCCCTACGCGATCGTGCCGGGAGTATCTGCCGGAGCCGCTGCTGCCAGCGCCTACGCCATGCCGATAAGCCGAAAATTCGAAAGCGACGCCCTGGTCAACATCATAGCCAGCGAAGTAACCGATGAGCTCGAATCTCTGCTCGGGAACGGTGCGAAAATGTTGGGGCATGGAGCAACCATGGTGCTCTATATGGCTACGGCGAACCTTCCCGTCATCCTCGGGATATTCACTGATGCAGAGGTGCCGGAAGAGACACCGGTCGTCGTGGTCAGCAAGGCTGGTTGGCCGGATGAAGCTTTTGTCGAGACAACGTTTCGCGAGTTGGGATCCGAAGGTTTTTCGCTGGGCATCAGTGAGCCTGTGGTCTACACGATCGGCCGGTATGTAAGGGTGAGGAAAACCCCTTCCGGATCCCGCAAGTCCTGTGTCCTGTTCTCCAAATGTGCACAGTGACCCCTTTTTTTGAAATCGGTTATATAGCAAACGTTATAACGTAATAATATATTTTTATGAAAAAAGCAGTATTGATGGTTCTTCTGCTGGCCGCTGTCCGTCCGGCACTGGCAGCCGCGGCTCCTTTGGCTTCCGATACAGGCTCGTCAACCATATTCACGGCCGGCGAGGTTGTCGTGACAGGCAAGAAAGATACTCCGGCCAATACCATATCATCGGGCAGGATCGAGGATCTCGACAAGACCGATATAGCCGGAGCGGTAAACCTCCTGCCAGGCGTGAATTTCGGCAATGTCGGTGCCAGGAACGAAGGGATGATCTATGTCAGGGGCTTCGATATGAGGCAGGTCCCGCTCTATCTGGACGGTGTGCCGCAATATGTCCCTTACGACGGATATGTCGACCCGAACCGGTTCACGACGTTCGAGTTGTCTGAGATCACCGTTTCGAAAGGATATTCGTCGGTCTTGTATGGTCCCAACACTCTCGGTGGTGCGATAAACCTTGTTACCAGGAAGCCTGAAAAGAGATTTGAAGGAAGTTTGAGGTCTGGTATTTCCTGCGGCGATGGCCAGATTGCTTCGGAGTATGGAGCGCTTAACATCGGATCCAACCAGGGCAAGTGGTATGTCCAGGGAAGCCTTTCTGATCTGGACCGTAATTTCCGGCCTTTGTCCGGACAGTTTACCCCGACAAAAAATGAAAATGGCGGCAAGCGGGACAATTCACAGACCCAGGATGTGACCGGCGGATTGAAAATCGGCTTTACCCCGAACAGCTCCGACGAATACACCCTGTCATTCAACGGGATAAGCTCCAGCAAAGGGGTTCCTGTCTATACCGGGTTGAACCCATCAGGTGCCGTCAGGTACTGGAAATACACCGATTGGGACAAGTCGAGTGTTTATTACATCGGCAAGACCATGTTGAGCAGCAAAACGTATCTGAAAACCAAAGCCTATTTCGACGGATATTACAATGTGCTCGACAGCTATGACGATGCCACCTACACAACTCAGAAGAAAAAATCGTCGTTCACAAGCATCTATGACGACAAGACGGTCGGGGCATCTACGGAGCTTGGCACGGAGATCGTGAAGGACGATATCCTGAAGCTGGCGCTCCATGAGAAGCACGACATGCATCGTGAATACAATGTTGGACAGACAGCGAAGAATTTTGAGGACAATACGCTGTCGATCGCCGCTGAAAACACCTGGAAGGCATCCCGCGACGTCAATGTGATTGTCGGCGTGAGGCAGGATTACAGGAGTACGATCAGGGCGCAGGATCTTCAGGGCACCACGCTCTCTTCGTTCCCGCTCGACGACAATTCTGCAACGAACTACCAGCTCGCCGTAGTCGGACATCCGGGTGAAAATCAGGAGTTGACGGGATATGTCGCAAGGACGACCAGGTTCCCGACCCTGAAAGACCGCTACTCTTACCGTATGGGCAGCGCCCTTCCGAATCCGTCGCTGGCGCCGGAGCAGAGCTGGAACTACGGGATAGATTACTCGTTCAAACCTGCCGACAAGCTCAAATTCATGGCTTCGGTATACCTGAGCAAACTGAGCGACGTGATCCAGGAGGTCGATAATATCGCTTATGTCAACAGCGTATGGGTTTACCAGTTCCAGAACGCAGGCAGGGCGACCTACAAGGGTCTCGATCTGTCGTCCGAATGGACGCCGGTATCCTGGCTCAAGGCTTTCGGCGGATTCAGTTACATCGAAAGGAAAAACGACAGCAACCCTTCCCTGTATTTCACCGATGTGCCGAAACAGAAGTTCAATGCAGCCGTTCAGTTCATGCACGGCAAAAAGACATGGGTACAGCTCGAGGGCGAGTATGATTCGAAACGATACAGCACGAGTGACGGCAAGTATTCGGCTGGAGGTTACGGACTTGTCAACCTGAGGGGGAACGTCGGCCTGAATAGTGCATTGTCGCTGCAGGCTGCGGTCGAAAACCTGTTCGACAGGAACTACCAGGTCGCCGAAGGCTATCCGGAGCCCGGACGGACCTGCGTGATATCGATGGCATTCGCTTTCTGACGTCCATGAATCCAATCCCGGCCGCCCTCCTCAACCCGTATGATCCTGTATGGCAGGGCGGCCTGTTAACCAGTATGTGAAGTACAATGAAAGGTGTTTCGCTGATCCTGCTCTGCCTGTGCTTACTCGTCGGGCTCAGCGTCCTCTCGATGGGTATAGGGCGATATCCGGTTTCTCCGGGGGCTGTTCTGGCATGGATGACGAACGGTGGTGGTGCCGATGACAATGTTCCGCTCATCATGCTCGGCATACGGCTGCCCCGCATGATCGCCGCCATCGCAGCCGGCGGGGCGCTCGCGATTTCAGGAGCGGCCTACCAGGGCCTTTTCCGCAATCCGATGGTCAGCCCCGACATTCTCGGTGTCTCGTCGGGGGCGGGTTTCGGCGCCGCCCTCGCCATCCTGCTCTCGATGCCGGCGGCGGTCGTCCAGCTCATGTCGTTTACGGGCGGCATATCCGCAGTGCTTATCGCCGTGGCCGTCAGCAGGGCTATCGGCCGCGGAAACGAATCGGTGCTCGTGCTTGTGCTCTCCGGTATCGTCGTTTCGTCGCTGTTCGGAGCGTTGCTCTCCATGCTCAAGTACGTGGCCGACCCTCTCGACAAGCTTCCCGCCATTACCTACTGGCTCATGGGGAGCCTTGCTGACATCCGGATGCGGGAGCTGAAGACGGTGCTTTTCATGGTTGCAGCCGGGGCAGTACCCTTGATGCTGGTCAGCTGGAGGCTCAACGTACTGTCGTTCGGCGAGGAGGAGGCCCGGTCGCTCGGCCTCCATACCGGCATGATGCGCGCGGTGGTCATCGTTTGCGCGACGATGGTTACGGCCGGCGTGATCTCAGTCTGTGGAATCATCGGTTGGGTCGGCCTGGTCGTACCGCATATCTCAAGGTTCCTGGCCGGCCCGAACCACCGTCTGCTCCTGCCGGTTTCGTTCCTGATCGGCGGGGCGTTCATGCTCGCGGTCGATACCGTGGCCCGTTCGGCGGTTTCCATGGAGATTCCAATCGGCATCATCACAGCGGTCGCTGGTGCGCCATTTTTCATCTGGGTCATGAAAAAATCATCGATACGCTCATGGTGAACGGAGACGGCATCGTGCTCCAGATGAAAGGAGCCGGGTTGGGGTACAACGGAAGGGCGATTGTGCATGATGTCGATCTGGAGATACGGTCGGGCGACATACTCTGCCTGCTGGGCCAGAACGGCGCAGGTAAAACGACGCTGTTCAGGACGATGCTCGGGTTCATCAGGCCGGTCTATGGTACGATCAGTGTCGACGGCAGGGACCTGTCGCGACTCTCACCGAAAGAGGTGGCCGGATTCGTCTCCTACGTACCGCAATCGTATGCCATGCCGTTCTCCTACAAGGTACGCGATGTCGTGCTGTTCGGCAGGACGGCGCATCTCGGCATGTTCGCTGCGCCGGGAACAAAAGACCGGACGATCGCCATGGAGTGTCTCGAGATCCTCGATATGGCGCATCTTTCCGACCGGTCGTTCAACGAGCTCAGCGGAGGCGAACGCCAGATGGTCGTCATCGCAAGGGCTCTTGCCCAGGAGGCGCGCTTCATGATTCTCGACGAGCCGGCATCGAACCTCGATTACGGCAATCAGGTCCGGGTCATCAGGAAAATCAGGGAGCTTGCCGGCCGTTCGATCGGCATCCTCATGGCTACGCACCATCCGGATCATGCATTTATGACGGCATCAAGGGTCGCCGTGCTGGCAAACGGCAGGCTTTGCCACAACGGCCCTCCCGAAGAGATGCTGACCCCGGAGACACTGAAGAGCGTGTATGGCGTGGAGGTGCAGGTGTTTGATGCGCCGGACGATGGAGTGGGCAAAAGGAAGGTCTGTGCCCCGGTGGTATAGTGACAATGAAAGAACAATAGAGAGATAACGGAGGAATATTGAGATGTATGCCATGGATGCGATGGAGTTCAACGAAAAGGTCATGAAAGGGCATTTCCGGAAAGTCTATCCGGAGATCGCCAGGCAGGTCATCAACCGAACCGGCGTGGTCACCGGCAGATGCATCGACCTTGGCGGAGGGCCGGGAATGCTCGGCATCTGCATCGCCGGAATCACCCTGCTTCGCGTTACGGTAGTTGACCTGATGCAGGAGTGCGTCGAGCTGGTCGGGAAGAACAGTACCGAAGAGGGCTACGCCCACCGGGTTGATGCCATGCAGGGAGTGGCGGAAGATCTGCCTTTCGCCGACAGTTCGATCGATCTTGTGGTAAGCCGCGGGTCGATCTTTTTCTGGGAAGATCAGCAGCAGGGGCTCGCTGAAGTTTTCCGTGTGCTCCGGCCGGGAGGCTGGGCTTTCATAGGCGGAGGGTTCGGCACCCTGGAACTGCTCAGGGAGATCGAACAGCTGAGGGCTGACGATCCTGTCTGGAGCCGGAAGAGAAAGGAGCGGATGAAAAAGAACCCCCCGGAGCATTACCAGGCGCTGCTCGAAAGGCTCGGTATCGAAGGGACGGTGGAGCACGAAGATGCAGGCACCTGGATCATATTCAGAAAACCAGAGGAGGCAACACAATGAAAAGAACCACGACAAACCCATACCGTCTGCTGCGGCTGTTATTGCCGCTGATGCTCCTGTCGCTCTGCGCCTGCGGCAAAGCAGGCAAATCCCGTATCGACACACGGGAGGTCACGGACATGGCCGGGCGACGCATGGCCGTCCCGACCGTCATCAAAAGAGCCTACTCTACCCGGCCGGGCAGCGTAGTGCTCTATGCCGTCGCTCCGGACATGATGGTGAACCGTTCGCTCTGGATGAGCGACGGATCGGAAAAGTTCATGAGCGAGTCATACATGAAGCTGCCCTTTGCGGACGGGTCGGCCGAAGAGATCATCAAGCTCCATCCGGACGTTATCATATCGTATTTCAACATCAACCCGAAGTCGATCGAAGAGGCAGACCGGCTCAGCGCCAAAACCGGCATCCCGGTGTTTATGGTCGATATGGACATGAAGCGGTATACGAAGTCGTTCGCAGCGATGGGAGCTCTTCTCGGCCGCAGGGAGCAGGCAGACAGGATGATCCGCTATGTCGAGACCTGGCTGATCCCTGTTTTCGACAAGGCCGGACAGCTTTCCGAAAGCCGGAAGAAAAGGGTCTACTACGCCGAGGGCGGCATGGGGCTGAACACCGATCCGTCGGGTTCTTTCCACAGCGAGGTGATCGACCTGGTAGGGGGTATCAACGTGGCGAAGGTCCAGCTTCTTTCCGGAAAGGGGATGAGCGCGGTTTCGATGGAGCAGATCCTGAAGTGGAATCCGGACGTCGTTATCGTCTGGACCGGCATGGGGCCTGAACTGACCACCTACCGGAACATCTCCGGCGACCCCCTGTGGGCGAAGGTTCCCGCCGTCAGGGAACACAGGATCTACCAGATTCCCTGCAAGCCGTTCGGGTGGTTCGACCGGCCTCCGGGAACAAACAGGATACTCGGGGCGCTCTGGCTGGCCAACCTGCTCTATCCGGAGGTGTATCATATCAACCACGAACGGGCTGTGAAGGAGTATTTCAGCCTCTTTTTCCACCGCGACCTGTCAGATGCCGAACTGCAGGAGGTATTGAATCCTCTCTCTTCAGTGGCCGTCAGCCAGGGACAGATCGAAAACAAGCCGGAAGGAAATCATGAAACCAGTCGATAAAATGGACAGGGACGGCAACGTCCTGGCGTACTGTGGAGCCCCGCCGCTTGACCGGAAATCCACCGGAAACGGGGTGCCGCTATTGAGGAAAGGGGCCATCAACCTCTACATGAACATGCCATGCCCCCTCAAGGTGGTGTGCAAAATGGTGATCGGCGAGTTCGCCGGGCTGTACAACGCTTCGCATGAGGTGCCTATCTATTCGCCCATGCTGCTCGACGGCGACTCGAAGGGGATCGAAGGGGAGCTCAAGGCGGCCATGACCGAGGATGAACTTCCGGAGCTCCTTATCGCGTCCGGCCTGCACACGGTTCTTTCGAAAGGGTTTCGGGAGCGGTTCATCGATACCGGTGTGTACCGCGGGGTCACAAGCGAGACGGCTCTCGCCAAAATGCCTGAATTGTATCGCCGGTTGGTATCAGAGCATAACATCGGGATTTACAGCACGGGATTCTGGAGCGTCGTCTGCGATCTCTCCCTGGCGTCCTGCGTGCCCTATCCGAGGCGCTGGAGCGACCTTGTCGATCCGCTCTACAGGGAGCTCATCACGGTTCACGGCTATAACGGCAAGGCGAGCATCGCCTCACTGCTCCTTCTGCTCAGGGAGCAGCTCGGCAGCAGCGCCATCAGGGATTTCGCCTCCAATATCCGCAACGTCTGGCATTTCGCCGAGATCCTGAAGAGGATCGATTCGGTTGAACCAAGGCGCACGCCGCTCAACCTGCTGCCGCACGCCGCTACGGTGCAGATGCCTTCAAACAAGCGAGGGGCGATTCTCGAGTTCGAGGATGGTCCGATTCTTGCTCCCATGCTCATGTACGTCAAGGCATCGAGGATGGAGGAGTGTCGCCCGCTGATCAACTTCATGCACAGCAACATCATGCGTCAGGCCCTGCGCAGGGGCGACTTCCACCATGCGGACGATTTCGACTGGACGAGCCGTTCTGCTTCCCCTCCTGGGACTTTCTCCTGCAGTGCGACTATGAGGCCATGACCGAGTCGCTCAACACCGAACTGAAAAAAGGGCTTCGCCCCGACGTTTTTCAAACCTGACTGAATTTCCATCATAAATCATGAAACTTGTCACCATATCGGGTCCGCTTTCGTCCGGCAAGACCGCCGTCCTCGCGGGCGTCATCCGTTCGATGATCGCGTCGGCCGTCAAGGTCGGAGCGTTGAAGTATGACTGCCTGAGCACCGGCGACGACGCCATATTCCGGGCGCTTGGAGTGCCCGTGCAGACCGGCCTGTCAGGAAACCTCTGTCCGGACCACTATTTCGTGAGCAACATCGAAGAGTGCCTCGAATGGGGTTTCCGGCAGGGCCTGGATTTCCTGCTTTCCGAAAGCGCCGGCCTCTGCAACCGTTGCGCACCGCACATCAAGGGGGTGCTCGCGGTCTGCGTCATTGACAACCTCATGGGCGCGACCACTCCGAAGAAGATCGGCCCGATGCTGAAGTATGCCGATATCGTGGTCATCACCAAAGGGGACATCGTCTCCCAGGCGGAACGCGAGGTTTTCGCCTTCCAGGTGCGAAGGGCCAACCCGAAGGCCAGGATCATGCACGTCAACGGCATTACCGGCCAGGGGGCAGGCGAGCTGGCTTCCCAGTTCCTCAACGCACCTGAAACTACATGCCTGGACGGTTCCCGCCTGCGCTTTTCGATGCCTGCCGCACTCTGCTCCTATTGCCTCGGGGAGACGAGGATCGGCATGGAGCATCAGCTCGGGAACATCAAGAGGATCAAACTGAAGGAGGAGTCTATTTGAAGAATATTCTTGAGAGAACCATCGCAGACCTGTACGAGAATATGCCCCAGGTTCCGCTGTTCCTGGGCGATTACGGCCTCGATCCCCTCGAAGGGGGCATAACGCTCGGCCTCTGGCTGGAGTCGCTTCCTGAAGAGATGTACGAGGATATCGGCATCGACATGCAGGGGCTTGTCGAAAACCTCGAAGAGTATCTCAGCCAGCAGCAGATGCTTCAAAGCGGTCACCTTCCGTCGGTCAACGACATTACGGTCATCGGCGGCCGGGACAAGAGCGGCACTCCCGAACAGGTGCGCCTGACCCTGACCCGCGGTTCGATCACCAGCATCGTCGGTCCTACGGGCTCAGGCAAGAGCCGGCTACTGGCCGACATCGAATGGATGGCGCAGTGCGATACGCCGACCGGACGCGCGATCCTCGTCAACGGCGAAAAACCGGATCCGGAACTCAGGTTCTCGCTCGAATACAAGCTCGTCGCCCAGCTTTCCCAGAACATGAACTTCGTCATGGACACCACGGTTTCCGAGTTCGTGGCGATGCATGCCGAAAGCCGCATGGTGGAAAACATACCGGGCGTGGTCGAAGAGATTATTACCCAGGCCAACCAGCTTGCCGGCGAACCTTTCAGCGGCTGCACTCCGGTCACTTCGCTTTCGGGTGGGCAGTCGAGGGCGCTGATGATCGCCGATACGGCGTTTCTCAGCTCATCGCCTGTCGTACTGATCGACGAGATAGAAAATGCCGGTATCGACCGGAAAAGGGCGTTGTCGCTGCTGGTCAGGAGAGAGAAGATCGTGCTCATGGCCACACACGACCCGATCCTCGCCCTTATGGCCGATTGTCGCATGGTCATCAGGAACGGCGGAATTCACCGAGTGATCAGGACCACCGACAAAGAGAAAGAGAACCTGACGATGCTCGAATCGTTCGATAACAGGTTGCAGGCCCTGCGCACGCGCCTCCGGAGCGGGGAGCTGATCGAAGATGTTCCCTGATGCGGTGATTCCGGGGGAACCGGTTTCTTATCGATTGTCTTTATAACATCAAATATATAACGAGATGTCTTTGCTGAAAAAGCGTTCCTGCAGCCTGCTCATGGTTGCTGCAGCGATCGGTTGTGTTACAGGGAACGGCCAGGCTGCCGAAACTTCTCCTGCATTCCAGGGAGAGGAGATCGTGGTTACCGCCACCCGGACTCCAAATCCGTTATCCAGGCTGCCGTCGGCAGTCGAGGTGATCACTCACGCCCAGATAGAGGAGAGCGGTTCGCTCAACCTTGCCGACATCCTTGCGGAGGCGCATGACGTCAATGCCGTGGAACCGACCAACGGAAGGCTCGGCGTCGCGATGATGAGAGGACTGGACAGCCGCATGACCCTCGTGCTCATCGATGGAATACGGCTCACATCCGGATTCCAGGGCTATATCGACCTTCACGAAATCCCTTCAGGAATAATAGACAGGATCGAGATCGTCAGGGGGGCCGGATCGGCGCTTTACGGAAGCGACGCCGTTGGCGGAGTGGTCAACGTGATAACGCGTAAGCCAGGCAGGGAGCCGCAGTCCGGCCTGACGCTCTCGGGTGGTGGAAGCAGGTACGGCCAGGCAGGAACCGTTCAGGCAGACGGATGGGCAAGCGGCTCGACGGGCAAGCTCGGTTATGCCGTTGCAGGTTCCTGGTACGATCGTGGCCGCTATGATCGGGACACAAGCGACCTCACCACCGACGGCGACGACAGGCGCATCGCTTCCGGGTCTGTGGCGCTGACCTACGCGCTGTCACCCGACGTAAAACTGACATCGGGCACGATCTATGCCTATAACACTCTCGACGGGATTCGCGCCCAGCCGACAGGTAATTTCGGCAGGGTTGTCGACAGCGACAGGTTGATGGTAAATGTCGGCGTCGATATCAGGACCGGAACGGAATCGAACCTTTCGCTGCGAGTGTCGAGGAGCACTTACGACTGGTCTTCGGAGATGGATAACATGGGCGGGTTGCCCTACGTCACCACAACTGTCGCTTCGGGGATAAGGACGACCACCGCCACCTGCACCACGACGCTGACAAAGGTATCCCAGGATGCCTCCCGGTTCGAGGCGCAGTGGACGGGAAAGCTTGCCGATACCCATCGATTGACGGCAGGGGCGGAGTACCGTATCGAAGAGCGGGAGGATTACAGTAAAACGTTGACAAGGAAGGTCGTGACGAAGAGCAATGCATCGACCGGGGTGCTAACCAGCGGGCCGACGACTGCCTCGACGACGGATCTGTCGAAACTTTCGCATGATTCAGCCAACCTCGGCCTTTTTGCGCAGGACGAGTTCCGTGTGTCCGAACCGCTCTCATTCATCGCCGGAGCCCGGTTCGACGACCATTCCGACTTCGGATCCGAATTCAGCCCGAAAATCGCGTCCGTGCTGAGAATCGACGAACACCTGAAGCTGAGGGCCTCTTACGGCGATGGCTTCCGGGCACCTTCGCTCTATGAGCTCTACACCGGATCGGTCCAGTCGAAGAAAAGCATAATACTGGCGAATCCCGATCTCGCCGCCGAGACATCGAGAAGCTACGAGATAGGAGCCGACTTTGTATCCGGAGCCTTCGAATCATCTGTCACCGGTTTCAGGACAGAGGTGAAGAACATGATTTCACAGGCCCTTGTCGACCAGACGACGACGCCGGCGACTTACAGGTTCGAGAACATTTCAGAGGCGATGACCCGCGGCATCGAATTCAAGGGAGCATTGAAGTTGGAGCGTGGATGGACGATTTCCGACCAGGTCTCATTCCTCGATACCAGGAACGAGACGACCGGCGGCAGGCTGCTTTTCGCCCCCGACTTCACCAACATGGTCAAACTCTCCTATGCCAACGTCGCCGTCGGCCTGAAAGGAAACATCAGGGTGATCTCCACAGGAAGCCAGTACATATCGGTCGGTGAGCGGGCAGGAGGGTACACCCTGGTCAACTGCTTTATTTCCAAAATGGTCTGTAAAGGCACCGAGCTGTTCGCCGGCGTGGACAACCTGTTCAATCACGACACCAATGCAGCCTACGGCAACAACGAAGGCGCAGGCATGACCGGTACCTGTTTTTATGGCGGCCTGAATTACCGCCTGTAACCACAAAATCAGAATGTTATGAAAAACAGGATTGCCAGGATCGTCATCCTTGCCGCATCGGTATGCATTCCGTTCTTTTCGCTCGCGCATGCCGGGCCCGGAAAGAGTTCACAGGTGAAGTTGAAGGTCTTCGGGCTGGTGGAGCGTCCTCTTGATCTTTCAGTCGAAGCACTCAAAACAATGAAGGTGGTCGAAAAAGGGAAGACGGATATCGTGTGCGATTCCGGTGAGACGAAGCACGCCCTGAAAAGTTTCAAAGGAGTGCTGCTTCGCGATATCCTCGATTCGGCCAGGGTAGTCATGCCGAACCCCCACAAAAGGGGCGAGTACTATGTTCTCGTACGTTCGGAGGACGATTACAATGTGCTCTACTCCTACAACGAACTCTATTACGGAGCCGCAGGACAGGGAACCTGGCTCGTCATCGGGGAGAACGGCCATCCGGTCGGTGAGGATGGGCCTTTCGTGGTTTTCTGCGAAAACGACCGCTCCAATGGCCCAAGGCATGTCAAGCTGGTCCGAAGCATCGAAGTGTCGAAAGTCGGCGTGCTGGAGAAATGATGATCAACAGACATTCCTGCCTGCCCCCCTCCTTCTGCGCAATGCAGGCCATAACGGTGTTTTTCCGCGATTTTCCTTGCGGTCAGTACCGAGGCAGGGGTGTCTGTTTTTTTCTGCTTCAGCCGAGCCGCCTGAATGAGGTTGCCTTGACTGCGGCGAATACTGTTGCTCCGGGAGATATCTCAAGCTCTTCGGCTGCTGTGCGGACAATTTCGGCAACGAGCTTCTGATTGCCCGCTTCAAGCACGACCCCTTTTCTGCCTCCCGAGTCGAATATCTCCGCAACGCGGCATTCGATCAGGTTTCGTGCACTTATAGCTTCAGGGTTTTTCTTGAAGAGGATGATATCGCGAGAAGACAGTTCAAACAGCGATTCGCCTTCCTCCTTGCCGTAAGAGACAATCAGGGTGCCGGTTCCCCATGGGTAGTGGAACAGGCCCTCCAGCATGACAGGATCTGTCAGGCGCAGAAGATTCAGGTAACCCTTCGGGTTTTGGGACATATTGGTTCTGGCCAGCTCGTCCGGCGTTGAAACACCGGAAAGATTGCCATTCTCGATGACGAGCACCTGATCGGTCATCAGCTGCATTTCGGTGATCGAGTGTGAGATGAAGAGGTAGGGAATGCCAAACTCCTCGCTGACACTTCTCAGGTAGGGGATGATCTGGTAGCGGAGCGAGTCGTCGAGCGCCGAGAGAGGTTCGTCCATGATCAGCAGGCGCGGGTTGGCGAGCACGGCCCTGCCGAGGGCGACGCGCTGTTTTTCCCCGCCGGAAAGGTTGCTCACTCCCCGCAGAAGAAGATGGCGGAGATTCAGGATTTCGATAAGAGCTTCGGGATCGATCTTGCGGTGCTGTGGCTTGCATCGCTTGTATCCGTATAGCAAATTCGCCTTCACCCCGAGGTGGGGGAAGAGCATTGCCTGCTGGAACACAATGGCGATCCGGCGCTGTTCCGGGGTGAGGTTGATCCCCTTGCGTCTGCTGTAAAGACAGGTATCGTCGAGATAGAGTTCACCCGCGTCAGGTTGCATCAGTCCGGCGATCAAATGCACGAGAGTTGATTTGCCGCTTCCGGAGGCACCGAAAATGCCGATACGTTCGCCGGAAACAGATGTTTTGACCTGCAGTGAAAAGCTGCCGAGCTTTTTTTCGAGATTAATGTTCAGCTTCATGCGCCCCTCCCGTTTTCGAGCTTCCTGCCGATCACCTCATGAAGCAGCAGGATTACTATCGAAAGGGTGACCGACACCGCACAAAGCGCGAGTGCCATGCTGGTGCCTGTCGGAGAGCTCGCATAGTCGTAGATGGCCAGGGGGATGGTCTGGGTCAGGCCGGGGATGTTACCGGCAACGATGATTGTTGCACCGAACTCCCCGAGGCTTCTGGCGAACATGAGCGATGAACCGGCGATCATGCCCCTGAAGGAGAGCGGCAGGACAACCGTGGCAAGGGTGTCGTACCATGTGGCTCCGAGGCTGCGGGACGCCTGGAGAAGCTGGCGGTCGATCGATTCCATACCGAGCCTTATTGATCTGACCAGCAGGGGAAATCCCACGGTTGCCGATGCAACCACAGCTGCCTTCCAGGTGAAGATGAACTCAACGCCCGCTGCCCTGAGAGCGGCGCCGCCCCATCCGTGACGGCCGAAGAGGAGAAGCAGGAAATAGCCGATGACCACCGGGGGGAGGGTGAGCGGGAGGTTGACCAGCACCTCAAGCAGCAATTTGCCCCGGAAGTTCCTGAACACCATGATCCAGGCCGTCGCAAAGCCGAATGGCAGCGAGAGCAAGGTCGCCGAGATGGCGATTTTCATCGAAAGACCTATGGCTGTTATGTCCTGAGGCGACAGGTTCATGGTGTTCAGCGGAGGGATTACTTCAGTTCAAAGCCGTACTTCTTCAGGATGTTTTTTGCCTCTCCGCCCTGCAGCCATGTGAAGAATGCTTTGGCATCATCGTTTTTGGCTCCGGTGGTGGTCAATGCCATCGGGTACGTGACCCTCGAATAGAGATCAGCAGGTACGGTGAAGAGTATTTTCGCCTTTTTCGCCTGCAGTGCATCGGTCCGGTACACGAACGAACCTTCGACCTCGCCCATTTCCGCATAGGTGAGGCACTCCCTGACATCCTTGCCCATGACCAGTTTGCCGGTGAGCTTCTGGTCCAGGCCTGATTTTTTCATCGCCTCCATTGCGTATTCTCCGGCCGGAACGCTTTTCGGGCTGCCGATGGCGATCTTGTCGAGCCGGGTCAGGTCGTTCATCCCTTTGACTGTTTTTGATGTCGTGCCGGCGAAGACGAGCAGATTATAGGCGAAGTTTTTCTGGCCAGCAGCATCGATCAGGTTCTTTTTGCCCAGGTAATCCATCCACTCAGTGCTTGCCGAAATGAACAGGTCGGCCGGGGCGCCATTTTCGATCTGTCCTGCAAGCGCGCCCGAAGCTCCAAAATTTTTTGCAAATGTGGTTCCCGGATGCGTTGCCGCATACTTTTCTGTCATTTCGTTGATGCTCTCTTTCAGGCTTGCAGCGGCCGAAATATTGAGTTGACCGGCCATGGCAGGCAAGGCTGTCATCATGAATGCGAAGAGTGCGACAATGATCCGTTGCATTGACTTTTGCGCGTTTTTCATTGCAGTAAAGATTTTGGTTTGTGGTTGATGATCGCAGAAATATCGGAAGGTTTACCGAAATAGACCGACGACAGGACGATGATGTCGATGCCTGTGGCTGCGTAGGCGGCTGCATTGTCAATATTGATCCCGCCGGCTGCGGAAATAGCCACATCGGGGCATGAGGCGCGGATATCCAGCACCAGCTTCGACAGCGTCGCAATGGACATCTTGTCTACCTGGACCACATCCGCTCCGCTCCTGGCGATCAGTAGTCCCTCTTCAGGCGTTTCCGCTTCGACGAGTACTTTCTGCTCCGGGGCTCTCTTTTTCAGCGCGCCGAGCTTGTCGAGAAACGGTTTGAGCCCGCCGAGAAACACCGTGTGGTGCGGGAACACGAGGATGGATTCCGACAGGCCGAGCCTATGGGGAAGCGCGCCACCCGCCATGATCGCCTTGATGGCCACTTTTTTTGTCCCGGGAAACGACTTCCTGGTTGTTACGATGCTGACGTCCGGATTTGCGGCGTGGGCACGGTTTACGATAGCCGCTGTCCGGGTTGCTATGCCGGAGGCATATTCCAGCAGGTTGAGCGCCACTTTCCATCCGGCATGCAGCTGGCCGGCCAGCCCTTCCGCTTTAAGGATGATCGTGCCTTGTTCGACGACAGTTCCCGAAGGCAGAGAAAAGAGGACTTTCACCCCGCAATGTTCGAGCAGTCGTGCGGCATCTTCGGTGCAGCAGACCACAGTGTGTTCACGGGTTTTGAAGACTATTTCACCTTCGCTGCCGTCAATGCCGAGCAGCATGGTCGTCAGGTCGCCGTAAGGAACATCCTCTTCGAGAAAACGTTCGATTTCTGAGTCGGGAATCCGGTAATGCATCTGTTTCAGTCAGGTCGTTATGTTGCCAAAGTTATATCACCAGGCATCCTTATTACCGCCGAAGAATCCTTTCATCTCTCATGCATGAGATATGGGCATATTTTTCGATGGCTGTTCGTGAGCCTTACGCCTTAAATAATAAGGATAATATATGTATAATCCTAAATAAATCAGAATACAGGAGGTGGTGGCGCTGAGTTTATCTACATTTGTGTTGTTTTACCTGTTTGATCTCCCTTTGGTTTTATTCGATATGGAATATAGGTAATAACGTAAATTTTGAAGTGCGCATTTTTATGGAAGAGCTATCTCCCGCTTATTTCCGGACACAAGAATAAATAATGACGCTAATCACATCCAGCTCACTCATTAGGGGCTTTTTTCTTATACTTTACTGGTGCAGGCTCTTCCTGGGGAGGGTTCGGACATTCTCGTCCGGTGAACTGATAACAATGAACGAAAACTTTGGCTGATGGCTGAAACGATTGTCCGCCTGGAGGGTATCCGCAGGGAACTCGAACTGTCGAAGGATGTGAGGCAGACGATCATCCCCAACCTCTCACTCGATATCTTCGAAGGGGAGTTCGTTGCCATCACCGGGCCTTCCGGTTCCGGCAAATCGACCCTGCTCTACATAATGGGCGGTCTGGACAAACCGACCTTTGGCAAGGTATGGCTCGATGGACAGGAGATTACCGAAATGGACGAGGCAGAGATGACTGTCATCAGGAACCAGAAGATCGGGTTTATCTACCAGTTCCATTTTCTGCTTCCCGAATTCAACGCGGTCGAGAATGTAAGCCTGCCCATGCTGATCCGACGGAAGTTCGGGAAAAAAGAGATCCGCGATCGGGCCATGAAACTGCTCGATATGGTCGGACTCGAGAACAAGTACACCAACAAGCCGAACCAGTTGTCCGGCGGACAGCAGCAGCGAGTGGCTATTGCCAGGGCGCTTGCCAACGAGCCAAAGGTACTTCTCGGCGACGAGCCGACCGGAAACCTTGACTCGAAATCCGCCGACAATGTTTACCAGTTGTTCGACCGTCTGAACAGGGAGTTGAACCAGACGGTGATCGTCGTTACCCATGATGAGGAGTTCGCAAACCGGGCCGGCCGCCGAATCCACCTGGTTGATGGCATGATCGCGAGTGATTCACGCATGCTGCAGCAGGAGCTGGTATAAAGCTGCCGGGTCCGGATCAGTCAACGTTCAACTATCGCACACAATTCATGCTTGAGCAGATCAGGAACACGCATCCCCTTGTCTATAGCCACTTCAATGCAATCGAGGATGGTGAGCGTCATCTTCGTTCCATCCTTTCGATAGACCGATACTGGGATGCGCTGATGCATCCGGTGCCCGATGTGGTCCGGGATGGCTCCCGGCTGGCCCCTGGAACGCCGATTGCCGGCAGCTACGATATCGTCTATGCAGGGGGCACCCTTGGTATGCTTCATGCGGCCGTCATGGCGAAGCGATATGGCTGGAAGGTGCTGGTGATCGATCGGGGCGAACCCGCTGAGACTACCCGCGATTGGAACATTTCGCGTAGCGAGCTGCACCGGCTTGTTGAAACGGGAGTTTTCAGCGTCGGGGAGATCGAATCGACCATTGTCAGGAGTTATCGGACCGGCTGGGTGGAGTTCCACATGCCCGGTGATCGCCAGAAGCGGCTTTACATCGACGACGTGCTCGACTGCGCGGTCGACGCCGACAGGCTGCTCGGCATGGCCCGTGACAAGGTGCTTGCATGTGAAGGATCGATGGTCATGGGGCGTACCTCTTTCGTCTGCTGCTACCGGTTTGCTGATCATGTGGTCGTCCATGCCAAAGACCGGGACGGTACGCCACTGTTTTTCAGGGCACAGTTGCTTGCCGATGCGATGGGAATCGTCTCTCAGGTTGCGATGCAGCTCAACGGCGGGAGGCCCCAGACCCACGTCTGCCCGACGGTCGGCACGATCGCCAGCGGGTTCGAGAGTGCCGATTTCGAGGTCGGCGAGATCCTTGCCAGCACCGAGCCGGCCGAAACCTCGACCGGCAAGGGCCGGCAACTCATCTGGGAGGGTTTTCCGGCCAAAGGCAGGGAGTACATCACTTATCTGTTTTTCTACGACAAGGTCGATTCCCTTAACGACAAGTCGCTGCTCAGCCTGTTTGAAACCTATTTCAGGAAGCTGCCCGATTACAAGCAACCGGGGGCGGATTTTACCATACACCGGCCGGTTTATGGCATCATACCGGCCTGGTTCCACGACGGGGTCGGCTGTACCAGGGTGGTTTCGGACGACCGCATCGTCATGCTCGGCGACGCAGCCTCGCTCGCCTCGCCGCTCACTTTCTGCGGATTCGGCTCGATGGTCCGCAATCTTGGGCGGGTGACCACCGGGCTCGACCGTGCGATGCGGGAAAACCGGCTGGGCAGGCATGATCTCGGCGCGATCAGCGCCTTTGAGCCGAACGTGGCCTCCATGGCAAACCTGATGAAGTACATGTGCTACGATCCCCGGACAGATGAACCCAACTTCGTCAACGAGCTCATGAACGAGGTGATGATCGTGCTCGACGAAATGCCGCCCCGTTACCGGCAGGCCATGTTCAGGGACGAGATGAAGTTGGAGGAGCTTGCAGCCGTCATGCTGAAGGTTGCCTGGCGCTATCCGAGAATCCTGAAGGCGACATGGGACAAGCTCGGCGTGTTCGGGTCGGCAGGATTCCTGAAAAACATTGCAGGATGGGCCATGGCACCGTCAAAAAATCACCCCTGAACGATGGACAGCGTAAAGGCAAAAAGGGAGATCGAACAGCTCAGGGCCGAAATCAACAGGCATAACCGCCTCTATTACGTCGAGGCAAAGCCGGTCATCTCCGATTTCGAGTTCGACAAACTGCTCGAAAGGCTCATCGAGCTCGAAAAGGAGTTTCCCGGGCTGGTGACTCCCGACAGCCCTTCGCAGCGTGTGGGCGGAGAGATCACCAAAATTTTCCCGGCGGTCATGCACAGGGAGCCCATGCTCAGTCTTTCCAATACCTACTCGATCGACGAGGTGGCCGATTTCTGCCGCCGGGTCGAAAAACTGGTCGAGGCGGAGGGCGGGCGGACGCCCGAGTTCGTCGCCGAGCTGAAGTTCGACGGGGTGGCCGTCAGCCTCCTCTATCGCGACGGTTTGCTGGTTCGCGGGGCTACGCGCGGCGACGGTACGCGTGGCGACGACATCACGGCGAACCTCAGGACCATTCCGACTATCCCGCTAAGCATTCCGGTCTCCGCCGGCCCGCTATTCGGCGCGCAGGGCAGCGAGGTCGAGGTGCGCGGAGAGGTGTTCATGCGCAAGGAGGATTTCGAAAAGCTCAACGAGGACCGTACCGAGGAGGACCAGTTCGCCAATCCGAGGAACGCCACGGCAGGCACGCTCAAGCTGCAGGACTCCGCGGAGGTCGCCCGCCGGCGGATGTCGTTCGTGGCCTATTTCGTGACGGGACTTGATGACCACGCCATTCCGCATCTGACCCGGCTTCATCGGCTCGAGGCGATGGGGTTCATGACCGGAAAACACTACCGGCTCTGCAAGGGCATGGAAGAGATAGCCACGTTCATAGGGGAGTGGTCCGGGAAACGGTGGAAGCTTCCCTACGAAACCGACGGCGTGGTGCTGAAACTCAACGATGTCACGCTCTGGGACCGGCTCGGCGCGACGGCCAAAAGCCCCCGCTGGGCGATCGCCTACAAGTACCCGGCGCAGCAGGCCAAGACGGTGCTGAGGACCGTGGTGTTCCAGGTCGGCAGGCTGGGCACCATCACCCCGGTGGCGGAACTCGAGCCGGTAAAGCTTGCCGGATCGACCGTTTCGCGATCGACCCTGCACAATTTCGACGAAATCGAACGGCTCGGCGTCAGGATCGGGGACCAAGTCATGATCGAGAAATCAGGTGAGGTCATTCCCAAGGTGGTCAGCGTGGTGCTCGACGAACGGCCCTCAGGCACGGAGTCGATCAATGTTCCCGAAGCATGTCCCGAATGTGGTGCTGCGCTCGTCAGGCCTGAGGGAGAGGTGAGCTGGTACTGTCCCGACGAAGCTGGGTGCCCGGCCCAGAAGATGGGAAGGATCCTCCATTTCGCATCCCGAAACGCCATGGATATCCAGAACCTCGGGGCCTCTCTGGTTGAACAGCTGGTCGGCAAAGGGCTGGTCGGGGATCCCGGCGACCTCTACCGATTGAGCCGGGAGCAGCTCGAAAATCTGGAGAGGATGGGTGAAAAATCGGCCAGCAATCTTCTCGACGCGCTCGCCGAAAGCCGGAAGCGCGGGTATGAACGACTGCTCTATGCCATCGGCATCCGACATGTCGGCCGGGCTACCGCAAGGGAGTTGGCCAACGCCTGCCCCTCCATCGAGCGCCTCCGCGAGACTGGCGAGGAGGAGCTTGCCGCCGTGCCTGACATCGGGCCGGTGATCGCCCGCAGCATCCGGGACTTCTTCGCCAAGTCCTGGGTTCCCGAAATGCTCGGCAAGCTCGCAGAGGCAGGTTTGCCGATGCAGGCGGATGAGCCAAAGGCCCTTGTCAACAACAACTTCGAAGGGCTAAGCGTTATCTTTACCGGCGGGCTCGAACGCCATGACCGCCAGGCGGCGTCGGAACTGGTGATCGAACGCGGCGGGCGCGTCGTCACTTCAGTGAGCAAAAAGACCGGGCTCGTCGTGGCCGGCAGCGACGCTGGCAGCAAGCTCGAAAAGGCCCTGAAGCTCGGTGTCAGGGTCATAAACGAGGATGAGTTCGAGGCTATGTTGTAAAGCAGTTTCAACAAAACAAAAGATCCCTCATGAACAGAATCGTTATCTCCCTGCTTACGGTCTTGATGCTCTGTCTTGCCGCAGTCGTTCCCGCAACCGTAGGAGCGGTAGAGGCCGACGATGTCGTGGGAAAATGGTTGACCTTCAGGGAGGGAAGGCACCGATCCACCATAGAGATCTACAGGACCGATAAGAATACCTATGACGGCAGGATAGCCTGGGGCGAACAGGAGGGGCTGCAGGATACGAAAAACCCTGATCCATCAAAACGGGGTAAGGTGCTTGTCGGCCAGGTTATACTGCGCGATTTTATTTACGCAGGAGAGAACAAGTGGAAGAACGGGCGCATTTACGATCCCGACAGCGGGCACGAATACAGCTCGTCCATGCAGCTCGGCGACGATGGCAGGGACAGGAATATGTTACGTCTTCGCGGCTTCATCGGCATCTCTCTTTTTGGACGGACCGAGAAGTGGACTCGCGAAGGGGCCTCAGCAGGGAATTGAATGAACCATGCCTGATCCGGAGTAAATCGTGCAGTGAAGGCAAACAGATACCATCGAATTGACCATGGAACCTCATTACCGGGTAGCCATTTTCGGCTCAGCGAGGATCAGCGAGGGGGATGAATCCTACCGTGACGTCTTCGCCATTGCCAAAGGTCTGGCGGAACAGGGCTTCGACATCGTGACCGGTGGTGGCCCAGGTCTCATGCAGGCGGCAAATGCCGGTTCGCAAAGCGTACAGAACGGCGGTCAGTCGATCGGCCTCAACATCAATATGGCGCGTGAGCAACATGCGAACCCCTATCTCGACATCAAGGAGGAGTTCGATCGTTTCAGTAACCGCATCGATACTTTCATGTCCTTGTCCGATGCTGTCATCGTCGCCCCAGGCGGGATAGGCACCTTGCTTGAACTTTTCTATTCATGGCAGCTCACCCAGGTCCAGCAACTCTGCGAAACCCCCATCATTCTCTACGGCGGGATATGGACGAACCTGCTGGGCTGGCTTGAGACAGAGGTAATGCCGAAAAAGCTGTTCGACAAGGGGGACATGCACAATATTTTCCACGTTCTGCAGCCTTCGCATGTGGTCGACCTCGTCGTTAAAATCCACAAGGATCGCTCGCAACAGGAGCATGTCTGCAGGAATTTTAACCAATACAGGGTGGAAATCAAGGACCGCGGCCGCTTCTGAAAGATTGTGTCGCATCATTAAATCAATCTATGGAACAGAAACTTCAGGATATCCTCAACAAGGCGATTCCGTTGACGCAGGCCATGGGAATCATCGTAGAGCGCTATACGAAGCAGGAGCTGACGATAGTCGCACCGCTTGCCAACAACTTCAATCATCTCGGCACTGCGTTCGGAGGCAGCCTCTACATCGCTGCTGTGCTTTCCTCGTGGGGCCTGCTGTACCTCAGGCTCAGGGAGGCCGGCGTCAAGGGCAGTATCGTTATCCGCAAAGGTAGTGTCGAGTATTTCCGCCCGGTCACCAGCGACATCATCGCAACGGGCACGATGCCGTCGGAAGAGGCGTTCAGCGAGTTTCTCGAACGCTTCGAAAAGAAAGGTTCAGCCCGGCTGGTGATTAATGCGGTCGTCGGCGAGAAAGGCAGTGAGGCCGTGAAGTTCGAAGGGGTGTTCGCGCTGGTGAAATAAGTCGGGGCGAATTGGAGCCAGGGGCAAACCGGGTACGAAGATATTGGGCTGAAGCCCGAAGATATTTTTTCAGATATCTATCCCCCGGACTGAAGTCCAGGGCAACATGAATGTAGGATATCTGATAGTCAGCAGGACTGAAGTCCTGCTGACTATCAGAGGTTGAAACCCGGGGTTAAAGCATCAAAATCAACAAGAGGCTGTCTCATGATTAAAAATAAGGCAGCCACTTGTTGTTAGAGCGCCGGGAGCGCCGCCCTCCAGCGTGACTCATAATCTGCCATTAAAGAGCACGACATTCAGGGCACCGCTATTTATTTGCTTTATGTAGGGGCGGTTCGCGAACCGCCCTAAGTGCTATGGGAGTTGAAACCCGGGGTTAAAGCATCAAAATCAACGAGAGGCTGTCTCATGATTAAAAATAAGGCAGCCTCTTCTTGTTAGAGCGCCGGGAGCGCCGCCCTCCAGCGTGACTCATAATCTGCCATTAAAGAGCACGACATTTCAGGGCACCGCTATTTATTTGCTTTATGTAGGGGCGGTTCGCGATCCGCCCTTACGTGCCCGGCGGACGGAGCAAAGAAACCAAGCTTGGCTAAAAGAGATTCGAATATCCGCTGTCCCGACTTGTCGGGACAGCAGACACTAACTTATTACATTCTCTTCAATTGCCCCAGGCTTCAGTACGGGGTAAAAGGGATCAAAAAAGATAATGGACTTCAGTTCGATATCTTCTTTATCGGGGCTCTCATCCTGGGGTTAAAACCACCGGCAACAGTATAAAACAGAAGGAGATAATATCCGTCGCCCTGATTGTGGGGGGCGACGGATATGCTATTTCGTGGCGAAGTAGAGTATCGACGTCTCAAACGTCATCGGCTGATATTCGGCCTTTTTGAACCCGGCGTTCCTGAGGATCTTTGTGAACGCCTCAGCCTGTGGGAACTGCTCTACCGAATTCGGCAGGTAGTCGTAGGCGAAGGTTGATTTGCTGAACATACCGGCGATTTTTGGCAGCACCTTTTTGAAGTAGATCAGGTACAGCTTTTTCATGACGGCATTTCGCGGAATCATCGGTTCAATGATCAGGGCGCAGCCTCCGGGTTTCAGGACGCGGTGGAACTCACGCATGCCCTGTTCAAGGTTCTCGAAGTTTCTGACCCCGAACCCTGCACTGACCACATTGAAGCTCCGGTCTTCGAATGGCATCTTTTCGGCATACCCTTCGATGAACTTGATATCGGGATATTTTTTCCGTGCTATGGCGAGCATTTCGGGCGAGAGGTCGAAGCCTGTGACTTTTGCGCCCTTTATTTTAGCCATGGATGCAGCCAGATCGCCGGTGCCTGTGGCAACGTCGAGGATTTTCGGTGCACTGACCCCGGAGAGGTGCTTTTTTGCTTTTCGGGAAGCAACCTCACGCCAATAGTTGTCGATTCCGAGGCTTAACAGGTGGTTGAGAAAGTCGTAGGTCGGTGCGACTTCATCAAACATGTTCCTGATCGAGGATCGCGATTTGGACTGGATCAGCGACTTTGCCGTTTCTTTTGAACTGCTCATCGGCGGATCAGTGTTTTTTGCCGTAAACATCTTCGGGATTGAACATCAGGGTATCGCAGATCTCCATCTTCTGCCCGTCCGTTGTTTTCCTGAAAAAGCATGAGTGGTATCCTACATGGCAGGCGCCGCCTCTCTGGGAGACCTTGAGGAGCAGTGTGTCGCCGTCGCAGTCGATGAGGATGTCGTGCACATCCTGCATGTTGCCTGACGATTCCCCCTTGAGCCAGAGCTGTTTTCTGCTGCGGCTCCAGTAACAGGCCTTTTTCTTTTCAAGGGTCATCTGGAGGCTTTCAAGGTTCATCCAGGCCATCATCAGCACCTTTCCGGTCTCATGATCCTGCACGATGGCGGGTACCAGCCCTTTCTCATCGAATTTTACCGTTTCAAGAAAGCTCTTCTGCGTATCTTGATTCTCGCTCATTGAAGCTGTAGATTAGAATTTTTGCCGTAGTGCCGACATTGACGCTGAATTGCTTCAATCGGGTAACGTCCGGCGAAGTGATTCTAAAGATTCATAAAAATATTGAAAAACCAAGGTCACGCCCGAGAAAAAATGGCAAACTGCCGTACAGGCCTCATGAAGGCATCCCGGGTTGTAACCGCAGAGTTACCTTTTTAATCGTTAATCCCCAGATGTCATGCAGAACCTGCAGAAAATGCTCCCAAAGTTTTCGATAGCACTCGCAGTGGTGTTTGTCGTTACTGTCGGATATCTGCTTACCCGTGGCAATACAGTCAATGTCGAGGCTGAAAAGGTGACGAGATCCGAACTTGTCGAAGCAGTTTATGCAACAGGTTATGTGGAGGCAGTAAACATCGCCAGCCTCAGTGCCGAAACGTCAGGAACCGTTCGTTCAATCAGTGCCCTGGAAGGACAGCATGTCAGGAAAGGGCAGATGGTTATCGTTTTCGACAGCAGGCAGCCGGGTCTTTCCGTCGACGAGGCTCGTGCGGCTGTTGCAGAACAGCAGGCATTGATGAAGGACAACAGCCTCAAGCTGGAACGAAACCGCAAGCTGTTCAAGGACGGCGCAATTTCCCGCCAGCAACTCGACGAGGCTCAGCGCAACAGCGACCAGTCGTTCGAGATGCTCCGTCAGAAGCAGATACAGCTGAAGAGCCGTGAGGATGACCTCAGGAAGTTGACGGTCGTCGCGCCGTTCGACGGAACCCTCACCCTGCAGAACGTCAAGGCGGGTGATTTTGTCAAGGCCAACACGGAAGTTGCGACCGTGACAGATCCTGCCAGCTACATGGTGACCGTCGAGGTCGACGAATTGGATGTACCCCGCCTCAGGGTGGGCCTACCTGCCGTCATAGCGTTCGATTCGATGCCCGAGAAACGCATTCAGGCCGTGGTCAGCAGGATCGTGCCCCAGACTGACAGGGTGACCAAGACCTCCCGCGTCTACCTGAAGCTGAACGAGTCCGTAAAAGCTGTTCAGGGAGGTATGACGGCCACTGCGAACATCATTTACAATACCAGGAAAGGCGCGCTTCTGGTCAGGAAAAGCTCTGTTTTTGAAGAGGAGCGTCGGAACTATGTCTGGAAGATCGAGAAAGGCAGACTGAAAAAACAGCAGGTCCGTACCGGAGACAGCGACCTTACCTATGTTGAGGTTGTCAGCGGCCTGGCACCAGGCGATCTGGTGGCAACCTCACCTCAGGAAAAATTCAGGGAAGGTATGGAAGCGCGTCTGGTAAACGGCAGGAAGGGCAAGTCCTGATCAGAATCAAACTATGGAATCTCATGGCAGTAAAACGATGGCAGTGGTTCTCGTCGCCCACGGTGAAGCTGAAACCTCAGGTTTTTTTGAGAATTACCGCGTAAGCCATCATACCCTCGAACGGGCATCAAGCGTGATGCATATCCCGCCTTTGCTCCGGCAAGTGATATCGGTGAGCTCCTCCCTGAAAAAAAAGATGCGTGCCGGCTCGGCTGCCGGATCGCCGCAAAACCCGCTTACCCGCTCACAGGTTGTCACTCTCCAGGAGCATCTCGACCGCCGTCGGGCATTCGATGGATGCGTCAGATTCAAGGTCAGGGCGGCATTTTCGGCATCAGAACCCTATGTCGAGGATGTGCTTGCCGATACCAGGAAGGGGTATGATGGCCTGATAGTGTTGCCCATGGCTCCGGTGGACAACGCATTGAGCTGTGGTGTTCTCTGTGCCCATCTTGCCGAGGTCTCTACTCCGGTCGAGCTGTCCCGGACCAGGGTCATCGGGAGGTTATGGCCGGACGGAGCGCTTCATCGGACCTGTCTGGACCATCTGTTCGAAAGCGCCCGCGTCATGCCGGTTTCGAACAGGGAACACAATGTGCTGATGCTGCTGTTCCACGGCACGATCATCAGGGACAAGAATGGAGACGTTCCCGCTTTCCATACAGGCCATGAAGAGACGGCTGCTTTCTCAAGGCACCTGACCTCGCTTATCGAATCCGATTCCCGCAATCGCTGGGGTACGGTCATGACAGCTTTCCTGAACCATGATGTCGGCGGTGAGTGGAGCACTCCATCGTTCAGCGATGTCTGCAAGACAGTGGGCAGGAGTGGATGCCGACACGTTTCGCTGTTTGCTGCCGGCTATTTTTCAGACGGCAACGAAACGATTCATCAGGCAGCCCTACTCGGCGCTGCAATGCCCTCGCTCCAGGTCGAGTCGATCCCATGCCTGAACGATTCGCCTTCATTTTCCTCCTACCTTGCCGGAAAAGTCATTGGTGCGGCTTCACAGATTCTTGCTTTTTCCGGTGATTCGCGGGCTTTTGCCATGTGAATTGATGCCTTCAAGGAGCTATATTGAAATGATATGCAGGTCGCCCCTGACAGATGCTTAACGCGTCTTCTAGGGTGTCCGGGCAGCAGCCCTCCCGCCTGAACACCAGCGCTTGCCGTCAGGGCCCCAATTTCAGAATATTGTCCTTCCGCTTCTCCATGAAGCAGCGGGCGGGACCAACGACAAGAACACCATTATGGAGCACAGCAAGGAAACGATAGCAATGCTTATCGACGCCGACAATTCCCCGAGTGACAAGATTGATTTCATCCTGGCCGAGATGGCCAAGTATGGAGTCGTCAACATCCGAAGGGCTTATGGCAACTGGAAAAGCAGGTCGCTGAAGGGATGGGAGGACAAGCTTCACGATTACGCGATTCGTCCGATCCAGCAGTTCGACTACACCAAGGGCAAGAACGCGACCGATATGGCCATGACCATCGACGGGATGGATCTGCTGTACGGCAGCAAGCTTGATGCCTTCTGTATCGTATCGAGCGACAGCGACTTTACTCCACTCGTGATGCGAATCCTTTCGGAGGGACTGAATGTTTACGGATTCGGGCAGAAATCGACGCCATCGCCGTTCGTGAACGCATGCTCCACTTTTCTGTACCTCGAATCGATCGGGGTCCAGGCCCAGGAAAAAACAAGAAGCGAAGGTGGACGTCGCAAGTCCCCCCAGGAGCTCAAGGGCGACAGCAAGCTTCTTTCCCTTGTCAGGAATGCCGTCGACAGCGCACAGGAGGAGGACGGCTGGTCAAACCTGGCCAAGATTGGCAAGAACATCTCGAACCAGGCCTCCTTCGACCCAAGGAATTATGGATTCAAGCGCCTTTCGGACCTGATCCGCTCCATAGACCTGTTCGAAAGCGAGTTCAGGAACAACAACTCAGAGCTCTTTATCCGCGACAAGCGAAAAAGGAGGCCGGATTCCGAAATGCACCAGGTCTCTTCAGAAGGCGCAGCTTCTGAACCGGCGATTACCAGATCTCCGCGCTCGGAATCATCGTATACGAGACCTGAACGATCTGAGCCTGCGTTTACAAAGCCCACACGTCCGGAACCCTCTTCCGCAAGGCCAGAGCGATCTGAACCCGCGTTTACCAGACCCGCGCCGGCGAAGCAGGAGCCCCGGGAGTATCTGGTAACCAAACCCGCTCCATCGGAACCCGCGCCGGCGAAGCAGGAGCCCCGGGAGTATCTGGTAACCAAACCCGCTCCATCGGAACCCGTGCCGGCGAAGCAGGAGCCCCGGGAGTATCTGGTAACCAAACCCGCTCCATCGGAACCCGTGCCGGCGAAGCAGGAGCCCCGGGAGAATCTGGCAACCAAACCAGAGCCATCTGAACCCGCTCCAGCGAAGCAGGAGCCCAGGGAGTATCTGGTAACCAAGCCTGCGAGTCCGGAACCCGCGCCGGCGAAAGAAGCTCCCACCGAGAACCTGGTTTCCAAGCCGGTGTTTACCAAACCCAGGCGTTCTGAACGTGCGGCTCCCAAACCTGCGAAATCTGAATCCGCGGACACCAAACCTGCGCAATCAGAACCAGCGGTTACCGAACCGGCGTCCTCTGAACCAGCAACCGTTTCCGAGCCTCAATCGCGCCCCAAGCGCAAGAGACGGCCCGCTCGCAGGAAGGTCGAGCCCGAAACGCCGTCGGCCGCCTCCGATCAGGCCCCGTCTGAACCAGTCGCAGCACCGGAGGAGTGATTTTCCTGATCTTATGGTGCGGGAAATGCAGGAACAGTGGACGGGAATGTAGTGTTGAACAACGGAAAAGGAGTTCTTCTGCAACGACTATTTCAAAGGAGCCTGCACCATGAGCATCATCGACGATCTTTTAGGCGGTATAACGGGCGTCACGTCCGGGTTATGGCCGCATCCGGCAGAAAAGCCCCATCTGGTTGACGGAAAGTTGCGTCCCTGTCCCGGTACGCCTAACTGTGTCAGCAGCGAAAATGCAGGTGCGGGAGATCATGTGGATCCGCTCTCTTTCAAAGGAGCGCCTGAACAAGCCTGGGAGATTCTGAAACAGGTTGTCAAAGCAATGGGCGGTACGATTCAGAAAGAAGAAAGCGGTTACCTCTGGTCAACATTCGTGGTACCCGTTTTAGGCTTCACTGACGATGTTGAGCTCAGGCTCGACGCTTCTGCTGGGGTGATCCATGTACGGTCGTCATCACGCCTGGGGTACTCCGATCTCGGTGTGAACAGGACGAGGGTGGAGCAGCTTCGAGCTGCGTTCAATCGTAAATTCTGAACTAACCCTGCAGGCGCAACGGCAGCTCCAGGCCGTTTTTTTCGAGCAAGGCCTGATCTGAGAGGATTTCTCTGGCCGCGCCCTGGGCGACGATTCTGCCTTCGTTCATGATGCACACTTCGCTGCAGCTCTCCCAGATGAAATCGAGGTCATGGGAGACGGCTATCCTCGTCGCCTGAAGGCTTCCAATCAGCCCGATAAGCTTGCGCCGGTTGCGCGGATCGAGGTCCGAGGTTGGTTCGTCCATCACGATAACCCCTGGATTCATTACCAGTACAGCGGCCAGGGCGGCGAACCGTTTTTGCCCGTGAGACAGATGGGAAGGGGGTTTGTCCCTGATCTCCCAGAGACCAAACTCCCTGAGCAGCCGTTCAGCGATGGCTTCAGCCTTTTTCCGCTCCATGCCGAGGTTCAAGGGGCCGAACATCACATCATCATAAACCCTTGCAGTGAAGAGCTGGTCGTCTGGATTCTGGAACACCAGCCCGACGTATTTCCGGACCCGTTCCAGATTTCTGCTGCTGACCTCCACTCCGTCAACCATGATTGATCCCTGCTGGGGCAGGTACCAGCCGTTCAGGTGGCTGACCAGGGTCGATTTTCCTGCTCCGTTTGCTCCGACGATGCCGACAGCTCCTCCCAGGGGGATCTGAAGCGTCAGGCCATCGAGTGCCCTGGTGCCGTCAGGGTATGTGAAGGATAGCTGGTCGATCTTGATCAAGGGAACGCTCCTGTTTCGGTATTCAAGGGAGTGATAATCAGAAAATGAGCCTTAGGCTGATGAACATAACCAGGGAGAGGGCAAGAGCAGCCTTATCCTTCATTGTCAATGGTGCAGCAGGCCTGGAGTGCAGGGCGGCGGTGAATCCGCGGGCGCACATGGCCATATAGATGCGTTCGGCCCTCGATGTGGTCCTGATCAGCAGCGATCCGATCAGCCGGGCCGTTACGATCAACCCTTTTCCCTTGCCGCCGAACGACCGGAGGTCGCGGGCTTTCTGCATCATTCCGGCTTCCTCGGAGAGCAGAAAACTGTATCGGTAGACAAGCAGGAGCTGGGTGACGAACACCTCGGGCACGCCGATGGACCTGAGGGACTTACCGAACCGGTGGAACGGGATGCAGGAGAGGAGCGACAGTAGCGCCGTCAGGGTGACCATGGTTTTGGTCATGATCACTGTGGCTGAAACCATGCCTCCGGTGATCGTCAGGTTGAATATGCTGTGGAATGGCGCGCGGTCGAGCAAAAGGTTGCCTGCGGCCATGAAGAGGATGAACGGCGATGCGATGAACAGCCGCTTCATGATCGGAGTGAAGGGGATTCCTGCGGCAGTGATGAACAGTGAGGGAATGGCAGCGAAAGCGATAACGCCAGCAAGATCGTATTTCGGGACAGAGAGCACGAAGGGCACGAACATTGCCAGCAGCAGGAGGGCCGTACTGTCGCCGACAGGAAGGAGGCATGCCGGGGATTCGAGTTCCGAAAAAAGGTGCCTCTCCTTCATGAGCCTCCGGTATGTGACGAACGCTTTTTAAACAGGAACCCTGCCGATCCGGACAGCATCAGCACCATGAGGCTACCGGCAAGGCCTGATATGCTTGTGCCTGGATTGACCGGTGAATCCGGAGTTACGCTGCCGGGACCCGGATTGTTTTGGCGCCTGAAGTCATAGCCCGGCAGAAACGCCATTTGTTCCTGGACTGATGCAAGGAGGGTATGGACGGTTTCGGGTGGTGTGGGCAGCTCTGTTTTTCCTGAAGTTTTCGCCATGGACCATTCGAGGCCGTCGGGATGGGTCGAGGCGAACAATGATAGCATGCTACCGGTAACCATGGCAGCAACAAGGAGGGCGGTTGCGATGAAACCTCTTTTGTATGGCATGCACTGGCCTGTGAGCAGGGATGGTTCGGTTTTTGCCACAAAGGTGAGCACGGCCCAGGTGACAAGCCCTTCGACGATGCCGATGGCCAGATGGATCGGCAGCATGAACAGGACGAAGGTGCCGAATGGCAGATCGGATATGGCAGAAAGCGTCGTCTGGAGCACAACCGACATCGCCCCCATGAGGAGCCCGGCCGAAGCTGCCGTGATACTTCCGGCTGCAAGCCTGGCCGGAGACGCTCCGTTTCCTGCGATCGTCCGGTAGATAAAGGGCCAGGCTATGAAAGCCGGGAAAAATGCCATGTTGAAGATGTTGCAGCCAAGGGCCAGCAGGCCTCCATCAGCGAAAAAGAGCGCCTGGATCACCAGTACCGAAGCGAGCGTGACGAATGCCCTCCAAGGGCCGAGCAGGATGGCAAGAAGGAGGCCTCCACCGAAATGACCACTCGATCCTGTGCCGGGTATGGTGAAGTTGATCATCTGGGCTGCAAAGACAAATGCGCCAAGCACTCCCATGAGAACGGTTTTCGAACCGTCAGACTCTCTCGAGATTTTTTTTGCAGACCAGCCGATCAGGCTGGCGCTTACTGCCCAGTAGGTACCGCCGACCACCGGCGAAAGCAGCGCGTCTGCCATGTGCATGGATGTGTTCCTCTTTTGCCTTGAGTTCAGAATTTCAGGGCCATACCGGCCATGACAGCTGAATCGGCTTCAGCTCTGTTAAGCCCTCGCTTGATACCAAAGTCGAGATCGAGGTTGTTCGAGACGCCATAGATCACTCCACCGATCAGGTAGGCCGGATTAATGCCGGAATCCTTGCTGGAGTTCGTTTCCAAGCCGATGTCAGCAACGGAGCGAATATGTGTGGTTACGTTCAGCACAGCTGCGAGCGATGCCTGCCAGATGCCTGTTCTGAGCGTGAGTTTGTCCTGCTCAAGCCCGTATGCGTTGCGGGTGTAACCGATATTGCCGTAGAAGGAGCACAGTTTTCTTTCATAAGTCGAAATCAGCATCAGGTCGCCCGACATTGCGCCGTTGCCGAACCCCTTGCTTTCGTTTCCGACAGGGAGCGAAACGCCAGGCTTGAGAGCGAAGCTCAGGCCGCTGTCATGGTTTTCGAAGAATCTGTATTTCACTTCGAGGGTGAGGTCGCCTGCCCCTTTAGCGTCGGAGGCCAAAGTATCGCCCACCTTGAGGCGGGACCATTGTACCGGCAGGCCGGCAACAAGATCAATATTGTCGGAGAGTCCGCAGGACAGCGACACCGCGGCCTTATTGTCGTATGCCGTTAACGCGATACCCTGGGAGACCTGTTTGTTATTGGAGAGTTCGCTGTTGATCTCCAGCAGGAAATGGCCTTTGCCCTGGGTTCCGGTATCGTCAGTAATGAGCGGGTGGGCGGCATAAAGAGGCGTTGCCCAGATCATCACCAGTGCTGCGAGCAGGAATTTGTTACGCATCGGACTTTACGAAGGGGTTGTCGATAGCATGAAAATAAGAAATGTGCTATCAGAAAGCAACATGTTGACAGAGAGGGCTTCGGAATCTGGTCTGTCCCGGGATGGTCAATCGGCTGACGAGACGCTGAGGCTGAGATGTTTGACGCCGACAAGTACCTTGAGGGCTGTGGAAAGCTTCTCGATCTCGGGCGCGTTGCCTTTGACGGCGATAACCTCCAGGCAGTTGCCGTGGTCGAGGTGCACGTGTTGGGTCGAGATGATGTTGTCGTGGAAGTCGTGCTGGATATCGAGCAGTTTGTTGACCAGCTCCCGCTTGTGGTGGTCGTAAGTCATGACGATGGCGCCGGCAACGGTACCTCCCTCAGCGGTGGTTTTGCGCAACAGCTCTTCACGGATGAGATCGCGGATGGCCTCCGACCGGCTCTGGTAATGCTGGGCAGCAATATGCCGGTCGAAGGAGTCGATCAGTTCCCTGTCGAGTGAAATGCCGAATCGGTAGAGGTCTCCCATGTTTTTACCACTCATTATACTGTTTGGCCGTGCCTGCGAGCTTTTCGTTGATGGCTGCCGCCGCCGTGCGGCCGGCACCCATGGCAAGGATCACCGTGGCGCCGCCTGTGACGATATCGCCCCCGGCGTAGACGTTCTCTTTCGAGGTTTCCATGGTGTTGATGTTTACAACGATCGTGTCCTTCCTGCTGACCTCGATGTCGGGAGTAGTCTGCTTGATCAGCGGGTTGGAGCCGTTGCCGATAGAAATGACCGCCATATCGATCGGTAGCACGAACTCGGAACCCTCGACCGGTACCGGCTTGCGACGACCTGAATCGTCCGGTTCGCCCAGCTCCATTTTCTGGCACTTTACGCCGGTCAGCCAGGCATTGTCATCGCCGATGAATTCGAGAGGGATGTTCAGCAGCATGAACTCGATGCCCTCTTTCTGTGCATGGTGGATCTCCTCTTCACGTGCAGGCATCTCCGCTTCAGAACGTCGATAGACGATGTAGGCATGTTCGGCTCCGAGCCGTTTGGCTGTACGGACGGCGTCCATGGCCGTGTTACCGCCGCCGAACACCGCCACGCTTTTTCCCTTGCAGTTGAACACCGGGGTGTCGCTCGACGGGAAATCATATGCTTTCATCAGGTTGACCCTGGTCAGGAACTCGTTGGCCGACAGCACGCCGATGAGATTTTCGCCAGGGATGCCCATGAACCAGGGAAGGCCTGCTCCGACGCCGATAAAGACTGCATCGAATCCCTCCTCTTCCATGAGTTCGTCGACAGTAATGGTCCGGCCGACCACGACGTCGGCCCTGAATTCAATACCCATCCTGCGCAGCCCGTCGAGTTCGTCCCTGACGATCTCTTTCGGGAGACGAAACTCGGGGATACCGTACATGAGCACGCCACCGAGCTCATGGAGTGCTTCGAACACGACCACCTTGTGGCCGAACCGTGCCAGATCGTTGGCGCAGCTCAGACCTGCCGGACCGCTGCCGATGACGGCAACCTTTTTGCCTGTCGGAGGTGCCATTTCCGGATCGACTCTCTGGCCTGTCAGGCGTTCGTAGTCGCCGACGAAGCGCTCAAGGTTGCCGATGGCCACCGGTTCATGTTTTTTTCCGATTACGCATACTTTTTCGCACTGGTCTTCCTGGGGGCAGACTCTTCCACAGATGGCCGGAAGCACGTTGTCCTCCTTGATTTTCCGCACGGCGCCCATGAAATCGCCCTCGGCGATAAGCTTGATGAACTGGTCAATCTTGATGTTGACCGGACATCCCTGGATGCAGACGGGGTCCTTGCACTGGATGCAACGAAGCGCTTCCATCTGCGCCAGTTCTGGAGTCAGGCCGAGATGCACCTCCTGGAAGTTGCTGTTGCGAACGTTTGGGTCCTGTGCCGGCATTTCCTGACGGGGAATGGCAAGGCGTTCTTTGGTCGTGATATGTCGTGCATCCATGATGATCGCTGTTTTACAGTGAAACGTGTTTCCATGACAAGCCGAGCCACCGAGTGCCGTTCGAGTGGCACCGGTGAGCAGGCAATTTTCGTGAATTGTGCGAGTTCGCGGGGCTTATGTATGCTCTGACAGCCTGCATTTATGGGCGAAGGCTTCGTCTGACTGTTTTTCTTCCTGCAGGTAAACCCTGTTTCTGTCGGAAAGATTCTTGAAGTCGACAAGGTGCGCATCGAATTCAGGGCCATCGACGCAGGCGAATTTGATCTGGTTGTCCACAGTGACCCTGCATCCGCCGCACATGCCGGTGCCGTCGATCATGATGGGGTTGAGGCTGACCATGGTCCTGATATTGTATGGACGGGTCACTTCCGCCACGGCCCTCATCATCGGGATCGGCCCGATTGCCAGTACGAAATCGATTTTCCGGCCTGAGTCGATCAGCTCCTGCAGCTTCTGGGTTACGAAGCCATTGAAGCCGTATGACCCGTCGTCGGTGGTGATGTAGGCCTCGTCGCTGACAGCCTTCATCTCATCTTCAAGAATGACCAGATCCTTCGTGCGAGCACCGTTGATGGTGATGACATAGTTGCCGGCCTGCTTGAGTGCCGCGGCCGTTGGATAGGCAATGGCCGTGCCCACTCCGCCGCCGATGCTGACTGCCGTGCCGAAATTCTCGATGTGCGATGGCGTACCGAGAGGGCCCACGATATCTGCAATCGTGTCGCCCGCCTGCTTGCGGTTAAGCTCTCTTGTCGATTTTCCGGCGCCCTGGGCAATAATCGTGATGGTCCCTTTTTCCGGGTCCGAATCGGCGATCGTAAGAGGAATCCGCTCCCCGTTTGCATCGATCCTGATCATCACGAACTGGCCTGCTTTTCGCTTTTTTGCGATCCTTGGGGCCGCTATTTCGAATTTTTTGATATTTTCAGCTAAAAAAATAGCGGAAACAATCGTGTACATTGGTTCTTTCGATTTCTCGTGATATGTGGATTGGAATGACTTTCAGGGAAGCAAGGAAAGCGAAAGTCACAAGATTGTATAATACGGCATGAACTTCTTAATTGAAAGCCGGGTTGACGCTTTTTCATGGTGGCAGCCGGTTTTTTTGCTCTCTGACAGCCTTCAGGAATGATTTAATCACTTTTTTCATGGTATTCATTGCCGACTACGGTGCAGGAAACCTCCGATCAGTACACAAGGCTTTCGATTTTCTCGGCGTCAAGGCGGTCGTAAGCGATAATGCTTCGGAGATGTCCAATTACGACAAGGTGGTGATTCCTGGCGTAGGGGCATTTGGCCCTGCCATGGAAGCCCTTAACAGGCTGGGGTTCACCGAGGCGATAAGGGAGCACATCGACAAAGGCAGGAGCGTGCTCGGCATATGCCTGGGGATGCAGCTGTTCCTTACGGGCAGCGAGGAGATGGGGGCACACAAAGGGCTGGACATCGTTCCGGGCACGGTGCTCCAGTTCAGAAGCCAGACAGACAAGATCCCACAGATCGGATGGAACTCCGCAGATATATGCAAGGATGACTCGATTCTTTTCCGAAACCTTCCCGACCACTCCTGGTTCTATTTCGTACACTCCTATTATTGCAGTCCTGACGCGCTTGACAGCATTGCCGCCACGACCTTTTTCGCAGGAAAAAATTTTTGTTCGGCCATTGAAAAAAATGGTATTTTCGCTGTACAGTTCCACCCTGAAAAGAGCTCTGAAGCAGGGTTGCAAGTGCTGAAAAATTTTGCAGAGTTTTAAGTTGTTTACGCCTTGAAAGTTATGTTGATAATTCCGGCTATAGATATAAAGGAAGGGAAATGCGTGAGGTTGACGAGAGGTGATTTTTCCCAGAAGAAGATCTATCTCGACAACCCGTGCGATATGGCGGTCATCTGGAGAAAACAGAACGCCAAGATGCTTCATATTGTCGATCTCGACGCTGCATTGACCGGTGAACTGGTCAATTTCGAGAAGATCCGCGAGATCGTCACCATGCTCGATATTCCGATCCAGGTCGGCGGCGGCATTCGCTCCGTCGAGGCAGTTGCAAAGTACCTTGACATCGGCGTCAGCCGTGTAGTCATTGGCTCGGCGGCTGTAACGAACCCTGGCCTTGTCGCGGAACTCCTGAAAAAATATCGACCTTCGCAGATCGTTGTCGGTATTGATGCCGAGAACGGTGTGCCGAAAATCAAGGGATGGACCGAGAGCAGCGGCATGAAGGATTACGAGCTCGCCCTCGAGATGAAGAAACTGGGTGTCGAACGGGTCATCTACACAGACATTACCCGCGACGGGATGTTGCAGGGCGTTGGTTATGAAACTACCCGTGCGTTTGCCGAGAAGGCAGGCATGAAAGTGACCGCGTCCGGCGGTGTCAGTAGTTCCGAGGATCTCAACAAACTCAGGCTGCTCGAACCTTTCGGAGTGGATTCCGTCATCATCGGAAAGGCACTGTACGAGTGCAATTTCCCTTGCCAGGAGATGTGGTATGCTTATGAACAGGGGCTGGGGATCGACGGTGAATTTTCCACGGCTCTCAAAAAAGGTTGCCGTTGTTGAAGAGCAGCCTTCGCCCGTTGTTCACACCAATCCAATCCCGACAATTCGGCGACTGGCGTAACCGGTAAATAGAACATACTTTATCGTGCAGGATCAGGATCGACAGCTCCTCCAGTCCATCGAAGCCCTGATTTTCGCTTCAGAAGACGCCATAAATCTGCAGGCTATCTGTCAGGTGATCGGTCAGGACCTCAAACACCGAGATATCGAAGCGGCTGTTGAGGCCCTTAATCGCGAATACGAGGCAACAGGACGCACTTTCCGCATCCATGCCATCGCAGGCGGCTACCGTTTTCTCAGCGAGCCCGAACATGGTAATCTCATCCGCAAACTGCTTGCCCCCGTCATCCAGCGGCGTCTTTCACGCTCAATGCTCGAAGTGCTGGCTGCCGTGGCATGGCATCAGCCTATCACCAAAGGCGATATCCAGCAGATCCGTGGGGTGAGCCCCGATTATGCCATCGACAGGCTGCTCGCCCGAGGGCTGATCGAGGTGCGAGGGCGGGCGGATGCTCCCGGGAGGCCTTTGCAGTATGGAACGACGGTCGATTTTCTCGACCTTTTCCATCTGTCGAGCCTGAAGGACCTGCCGAAGTTGCGCGAAATCAAGGAGATCCTCCAGGAGCACGAGGAGCGGCAGTATCTTGCATCCTCCGGGGAGGAACTTCCCCGCGAAGTTGATGAAATCAGTGAAACAAAGGATTACGAATGAAGAAGCAGGTTCAGGTAGAGAAGGTCAGGATAAATAAATATCTGGCGATGTGCGGCATCGCCTCCAGGCGTGCGGCTGACCAGATGGTGATTGATGGCCTGGTGATGGTGAACGGCAGCATCGCCGACGAGCCGGGCATGAAGGTCGATCCGCGCAACGATGAGGTGATCGTGGATGGAAGGCTTATGGCCAAGCCCGAGGCGAATAAGGTCTACATCCTGTTCAACAAGCCGAGAAATGTCATCACTACGAGCCATGATGAACGTGACCGCCAGCAGATCCTCGACTTCATCGACGTGCGCGAGCGTGTGTTTCCTGTGGGCAGGCTCGACAGGAAAAGCACCGGTCTGCTGATTCTGACCAACGACGGAACTTTGGCTCACAAGCTTATGCATCCATCATCTCAGGTCCAGAAGGAGTATCTTGCCGCACTCGATACAAAATTTCCACCGGCAATGCTGCAGAAGCTGACCAGCGGCATGAGGCTGAAAGATACAGGAGAGAAGGTGAGCCCCTGCAGGGCAAAGATTCTCGACGACGGTATGAGCGTTCTCGTCAGTATCCATGAAGGCAAGAACCATCAGGTGCGCCGAATGTTTGACACGCTCGGATTCGAGGTCAGAAGGCTTGACAGGGTCGCCTACGCGGGCCTGACTCCTGGTGACCTCAGAAGAGGTGAGTGGCGTTACCTGAGCCGCAAAGAGGTGGAGAAGTTGTATAAACTTTGTGGGGAGTAATTATTATCCCTAAATTACGTCTGCCTGTTGTTTCGATTTGATCGCCTGATAACCAGAAGCGACCGGTAGTTCCAGATAAGGTATAGCTTCCAGAAAACATCGACCCCTATCGATGAAACACCATTATACCCCAGTGTACCGTCGCTTGGCTGCGGCGGTTCTGCTATGCATTTCAGTGGCCGCGCCATCTTCTGCCTTTGCTGTTGAATCCGTCGAAGAGCTTCTCGAACGTGCCGAGCCGGAAAGCAACGCCGAAGAGCTTATCGGTATCCTGCAGGATCTGCGCAGGAACAGGATTCCTGTAAATCTCACCAATGAAACGCAGCTTCTCAAGCTTCCGCTGCTCACCCCGGCCGATGCCGCAAAGATTGTCGAGTGGCGGCAGAAGAACGGCCCGATCGCTTCGGCCGACGGACTCGAACCCGTCATCGGAGCTGAAAATGCCCGTCGTGCCGCTCCTTATCTCTCCTTCGAGATGCCACGTGCCCTTCCTGAAAAAAGTGCAGCAGGGAAGTTCAAAGGAAGTTTCAACAGTCGGATCTATTGGGAGACTCCGCCGCGGATCGGCATCGAAAACGGCAAATACGCCGGTGATAACCGCCGGCTCTACAACCGTGTGCAAGCGTCAACCTCGAACTACGGGGTCAGCTTCGTCCAGGAAAGCGATATAGGCGAACCTGATTTCGGCGATTTCCTCTCGTTCAGCTTTCATGCCGGGCAGATCGGCATTATGAGCCAGGCTGTCGTAGGTGATTACCGGCTCAGTTTCGGACAGGGGTTGCTTTTCGGACTAGGGCGCTACTTTTCAAAAGGAACGGACGCCGTCGATGGTGTGCTGCTTTTTTCACCGGCGCTCCGGCCTTACACTTCAGCGGCGGAACAGAACTTCCTGCAGGGCGCAGCAGTGACACTCTCACCGGGGCCCTTCGATATCACGGCGTTCAAGTCGCACAACAAGGTCGATGCTTCCATTGATGGCGGAGTGGTCACGAGCCTCTCTTCGACCGGTTATCACCGGACCGCCTATGAGATTGCCAAAAAGGATGATCTGACCCAGGATGTCCAGGGTCTCAATCTGGGCTACAAGTACCACGCAGGTGACCTGAATGCCGGCATCGGCGCCACCGTGGCAAGTTACCGCTACGGGTTGCCCCTCGAATGGCTTGGTGGCGTGGACCAGGGACGCCGGATTGGATCGGTCGAGGCCAATGTCGTCTACAGGGATGTGCAGGTGTTCGGCGAAGCCGCGTTTGCTCATGCTCAGGAAGCTCTCTCGTGGATATGCGGAGTGCAGGCCGACCTTGGCCAGGGTATTACCGGAGTGGCCTCAATGCGTCAGTACGCCGTCGGCTACTCCTCGCCTTTCGCTGGCGGCTTTGCCGAACGGGGCGGCGATGGATCGGACGAAGAGGGATTCTATGTCGGCCTGAAAGCCAGGGTACTCGATAACCTTAACGTAGGCGCATCCTATGACATGTTCAGGTTTCCCGAGCTCAGCAGCACTTATGCCCTGCCATCCTCAGGCCACGACGCACGCCTCTATGCTACCTGGCGACAGAACAGTTCAATGACCTGGGACGGCCTTTACCAGCATAAACAGAAGGATGAGACGGCAATTCAGACAGACAGCGGAGAAGTACTCGAATATGTGATGCCCGTACCGAAAACCACGAACAGGGTGCAACTTGGCCTGAAAACCAGACTTTCGTCCATGTTCACTGTCAAAACGAAAGGGGAGTACAAAAGCGTCGAAAGCGACTACATCGACAGGAGGCAGTCCGACGACGGCTGGCTTCTTTACGGACAGCTCGACTGCACGATCGGCGCCCTTGCTCTGAAAACCCGCGTCACCCACTTCGACACCGACAGTTACGACGCTGCCGTCTATGCCTATGAGGATGACCTGCCGCTGGTCTATACGCTCAGTTCCTGGTCAGGTAGAGGAAATGCGATGTTCTTCATGGTGAGTTACGAGCCGATGCGCAATTTCCGCCTGTCAGCAAAATACGAAACGACCTGGTACGCCGATCGCGAAGTATACGGCAGTGGCAACGACCTCCGGACCAGTTCTTCACCGAGCTCGTTTAATCTGGGGTGCATGCTGCAGTTTTGAGGAAGAAAGAGAAGCAAGAAAGGGACCAAAAGGACATAAAAGAGGAAGAAAAGGGACATAATGGACTAAAAGGACCAAAAGGACGAAGAGAAAGATCGATTCTCCGAAAAATCACTTTTCTTTTCTTCAATTCTTTCCCGCAGCCTTGAAAAGCCGGTCCCGGATAGCCCTGCCTATACCCTCCTCCGGCGGCAGTTCGCAGTAGATCGTACTGATGCCCTGGGCGTCGCAGGTTCGGAAAAAGCCGAACAGCACTCTGGCGTACTCGTCGGCAGACTGGCACCTGAGTGAATGCGTGATCCCTTCCGGTGGAGCTGAAAGGCCGATCCAGGCCGAATGAGGATCGGTGGGCAGCTCCATATTGGCCGGTTCGACAAGCACGATGGCCGCTTCCGGGGAGTAGTGCCGGTACTTCATTCCGGGACTTTTCGGCGACTCTCCCGGCTTGCAGGATGTTGCGACTTTTATATCGGGAATCAGTTCCCGCAGCGATTCAATGCTGACGGCTCCACTGCGAAGCAGTAGCGGGGGATTGACCGAACAGTCTACGATGGCCGATTCGAGGCCGATCGTGCTCTGTGCGCCTCGCAGAAGGCATCCTATCTTTCCTCCGAGATCGTGATAGACGGTTTTCCAGTCGGTCGAACTGGGTCGGCCAGACACGTTGGCCGACGGCGCGGCAACCGGGTGGTTGCAAAAGCTCAGGAATGCTGAGGCCACCGGGTGTGATGGACAGCGGACACCGACCGTCGGAAGACCAGCGGAGACGATATCAGGAACTGACCGGTGTTTTTTCAGCACGAGGGTAAGCGGCCCAGGGAAAAACCGCTCGATGAGCAGCTTTGCAGCGTCATTGATCTCCCAGGCGACTTCCCTGATTCGATCAGGGCTTTGCACATGCACGATCAGCGGGTTGTCCGAAGGTCGTCCTTTGGCAGTGAAAATACCGGTGATAGAATCAGGGAGGAATACGTCTGCTCCCAGGCCGTAGACGGTTTCGGTCGGAAAAGCCACCGTGTCGCCCCGGTTCAGGTAACTTGCGGCCTCCTCGGGCGAATCGGTGACGAATGTCTGCATACCAGCCCTGATGATTATGGAAAGGCGATGATTCCCATAGCCGAAGGGAAAAACCAGGAGTAACAGACAGTGCCAACCACGGCGCTAGCCAAAGGGACTGTGAGATTGTCGTCGATCTTGAACCCTGCGATCCTGATGACCATCGCTTCGACTATGGTGCCTGCGATCGCCATGACAACGCCGACCGGCAGCAAAAGTCCGGGTACTGCAGATACGATGGCAACTGCGCTGACCAGAAAAGCCAGGCTTCCCTCCAGGCTCTTTTCCCCGAAGCGGTGTTGGCCGAATTTCTTGCCGACCAGCGCAGCAACCGTATCAGACACCGATACCATGGCGAAAGCGGCTACGGCAATCGTTTTCGGAAAGAAAGCGATCAGTGCAAGCGCCGAAAGGGTGATCCATGTCGCCCCGTTCAGGTGAAGGTGCTCCTTGCTCAGTTCATGGTGCCGCAGCATGGCGTCGAACGTCTCATGATACCATTCGGAAAGGGAGGGGATGAAATTCTTGAACACATCGACAAGCAGGAAGCCTGCGGTGACAGGGGCCAGGATCAAAAGCGCCTGTTTTCTGCCGATGTGCCAGTAGATCAGCGGGATAAGCAGCGACGAGAGGTGGATGGCTTTGCGCGCAAACTCGAACCTGAAGTCCAGGTGGTTCGGGTCATGGTCAATTTTTGCTGTTTTAAAGGAATGACTCATCGCGCAAGGGTGATTCGGTGCTTTTGCTGCCTGCGTTTCGCAAGTAAAATTCTTTGCGGAATATACACCGAAAAAGCTGTTTGAGGAAAGAAGGGTTGAATCGGTACTCCCAGGTAAGTTTTTCGGGGAAATCCTGTATTTTAATCCCGATTTTAATCTGTTACCATTTCCGCGCATGACATCAGGCAAACTCAGGGTCGCAGCCATCGACCTCGGCACAAACTCCTTCCATATGGTTATCGTGGAGGAGAGCGAAGGCAAGGGCATCGTCGAGATCGATCGTGTCAAAGACATGATATGCATCGGCCGTGGCAGCATCTCTACGAAAATGCTTGAAGAGAAGGCCATGCAGGCCGGCGTAGCTGCGCTGAAGAATTTCCTTGTACTTGCCACCCAGAGGGGCGTGGCCCCGCACAACATTATTGCGTTCGCCACCAGCGCCATACGTGAGGCGACCAACCGCGATGTGTTCATCGAAATGGTCAGGAAGGAGACCGGCCTGAAGGTGAAGGTCATCACCGGAAGGGAGGAGGCGCAGTTTATCTATTACGGGGTGCGCAATGCGGTCAGGCTGGGAGCGAAACCTGACCTGCTGTTCGATATCGGCGGTGGGTCGGTCGAATTCATTATTGCCGGATCCGACAATGTCTATTTGCTTGAGAGCCGCAAGATAGGCGTCGCCAGGATGCTGGAACGCTTCGTGACCACCGACCCGATCTCCCCGTACGAGCTGAAGCTGCTTGAGCAGTTCTGCGCTGCCGAGATCTATGTTGCGGCCGAAAAGGCTCGCGAGCTGGAAGTTACGCGGGGCATCGCATCGTCGGGCACTGCACTGAATATCGCCCGCATGATCCGTTCCGGAAAGGATCCCGACGGGGTGGAGGCCCTGAACCAGACCGGCTTTACTCGGGAGGAGTTTGAAAAGTTTTACCGGACGGTGATACCGCTTGACGCCGTGGGGCGGCGAAAGCTTACCGGGCTGGATGAAAAAAGGCTTGATCTGATCGTGCCGGGTATGATCCTGATCAACACCATTTTCAGGGTGTTCGGCCTCAGGGAGGTGATCATCTCGGAATCGGCGCTGCGCGAAGGGATGGTGATTCACTATATTTCCGGCATCCGGGGCAGGGAAGGGGGCAACGGACAGCTCAACATCAGGCACCAGAGCGTATTCGAGCTCGGTTACCGCTGCAACTGGCACAAACCGCATTCGCTGCAGGTCGCAAAGCTCTCGGTGATGCTGTTCGACCAGCTGCTGCCGCTCCACGGCCTCAAGCCGCAGTATCGCGAGCTTCTCGAATATGCGGCGCTCCTGCACAATATCGGGGAGTTCATCTCGATTTCCGCACACCACAAACACAGCCAGTACATTATCAGGAATGCGGAGCTCAGGGGGTTCTCTCCCGTGGAGCTCGACATCATCGGCAACGTCGCCCGATATCACCGCAAGCTGCCGCCGTCGGAAAAACATCCGCTCTACAGCCAGCTCAAGCCCTCGCACCGCAGGGCTGTCGATGTCCTTTCCGGTATCCTCCGCATCGCAAACGGCCTCGAACGGGGCCACCGCCAGAATGTCGTATCGATCACGGCGCGCATAGAACCAGACCGGATCGTGCTCGAGGCAATCACGAAATTCGAACCGGATATCGAACTCTGGGCGGCTGAATCACTGAAATCTTGGCTTGAAGAGGTACTCCGGAAGCCGATAGAGATCGAGGCCAGGGTGCAGTGATGGGTCTGTATGAACGTCTTTCCAGGCCGGGTTCGCTGTGGTTCGAATCCACTGGTCCCGACGTCCGGAACGGCGATTCCCTTTTTTTTTCTGATCCTGTAGAAACGCTGCCGCTTGTGTCCGGCGACGGGATCGGTGCCTGGTTCCAACGGCTTGAAACATTTCTCGGACAGGGGTTCTGCCTCGCCGGCTGGCTCGGTTACGAAGCCGGTTGCGCGCTGGACCCGGCCCTTTCCGGCTGCGCCTGGCCATCGGCCGGACAGGGGCTTCTCGGCTGGTTCGGCGTTTACGCCCAGCCGGAACGGTTCGATCGTGACACCGTTATGGCCGAGGATGACAAGGTTACAGCCAAACGATACAGGGTTGTCAACCTCGGGTTCGAGCTGACCGAACAGGAGTACCTTGAGCGTATCGACCTGCTCAGGGAGGAGATCGCTTCGGGCAATGTGTATCAGGTCAACTTCACCGGCCGCTGCCGTTTCACCTTCGACGGGTCGCCTGAGGCGTTGTACGTAGCCATGAAGCGCCGCCAGCCATCACCATGGTCTGCTTACCTCAACACCGGTGACAGGGTGGTGCTCTCGTTTTCCCCCGAGCTTTTTTTTACGCGCGACGGCCAGTGCATCGAGACCATGCCGATGAAGGGGACCGCTCCGAGAGGCATGAGCGCCGGGGAAGACCTTGCTGAGAGGCGGAGGCTTGCCGGATGCGAGAAGAACCGTGCGGAAAACCTGATGATCGTAGACCTTTTGCGCAACGACCTCGGCCGTATCTGCAGGACAGGTTCGATCGAGGCTTCCGGCCTGTTCGAGACCCAGACCTATCCGACCCTACACCAGATGGTTTCGACCGTGCGGGGCGATTTGAGGGAGGATACCGGGCTTTGCGATCTTTTCAGGGCTCTTTTCCCTTCGGGCTCGGTGACCGGTGCTCCCAAGGTCAGGGCCATGAACCTGGTCAGGTCGTTTGAGAAAAGCCCGAGGGGCGTCTACACCGGGGCTGTCGGATTCATGCTTCCCGAAGGGCGCATGGCGTTCAATGTCGCAATCAGGACGGTAGAACTGTCGGGGAAGCATGGCCTCTACGGTACCGGCAGCGGCATCGTCTGGGACTCTGATCCGCACCAGGAGTACCGCGAATGCATGCTCAAGACGCGAATCCTTTCCGATCGGTCCAGCGATGCGCCGGCAATTTTCGAGACCATTCTCTGGAACGGAAGGTACCTGCTGATTGACGATCATCTGGAGCGCCTTGCCTCTTCGGCTTCTGTTCTCGGGTTTGACTTCGAGATGACTGAGGTCCGCGCGGCGCTTGAAGATCTGGAGAAGGGGTTGTCGCAAGCCGGTGGCCGGCATCGGGTCCGATTGATGCTTGACACCTGCGGGGAGGTCAACGTGGCAGCGGAACCGTTTATCCCGGATCCGCCCGATCGGCCGGTCAGGGTATGTCTTGCTGCAGAACGGGTCGATTCGACCGATCCCTTCATCCGGCATAAGGTCACGTGTCGGGAACGCTACGAAAGGGCTATCAATGCAGCGATCGGAAATGGCTGTCAGGAAGCGCTGTTCCTGAACGAGCGCGGCGAACTTACCGAAGGGGCCGTCAGCAATGTGATCGTCCGCATCGACGGATGCTGGTATACTCCTCCCGAATCGTGCGGTCTGCTGAACGGCGTCTTTCGGCGCTATCTGCTGCGCACGAGGCCATGGGTCAGGGAGAGGGTGGTCACCCTCGACGACCTGCGCCGGTCCGACATGCTGCTGATCTGCAATGCTCTCCGGGGTGTTCGCCGGGCTGGGCTCTTCGATGCTTCGGTCGGCCTGAACGGTTGATGGGGAAGTGGAAGAGCTGTATATTGTCAGTGCAGTGCTTTTCAAGCAAACGCCAACCAACCGCTCCTACCCATGAGAGACCACACACCGAACTTCAAAATGCTTGAGCTTTCTACGGAAAGCAAGCAACTCGTCAGGGATACGGTCACCCAGCTGCTCGAAAAGCTTGCCGGTGACGGCCAGCTCACTGCAGATGCACGTCTTGAATTCTGGGTGGAGATTCCCGGGGTGAAGCATCCTCGCGGCACATTCAGGGGTGGATGCCTTATGCCGGACAGCTATCTCTGCCTGTCGGACTGGTTCGGGGCAGGGAGCCCGACGATCACCGCATCGGCGCACTATGCCGGGGCAGCAAACCCTCTCGAAGAGGCATGGGCCGACCTGCTTGACGAGCTTTTTTACCAGATTGAAATCTTTACTTCGCTGGCACACCGGAATCAGGGGATCACGGTCGAACTCTGGGCCGGAACACGTGGACGCCCGGAGTGCGAGTGGTTGTATGCGGTGGACAAAAAGATAGAGTTGCCTTAAGAAAGAAAGGGAGCTGAAGAAAGAAAAGGGACCAAAAGGACTTAAGGTTAAGAAAACTCCAACGGTCGAAAAAGGTCTTGTTCTTCCTTTACGTCCTTCATGTCCCTTAAGTCCCTTTGGTCCTTTTTCTTACATTATCTTCTCAGGCCACTCACACACTTCCCGGATCCTGCATTCCCTGCAATCCGGCTTTTTGGCCTTGCAGGTGTAGCGGCCGTGCAGGACGAGGTAGTGGTGGAAGTTAATCACCATCGGTTCCGGGATGATTTTCATGAGGGCGGCTTCGGTATCCTCCGGCTTGGTCGTATGGCAGAGGCCGATGCGGTTTGAAACCCTGTGGACGTGCGTGTCTACCGGCATTACGGGGACTCCGAATGCATTGCTCAGCACGACGTTGGCTGTTTTCCTTCCTACTCCCGGCAGGCTTTCCAGAGCCTCACGCGTATCGGGAACCTCGCTTCCGAATTCATCGACAAGCCGTCGACTCATGGCAAGGATGTTCGCTGCCTTGTTGTTGTAGTAGTTGATCGGCCTGATGATTGTTTTGATGTCGTCGACATCCATGCGGCTCATGCTTTCGGGGTCAGGGGCCGCCTTGAAGAGCATCGGCGTGAGCTGGTTGACCTTTTTGTCAGTGGCCTGGGCGGCCATGATGGTCGCAACGAGAAGCTGGAAAGGAGTTTCGTAGTGGAGCTCACTTTTCGGATCCGGCCACACTGTCGACAGCGCCTCGTTGATGAAGGCGATTTTTTTGCTCACAGACATGTTCATTGGTTTGGCGACCGGCTTTACTGGTCGCTTTCCGTTTTCTGCATCCTTGTTTCGGAGTGGTCGATCAGACCTCTTCCACACTTCTGGATCCGCCCTTCAGCTTTCAGGTCATTGAAGATGGCATCGAGGATTCCGTTGACGAACTTGCTGCTCTTGTCGGTGCTGCTGAACTTCTTTGCGATCTCTATCGCCTCGTTGATTGATACCTTCGGAGGAATGTCCTCGCAATAGAGGATCTCGGCAAGGGCCATGCGCAGGATGTTCTTGTCGATGATTGCGATACGGCTCATGTCCCAGTTGAATGTGTGCTTGGCGATGTATTTGTCTATCTCCTCGCGGTTCTTGACGATGCTGTTCACCAGATGGTTGAAGAACTTCATTGCGTTCGGGTCGTCCATGATCTCTTTGGTCAGAAGCCAGTGGGAGGCCGATTCGATGTCGACTTCTCTGAGCTCAAGCGTGTAGAGTGCCTGAAGTATTTTTTCTCTGATCTGTCGTCGGTAGGTCTTCATGATGCGAAATTAAGAATGTTGTTATGTAAGGATCTCGGTGATGACGTCACCGGTCGCAGCAAAATTTTCAAACAGGGCGCCTGGCTCATGCATGGCCAGCTCCTGCATGGTGAAATTACCTGTCGCCACGGCAATCGAACGGGCTTCGAGCGCACGTGCGCACCTGATGTCGTGTTCGGTATCGCCGATTATAACGGTTTCTGAGGGGGAAAAGTTTGTACCGGTTATGCGGCAGGCTCGTTCGAGGGCTATCTGCGGGAGCTGATTGCGTTCAAGTGCGTCGTCGGCGAAAGCCCCGAAAGGGAAGTAATGGTCGATTGCGGGAAGTATCAGTTTGTGGCGTCCGGAGGCTTCGAAGTTGCCGGTCAGGAGACCGAGCAGGATGTCGGAACGGGTCGAGAGCCCGTCCAGCAGTTCGCGTACGCCTTCAAGCAGGGTGATGTCGGAAGGTTGGGCACGTTCGCGGAACAGGGCGACATAAACCTCTTTGGCCTTGTCGAACTTTTCGGCGATTTCGCGGCGTTCGAGCCCGGCATTGCCGAGCACCTCGTAGATGATGGCTCCGTCCATCTTTCCGGAAAAGTCGTGTCGGTCGGTGCTTCCTTCGGTGCCGTAGACCTCGATGAGAGCGTCGGCCAGGACGCGTCGGTTGACGCTCCCGACCTTGACCAGGGTTCCATCTATGTCAAACAGAACAAGTTTGCGATGCATTTTCAGGCTGCTACCTCTTCAGAGCGTGTTTTTTCTATTTTCACGGGAATGAGTTTCGATACGCCTTCCTCTTCCATCGTGACGCCATAAAGTGCCTGGCACGAGGCCATACTCTTTTTGTTGTGCGTAACGATAATAAATTGGGTGTTATTCTCAAATTTTTTCAGGAGCTTAATGAAGCGTCCGACGTTTGCATCGTCGAGTGGCGCGTCAACCTCGTCGAGAATGCAGAACGGGCTCGGCTTGACCAGGTAGATGGCGAAAAGCAACGAAAGTGCCGTGAGGGCTTTCTCCCCACCGCTGAGCTGTTCGATGGCCAGAGGCTTTTTGCCTCTCGGTTTGGCGACGATTTCAATGTGCGCTTCAAGCGGGTCATCATCTTTATGAATCAGCAGATCGACCTCGTCCTCCGGGTCGAAAAGATCGTGAAAGATCCTGATGAAGTTTTTTCTGACCTCGGCGAATGTCTCCTGGAATTTTTCGAGGGCCGTCCGGTTGATCTCCTCAATTGTCTCCCTGAGCTGCTTCTCGGCGCTGACCAGGTCATCTTTTTGTGCCGTCAGGAAATCGAACCGCTCTTTCTCGCTGTCGTACTCCTCCATGGCCAGTTCGTTGACCGCGCCAAACTGTTCGCGTTGCTTCTGCAGGTACTCAAGACGCTCCCTCGACTTCCCGGGATCGAATCCTTCCGGCATAAGCGATGGCATTCGATCGAGTTCGATGCCGTAACGCTCCACGACCGTCGTTTGCAGGTGCACGATCTCCTGTTCGAGCTTCGTTTTCCGGTTGCCGAACTCGAAGAGCATCTGTTGCGAGATGTCGTGCTTGCGTCGCAGGTCCCTCAGGTTCGATAACGCATCGTGGTTTCTTGACTGAAGGTCGCGATACGACGACTCGAGTTCGTTCAGCGCCTGCTGCTGTTTTGCCGATACGATAAGAACTTTTTCGTGCTCTGAGGCAGTTTCAGCAATCAGGGAACCGAGCGAATCGATCTCCCTTTCCGCAGCCTCAACCTGATGCTGCATTGAGGTCAGCTCTTCACCGAGTGTTGTGATGACCTGCCGACACGATCCTGTTCTGAAACTGTGCTTTTCGAGTTCGAGATGCGCATCGCGGTATCGACCCTGCCGGGCCTGGACTTCGGCGTTCATCGCCCTGCTCCGCGCCTCTTCGTCCGAAAGGGCGTCCTGCATCGTGACAAGCGTTTTCTGTGATGTGGTCGCATCCTCTTCGAGTTTTTGCAGCTCGGGCAACAGGCGTTCCAGTTCACTCTCCACACCCTGCATCGATGCCTTGACTGATGTGGTTTCCTCGATGGTGCGTCTTATCTGGTCAGCGCCTGATCGTTCTTCTGCATCCAGACGAGCCAGCTTTTTTTCGAGGGTGCTGATCTCCTGCTCCATCGCGGACGCCGAGCGTTTTGTCTCCTCGCTGCGGATGGCGTCGATCTCCCTTTTCAGGGTGATGAGTGACGCTTCAGCCTCGCTGATCGAAACTGCAACCCCCTTCATTTTTTTCTGAAGTCTGTCCCGTTCAGACTTTTTGCCGAGCCGGAGTCCTTCGCTGCCTTTTGAGCTGCCTCCGTAAAGCAGTCCCCTGTGAGTGAATTTTTCCCCCTCGGTCGTGATGAACAGCGCTTCCGGATGCATGGCGGCAAGCTTTTCTGCAGTCACGAGGTCAGGCACGACATAACTGTGCTGAAGTAACAGGAGGATCACTTTGGAAAGCTCTTCAGGTCCGTGTATTAAATCGATGCTCTTTAGTGCGCCTTCGATCTCGGGATAATCGTTTTGATTGCTGCTGTTGACCAGGTCGAGCACGAGGAAATGGACTTTGCCCTTGTCGGCCCTGGTCAGGCTTGAAACCGCTCCTTTCGCCTCGTCGAGGTTCCTGCAGATGTAGTATCCGAGGCTTTCGCCTAGAGCTGAGTTTACCGCCTTCCTGTGGTCATTTTGCAACGAGATCAGATCAGACAGGCAGCCCAGGCCGGGCTTGCCATCCCTGTGCTTTTCAAGGAAGGCTACACCCTCTGGCAGTCCTTCGAACTTTTCGAGGATCGAGTTGCACAGGATGACCTGGTTGTTCAGGTGGTTGTGCTCGCCCCGGAGGGAAAGCAGCAGCTCTTTCCGTGTTTCCGTCTGTTCGGCCAGGCCGGCCTTGAGTTCGGCAAGGCGCTTCTCTTCCAGTCTCAGGGCTTCGAGTGCGGCCTTTTTCTCCCTGATCAGGCCTGCCGTGTGTCTTCGCTCGGGTTCGGACAGTGTCAGGGAGGCCTCCAGCTCCTTTTTTCTCTGTTCGAGCCTGGAGATCGAACCTTCGAGATGCTCCTTTCTGGTTTTCATCGATTGGCGCGACAGGCCAAGGGCATTAAGCGATTTTTGCTGTTCGGCAGCCTTCTGGCGTTCGTTTTGCAGCGCCCGGCGGCAGCCATCGAGCGATGTATTCAGCGCCTCCTGCTGCTGTTTCAGTTGTTCAAATGCTTCGAGGCGCGATGAAACGGCATCTTCAAGCGGCGTCTGCTGTTCGGCCAGCTCCTTCGATAGTGACTCCTGTTCGTTCCTTTTCCGGTTTTTTTCACTGATGGAGTGCTTGAGGCGCTCGATTGAAATCAACAGGTTTTTCTGTTTTTCCTGATGCTGAAGCAGCTGTTTTTCGAAGTTGTGAATGAGACTATTGGTTGAGTTCAGCTCCTTCTGATCTTCGGCGAGCCTCTTTTCCATGTTGAGCTGCTGAAGTTCTGACTCCTGGTGGACGCTGTCCAGACGGCCGATCATGGCCGAGAGTTCATGGCCCTGTCTCTTCTCGCCAGCGATAGATTCGAGTAATGGCTGGAGCTTTTCCAACTGTTCACCCATGACGATGCCGGAGAGGGTCAGGTCGAGCGATTTCAGCTCTTCCCTGATCTCCTTGAGTCGTTCAGCCTTTTTTACCTGCTGCCTGAGTGCGCGCACTTTTTTTTCGACCTCTGCGAGCACGTCATCGACCCTTGCCAGATCTCGGGACGCGCTTTCGAGTTGCCGGAAAGTCTGCTTTCGGCGCTGTTTGTATCGGGTGATTCCGGCTGCCTCTTCGAACAACTTCAGTCGTTCTTCGCTTTTGTTGCTGATGATCTCCTCGATCATCTTCAGCTCGATCACAGAGTAGGCGTCGCTGCCCATGCCGGTGTCGGTGAATAGGTCAAGGATGTCCTTGAGCCTGCAGGGCACCAAATTCAGCAGATAGTCACTGTCACCGTTGCGGTAAAGCCGACGGGTGACCGTGACCTCGGTATATTCTGTAGGCAGGACGTTGCGGGTGTTCTGAATGGTAATGGATACCTCGGTGAAGCTGAGGGGCTTCAGGCTTTTGGTGCCGTTGAATATGATGCTTTCCATTTTCGGCGATCGGAGAAGCATCGATTTCTGTTCCCCAAGCACCCACCGGATGGCGTCGACCACGTTGGTCTTGCCGCATCCGTTCGGGCCGACGATAGCCGTCAGACCTTTGTCGAAAGAGATCCTGACCCTGTGGGCAAAACTTTTGAAGCCAAAGAGTTCAATTTTCGACAGATACATGAACGGGGTTTTAGCGGTCAGCGAAAGAACAATATCGGCACCTGATGAACAACGCTTTCTGATATGCCGAAACGTCCCCGTTGAGAAGACGGGGCTCGCATAGGTGCGAATCGGCAATTGAAAATTGTAAAACCCAATTTAACAAAAAAACGATGAACGGGGCAATAGCTTCAATATTACGGCACTGCCTCCATGGCGTCACGCATTGCAAGGATAACTGATCGGGCATGCACGGCCGCCTCGACGTCGTGCACCCTCAGTATGTCCGCACCGTTCATGAGTGCAATGGTGTTTGCGCTGATCGTCGCATTCAGGCGTCGGGCCGGCGGAGGGGCCTCCTCGCCGCATTTCCTGATGGCCTGGCCGAGAAACGATTTTCTCGATACCCCGACCAGTACCGGATAGCCGAGGGCATGCAGCTCGTCAAGTCGGCCGAGCAGACGGAAATTCTCCTCGACGCTCTTGCCGAACCCCAGACCGGGATCGAGCATGATCGACTCGATGCCGTGTTTTCCGGCGATTTCTATGGATCGGTTGAAAAAGTTGATCAGATGGTGTACGATATCGCGGTCCGATGCTCCGGTATTCTGGCTCCACTGGAGGTTTGACGGCCTGTCGGGCGAATGCATCAGCACGACTCCGCACCGTTGTCTGCCGCAGACTTCTGGCATGTCGGGGTCGAAGGTCAGGCCGGAAATGTCGTTGACGATATTGGCTCCTGCACGGAGAGCCTCTTCGGCTACTTCCGCTTTGTAGGTATCTGCCGAAATCAGCACGTTGCTGTGTTTGCGCAGGATCGAGATAAATGGGACGATTCTCTGGATCTCCTCGGCAGCGCTCACATGCTCAGCGCCCGGTCTGGTCGATTCGCCGCCGATGTCGATGATTTCTGCCCCGGCGCTGACCATCTCAAGAGCTGCGAAAAGAGCCCTTTCCATGTCGGGCTTCTTTTTTTCGTCTGCATAGGTTCCGCCATCGAAGAAGGAGTCGGGAGTAAGGTTCACTATGCCCATTATGGCGGGCCTGTTCGACAGGTCGAGGATACTTCCCGAGCATTCCAGCCTGAATTGGCTTCTGTGGATTGATAAGTCGTTCATAAAAGAGTCATTTGATGCCGAAAGGTACCGGAGTAAATGTCAGGATGAAAATGGCGATGCACATCCATCCGGCAATCATTCTCCGGTTAGACAGGGGCAGGTCGCTTCCTGCCTGGGGGTGTCTGGTTCCAATGAACCGGCTCAGGATGACTGCCCACAGGATCCAGCCAGGCCAGGACCATTGAATCAGGAATTCCGGCACATGGATGATGGATTCTGGTAAAATGAGCGGCAAAAACGAATCGACGAATGACGGCATGCCAAGAAGGGTGATGATCAGGAGGACGATCCGGGCGATTTTCTCATGTTTCTGCCTGCCGAACATCGCATAGACAACATGGCCGCCGTCAAGCTGGCCCACGGGCAGCAGGTTCAGGGCGGTCACGAAACAGGCCAGCCACCCGGTGAACAGGAACGGATAATGGTACATTTCGGTCATCGGCGGCAGGTCCTTCGGTGCGATGATAGCTTCGAGCAGGATATAGAGCAGGTTTTTGCCGAGGTAGAGTGTTCCTGGCCGAGGCGCAGGTATGCCTCCTTGCGCGAGGTATTCCGGATGGATGGAAAAGATGTAGCCGGCCGGAGGCAGGTGCAGGAAACCGAAAAGGAGCAGGCCGAACGCGACGGCAAAGCCAGCTAGCGGCCCCGATGCGCCCGTATCGAACAGGGCTCGTCTGCTGGTGATGGGCTCCTGGATGCGGATGACAGCCCCCATGGTTCCGATGCTCATCAGGAAAGGCAGTGGCGGTAATGGTATGTAGTAAGGCAGCGTAGCCCTGATCCGATGATGCAGTGTGGCGAAAAAGTGGCCGAACTCATGTACGGTCAGGAACGCGATAAGGGAGAACGAATATGGAATTCCCTCCTTCAGGGAGTTCAGGAACCCGTTGATACTTCTCATGTCGGGTTCCCTGTTGATCCAGACCATTCCGGCCCAGGTGGTGCAGAACAGGGTGACGATGAGCAGCAGAAGATGGAGGAGATAGTTTCTACCGGATGGACGGACTGTACGTGGTGTCGGAATATCTTGCATTGGTTCTGGGCCTTGATGCCCGGGTCGGTTAGGTATAGGTTTCGGTGCTGACGGTCAAAGGAGCAGGAGGAGTGTTCCGGGCCGCGGCTAAGGCGGCCCGGAAGTGATCAGGAGGATCTTTTATTGAGCATCCTTTTTGTGGTTTTTCTCTTTGTCGCCAAAGGTTGCGACCAGACCCCTGACCAGTTCGTCCTTCTCTGAAGTGCTCAGCTTGGCTTCAGGATGGGCAGGCAGATAAAACCATGGGGGCATTTTGCTCTTTCTGGTTTCGGACGCGGCATCCTCCCCCTCGTTTTTTCCGGGACGGCCCCATTCGGAAACATTGAACTTCGTCCGACCTACCCTGACGTCTAGCTTCAGGATCCAGGAAAGTGGCGCGACACTGCTGTACCATGGCCAGACGGTTTCGTTTGAATGGCAATCCTTGCAGGCCCTGTTGAATAGCTCCTCAGTCCGGGGGCTGTCCCACTGGGGTTTGCCGGTTACCGGCGGGTTTTTGTGGTTGCGCCCGAAAGGGATCAGCTGGATAAGCACAAGGACGGCAACGACCAAAACAAGCGCTTTGCCGATTTTCATGGGCAAATTCTCCGTTTAGTGTTTTTTACTGAAATGAGCTGGCATCCAATTCCTTAAAGGTATGATCTTTATCGCGCTTTACAAATCAGGGGGCAGAGTGTCGAGTCAGCAGGTTATTCGCATTGTTATTCTTCAGCAGACTTTATGAAGTTGACCTAACCATTGATCAGCAGCGTCGACAGGGCATTTACTGGATGTGAATAATTCGTCTTCCCATTTGAGATGGAATAGGCTTTCACATACGCAGTTTATTCAGTCCACCCCGATTGCAGACATTGAATATTGCATGGTTACGTTCCTGCTGATCTTGCATTATGTAATGGAAATAGTCCTGATGCGCTCTATTGATGGCCGTTTTGATATGATTTGGTTGTATGGCATGCGATTTGCAACCTGATACATAAAAGCAGCACAAATGGCGGAGTAAAGCAAAGGGGGAAGTACGATGTCACGAGAAAGAATCATTATCTGGTGGGACACACAATCTGAGCTGGAAAAGTGGCATGTCGATGTTCTGAGAAAAACTGACGATGGGCAGTTCAAATTTGTAATGGGAAGTGAACGTCCCGATTTCCCTGTTGATGTTGAGGCGTTTGGGCCGCTTGAAGAGGATTTATTAATCCAATCTCTCAAGGGTACATTTCCGGATTCTGATATCAGTTTGAAATTTTGAAGCTCACTTATCAGGGCGGTGCGGATTATAACCCGATACTATGTTAAAACTCCGGCATTGAGTCTTCAATATCTTTTCATTATCCCGAAATGACAAGGTTTGTATTAACCCGCCCTGAATGATACAATTCATTGATTCGGTTTGATGACTTCACGTTACTGGCAGAAAATGTGGGTTCAACCGCCCGGTTCGTTTAATTTTGCATGCAGGATAGTCAGTGGCCAGGAACAAACCACGCAATGTCCAGTTCTTCTTGTGGCAATCTGGGCGATGATGTCGAGTTCAAGTTCCGAATAGAATTTCCTGGCAGAAATCAGGCCGTCCATGGTGAATGCATCGATGCCTTGCAGGCTGGCTACCATCGGCACACCACCGAGAAGCAGAAGGCTTCGGTAGCCGTCGATACCGACAAATGCCGATGCACCATGAGTCTCGGCCTGGGCGATCATCAGAGCGAGTTGTCCGGGACGGAAGTGGTGCATGCTCTGCGAGATGACCACCATATCGACGGCGCCCTTTTCCAATCCTTCGAAATCGAACGCGTTCAGTTTCCTGAAAGTTACCGGCAGTTCACGGACAGTGGCAAGCCGGTTTCCCTCGCTGACTGTTTCAGCCACAATGTCTGTAGCAGTGATAGTGATATCCAGACCGCATTCTCCGGCCTGACGGGCCAGGGCGAACGCAAGCCCGCCTGATCCTGAAGCAAGTTCCAGTATCCTTACCGGTTTTTTCCCGCAGTAAAGTTTGCCGATAATAGGCAGCAGCAGGCTTATCTGGTGGGTGTACGACTGCGTCATCTGGTTCATCCTGTCCAGCGCCCTGATCCAATCGAGCTTTTCAGCGCCGGTGGCCGAAATGTTGTCCATATTTTCGGTTTCCCTCGTTCGGACAGCCCGGTCGATCATTTCAGGTATCAGGAAACCCGGTCCCAGTTTCCCGGAGACATCGAGTCTTTCGGCAAGAAACCTCTCAATGAAGTGGTCAGTGATCATTTCAAGCTCATCTGGAGAGCTCCATTGAGGCGGGAATTCACCTTGTGACCGCAGGTTGTCGAGCGCCTTGTAACCGGCCGTTCTGAGTTGGAGCATGGTTATTAAGGTTTTGGCCCGAAATGCTGGCCGTATGTCTGTATGATGCTTTTCTGTTCGGGGGGAGCCCTGTTCAACTGTCAGGCAGGGGGGTGTAAATATCTGCTTCTATTACAATATACGGGAGTTTGCATCGATTCTGAGGTTTCTTTCAGGCTTGGGATGAATTTTATTTCGTGAGAATGAAAATCAGGGAATTTTCAGGAAAGGTTTTTTATTTCAATTAACTGATACTAAATTAGTATCAGAATATCACCACTATGAAAGTACTGACCAAACATACCGATTACGCCGTAAGGGCTCTCATCTCCCTCGGCATGAAATCCGGCAGCTGGGTTTCGGCAAAGGCCGTCTCCGAAGAGCAGGCGATTCCGTACCAGTTCCTGCGTCGCATTCTGCAGGATCTGATCAGGAGTGGCCTGGTGGCCTCAAAGGAGGGCGCAGGCGGAGGGGTGATGCTCGCAAAAGATCCTGATTTGATCAGGGTGACGGATGTCATCGGAATTTTTCAGGGAAAGGTGCAGGTCTCGGAGTGCATGTTTCGCAAGCAACTCTGTTCCAACAGGGCCAATTGTGTGCTGCGTCACGAGATCATGCGCATCGAGCAGCTGGTGAACGACGAGTTCTCGAAGGTGAGTGTCGGAAAGCTGATTGGCGACCTGAGGATGGTCGAGCAAATCAATAAATCATAAAAGGAACTCCTATGAGACGACAGATCATAACAATAGACGAAAAGCGGTGCACCGGATGCGGAGACTGCATTCCGGCCTGTCCCGAAGGGGCTTTGCAGGTGATCGATGGCAAGGCTCGCCTCATAAGCGACCTGTTCTGCGACGGCCTTGGCGCCTGTATCGGAAACTGTCCTACAGGGGCGATGAAGGTCGAGACGCGTGAGGCCGAGCAATACGACGAGCGAAAGGTCATGGCGGAAAGTATCGTCAAGGCAGGGCCCAACGTCATTGCTGCGCATCTTCGCCACCTCATTGATCATCAGGAGAACGGTTTTCTTCGCATAGCGCTCGACTACCTCGAAGAGCAGGGCATTCCGAACCCGCTTGACAGGAAGGAAGAGATTCATACAGCTCAAGCACATACTCATGCAGCTCCGTCTGCCCATGCACATGGAGGGGGATGTCCGGGCAGCAGAATGATTGACCTGAGGGGGAACGAAAGTCAGGGTTCAGGCATTACAGCTCAAAACGACGGATTTCAGGGCCAACTCAGGCAGTGGCCTGTCCAGCTTCATCTGGTTACCCCCATCGCCCCATATTTCCACGGTTCCGACCTTCTGCTTGCAGCTGACTGCACAGCATTTGCCGTTGGGAACTTCCATGACCGACTGCTGCGCGGCAAATCGCTGGCCATCGCCTGCCCCAAGCTTGATGTCGAAATGGATCGATATGTCGAAAAACTTACCGCCATGATCGATATGGCAAAGGTCAACACCATAACTGTGGCCATAATGGAGGTGCCCTGCTGCGGTGGTCTGACAGGGCTCGTATCTAAAGCGCTCGAAAAGGCGCAGCGCAAGGTGCCGGTCAAACAGGTCATTGTGGGGGTCGGCGGCGATATTCTTTCCGAGGAGTGGATATCATGCTGAAAGATGCCCTTGGAGCATATCGGGGATCAGAGCGGGAAATGAGCCGGCTTATCGATGCCGATCCGGATAACGCTGATGCCTATTGCAGTCGTGCCGGAGTCAGAAGGGCCGATGGGGATCTTGATGGTGCGCTTCGTGACTTCACCATGGCGCTCAGGCTTGGCCTGAGGTACCGCGAAAGCATAAGTGCGTATGGAAACCGGGGCTTGATCCGCTTCGAAACCGGTGATTATCAGGGGGCGATTGAGGATTTCAGTGAAGTGATCGAGCGGCACCCCAGGCAGAAAGGGCTCATGAAAGCGGCGCTGCTACAGCGGGCCCTCGCAAAAGAGAAAGTTGGTGACAGGGATGGCGCTTACGCCGACAGACGGTTGGAGACGCTTCTTTCACCAGATCGTGAAAAACCAAAACATCAGGGAGAATCTATACTATGACAATGCATTGTGACCAGTGTCAGGAGAGCATCAGGGGGACCGGATGCAACGTCCGTGGCGTATGTGGCAAGGACGAATTGACCGCGAAGCTTCAGGATACCCTGGTCTATGCGGTGGAAGGGCTCAGCCTTTGCGCAGCCGCTCTTCCGGGGAGGCTCGACAGGAAATATGGACAGTTCATCAGCGAGTCTCTGTTCGTGACCGTCACCAATACCAACTTCGATGACGATGCCATCGTAGAACAGATCCGCAAGACTCTCGCAATGCGCGACGAAGTCAAGGCGATTACAGGTAACGTACCCGCTCATGATTCCGCGACGTGGACTGGCAGCACCAAGGATGATTTCCTCCGCAAGGCTGATTTCTGCACAATCGACAGCCTGAGCGAAAACCCGGATCTTCGCTCTCTGAAGAGCCTTGTTCTCTATGGCCTCAAAGGGCTCGCTGCATACACCGACCACGCTGCCGTGCTCGGATTCAACGACGACGATATTTACGCTTTCTATGTCAAGTCTCTTGCTGCCCTGACCCAGGAACATTCTGCGGATGAACTTCTCTCCCTGGTCATGGAGACCGGCGCTGCAGCAGTCAAGGCCATGGCCATCCTTGACAAAGCCAACACAGAAACCTACGGGCACCCGGAAATCACAAAGGTAAGTACCGGCGTCAGCAATCGTTCCGGCATCCTGATATCAGGTCATGACCTTCGCGACATGGAGGAGCTCCTCGAGCAGACCAATGGTACCGGTGTCGATGTCTACACACACTGTGAAATGCTTCCTGCCCATTACTACCCTGCATTCAAGAAGTACAGCCATTTCATCGGTAACTACGGGGGCTCATGGTGGTCTCAGGACCGTGAGTTCGAGACCTTCAACGGCCCTATCCTGATGACGACCAACTGCATTGTGCCGGTCCGCGAGTCCTACCGCGGCCGTATGTTCACCACTGGCATGGCGGGATATCCTGGCCTGAAGCATATTCCTGCCCGTCCTGAGGGAGGTCACAAGGATTTCTCGCAGCTTGTTGAACTGGCAAAAACCTGCCCACCTCCTGCCCAGATTGAAAACGGTGAGATTGTAGGCGGATTTGCCCATACACAGGTGCTGGCGCTTGCCGACAAGGTGGTTGAAGCTGTCAGGTCAGGCGCGATCAAACGGTTTGTCGTCATGGCTGGTTGCGATGGGCGGCATTCGACCAGAAATTACTACACCAACGTGGCCGAAGCGCTGCCGGATAATACGGTTATCCTTACTGCCGGCTGTGCCAAGTACCGTTACAACAAGCTGCAGCTGGGCGATATCGGAGGGATTCCTCGCGTGCTTGATGCCGGTCAGTGCAACGATTCATACTCCCTGGCCGTGATTGCCCTAAAACTCAAGGAGGTGTTCGGTCTGGATGACATCAACGACCTGCCGATCTCGTTCGATATCGCATGGTATGAACAGAAGGCCGTCACCGTGCTTCTCGCCCTTCTCTACCTTGGTATCAAGGGCATCCGGCTGGGGCCTACGCTTCCGGAGTTCCTTACCCCGAACATTGTTGCAGCGCTTGTGGATAAATTCGGCATAAAGCCCATCGGGACAGTTGAGGCTGACGTAGAAGCCATGATGGTCGGCGCGTAAACCCTGGGAGAGGGTATACAGCGAAAAGTGCGGCCGAAAGTCCGCCCTTTTCGCGTTGATTCTGCGATTATACCTTCCTATTAACTGCTGACCTTTCCCTGCAAATGACTTGTCTTCGCAAAGAGATGCAGTAAAAACAGACACACTGTTGCAGAAATAAACATGGACAATGGTTATATTATATACATAATTATTATAGAAGTATATTTTGTGTATGTTTCAGCATAGGCCTTATCTCCATTTGCAGTTCATGATCCAGGCCTCCCCAGGGTTCATGCATTGAACGTTCATATCAAGCCGGAGTAATTCATGGCGTTTTTCAAAAACATCTGCCTTATTGAGGCCCCTCAGGTAGCCGTTACTCCTTTTCCCAGGTTCATCACAGACTGCATAGGCATCTGCTATCTGGCTGCTGCGGTTGAGGATATTGTCGAAAGCCTGGTTATTCCCGAAAACTACTACAACGATGGTCTTTTCGACAGCTTCAGAACCCTTCTGAAACAAAGGCAGATTGATCTTGTGGCCATATCGTCGATGACAGGCGGCTTCAACAACGCAGTGCGGCTCGCCCGCATAGCCAAGGAGCATGGCAAGTACGTTGTGATGGGTGGGTTTCATCCCACATCACTGCCTGAAGAGGTGCTGAGCCTGGACTGCGTCGACCTTATCGCCATCGGTGAGGGTGAAGCCACCTTCAGGGAACTGGTGCAGAACGGTCCGTCCCGCGATGTCAAGGGACTTGCGTGGCGGGAAAACGGCCAGACGGTATACACCGGCATGCGGGAGCTGATCATGGACGTCGATTCCATCCGCTACCCCCTGCGTGCCCTCCGGCCTGAGCGGTTCGGCGAAAAAGGGGACGACTATACCATCGACACCATATATACATCGCGCGGATGCCCCTGGTCATGCTCTTTCTGCGCCAACGACAAAATGCACAAGCAGTGGCGAGGCCGCAGCGCGGAGAACGTCGTGGATGAGATCGCACAGCTGCACGACCCGAAGAAAAAGAAGCTGATCAAGATATGGGACGCCAACTTCCTGACCAACATCAAGCGTGCGGAAGAGATCTGCGACCTCATGATCGAGCGCGGGCTTACCAATTTCAGGATCATGACTGAGACGAGGGCCAAAGATGTGGTTCGGGCCGAGCGGATCCTCGGCAAGCTTCGCAGCATCGGGCTCAAGAAGGTGGGACTCGGCATAGAGAGCCCGAACCCGCAGACGCTGGAGCTGATGAACAAGAAGAACTCGCTGGACGACGTCTCGAAAGCCATCGACCTTTTGACCCGCCACGGTATCGGCGCCGAAGGCTATTTTATAATCGGCCACCATTCGGAGAGCGAACAGGACACCATGGCCTATCCGTTGTTTGCCAAGTCGCTCGGACTCAAGCAGTCCCTGTTTATGGCAATGACCCCATATCCCGGGACGAAGATATTTGAGGAGTATCGCAGCGAAGGCAACATTACCTCCAGCGACTGGGACCTTTACAACAATTTCACTCCGGTCATCAAGACTGCCAGCATGGACACTGCAGCCCTTGTCAGGATGCTTGCATACTGCAACGTGGCTTTCTGCAACTATCGCTCCCTGCTCAAAAGAGATAGCGAGCGTGGGGTTCTCGTCGTCTTCCTGAGGGACCTCTTTCAGCTCGTTTTTCTTCTGAGGGTAAACAAGGACCTCGACCAGGAGGCTGTCGGCAAGATCGTTTTTGACGCTTTCGTGCGTTATCTCGAAACGAACCCGAAGATCGAATATCGAAATACACCACCTCCGCCTGTGTTGAAGCAGCCCTATGCAGTGAGCCTGGAGCACTCGTCCGGGCAACGCGTCGATTGCATCATCCGCCAGCAGGGCGATGGCCGGGTGATGACCATGATAAAAGTTTCCGCAAGCGCACCGGCGATCGGTCCCGTAATCAGTCTCGATGAGGTTGTCAAAGCTGCATGGTCGATTTCGATGGACATTCTCATGCGGATGCTATACCGCAACGAACTCATGCGCAACAATCCGGGCCTGACCGGCCGACAGGTGCTTGCGCTTCTTGCCGACCGCGATATCCGCAACGCAGGATTCAAGCTGGCAGGTCTTTACCGCAGGTGTGTCCAGAAGAAGGGCAGGTCCGCTCTGAAGCAACAGCAGAAGGTTCCTGCGTAAAGGGTTGCCCGATTTGTTGTTTTGACGACCCGATTGGCAACGTTGATTCCGACATGACAGTATCGAAATCCATAAAAGGGCGGGCACACAGCTCCGCCCTTGTTGTTTTTCCGATCCTTCCGCCCACTTGATTCCTGCATTGATGAATTTCCTTGAGACCTCTTTCCCATTGTTTATCTTTTTCAAGGCCGGAACAATTCCAACATCAGTTAATGCATGATGATCGAAGCGGTTTTATGGGACAATGACGGTCTCCTGGTGGACAGTGAGGCGCTGTTTTTCGATCTGACCAGGAGCTGTTTTGCTGAAGCCGGGCTGGTGCTCGAAGAGGAGTACTGGGGAATCGAGTATCTGGGTAACGCGAAGCACAGTTTTGAAATCGCGTTGGAACTTGGTCTGGCTCCAGAGCTTGCAGCTCCGCTGCTCGACCGGCGAAACGAAAAGTTCGTCCGTCGCATAAGCCAGCGGGTGACGCTCATGCCGAAGGTGCTCGAAACCATCGAGTCACTTTACGGGACGGTACGTCTCGGAATCGTGACGGGAAGCCCTCGCGACAAGCTGGAACTGATGCATGGGGCAGACGGCCTGCTTGACCGTTTCGAGGTGATCATCACGGATGATGAGGTAAAGAACCCCAAACCGCATCCTGAACCCTACCTGAAAGCGCTCGTATCACTCGGTATAGAGCCCGGTCAGTGCCTTGCAGTCGAGGATTCTCGGCGCGGGCTGGATTCGGCACATGCCGCCGGGATCGCCTGTATCGTGGTGCCGAATGCCCTGACCAGGGTACAGTGTTTCGATCGGGCTCACGCAGTGGAACCCGACGTGTCGGGTGTGCTGAAGCACGTTCATGCGCTGAACCGTTCCGGCCGGCGATGATGGATGTCCTTATATTCTGGTAGTATAAGGCAGGCTCAATACCGTGTTTTCCCGAAGGGGTCCGGTCCGATCAATTTGTTGTTTATCAGGCGATAGGATACCGTCTTGCCCTGCCCCTCGCAATATTTCGCATTGCTGACCTCCACACGGATCAACCCTGTTTCAACTGTTTTTCCGCTTTTGGGATCGGGGACGCTGAATTTTTCGATCCTCACGTCCATGATTTCGGAGCCAACGCCGAAAAACCGGGTGGCGACATGGACCGGCACTCCCTTGACGTCAAGGACGACGGCAATCTCCGAGGCTTCACGGTCATCTTTCATATGGTACAGTATGACCGCAGCATCATTTTTACCATCACCGTTGATGTCTCCGAAGGCCGCCCTTCCGGTCTGCATAAGTTCGTAGTCCGGATCGACGTTTTTCTGGCCTTTTTCATAGCGACCGTTTGCCAGTCGTACTGACCTCACTTCCAGCTGGTCGGTATATGTCCAGATGGCGGGATGATAGGATGTGTTTTTTACTGATTGCAACGTAACGCCGGGAGCTGCTGTCGCAGTAAGTGGGGTCAATATGCAGGGGATCAGGAGGATCAACCTCCAGTTTTTCTTTGCTGCAAGGATACTGGTGAAAAGCAGCGGGAAAAGCTTGTCGGCTGAAGTATGACGGATCCGCTTCTGATCACGCACAGACGAAGTAATCATGAATTGGTGCTTACAACCATGTTTTCCGTTTCCGGAACCGGACGTTAATCGGCAGAAGGACGGGGAGTTCAGAATCTGTAGGCCAGGGAGCCGAACTTCTGTGCCGAACTTATTGATCAGGCTTATCAGATATTTGGAGCGACTCAGACAACCGGTCCAGAGGTCGATTTAAATGTATTCATAATTCCCTTAACTGTTTGATGAAAAAAACTGTCCATAATACAGGGGTGCCAGAGCCGATGAGCCTGACGATGATACTGACTGAGAGGTCCCTGGCAATGCCTGCTTATTCACCTGTCACCGGCGGGATGCGTTAAACGGCAGCCAGCACTTTATTGATTGCCATGATGAAATCGTTGATGCTGAACGGTTTCCGGATAAAGTTCACCCCCTCTTCGAACTGTTTTTCATGACTGATGTTTTCGGGTGCGTAAGCCGACATGAAGAGGACCTTCAGTGTTGGATTATCCATCTCGAGCAGCGCACTCAGTTGTACTCCGTTCATGGTCGGGAGGACAACATCAGTGATAATTAGATCTATCGGGAATTCTGATTTTTTGTTGAGAAGCATGCACTCCTCGGCATCTCTGGAGGTGATCACCGTGAAATGGTGGCTTTCGAGTATATCCTTGATGAGTTTGAGAATGTAGGGCTCATCTTCGACTACAAGTATCGTCTGCTTTTTACCCGTGTTGGCTGGGGCTTTGGTATCAGACTTTACTTCCTGCACTGAGTCCTCATGACGGGGAAGATAGATATCGAATGTCGTTCCTTTGCCAGATTCGGTCCGGCATTCAATGAAACCTTTATTCTGCATCACAATTCCGTAGACGGTTGACAGGCCGAGGCCGGTTCCCCTTCCCACCGATTTGGTAGTAAAGAATGGTTCGTAAATATGGGGAAGAATCTTCGCATCGATACCGCTGCCGGTATCTCCGATCGAAATCCTGATATAATCGCCTGGTGCAATACCTGAACGGCTGATCGAGTGATCGGCTATATCAAAATGGGCAAGATCGCACTCGACGAGAATTTTGCCACAATCCTTGATGGCATCGCGCGCATTGAAAATAAGATTTGAAAGGATCTGGTCGAGTTGGGTTGGATCAAAGAGAACAACTGCCTGGTTTATGCTGGGGCGCCACTCGAAATCTATATGGTTCCCGATTAACCGTTGGTATAATGGGAGGAACCCCGAAATGAAATCGTTCAAATCGATAGCTTTCGGTAATACAATCTGTTTTCTTGCGAACGCCAGAAGCTGGCGTGTCAACTTCGCTGAACGAGTGGCTAAAGTGTTAATATCCCTGATATTATCAATAAACGGACAGGAGTTGTCAAGCTTGTTGAGAATGAGCTCTGTATTACCTAAGATTGCAGTGAGGGCATTGTTGAAGTCATGGGCAATGCCTCCTGCAAGCTCTCCGATCAGCTCCATTTTCTGGTACTGCATTAACTGCGCCTGAAGTTTTTTCTGTTTTTCTTCAGCCTGTTTCAGTTCAGTTATCTCAGTGACGACGGCGACCATACAAGGCTGCCCTTCGATGATGGCTTTTTTGGCGCGCACTCTCGCCCATTTGTATGGGGGACCGTTTTTATGGAACATTCTGAATTCTGCTGATTCTTCTGTGCCGCAATTGATGATATTCAGGAACAAACGTTCGGCCAGATCGGAAATATCGTCTGGATGGACTCGTTCGAACGGATTGACGCTGGGCATCTCCTCATCAGAACGGCCGTTGATGGTATCGCGGGAAAACCGGTTCCAGCCGATGAGACGCATGTTGGAATTGACAATAATGATCGATGCAGGTATGGTATCATACAGTGCAGTGATTGCGGCCAGATTCCTGCAGTTTTCAGATTCAGGCTGCTTTTTTTTATCGATTTTATGAACGGCAAAAAGCAGGTGGGAGACAGCGCCATCCAATGAGCGGATGGGAATGGTGGTGAGTTTCCAGGTGATGTTATCCTGAAAGAGTTCGATGTTTACTGGTTTTCCGGTACGAAGGGCCTCATCAGCAATTCTTTTCAGTTTGGCGATATCATCGAATAAGCAGGAATGAACGATTGATGGAAGCCGGTCATGCACATCGGCATTGAGGAACTGATCAGGATCCGTGGCAAAATTTTTTGTAAACGAGCCATCGGTGTTGAGAATTTTTCCGTTCAGATCCGTTATGAAAACTGCTTCAGTAAAGTCCGGGAAGAAGTCGGGTTTGAAGTTTTCAAAAGGATTTCCAGTAATCGGGATATCTTGCTCCAGTTCAATCATGGACGTCTGGTTAAAGCGCTGTGGTTTCGCCATAGCAAGCACCAGAATAGGATTGTAAGGTATGTTGAATAAACAACCGGTTGCATAAAGAGGATTGAAGGCATGCTTCACTTACCTCCATCATGGCGCGGTCAGCACTCTGCTGATCGCCTTTATGAAATCGCTGATATTGAAAGGCTTCTGGATAAAGTCCACTCCTTCCTCGAACTGTTTGCCAATACTGATATTTTCAGGAGCGTGGGCTGACATAAAGAGCACCTTGAGTGTCGGATTTTCCTTTTGGAGCAGCGTGCTCAGTTGGACGCCGTTCATGGTCGGTAGAATGACATCAGTCACAACCAAATCAATCCGGGATAAGCAGTTTACGGTGATTTCGAGGCATTCTTCGGCATCTTTGGCGACAAATACTTTGTACCCGCGGCTTTCGAGAATGTCCTTGACAAGTTTAAGTATATAGGGCTCGTCTTCGACCACAAGTATCGTTTGCTTCGCATTCCGGACGGTTGGTGCTGTTGTGTCTGCCTGAATCTCCTGTACTGATTCCTTGTACTCAGGTATATAAATATCGAATGTCGTTCCTTTGCCGGATTCGGTCCGGCATTCTATGAAACCGTTATTCTGGATCACGATTCCATAGACAGTAGAAAGGCCGAGTCCGGTTCCCTTTCCAAGCTCTTTGGTTGTGAAGAATGGTTCATATATATGGGGGAGAACCTTTGCGTCGATACCGCGGCCTGTATCACCGACTGAAAGTTTGACATAGTCGCCGGGCGAAAAGCCTGACCGGTTGTCCGTACAATCAGCATTATCAAAATGGGCAAAATCGCAATCGATGAAAATTTTGCCACCCGCGGTAATTGCATCGCGAGCATTTACCAACAGGTTGGAAAGAATTTGTTCGAGCTGGGTTGGATCAAGCAGCACAAAAGCCGGTTGCTTGCTCGGGTGCCAGCTGAACTGAATATTTTTGCCGATCAACCGGCGATGTAAAGGGATGCACTCCGTGATAGCCTCGTTTAAATCGATAACTTTCGGCAACGCCAACTGCTTTCGTGCAAATGCAAGAAGCTGGCGTGTCAACTTTGCTGAACGAGTGGCTAAGGCGTGGATATCCTTGATATTATCGACAAATGGGAACGATGCGTCAAGCTTGTTGAGCACAAGTTCGGTATTTCCGATGATTGCGGCGAGGGCATTGTTGAAGTCATGGGCGATTCCGCCTGCGAGCTGTCCGATCAGCTCCATTTTCTGGTACTGCAGCAACTGCTCCTGAAGTTTTTCCTGCTTCGCTTCAGCTTCTTTCAGTTCGGTAATTTCCGTGACAACGGCGACTACGAAAGGCTGATCATCGATAACAGCTCTTTTGGCACGCATGGTCGCCCATTTGTAAGGCGGGCCGTTTCCATGGAACATTCTGAATTCGGCAGTCTCTTCGACATCATTTTCGAGGACATTGTACCCCTTTTTGAGAATGTCAGGGAGGTCATCGGGATGGACTCGATCCATGGGATTGATCCCCAGCATTTCGCGTTCGTTACGGTTGTTGATCTTTTCACGCGAAAACCGGTTCCATCCCATCAGACGCTCATGAGGGTCGATGATAAGGATTGACGCCGGTATGGCGTCATAAAGCGAGATGACGTCAGCCAGACTGTTATCCCCTTTACGCTCGGGCTCGTCTGTTTTCTTTGCTTCCTGAACGGTAAGCAGAAAATGGCTGATACTTTCATCAAAAGATCGAATGGGCTGGATGGAGTATATCAGTGCCGTATTATCCTGATCAACTGACAGGCTCACCGGTCTGAGCATGCGAAGAGCCTCTTCGGCCATCACTTTTCTTTTAGCCGGATTGATACCGATATCTGTTTCGGAACCAGCGAATTCATCGGTGAAAGAGCCTTCGGCATTCAGGAGCCTGCCGTTGATGTCCATTACGTATACTGGACCCGAAAAGTCCGGCATTAATTCGTTTTTTGGACTTTTTAAAGGCTTTACACCATGAGGTATGTCATTGGATTGTTCCTGCATTAGCGTCGATTTACATCCTGGTAACAACGAAATTGGTGGTGACAGGCCAAGGTTATAAGGTCTTGAATCTCAAAATAGCTGTTATCCGGACGACCTTGCAGCATCTATACTTTAAATTTATGATTTTTACAGGCGAAAACGCAGCGAGATATGGGTTTCTGCAGTGAATGGTGATTTTGCCAAACCTGTCAGGCTCCGGGCAGCCAGCGGCTGTCATGATGATTAATGGTGGTGATGAAGGCAAATTGGTGATGCGAATATCCGGTCCCTGACGGCCTCTGAGCCGTTCGACATGCCTCGGCATTTGTCGGAAAGGTTCCGGGAGTAAACGACAGGGGTGAGCGAGTCAAAAAAAAGTCTTATTATGTTGAAAGTCTAATCAACTGATGTGGCAGGAGTTATGGTCGTACAAACCTTAGTTCAGTGCCTTTGATACTGGCTGTATAATCGATATCGGTACTTCCCCATGCAGGAAAAAGATCATGCAAACATCCGCGACATACTCAGCCTGCCGGTTATTGTTGCCGCGCTGGGCTACTTCGTCGATATCTACGATCTTGTGCTCTTCAGCATTGTCCGGGTGCCGAGCCTCAAAGCCTTCGGTCTTCAGGGTAAGGCACTTATCGACTACGGAGTGTTCCTTCTCAACATGCAGATGATTGGTATGCTTGTCGGCGGCATCCTCTGGGGATGGCTCGGTGACCGTAAGGGACGTCTAAAGATCATGTTCGGTTCTATCCTCATCTATTCTCTGGCCAACTTCGCAAATGGACTGGCGAGTTCATTGCCTGCCTATGCCGTGTTGAGGTTCATTGCGGGCGTAGGCCTCGCCGGAGAACTCGGTGCAGGCATTACGCTTGTTTCGGAGGTGCTGCACACCCGTATCCGGGGTTACGGCACGATGCTTGTCGCCTCGATCGGCGTTTCTGGTGCGATCCTTGCCAACATGGTTGCCAGTACCTACGACTGGCGCAACGCTTTTTTCATCGGTGGAGCTCTCGGGCTTCTTTTGCTGATCGCCCGTATCCGTGTTGCCGAATCAGGCATGTTTAAGATGATGGAGGCAAAATCGGGTGTCAGCAGGGGAAACATGCTTGCCCTGTTTACTGACAGGGAGCGGTTTTTCCGTTACCTGAACTCGATTCTGATCGGAGTGCCGATCTGGTTCGTCGTGGGCGTGCTAATCACATTCTCGCCCGAATTTGCAACGGCGCTTCGAATCTCCGGCCCGGTGTCAGCCGGCAATGCGGTTATGTTCTGCTACCTTGGCCTGGTGTTCGGGGACCTGTCAAGCGGGCTGTTGAGCCAGGTCCTGAAGAGCCGCAAAAAAGCGGTTCTCACCTTCATGCTCCTTACCATTGGGGCTGTTGCACTGTTTTTTCTCCAGGGGCCGGCCACTCCCCGGTTTTTCTACGGCGTCTGCGTTGCATTGGGTTTTTCCGTGGGGTACTGGGCCATATTCGTAACTGTGGCTGCCGAACAGTTCGGGACCAACCTGCGTGCAACAGTTGCCACAACTGTGCCGAACTTTGTGAGGGGAATGGTTGTACCTATTACGATGCTGTTCCAGTTTACCAAGGGTCGTTTCGGCCTTGAAAATGGAGCATTGATTGTCGGTGGGATCTGCATGGCCCTGGCTCTCGCTTCGCTGGCTGCACTCGCAGAGACCTTTCACAAGGATCTGGATTATTTCGAGGAATTTCTCTGAGATGACTTTGTAACCGGAGTCCCGGCTTCCACTTCCTTTATGTGGCTTGTTCAGCTATCGGGAAGATGGGGCCGGTTCTAACCGGGATCATCGTCAGGACCATCCAGCTTTCCGGTTCATGGCCCGCTGATTGTTTTTCTTCCGCTCTTCGCCGTCACAATAATCATGATTCAAGAATTTTCCGGTGCAAGGGGACTATTATGCCCGCGCTGAATCCTTTATTCCGCCGATTGCCGGCGAGACGCCCTCCATCTCGATCCTGAGGAACCGTCCTGTATGAGAATCTGCATTCTGGGCGATCTGCTCCGGCGTGCCTTCAGCCACGATTACGCCACCACTGTTGCCCCCTTCAGGTCCGAGATCGACTACCCAGTCGCTGTTCCTGACGATGTCGAGGTTGTGTTCGATGATGATAACCGTGTTGCCTTTGTCCACAAGCCGTCTCAATACCTCGAGAAGGTGCTGGATATCCTGGAAATGCAGACCAGTTGTCGGTTCGTCAAGGATATACAGGGTTTTGCCAGTCTGGATTTTGGCCAGTTCAGCCGAGAGCTTGATGCGCTGTGCCTCACCACCCGAAAGCAGGGGAGAGGGTTGGCCAAGTTTGAGGTATCCGAGCCCGACGCTCTGCATGGTGGTCAGGATCCTTCGGATGCGCGGGAAATCGACAAAGAACTCCGCTGCCTCCTCGATGGGCATTTCGAGCACATCCGCGATCGATTTGCCCTTGTATTTGACCTGCAATGTTTCCCGGTTGTACCGTTCGCCCTTGCAGTGTTCGCAATGCACATAGACGTCCGGGAGGAAGTTCATCTCGATTTTCCTTGTGCCCGCTCCCTGGCAGACTTCACAGCGTCCGCCCTTGACGTTGAAGCTGAAGCGTCCGGCCTTGTATCCACGGATCTGCGCTTCCGGCAGCCTGGTGAAGAAGTCGCGGATGAAGGTGAACGCTCCGGTGTAGGTCGCCGGGTTCGACCGGGGTGTCCTGCCGATGGGCGACTGGTCAACGTTGACGACCTTGTCGATGCGATCGATTCCCTCTATTCCGTCGCTGGGTAGGGCCAGAAGCTTCGATCGGTAGAAATGGCGGGCAAGTAGCGGGTAGAGTGTTTCGTTGATGAGCGTCGATTTGCCCGACCCGCTGACACCCGTGATGCTGATGAGTGAACCGAGCGGAAAGGAGAGGTCGACGTTTTTCAGGTTGTTTCCCCTGCATCCCTTGATTTTCAGGTATTGCCTTTCAGTCTTGTCGTCGGTTTTTTCCGTCGGGAACGAGACTGAAATCGTGCCATTCAGGTATCCTGCCGTTACTGACTTCGGGCCGAGCCTGTCGGCAGGCCCCTGGGCGACGACCTCACCACCGTACTCTCCGGCGCCTGGCCCGAGATCGATGATTTCGTCGGCCTCAAGCATCGTGTCCTTGTCATGTTCCACAACGAGCACCGTATTGCCCAGATCCCTGAGCCGTTTGAGCGAATCGATAAGCCTGTGGTTGTCGCGCTGGTGAAGGCCGATGCTTGGTTCATCAAGCACATAGAGCACTCCGCTGAGCTGCGATCCGAGCTGTGAGGCGAGCCTGATGCGCTGGGCTTCGCCGCCGGAAAGGGTCAGTGAGTTCCGGTCGAGGGAAAGGTAGCCAAGTCCGACATTCAGCAGGAATTCGAGCCTCTTGGCGATTTCGTGCACTACAGGGGTTGCGACCAGAAGCTCTTTCGAATTGAGGCGACCAGGCAGGGCATTGAAGAAATCGAGTGCTTCGGGAAGAGGCATTGATTCGACCTCGGCGATGTTGAGGCCGTCAATCTTCACCTGGAGGCTTTCCTGTTTCAGCCTTGCGCCGCCGCACAACGGGCAGGTCTGCCTCACCATGAAGCTTTCTGCCCACTCCCTTAGCTTTGGCGTGCTGGCGTTCACCCGCACCTCCTCGACATAGGGCACTGCGCCCTGGAAGGTCTGGGGATAGAGATGCTCCTTCCCGGCGTAGGAGTAGCCGACGTCGAATGTTTTGGTGCCCGAACCGTAAAGCAGGATATCAACAGCCTCGACCGGCACGCCGGCCAGCGGGGTGGACAGCGAGAACCCGTATTTTTTTGCAATGGAGCGGATGACCTGCCAGAGGTTGCGCTTTCCCGGTTTTCCAAAAGGCTCGATGCCTCCTTCTTCGAGCGAGCGCCTGGGGTCAGGCATCATCAGTTCTGCAGAGAGCTGCATGATATCGCCAAGTCCGTTACACTCCGGGCAGGCGCCGTAGGGCGAATTGAAACTGAACTGGTTCGGCGCGAGCGTATCGACCGGTACAGTGCCGTCTGAATAGGCATACTTCGTACTGAAATACATCTCCTTGCGACTCTCGTCATCCGTGTCGCAGATGATCGTCGTTTTGTGTTCAGACAGTGAGATCGCAAGCGACACGGCCTGTTTCAGACGATCAGCGATGGTCGGCCCGACCACCAGACGGTCGATAACCAGATCGATAACATGGCTTTTGTACCGCTCCAGCTGCATGCCTGCCGCCAGCTCGGCGTACTCACCATCAATACGTGCACGCAGGAAACCTTTCTTTATCAGTCGTTCGAACAGCTCCCGGTAATGTCCCTTGCGGCCGCTGACCAGCGGCGAAAGGATCTGTATTTTTGTTCCTGCAGGCAGGTCCATGATGGTTTCGCAGATGCTTTCTTCACTCTGTTTCTGCAGCATTTGCCCGGTAACCGGATCGTATCGCCGTCCGGCTTTCGCATACAGCAGCCTGACAAAATCGTGGATCTCGGTTACTGTGCCAACAGTGGATCGGGGAGAGCGGTTTGTGCTTTTCTGGTCGATCGAAATGACCGGCGACAGCCCTTCGATGAAATCGACGTCAGGACGCTCGATACTGCCAATGAACTGCCGGGCGTAAGAAGAGAGCGTCTCCATGAAACGGCGCTGACCCTCGGCATAGATCGTATCGAAAGCAAGGCTCGATTTTCCTGAGCCGGAGATGCCGGTGATTACGACAAGCTTGTTTCGGGGAATGTTGAGCGAGATGTTCTTGAGGTTGTGAACCCTCGCTCCACGTATGGTGATATGGCTGAAATCCATTGATGACGTTTAACTATCCTGTACTGCGATAAGACTTTATGGCCAGACTGTTTATTTGATCCACGATCCGGGTTCCAACGTCCGTTCTTCCCTTGAACCCCATACATCAATAAATGTGCCCTGTATTATAATCTATGAATGTTCCGTCAATCAGCAACGTCCATGTCCTTTTAACGGGATCAACCGGTCGCGGGACGATAAGGTTTCACATTGCTGAAAAATCTTTGAAAATCGAAGGAATGCACTATATTCTCCCCCGTGTTCGAAAATATGGACGCGTTTACCGGCACGAAGTTGTATTGAAGTGCCTTCATGTAATCTTAACCGATAAATTTCGTACTACGACAATGGAGATTATGTACAAGCAGAAGGCTGAGCCCGGCAAGCAGTGCCAGGACTGTCAGAGCTTCACCATCAACACCGCCAACCCGACTGCCGGCACCTGCTTCGGCAAGGACGTCGTTGCCGAAGGCGGTTGTATGTTCTTCAAAAAGAAAGAAGAAGAGCAGAAATAATCCGGTTTTTACATCGGATACATAAAAAAAGGCGGCCAGATGGTCGCCTTTTTTCTTTACCTCTTTACCGGATTTTCCCGAGTCTTTCCATTATTTGAACAATTACTCCAGCACACGAGCCATGAGCCGTCTGTCTTCGCCTTGATTTTGCGTTCCAGATGAGGGCGAGCACATGGTAAATTTTTATACAGCTGTGGCTTAATCGAAGGAAGAAAAATGATTCTTCAAGAGAGCGCAAGAATTGGGATACGAAAAGCGTAGTTATAAGTGTGGATGGGTACATGCACGTTTCCCTGATACCGAAAAAGATGAGTTAATTAATGCAGCAAGTTTTAAAAGTAAAATTGGTTTATGAAAAAACAGATTTTGTTGGCAGTTGGGGTTGCAGGCCTGTTAACGTGCCAGCCTCAGCCTCAAGCATTTGCAGGAATCAAGATTCTTGGCGTCCGCATTTCGGGTGATCCTAAAATTCATTTGACAGTCAGGCCCGATTTCGTCTATCTGAATGACTACGGTTTCTCGGTTTCCTATGGAGCCCCATACGACGTCATTTATTATGGTGACGACTTCTTCATTTTCCGTGAGGGTTCCTGGTACCGGTCTCAGGACTACAAAGGTCCATGGCGCCGTGTCATGAATATGGATCTTCCTCCTGCCATAAGCCGACACCGTCTGGAAGAGATCAAGCGGTATCGTGATGTCGAGTACCGCAGGCATGACCGCAGGTACTGGGATGACAGATTCAGGCATGACCGCGATGACTGGCGTGGCCACAACGAACACCGCGAGCGCCCTGATGATCGGAGAGGTCCTGATGAACACCGGGGTCCCGACGATCGGAGAGGTCCTGATGAACACCGAGGTCCTGACGACAGGAAAGGTCCTGATGGCGGGCGCGATTATGACAGACGTGATCAGAGATAATCCCGACACTTCTGAATTGTTCAATTCACGTCATGAGATGACAGGGAGCCGATTTCTGCTCCCTGTTTTTATGTTTGGGATAAAGTTGAAGAGCAGACGTAAGCCGCGTTTGCTTCGGACGCATCAGCAGTGACGGTCGCCTTTATTTTCTTGGCCGGATTTCTTCAATACTCCGTCGCCTTGGCTGAGAGCCAGCGCGCCTCGGCTATGGGTTTTCTGTTCGATCTTTTCGTATATTTTGTTAACTGCATTTCCACGAAGCAGTTTCTATTGAAACGTGCAAATTGGATCAATAACCATTCCGGAGCAACCATGAAGAAAAATATGGGGCAAAAAGATCGTGCTATCCGTGCTATTTTTGGTGTGTTACTGCTGATGTATGGCCTTATTTTTCAAAACCTGATAGGTGCGCTCGGATTGATTCCCCTTGTCACTGCGCTTATCGGCACTTGTCCGCTATACAGCGTGCTTGGAGTTACTTCCAATCGTTACGAGGACTGATATTCGATTTGCCCCGGGCCCAGCCCGGGGTTCTCATTTCCTGTCAAAATCCTCCGGCTTAAGTAATCGGTCGACTGGCGTCTCCACAATCCCGTGCTGAAATACAATGAGCCTTCGCCCAGCGTTGCCAGACAGCCTGCTCAATCAGAACCATCAGCCTCCACGTCTGCATATTCTCCAGGGTTTTCGTCTTAAAACACCGATTGGGGAGTATTTCAGCACGGCTTCGCAGAGATAGGGCTTGAAGACTTGAACAGGTCTGTGATTGGGTGCGTTCACAACTTTTTATTAACTAGCGATTATGTGAGTCCGGTGAATCGCACGTTTTTTACCCTGAATACCCTGTGGAGTTATTGCGACGGGAAAGGGAGCCCTGAACCATATTTTTCAGAGTGTGATTCCAGTATAAATAGCTCTGAATGCTCCAAAACATAATTTTTATCCCGATGCAGAGGAACCTGGCGGACAGTGCTGTGGTGCTGGATTTTGAGACGACGGGGTTGTCTCCTGAGTATGGCGATCGGGCGATCGAGATCGGGGCTGTGCTTGTTGAGAATGGATCGATAGTCGACCGTTTCCAAAGGCTGATGAATCCGGGGTTCCGGATCAGTTCATTTATTGAGGGATATACGGGTATCACCAATGCCATGCTGAAAGATCAGCCTTGCTGTGAGGAGGTGATGTCGGAGTTTTCGGGATTCATATCCGGCCATAATATTGTCGCTCATAATGCCTCATTTGACCGGCGATTTCTCGATGCCGAGCTGAAAAGGATCAAACTGGCTTATGATGGTACCTGTTGCTGCTCGCTGCTGGTCGCCCGGAGAATTTATCAGGACGCTCCGAACCATAAGCTGCAGACACTGGTGTCTCATGCGGGCATCCAGCAGACCGGAAAGTTTCACAGGGCTTTGGCTGATGCCGAGATGACTGCACACTTATGGTTGTCGATGATCGAACGCATTCGTCATCAATACGGTATTCAGGCGGTTACTTTCGATCATCTGAGTGAATTGTCGAGGATCGATAAACTACATGCGCATGGCTATCTGCGCTCGTTGGCAAAATAATTTATTTATGGATAAGGATGTATTTGCCGACAGGGAAGTTGATAGGGCGAAACGTATTCAAAGATTGGATATTCGCAAGCATTTCATTGATCAGATACTACTTGTCGAACAGCAGTGTCGGTCCACATCGGACGATGTTCTGAATGGTCGTCGTTGATTGGATTATTTTGTTGAACCGAAAAGGTGGCTGGCTTGCATCCTCTGAGAGGCGCTGATTTGCGTTCAAGAACCGGAAAGCAGTGGTTACTTTTGCTGATGCCGGGAGCGGTCTCATAAGTGCCGATCGTATTGGTACTTGTAAATTAATTTTTGTTGTAAGGCGATTTTTTGTTAAGCTCGGCTGAAGAATCGTGCGCTTGCAGAAGCCCGTCCCTCGCAGTTATACAGCGTTTTGTCCCCCTGTTTGATCCCTCATTTTTCCCTCATCAGAGATTTCTCGGTTCAAGGTTTACCGGTGATTTTATTCAGACTTGGGTCGCAGTGCCTGAGTTCATACACAATGGCTTTTAATCTCTTGCTACGATCAATTCGTGAAAATCAGTTGGAGTTTAGAGCCTTATCCATCTCCCATCTTCTCGGGTCCACCCGGAAATAAGTGGGTGGAGGTCAGGATGGAACAGCTGCCTGCAGGAAAAAGAACCACTAATTGACTAACCAGAGCATGTGAGGTGATCATGAACATTGGGGAGGTGATGGAAATGCATCGGGACAACCTTATGTCGTTGACGAATGTCATCGGGGTTGGTATCGGTGAAAAAGATGGTACTCCGGCTATCAAGGTATTTGTAACAAAAAAGATGCCCGAGATTGCGTTGCTGCCTCAGGATATCATCCCGAAAGTACTGGATGGTTATGAAATCGATGTAGACGAGATAGGGAGCATAAGGGCTCAATAGCACGATGAAAACCAGGAGCAGAGCTGTGAGACAGGACGAGAAAAAAATGATACTGGCAGAACGTGCCATTGAAGAGGTAAAAATGGCTTTCCATTCCGTGGTTGACGATTTTCTGGAACCCGGGAAGCAACAGGCGAATGTGGTTGGTATGGGAATGGGGATCAAGCCGGCATAGAGACGCTCACCAAACGCGCTCGTCCGGCAATAGACGGATACAGCGCAGGACATTACAAAATTACTGCATGCAGGGACCTGCGTTTACGATCTCCTTCCCGGCGGCACCATCAGCCCACCTGCTCCCGGGATAGGTGTTTCTTCAAAGTTTTACATACTGAGCAACAACCATGTTCTGGCAAATGTCAACAGTGCATCGCTGGGTGACCCGATCCTGCAACCGGGGCCTTATGACGGTGGTGTGAATCCGGCAGATCGTATCGCCTCACTGAGCAGATATATTCCGGTCATGCTCGAAACGCCGGTTCCAAGGGTGTTGCACAACAACATCGTCGACGCTGCTGTTGCCGAAGGGGAGTTCCATGACTTGAACCGCTCGATCTACTGGATCGGTCATGTCAGGGGATGGCGTCGGAAAGCAGATGTGCATGTCGGACTCACGGTACAGAAGACCGGACAAACGACGAATTTTACGACTGGCCGAATTGCTGCGATTAACGCGACAATCGATGTCGACTATGACGGCGGGAGGGCAGGACGTTTCAAGGATCAGATTGTTACGACAAACATATCTGCCGGTGGTGATTCCATGTCGCTGGTGACCACGCTTGATGACGTCGCTGTCGGCTTGCTGTTTGCAGGTTCAGCAACTTCGACGATCGTCAATCATATTGAAAACGTGAGGGCCATGTTAGAGGTGGAAGTTGCGGAGCAGATCCTTTAAGCTCCTGGAGTTGACAGAGTGTCAAACTTCATGATGATATCGTCATCTTTTGAGTCTGTAGCACCAGCTTCGGTTGTTATAACCAAAAAGGCGGCTGAAAAGCCGCTTTTATTATGTGTGGTTATTCTCAGGCGTAATACCTGAAGCGCGATTCGCGAATTGTTTTTCATGTAATCCATACTCGGCTTTTTAAGTTGCTTTGCCAGGAACTCAGGATTGGAATCGCAGTTGCTGCGATTTATTTGTTGGATCTATGTTTAGTTAGGAGTAATTATTAATTTGATTATTTATCAATAAATGCATATGATTATAAAGTAAGGTAGAGAAATCTGCTTTCCTTCCTGTATCTCAGATCTGGCTAAGCTTTTGTAGTGCAAGCATAGCTCGTTAATCACTCTATACATCTGATAATTTCCTGCTTCGAAAACAGCTCGGGTTATTTGTTTGTGTGTTTTGTTAATTAACAATTGTTAACAATTGACATGGGGGTAAACATGATGAAAAGGACAATTATGTTCGTCAAGAGTGCATTGCTGATGTCCGGTTTTGCGCTTATGGCAGCGGAAGCTTTTTGCAATGGGTCAGTAACGGGAACCATTGTCTCAGACATTGAAAAAAACAAAGAAGATGCCGTTGTTTATCTGAAAGGGGTCAATGGGGCTGTTGTGCCTCAAAAAGTTACCATTGAACAGCATCATCTCACTTTCATTCCAAAAGTGACGACCATACCGGCAGGATCGACTGTCGAGTTTACCAACCACGATAAAATCTATCATAATGTTTTTTCGGTAAGTGAGTCGAAAAAGTTCAACCTTGACACCTATGATCACGGCAAGCCGAAGCATGTTACCTTTGACAAGCCCGGTGTAGTAAGTTTACTATGCAATGTTCACCCTGAGATGTCGGCCTGGGTTGTTGTCACTGAGAACAAATATGCAGCGGTGACCGACAAGGCCGGTAATTTTATCATCGCAGATGTTCCTGCCGGGACTTATGAGATTTCCGCCTGGAGCGAAAAACTCAAACCGCAGGGAATCACGATGGTCACCATTTCCGATGGAAATACTGCTCATGCCGATATCAAGCTGGGTGATTGAATCTTCGGACTTTTATTGTGAGTTGACTTAGAGGAGTGGCAGACTGAAGGTGCTTCCTGGATAGGGAAAACGATAAACGAAAAAGGCGACCGATTAGCCGCCTTTTTTCATTTGCATGCAGTGATGCTTAGTCCTGGAGCGCTGCACGGGCCGCTGCAAGTCTTGCGATCGGTACGCGGTAAGGGCTGCAGGATACGTAGTTCAGGCCGGTCTTGTGGCAGAACTCGACCGTGGCTGGATCGCCGCCATGTTCGCCGCAAATGCCGAGCTTGAGGTCAGGCTTGACTGAGCGCCCTTCCTTGGCAGACATGCTGAGCAGGCGACCGACGCCGTCCTTGTCGATAGTCTCGAACGGGTTGCGGTCGAAGATCTCATACTGCTGGTAAAGCGGCAGGAACTGGCCGGAGTCATCGCGGCTCATGCCGAGGCCCATCTGGGTCAGATCGTTGGTGCCATAGCTGAAGAAGTCTGCTGCCTTGGCAATCTGGTCCGAAGTGAGTGCTGCGCGAGGCACTTCGATCATTGTGCCGACGAGGTACTTGACGCCGACGCCTTTTTCAGCGAAGACGCTGCGTGCGGTCTTGTGAATGACTTCGCTGGTCATTTCGAGCTCCTTGACGGTGCTGACGAGCGGAACCATGATTTCAGGCACGATTTCATGGCCTTCCTGCTTGATGCGGCAGGCGGCTTCGATGATGGCGCGGACCTGCATGACGGTGATTTCCGGGTGCAGGATACCGAGACGGCAGCCCCTGAGGCCGAGCATCGGGTTGAACTCGTGCAGGCTGGCGATGCGCTGTTTGATGTCGCTGCTGCTCTTGCCGATTTTGCCGGCCAGATCATCGATTTCCGCGTCGGTGTGCGGAAGGAACTCATGGAGCGGAGGATCGAGGAGCCTGATGGTGACAGGGCGGGCGCCCATGGCCTTGAACAGGCCGTAGAAGTCTTCCCTCTGGTAGGGGAGGAGCTTGTCGAGTGCAGTCTTGCGTCCGGCGACGTCGTCAGCGAGAATCATCTCGCGCATGGCGTCGATGCGGTCGCCGCCGAAGAACATGTGCTCGGTACGGCAGAGGCCGATGCCTTCCGCGCCAAAGGTGATGGCGACCTCAGCCTGGTCAGGCTGGTCGGCATTGGTGCGGATGTTGAGCTTGCGGTACTTGTCGGCCCACTGCATGAGCTGGTCATAGATCTTCCATGTCGGCGCGTCTTCCTTTTTCAGTGTCTTGTCGACCAGTACTTCGATGATTTCGGAGTTCTTGGTCTTGACCTGTCCTGCGATGACTTCACCGGTGCTGCCGTCGATGGAGATATAGTCGCCTTCGCTGAGCACGATGTCGTTGCCGTTGACCATCATTTCACCTTTCTTGTAGTCGATCTTCAGGGCTCCGCAGCCTACGACGCAGACTTTACCCATCTGGCGTGCCACAAGGGCCGCGTGGGAGGTCATGCCGCCGCGTGCGGTGAGGATGCCTTCAGATACGGCCATGCCTTTGATGTCTTCGGGAGAGGTTTCGATCCTGACGAGGATGACCTCTTCGCCGCGCTTGCCGGCTTCATAGGCATCGACGGCATTGAAGTAGATCCTGCCGGTGGCTGCGCCGGGTCCGGCGTTCAGGCCTGTAGCCAGCAGTCTGCCGCTGTCGATGGCGATCTTCTTTTCATTGAGGTCGAACACTGGACGGAGAAGCTGGTTGAGCTGTTCCGGTTCGATTCTGCGGAGCACCTCTTTCTCGTCGATCAGCCCTTCGTTGAACATGTCGACGGCGATCTTGATAGCGGCAAAGCCGGTACGCTTTCCAATGCGGCACTGCAGCATGAAGAGCTGATTGCTCTCGATGGTGAACTCGATGTCCATCATGTCGCGATAGTGCTTTTCAAGGATCGAGCGGATCTCATCGAGCTGGTCGTAGATTTTCTCGTTCTCCTGACGGAGCTGTTCGATCTTGAGCGGGGTCCTGGTTCCGGCCACGACGTCTTCACCCTGGGCGTTCATCAGGTACTCGCCGTAGAATATGTTTTCACCGGCGGCAGCGTCTCTGGTGAATGCCACACCTGTTCCGCAGTTTTCACCCATGTTGCCGAACACCATCGCCTGGACGTTGCAGGCAGTGCCCCAGTATCCGGGAATATGGTTCAGTTTGCGGTAGACGATGGCGCGGTCGTTGTTCCAGCTGTTGAATACGGCGCCGATGGCTCCCATGAGCTGCTCGGTAGGACTTTCAGGGAAAGTTTTGCCGGTTTTTTCGAGGATGGCTTTTTTGTATTTGGCTACCAGGTCCTGCAGGTCTTCGACATTGAATTCTGTGTCGAGGCTGATGCCCAGTTCATGTTTCTTTTTTTCGAGGATCTCTTCGAAAGGATCGATCTGTTTTTTGTCGGCCGGTTTCAGGTCGAGCACGACGTCGCCGTACATCTGGACGAATCTGCGATAGCAATCCCATGCGAAACGGGGGTTGCCGGATTTTTTCGCAAGGCCGGCGACAGTTATATCATTCAGGCCAAGGTTGAGGATCGTGTCCATCATGCCGGGCATCGAGGCGCGTGCGCCTGAACGGACCGAAACGAGAAGGGGGTTTTCCGGGTCACCGAAATTCTTGCCAAGGTACTCTTCGACTTTTTTCAGGGCAGCGGGAATATCTTTTTCGAAGAGGTTTGTGGGGTAAGTTTTCTGGTGGTCGTAATAGTAAGTGCAGACTTCTGTTGAAAGGGTGAATCCGGGGGGGACAGGGAGGCCGATATTGGCCATTTCCGCCAGGTTGGCACCTTTGCCACCCAGGAGGTTTTTCATTGAAGCATCCCCTTCGGCAGCGCCGCCTGCAAAACTGTAGATGTATTGCTTGGTTGCGGCGGTTTCTTCGTTAGCGTGAGAGTTCGGCATGTTGACTGGAGTGAAATAGTTGGTTTACCCAAAAAAAACAGACGAAAGCATAAAAAAGCAGTCTTGGTTGACTACTTTTCGAAAAAGCAATTTAACAGAAAAAACTGTCTGGAAAAACTCCGGAAGTGGTTTCAAAACATCTGTACGATGGAGAGTGTGGCGGCGGTTTTTATTCTGCAGGTACTCAGGATATCTGTGCCCTATCTCCTGACTTCGGTGGGCGCGGTATTCTCGGAGCGTGGTGGGGTCGTCAACCTCGCGCTTGAGGGGCTTATCCTTGCTGGTGCTTTCGGGGCGGCGCTCGGACAGCATTTTACCGGTTCTGCCTGGGTTGGTGTTGGCTGCGCGCTTGCGCTTGGCCTGCTTGTGGCCCTGCTTCACGCTTTTGTGACCGTAACGCTCAGGGCCGACCAGATCGTCAGCGGAATTGCCATCAATATCCTTGTCATGGGAGCGACCCGGTTCGGGCTCAGCCTCCTTTTCGGCAGCGCGATGAACTCGGCCAGGATCGGCGGCATGGAGGCTCCTTCGCTGTTGCTCGACCCGCTGTTCATCGCCGCGGTGCTTTCGGTAGTGTTTGGCCAGTTCATCCTGTTTCGCACTCCCTCCGGGCTGCGGTTGCGTGCGGCCGGCGAGAGCGCCGAGGCTGTTGAAACGGCCGGTATCAATGTGAGGCGCCTTCGGTATTCCGGAGTTCTCGTCTCCGGTGCGCTGGCTTCCCTGGGTGGTGCGTTCCTGGTGTTCCAGCAGCACAGCTTCACGGACAACATGTCCGCCGGCAGGGGGTACATAGCTTTGGCGGCCATGATCATCGGAAAATGGACGCCGGCCGGTGCGGCACTCGCAAGCCTTCTGTTTGCCACGACTGAGGCAATGGAGATATGGGTCCAGTCAGGATGGCTGCCTTCGCAACTGGTGCAGTCCCTGCCATATGTTATCACACTGTTTGTGCTCGCCGGCTTCGTTGGAAAATCCACGCCTCCGAAGGAAGTAGGCGTTCCCTACGAAAAGTAAGCGATTCAATTGGAATCCCGGGCTTTCATGATAATCGTCTGTAGGGTCGGCCTGAGTGTCCGCCCTGTTAATTATATTATTTCAAGAACCAACCCTATCCCGATAAATTGCGGAAGAACGCTACAGATCAGAAAAGGTGCCTTCAGCAGAGCTCGATCACTTTATTTACCAGCGCTTCAATGCCTTTGGCCACATCGCTGATGGATGGCCCGAGCATGTAGGCCGGTGTGGTGATTATCTTGCCGCGTGAGCTTACGACGATGTGATCGACCGGTGCATCGACGTGAACTGCGCCCATTGCTTCGATATCGGCCGAAGTCTGTGCTTCGTCGCCGATGGTCAGTTCGATTTTTTCGTCGTCGAACAGCCTGGCGGCAATAACCGGGGCGATGCACATGAAGCCTATCGGTTTTCCTTCAAGATGAAATGATTTGACCGTGTGGGCAACCTCCGGGACGACTTCGCAGTCAACGCCTTTGAAAGCGTAATCACAAAGGTTTTTTGCCGCCCCGAAGCCGCCGGGGAAGATCAATCCGTCGAGCTCGAACGATTCGATCTCCGTCAGGTCGGTGATCTGGCCGCGAGCGATTCGGGCAGATTCGACAAGCACGTTCCGTGCCTCATCCTCCATGATGTTACCGGTCAAGTGGTTAATGACATGGTGTTGCTCGATGTTCGGTGCGAAGCAGACCGACTGTGCACCAGCAAGATCGAGGTAGAGAAGCGTCAGTACCGCTTCATGGATTTCCGCCCCGTCGTAGACGCCGCAGCCGGACAGGATGACGCCGATTTTTTTCATGACGCTGTTGATGTTTTGGTTAAGGTTAAGCTCCTGGAAGGGAGGGCTGGGTATGTTGGTATGGTAAGAAAAAGACGCCTGTTTTGAAACCGGATCGATGGGAGATTCGCCGGGAGTTGTTTCAGGAATCGATTCTGCTGCCGGGACGCCTGAACCGCGGGAGGAACCGCCCTACTCTCCGGGCGTAGTCGGCATACTCAGGATGGCGTTGTGTGAGCCATGCCTCCTCTTTTGACGCTTTATGATCGAAAAAGAAAATGCCGACAACAATCAGCAGGAGGTGGGCGAGGCTGATCTCGAACACCGTCAGACCCAGCGCAGCCAGCAGCAGGCCTGTGTAAATCGGGTGGCGGACAAGCCCATACACACCGGTCTGGATGAGCTGGTTGTTTTCAATAGGATAAGGCAGCGGCGTCAGGTACTTCCGGATGGCCAGAAAGCCCCCGATGCCGAAGATGGCAGCAGCTGTCCAGCAGATTAAGAGCAGGCCCCAGCGGAGAAAGGAGGTCGATCGGTAAAGTCCGGTCCCCTGGAGGTCCGGCCACGCCGGAGTAACAACGAAGAGCGCCATGAGCAGCAGTTGGAAGGCTACGAGGTATTCGCCCCTGCTACCGAAGCGCGGAGTTTGCTGTGCAGGTTTTTTCATGCGTTCGTGTAACAATTGTTCGAATTGATTATTTTAAAAAACTACGGAATTGTAATAATCCTGCCGTAACAATCCTGTTCAACCGATTTCCGTTCAAGCCAGTATGATAACTCCGAAAGAGACCCTTCTCCTCATCATCGATGTACAGGGCAAACTTGCCGCTACAGTATTCCAGTCTGACCGCGTTGAAAAAAACATCAGTAAACTCATAAGGGCCAGCAAACTCCTCGGGGTGCCCGTACTGCTTACCGAGCAGTATCCGAAAGGTCTCGGCCATACTGTCGATGCGCTCAGGGAGCTCCTCGGCGACAACCAGCCTTTCGAGAAGCTGTCGTTCAGCTGCTGCGGCAGCGAGCCGTTCATGAAGCATCTCCGTTCACTTGGACGAAACGACATTCTCGTCGTCGGCATGGAAACTCACGTTTGCGTTTACCAGACCTGCGTGGAACTGCTCGAATTCGGTTACAACGTGCACCTGGTCACCGACGCAGTTTCGTCAAGGAGCGAAGAGAACCGCAGGATCGGGATTCGCTCCATCAGAAGAGCCGGGGGTATACCTACCAGCACCGAAATGGCCATTTTCGAACTGCTGCGCATTGCCGAGGGGGATACGTTCAAGGCGATCTCGAAGATCATCAAGGAGGATTGATCAGCTGCGGAGGCCTGCTATAAAATAGATAGAAGCCTTTTTTCGAGTGTTTCCGTTCCATCCGGGAATTCCGGTTCGATGGCTAGGTAGCGGCACCCGGCACTCACCAGCAACTCTGCCAACCGCGGGTCGTCCTTGATGCGGAACCAGTCTTTTTCCGTCGTGACCGGCACGAGCAGCTGCCGGGCCGATTCAGCGACTATCGTTTGCACCGATGCTTCCGTATAAGGTTCGTGGTCGCGGAAAAACCTCGAAGCGACCACATCGATACCTGCCTGCCGGAGGCTTTGCATGAATCCACCAGGTGAGCCGATTCCTGCGAAGGCCAGCGCCCTGACGTTCTTCACCATTGTGCCCGCTTCAGGCGCATCACCGGATTTACCAACTTTGACGAGCTTTCCGGGTCGGATCTTCGACCGGAGCACAGGTTTGCCGGTTTTTCGCAACGTTGCGAGCATGGCTGTCGCGTTTTTCTCGTCCGTGATTTTGCCAAGGATGATCAGGTCCGAACGCTCGAGTCCCAGCAGCGGTTCGCGCAGGCGCCCTTCCGGCAACATGGCGGCCCCTGCGAGCGGTTCTGCGGAGTTGACCACCACGATTTCGAGATCCCTGGCGATTTTGCGGTGCTGGAATGCGTCGTCGAGCACGATCACATCGGGAAGCCGATCGGCGAATTCACGCATGAGGAACTGGACTCCCTCTTTCCGCTTCTCGGCCACGATGACGATTACTCCGGGGTTCCGGGTGGCGAGCATCACCGTTTCGTCGCCGGCGTCGCGGCTTCCGAGCAGGATGTTTCGTCCGTCGGAAACGAGCTGCACCCCTTTGGTTTTTCGCCCGTACCCTCTCGAAATGATTGCAGGTTTGATTCCGGAAGCGTGGTAGAATTTGACTATCCAGTCGACCAGCGGCGTTTTGCCTGTCCCGCCTGTAGTGATATTGCCGACGGAGACGACCGGGATCGGCGACTGCCAGGCTTTCAGGATTCCCCTGTCGTAAAGGGCGTTGCGGAGGGTCATGACCAATCCGTAAACCATGCCGGCAGGCCGGAGGAGTATGGATGCGCTAGGCCGCGGCATGTCCGAAACGTTCCGACAGTTGACGGGAGAAATCGCGGAGGGCCTCTTCGGAGGGGAATGCCGGCACACGGACATGATGAAGGCGTACGGTCGCTTTGCTGAAGGGCATCGGGATCTCGAACCGGTCCCAGCTTTTCAGGACGCGGGCACGGTCATGGGTGATTTCGGCGAAGATGATGGGTACCTGTTGCTCGGAGGCGAGCCTGATCGTGCCGTACTTGAACTGATGCAGAGGTCCGCGGGGACCGTCGGGCGTGATTGCGATGACTCCGCGATTGAGCAGTGCGTCGATCATACCTGCTTTGACATCCTCTTTTCCCCTGGAACTCGATCCCCTGATGAGGCTGAAACCCAGGCGGGTGAGCGTATCCGACAGGATCTGGCCATCCTCGGAGAGACTGACCACAGCAGAGTGCGATGCATCGGGGAAAAGCTTGCGCGCGAGCAGCCAGCCGGTGACCATATTCCCGTGCCAGAATGCAAAAATGATTCCGCGCTCCTTTTCTGGAAGCCCCCCTTCAGGTGAGATGATCTCAATGCGCAGCACCGAAAACAGGAGTTTAAGGAGGTACGGAAGCAGGCGGATCCCGCCATCCAGGAGGATGTTTTTTACGATGGGCATTCAGTGAAAACGGTACGGCCGGAAATGCAGGCGAGGTTTTCAGGCCGGAATTTTTTTAATTGTTTTTATGATGCATCATGCAGTATATACATCCAGCATTCAGCCGGTCAGGTCAACCGGTTTCAATTTAACAATACATGCCGACAAACCACAGGAACGGACGACTCTAATATCGTCGCACCGCCCAGCGCGGCAATCGAATTGCGTAACAGCTTTCAGGGTTGTCGAAGTGATTTGAGGCCATTGTCCCACACAGTATCATGAATATTCTGATCATCGGAAGCGGCGCCAGGGAACATGCCATGGCCTGGTCTGCGATGCGCAGCTCCAGGGTTACAAAGGTTTTCGTGGCTCCCGGAAACGGCGGTACGGCCATGATGGGCGGTAAAGTCTGCAACACGCCGATCAAGGCCACCGAGGTCGACAAACTCCTGGATTTTGCCGGGCGTGAGAAGATCGACCTGACCATCGTCGGACCCGAGCAGCCCCTCGAAATCGGTGTAGTCAACCGGTTCCGCGAAGCGGGCAGGAATATTGTCGGCCCGACCAGAGAGGCTGCCCGCCTCGAAACCAGCAAAGTGTTTGCCAAGGAGTTCATGAAGCGCCACGGCATACCGACCGCGGGGTACCATGTTTTCCATGACGCTCCGACGGCGAATAGTCACGTGTCGGCTGTTACTACAACCTGGCCGCAGGTGATCAAGGCCAGCGGCATCTGTGCGGGCAAAGGGGTTATCATCGCACAGACCCGTGATGAGGCGGTGAGTGCCAACAATGCGATGTTTCTGGACCGGATTTTCGGAGAGGCTGCCGACGAAGTGGTCATAGAGGATTTTCTCCATGGTCAGGAGGCCAGCGTTTTCGCGCTGACCGACGGGCGCGATTACCGGCTGTTCTACCCGGCGCAGGACCACAAACGCATCGGCGAAGGCGACACCGGCAAGAATACCGGCGGAATGGGAGCTTATGCGCCGGCGCCGCTGGTCACTCCCGAGATCATGAAGAAGGTCGAGGAGCAGATCATCCAGCCTACCCTTGACGGCATGGCCGCCGAAGGTTACCCCTTTACCGGCTTCCTGTATGTAGGACTCATGATCGATGGCGGCGAACCGTCAGTCGTCGAGTACAACGCAAGGCTCGGGGATCCCGAGACCCAGGTGGTGCTCCCGCTCCTGAAAAGCGATTTCGTTGACGCCCTTCTGGCATGTTTCGACGGCAGCCTGGCGGAGGTGCCGTTCGAGATGCATGAGGGAGCGGGCGCAACGGTCGTCATGGCCTCGGCAGGTTATCCTGACGATTATGAGACCGGCAAGGCAATAACGATCGATCCTTCGGTGAACGATCTGGACGGTGTGCTCGTTTTTCATGCAGGCACGAAGCACAACGATGGTGGCCTCGTGACCTCCGGCGGACGCGTGCTGTCGGTAACGGCATGTGGAGAGTCGCTCAGGGAGGCGCTCGACAGGGCGTATCAGGGAGTTGGAAAGATAGAGTTTGAAGGAGCAACCTATCGCCGTGACATCGGTGCAAAGGCTCTGTAATACGGATAGCACATCATTGAGCGGTTCGCAATGAAACTACCTCGTCGCAAGTTTGAAATCATTCAGGAGCATGCAGTAAAGGAGCAGCCCTACGAGTGCTGCGGCCTGCTTGTCGGAAGGAAGATCGTCGATCATCGGGGCAACATCGACAACATGGTGCTCGAAATCGCCCCTTGCCGGAACTGCCTGTACCATGGACGTGAGAACGGATTCGAGATTTCGTATCGTGAGTTCGAGGAGGTCGAACGCGAAGCCAGGAGCCTCGGGCTTGTTGTTGTAGGCTCCTATCACTCGCATCTCAATTCGACAGCCATCCCCTCAAAAAACGATGTCGATTTCGCCAGGCCGGGCCATTCGATGCTGATCATCTCCCTGCACAGGGGTGTCCCGAGGGAGGTCACTTCGTGGCTCAGGAGGGATTCGGGCGGGTTTCACCAGGAGCAGATAAGAGTAATAGAGTAGGGACGCGAGGTAGGGATTCGTGACACGTGACGCGTGACGCGTGACGGGTTATTGAGGGGTTACGTGTTAAAGTTTTCAGGTTACGCGTGACGCGTGAATCGTGACCCGTGACGGGTTAAAGATTACGGTTTATGTGTTAAGGTTTTCAGGTTACGCGTGACGCGCTACGAGTTAGGGCTCACGAGTCACGAGTCACGGCTCACGAGTCACGGGTCACGAGTCACGAGTCACGGCTCACGAGTCACGGGTCACGAGTCACGGATTCCGGATGTGCCTATGCGTCTTACATGTGTCGGGAACAAGGGAAATATTTTGTACATTGCGAAACTCAAAGTTTCCACAAGAATAAAAGCGGAATACAGTGCCAAAACGCGAGGATATCAAGTCGATTTTAGTGATCGGAGCCGGCCCAATCGTTATCGGGCAGGCCTGTGAATTCGATTATTCGGGCACCCAGGCATGCCGTGCCCTGAAAGAGGATGGATACCGGGTCATTCTGGTCAACAGCAACCCGGCCACCATCATGACCGATATCGAGCTGGCTGATGCCACCTATATCGAGCCTATCACCCCGGATTATGTAGCAAAGATCATAGAGAAAGAGAAGCCGGATGCCCTGCTTCCGACCATGGGTGGCCAGACCGCGCTGAACACGGCCGTCAAGCTGGCCGAGTCGGGCGTGCTGGAGCGCCACGGCGTCGAACTTATCGGAGCCAAGCTCCGCGCGATCAGGAAGGCGGAGAACCGCGAATTTTTCAGCGATGCCATGAAAAAGATCGGCCTCGAAATGGCCAAGGGCTTTTTCGTGCGCAACGAAAAAGAGGCGAAGGAAGCTCTTGAAGAGATCGGCCTGCCGATCGTCATCCGTCCATCGTTCACCCTCGGCGGCACGGGCGGCGGATTTGCTGAAACCAAGCCCGATTTCTATGATGCCGTCCGGCGCGGACTGGCCGAAAGCCCTATCGGCGAAGTGCTGGTCGAAGAGTGCCTGGTAGGCTGGAAGGAGTATGAGCTTGAGGTCATCCGTGACCTTGCCGACAACGTGATCATCGTCTGCTCGATCGAGAACGTCGACCCGATGGGCGTCCATACGGGCGACAGCATCACGGTCGCACCGGCCCAGACCCTGACTGACCGTCAGTATCAGGAGCTGCGCGATATTTCGATCAGGATCATCCGCGAAATCGGTGTGGAGACTGGCGGCAGCAACATCCAGTTCGCCATCAATCCTGAGAATGGCCGCATTGTCATCATCGAGATGAACCCGAGGGTTTCGAGAAGCTCGGCCCTTGCCTCGAAGGCTACCGGCTTTCCGATCGCCAAGGTCGCTGCGAAACTTGCGGTAGGCTATACGCTCGACGAGATCATCAACGATATCACCAAGACCACTCCGGCAAGCTTCGAACCCTCGATTGACTACTGCGTGGTCAAGGTTCCCCGCTGGGATTTCGAGAAGTTCAAGAATGTGGACGCCCGTCTCGGCGTGCAGATGAAATCAGTCGGCGAAGTGATGGCTTTCGGCAGGAACTTCAGGGAGGCGCTGCAGAAATCACTGCGCGGCCTTGAAATCGGCCGTGCCGGGCTCGGATGCGACGGAAAGGAGACCATGAACATCATCGACATGACCCCGCAACAGCGCCAGTTCGCCAAGCAGGATCTGCTCGAGAAGATCAAAATCCCGAAGGCCGACAGGATGTTCTACCTGCGTTACGCATTCCAAGCAGGAGCCACGGTCGAGGAGATCCACGAGTCGACAGGCATAGACCCCTGGTTCCTCGACAATATCCGCCAGATCGTCGATTTCGAGGAGGAGCTTCGGGAGTTGGCAGTCGTCAGCGAGTCATGACCTATCTGACAAGGATCCTCGAAACCAAGGCTGAAGAGGTCTCTGCGCTCAGGAGAGAACAGCCCGCGCGCAGGTACCGTGAAGTCTGCCGGGATCTTCCTGCCACAAGGAATTTTTATTCCGGCATCAAAAGCCGTGACGGCGGTATCAGCCTTATTTCCGAAATCAAGAAGGCCTCTCCTTCCCGGGGAGTGCTCGTCGAGGATTTCAGGCCGCTTGAACTTGCCACCGAATATGCAGCGCTCGGAGCATCGGCCTTTTCCGTACTGACCGACCGCCTCTACTTCCAGGGTTCGCCCGATTACCTCAGGGCGGTGACCAACGCCGTTTCCATCCCGGTGCTCCGCAAGGAGTTCATCATCGACGAAAGCCAGATCTACGAAACCCGCCTCATGGGTGCCGACGCGGCGCTTCTGATCGTTGCGGCCCTCGAACCATCGCAGTTACGAGAGTACCTGCAGCTGTTCGACGAGTTGGGCCTGCACGCTCTCGTAGAAGTCCACGACCGCCATGAACTCGACATCGCCCTCAACCAGGGATCGCGCATCGTCGGGGTCAACAACAGGGACCTCCGTGACTTCACCGTCGACCTCAACACCTCCGTCCGCCTGAAAGCAGCCATGCCCGAAGGAATAGTCGCCGTAGCCGAAAGCGGCATGAAACGAAAGAACGACATCCTCATGATGCAGCAATCCGGCTTTGACGCCGTCCTGATCGGCGAAGGCCTCCTCACCAGCGAAGAACTGAAGACGTTTGCCTGGCAGCGGCCGTAGATTTATTTTTTTAGCAGTAATCAAGGCCTTGCTCTGTCGTATCTCTATGGCGGTTGCGATCGTTTTTGTTGTGCTGAAATGTAAATATTCTTTCGCTACGAAAGTTCATGAATTCAGGAACGTCCCCTAAGCTTCCTGAACGTCCCCAAGGTCACACACTGAGGTTTTCGTTTGCTTTGTCGTATAATCTATCGCGGGATGCGATCGTTTTTCCTGTTGTGCTGAATTATATATTATTCTTTCGCTTCGTAAGTTCATGAATTCATGAACGTCCCCTAGTTCCCCCGGCTTCGACGCCGTCCTCATCGGCGAAGGCCTCCTCACCAGCGAAGAACTGAAGACGTTCGCCTGGCAGCGGCCGTAAATTTATCTTTTTGAGTACTAAAGGTTATTGCTCTGTCGTATCTCTATGGCGGTTGTGAACGTGCTATGTTGTGCAAAATTGTAAATTATTTCGCGCTACATGAGTGCGCTTAGTCACGCAAATGCCTTGAATCGGCTCATGGCATCAAGTCAAAATATTTGACGGTAGTCAGAGTCTTGGATGAAGGTATTTAAAGCGAGAGAGGCAGGATCGCTTGGTATTATCGCAGCTTTTTTGTAAAATTCACCAGCCTGTGTTGCATGAAGGTCGGCTCCAAGCCGTTGAAGGGTATCCTTCTCAGTGCAATTATGGGCTATTTTTATTTATTTTTCAGGCAGTTATCGCCCGATAACTTTCTTTGCCTGTTGTAATAATTGAGCCCCCCTTTCCATTTTTCAATGTCGTATAAGTCCTGAACCATAGCGACCTGGTCACTGATATAATCATAATATCGGGTTTCACCTCGCTCGAATACTCTTTGAATGGACCAGCAAAAATAATCGGAGACATTCAGTAACGGCTCTGTAGTTGGCTGCTGAACGTTGAAAACAATATTGCAATTATTCGCTTTATCTGGAGATTTGGAATGCGCCCTGTTGCTTGCTTTGTTTAACCCTTTCTGAAGATTGCTGTGTGTTGTGCACTTGCTTCGGTGCGAAATATTTAACACGAGTTTGGGGTAGGCATTGAGCTTGTTTTTCAGCAAATGAGAAAGCAGATCAGCATAAAATTCTGATTCTTTTCCGTTATGTTTTTTTTCATAAAGAGAGGGGATTTTTCTGCCAACGACAGCTTCAAAGCTGCAATCCATGCTTTTGATCAGATCGAAAGCCATTTTTCGTACTTCAGGCAGGTCATCTTTTGCATGAAGGAAATAGCCATTAGCGGATTTCCTTTTATCAATACTTGGTACACCGGAAAAGTAGGGGTTTTCCGAGATGTCTTGCTGAAGCTTGATAACCTTTTGCCGTACTTCATTCAGCGGCTCATTGATCTTCAGCATTCCGAGAATAAAGCAGTGCGAAGAGCCTTCATTACCGATGATTGGCGCTTTTCCCTTGCCATAAAATGTGGTATCTCCAGCCTCATCCAAAAACCGGTGATAAGTATACGCTTCTGTGTTCATAACGATCAGCCTGATAACTATATTTGAGGTTCGACGTATTAAAGTGCTATTATAGCAATATGCTGGCGTTTTTTAAAGACTATTGTTCTTCGTACTTGCGTGACGTGGTTCCGTTATATGAATAGCTATTATTTCCATTGTTACCCTGATAAGGCAATGACGGTCAAGACTATAGAATAGCTGGTGAGACCGGCAGTCAGGAAGTATAGGCGTATGAGATCGCTTCTCAACAGAGCGCAAAAAACAGTAAGTGCACTCAGTCATGAACGTCCCCAAGAACGGAACGTGATATTTATGGCGGTTGTGATTTTTTGTAAGTGCACTCTGTCATAAACGAGGTCTTAGGTTCTTCCCGCAAAGAATTTTCCCCTTGTATTACGGCAGTAACCTTCGTACATAGAAAATGTAAGCCCCGCCGTCAGACTTATGCATTACCCTCTAATGCGGTAGCAGTAATCAGTAGTTATGTCTGGAATCGTGGATCGAGAAAAACAAGGATGTTATTTTTAGGCAGTAAGTGCTTGTTGCTGATTTTCTTCCCTTAGTCACTTACGTTCTCCAAGTCTTCCCCAAGTATTCCAGCCAATAGTGCTTCGAGCTTTTGCTGGTTAACTTTTGCGTTAGACCTTATCGCCTCATTTGCACTCGTAAATATATTTATGGAGAATACATGAAAATCAGGCTCTATGTAGATGAAACAATAAGCGTCGACCTTTCTCTCGTAATCACAGGCCTTAAAGAGTTAGCCCCTTCGTACTCATGGACAACCGGTAAGGTTCCATTTCGGCTCAATAAACTACCGATTGCCTATCCTTCGACTTACAAAACACTTGATGCCAGACTGCGCACTGAGATAGAGCATGATGATTTAGTGCTACTATTTACAGAGCATCCATACGACAATAACTACTTTTGGGATTCAGGCAACGACAAGGCAATCATTGTTTCGCTATATGGGTGGGAGCACCTTACAAATCTTCCCAGAGCTAATGGGATCGTTTATTTCATCGTTGCCCTATTGGTTAGAGTAATGCGTGTCGGCGAAAGCCACAGAGAAAAAAACACCGGTTGCATTAACGATTTCTGGCAGGATAAAACTGGAATCGACTCAGGAATGCGTGCCGCCTATATCTGTCCAGAATGCTTGACAAATTGTGGTGGGGGATCAGTTAAAGTATCGGATGTAACACTGCGTGAGTTGAAATCGCTACTCGATGATCTCAGTCAAGCTTCACGTGCAAATGAAGATATAACTGAGTTTTGGACTAGAGTTGCTACGCGCTTAACAGAACCTCTCGAATTTGATGTTTTTATGTGTCACAACAGCAAGGACAAAGACGCGGTTAGAGAATTGAATAAGCAATTGAAAGCCAAAGGACTAAAAACGTGGCTTGATGAGGAGCAGCTACCGCCGGGCCGCGTTTGGCAAGAGCTGCTTGAGCAGCAAATCGAAAGCATCCGTTGTGTTGCTGTCTTTGTCGGCGCAGCCGGAGTAGGTCCTTGGCAAGACGTTGAAATCAGAGCGTTCCTATCCGAATTTGTCAAAAGAAGATGCCCTGTTATCCCCGTTATCCTTGCCGATTGCACGAAAGTGCCTGAACTACCACTATTCATGCGTCAATTTATGTGGGTCGACTTTCGGAAGGATATGCCGACCCCATTCGATCAGTTAGTTTGGGGAATTACTGGAGAGAGGCCCTAAATATAATGATGTCTAACTTGGAGCTCAACCTAGACGCCCTCCAACAATTTTTGCTTGCATGCGGTCGCCGGGTAGGTAGACTATGGGAGATGAGTTTCTGAATTCAGGGACGTCCCCTAAGCAAAATCATTGTTATGCGTCATGACTAACTGTGCAAAAAATGTTTAACGATATAAAGACAAAAAAATGAAGATAGTATCCATCTGTGAGCTTCGAGCAGGTGATGTGGACTTGCAACAGAAAAATGGACACATCAAGAAGCCATAGCCATTGATTGTTGTTTGTAGCGCAAAAACTCGACTGGCGATTTATACCCTAAAGTTGAATGCTTCCTTTTCCGGTTGTAAAACACTTCGATGTATTCAAACAGGCTGTGTCGGGCCTCTTCCCGCGTTCGATAGTGTTCGGTATACACCAATTCGGTTTTCAGGGTTTTGAAAAAGGTCTCAGTGACGGCGTTATCATAACAGTTACCTTTGCCGCTCATACTTTGGATCAGGCCATGTTTTGCAAGCTTCTTCCTGAAGGATTTACTCGCATATTAAATGCCTTGGTCCGAGGGGGGATAGGGGGACGTTCATGAATTCATAAACTTACACGGCCAAACGAAATTCAGGGACTGAAATGACAAAGCGAAGATAACTTACGATTCAATGCCCGACGGCTATATTTGGTGAGGTCGTTACCGTTGCTGAAAGCGGAATGAAGCGAAGGGAGGACATCCTCATGATGCTGGAGGCATTGAACGATCGGATTCTCTTCTGTATTTCCCGAGTTACAAAAGCAATGAAGAGATTGGGCTGAAGCCCGGGATATTATTTTTTTGTATTCCTTTTTTCCCAGGTTGAAACCCGGGGAAACTGAGGAAGGAGTAGATCTGAATGTCCGTCGGGCTAAAGCTGCTCCTGAATATGGGAGGTTGAAACCCGGGGCAACTGAGGAGGTGCTGCCGCATCGTCCTATTCTCTTGAAACCCTTATGTCCTTTTGGTCCTTTGCGTCCCTTAAGTCCTTGGGGGATTAGCGGGACTTTGTTCAGTATCGAGAATAGCTAATATTTCCATGTACACTCTTAATAAGGCATTGATTATGCCCAGTGGTCCAAGGCTATAGAGCAGTTGGTGTGAAAGGTAGTCACCACAGTCAGGAAGTATGGGCTATCGCTGGTTGAGAGTATTTGCCGACAGTGAGTGAAAATCAGCATCATTAGCTACAAACTGAAGCGAAAATCATATATATGAGTAGTGCTGTATGTTTAAGTTATTACAAATGGAAGACAGGGGGACGTTCATGAATTCATAAACTTACACGGCCAAACGAAATTCAGGGACTGAGATGACAAAGCGAAGAAAACTTACGATTCAATGCCCGACGGCTATATTTGGTGAGGTCGTTACCGTTGCTGAAAGCGGAATGAAGAGGAGGGAGGAGATCTTCATGATGCAGGAGGCATTGAACGAGCGGATTCTCTTCTGTATTTCCCGAGTTACAAAAGCAATGAAGAGATTGGGCTGAAGCCCGGGATATTATTTTTTTGTATTCTTTTTTCCCCGGATTGAAACCCGGGGCAATTGAGGAGGGAGAAGATTTGAATGTCCGTCGTCCCGACTAGTCGGGACTCCTGAATATGGGAGGTTGAAACCCGGGGCAACTGAGGAGGTGCTGCCGCATCGTCCTGTTCTCTTGAAACCCTTATGTCCTTTTGGTCCTTTGCGTCCCTTAAGTCCTTGGGGGATTTGCGGGACTTTGTTCAGTAACGTGAATAGCTAATATTTCCATGTACACTCTTGATAAGGCATTGATTATGCCAAGTGGTCCAAGGCTATAGAGCAGTTGGTGAGAAAGGTAGTCACCACAGTCATGAAGTATGGGCTATCGCTGGTTGAGAGTACGGATTATGTCAACAGAGATGTCGCATTTTTTAGAAAAAAATACTCACTTTTCGTCCGGGTTGAGCAGCACCTCCTGAGGGATGCGCCATGCTCTTGCCGGTCTCGCCCCCCATCGTTCCGGATGTA
>Ga0326726_10000041_pt1 | contig 114257 bp, 96 predicted proteins | sample MHFenrmetagenome_2_FD_207603 | JGI IMG/M metagenome (GOLD analysis project Ga0326726, IMG submission 207603) | Lab enriched peat soil microbial communities from Michigan Hollow, Ithaca, NY, United States - MHF15MN | ecosystem: Environmental > Terrestrial > Soil > Wetlands > Peat | place: USA... | reverse complement strand
TGGCGGCCTGGCGCGAGGAGGAGGCGTTCCGCCAGGAATGCCTGCTGGCGGCCGTCGTCGTGCCGCTGGGATGCTGGCTCGGCAGGAATGGCGTCGAGCGGGTGCTCCTCGCAGGACCGATGTTCATCGTGCTGACGGTCGAGCTCCTGAACAGCGCGGTCGAGGCGACGGTGGACCGGATCGGCGCCGAGCGCCACCCGCTGTCCGGCATCGCAAAGGAACTCGGGTCGGCGGCCGTGTTCATGTCCTTCGTGCTGCTCGCGGCGAGCTGGGCGCTCCTGATGCTCGACCGGCTGCCAGCCTGAGGTTGCAATGGCTGCATTGATCTGCGGTTCGCTCGCATATGACACGGTGATGGTCTATCAGGGCCGTTTCCGCGACCAGATCCTGGTGAACAAGATCCACATGCTGAATGTCTCGTTCATGGTGCCGACGCTGCGCCGCAATTTCGGCGGCTGTGCCGGCAACATCGCCTACAACGTGATGCTGCTCGGTGGCGACGGTCACGCGATGGGCGCCGTCGGCCACGACTTCCTGCCCTACCAGGAGTGGCTCGACCAGAACGGCATGTCCTCGCGATATCTGCGCATGATCGACGACCAATACACGGCCCAGGCCTACATCACGACCGACCTCGACGACAACCAGATCACGGCGTTCCATCCCGGCGCGATGAATTTTTCCCACCTGCTGGAGGTGCCGGGCGATGCCGGCATCAAGATCGGCATCCTCGCGCCGGACGGGCGCGAGGGCATGATCCTCCATGCCGCGCAATTCGAGCGCGCCGGCATCCCTTTCATCTTCGACCCCGGCCAGGCCATGCCGCTGTTCGGCGGCCAGGATCTCGAGGCCTTCGTCGACCAGGCGAGCTGGGTCACGGTCAACGACTACGAGGGGCAGTTGCTGCAGGAACGCACCGGCCTGACGGCCCGCGACCTAGCTGCGCGGGTCAAGGCCTACGTGGTCACCCGCGGACCCGAGGGTTCGCTGGTCTACACCGGCGGCAAGACCATCGAGGTGCCGGCGGTGCGCGCGAAGCAGGTCGTGGACCCCACCGGTTGCGGCGACGCCTACCGGGCCGGCCTGCTGTATGGCCTGATGCGCGGCATCGACTGGGAGACGACGGGCCGGATCGCGTCGTTGATGGGATCGATCAAGATCGCCAGTATCGGCACACAAAACCACAGACTCGCCCCGGGCGAATTCAAAGAGCGTTTCCATGCGGCATTCAAGTACCGGCTCGACTGAACATCCGATGCGGCGCCTGTTGCTGCTGGCGGCGATCGCGCTCCTGCCGGCGCTGCCGGCTGCGGCGCAGGAGGAAGCCACGCCCGGCTGGACCAGGACGCTGGAGCGCATTTCGACCGGTGTCGTCGCGATCCAGATCGACGAGACGCGCGCCTTCGACACCGAGTGGAACACTTCCGCTCAGGCGACCGGCTTCGTCGTCGATGCGAAGCGCGGCCTGATCCTGACCAATCGCCATGTCGTGACATCCGGGCCCGTGACCGCGCTCGCGACCTTCGTCAATCGCGAGGAAGTCGAGCTGCAGCCGGTCTATCGCGACCCGGTGCACGACTTCGGGATCTATCACTACGACCCGTCGAAACTGAAGTTCATCCAGCCGGCGGAACTGCCGCTCTACCCGGCGGGCGCGCAGGTCGGCGTCGAGATCCGCGTGGTCGGCAACGACGCCGGCGAGCAGCTCTCGATCCTGGCCGGCACGCTCGCGCGCCTCGACCGCGAGGCGCCGGATTACGGCATCGGCAAGTACAACGACTTCAACACTTTCTACTACCAGGCCGCCTCCAGCACCTCGGGCGGATCCTCCGGTTCGCCGGTCATCGACATCGAGGGCCGCGTGCTCGCGCTGAATGCCGGCGGCTCGACCGGCGCGGCCTCCAGCTTCTACCTGCCGCTGCCGCGCGTCGTGCGCGCGCTCGCGCTGCTGCAGGCCGGCAAGCCGGTCAGCCGCGGCACGCTGCAGACGGTGTTCCGCTACACGCCCTACGACGAGCTGCGCCGGCTCGGCCTGCCCGCCGCGATCGAGTCGGCGGCACGCGCGGCGGCGCCCATGCGCACCGGCATGCTGGTCGTCACCGAGGTCCAGCCGGGTGCGGCGGCCTACGGGCAGCTCGACGTCGGCGACATCCTGGTCGCGATGAATGGCCACAAGATCTCTGATTTCGAGGCGCTGGATTCGATGATGGACGACAGCGTCGGCGGCCAGGTGGAGCTCGCGATTGTGCGCGGCGGCGAGTCGCGGACCGTCCGGCTGCCGGTGCAGGACCTGCATTCGATCACGCCGGACGAATACATGGAAATCGGCGACGGCGTGCTGCACACGCTGTCCTGGCAGATGGCGCGGCACATGAACGTGCCGGTCGCCGGCGTCTATGTCGCGAATCCGGGCTACATGTTCAGCAACGCCGGCATCCCGCGCGGCGCCGTGCTGACCGAGCTGGACGGCCGGCCGATGAGGAACCTCGCCGATGCGCTCGCCGTGTTCAGCACGCTGGGCGACGGGCAGCGCGTGACCGTGCGCTTCTTCACGATGGAGGAGAGCCGCACGCCGCAGCTCCGCTCGCTGCGCGTCGACCGCGACTGGTTTCCGGCGCGCTATTGCGTGCGCGACGATACGACCGGGCTGTGGCCCTGCAAGCCCGTGGCTGCGGGCCCGGACGCGCCGCCGCCGCAGCCCGGCACGACGCAGTTCGCGCGCACCGGGGATCGTCTCGTCGACTCGCTGGCGCCGTCGCTGGTGCTGGTCGAATTCAGCATGCCGTATTCGGTGTCCGGCGTGACCGAGCGCAATTACCATGGCACCGGGATCGTCATCGACGCCGAGCGCGGCCTCGTCGCCGTGGACCGCAACACGGTGCCGGTCGCGATCGGCGACGTGCGCCTGACCTTCGCCGGCACGATCGAGGTGGACGGCCGGGTCGAATACGTGCACCCGCTGCACAACCTGGCGGTCGTGCACTACGACCCGAAGCAGCTGGGGAACACGCCGGTGCGCGCGGTTCAGCTCTCCGACCGGCTGCCCGAGACTGGCGAGATCGTGAATGTCGTCGGCTTGCATGCCGACAACCGCGTCGTGTCGCAGCAGGCGACCGTCGCGTCGATCGGGCCGGTCGGCTTTCCGCTATCGCGCACGCTGCAGTTCCGCGATGCCAATCTCGAGGTCATCGACCTGGTCAACGGGCCGGCGGACTTCGACGGCGTGATCGTCGATCGCCGCGGCGAGGTCGTGGCGTTGTGGTCGAGCTTCGCCTATGAGAACGGCCGTGAACTCGAGCAGCAGAACATGGGCGTGCCGGCCGGCATGGTGAAGGACATGCTCGAGCACGCGCGCGACGGCCTGCCGCTCTATTCCGCAGAGGCCGAATTCGACCTGCTGTCGCTGGCGGAGGCGCGCCGCCTCGGCCTCACCGAACAATGGATCGAGCGCCTGACGGCGCACAATCCGCAACGCCGCCAGGTACTGACGATCGAGCGGCTGGTGGCCGGCACGCCCGCCGCGCAGAGCCTGGTGCCGGGCGACCTGCTGCTCGCCGTGGACGGCCAGGTCGTGAACAGCTTCAACGACGTCAGCAGCGCCGTGCGCGCGCCGCGCGTCCAATTGACCCTCTGGCGCTCCGGCGCCGAGGTCACGGTCCCGCTCGACACCGTGCTGCTGTCCGGGCGCGACATCGATCGCGTGCTGATCTGGGCCGGCGCGACGCTGCAGGAACCGCATCGCGCGATGGCGGCGCAGCGCGGCATCGAGCCGGGCGGCGTCTTCATCGCTTTCTTCATGTACGGCTCGCCCGCGTCGCGCTACAAGCTGTGGGCCGGCAGGCGCATCACCGAAGTCGACGGCGTCCCCGTGCCGGACCTCGATGCCTTCATCCGTGCGGTCTCGGGCCGGCCGGACCATTCCTCGCTGCGGCTGAAGACCGTGGCCTGGAACGACGCCCCGGAGGTCATCACGCTGCGGCTGGACCGGCACTACTGGCCGGCTTACGAATTGCGCCGCAACGAGGACGGCTGGCAGCGCGTGCCGCTGGAGTGAGCGCAGCGCATGCTGCCCGACCCCGCCCGGATCGAGGAGGCCGCCGCGCTCTTGAATGCGGGCGAACTCGTCGCATTCCCGACCGAGACCGTCTACGGGCTCGGCGCTGACGCGCGAAATCCCGCTGCGGTCGCCAGGATCTTCGCCGCCAAGGGACGCCCGGCCAGCCACCCGTTGATCGTGCATGTGAGCGGTCTTGCAGCCGCGAAGGAATGGATCGCTGAGCTGCCGGATGCCGCGAAACGGCTCGCCGAGGCGTTCTGGCCGGGGCCGCTGACGCTCGTGCTGCCGAAGGCCGCCGGCGTCTCCGCGGGCGTCACCGGTGGCCAGCCGACCGTCGCGCTGCGCGCGCCGGCCCATCCCGTGGCGCGCGCGCTGCTCGCCGCCTTCGGCGGCGGCATTGCCGCGCCATCGGCGAACCGCTACGGCCGCATCAGCCCGACCCGCGCGGCCGACGTACGCGAGGAACTCGGCGATCGGGTCGCGTTGATCCTGGACGGCGGCGACTGCGAGGTCGGCCTCGAATCGACGATCGTCGCCTGCATCGGCGGTGGCGTGACGCTGCTGCGCCCGGGCGCCATTTCACGCTCGCAGCTTCGCGACATCGTGGGCGAGGTGGCGGACGCCGATGCGGCCTCGCCGCGGGCGCCGGGACGCGATCGATCGCATTACGCGCCGGGTACGCCGGTTTCGCTCGTCGTTGCCGCGCGGCTGCGGGCCGAGGTCGAGCGCGGGCTCGCCCGTGGCGGGCGGATCGCAGTGCTGGCGCGAAGCGCCGCGCCCGTCGCATCGGATCGGCTGGTGTGGCGCCGGCTGGCTGAAAAACCCGCGGAATACGGCCGCTCGCTGTACGCGGCGCTGCGCGAGCTGGACCGCGCGGGGGCGGCGCGCATCCTGGTCGAGGCAGTGCCGGGCGACGAGCCCTGGGCCGCGATCGCCGACCGCCTGCGGCGCGCTGCCGCGCAAGCGGTTGACGGCGCGGTGACCGACGCTACTTGACCTTGACGCTCTCGGTCAGCAGCGCATTGATGTCGCCGATGCCGTGATCGTCGAGCGTGCCGGCCGCGAGGCGCAGCCGCAGCACGTTCAGCAGGTAATCGTAGCGGCTGCGCGCGTAGTTGGTCTGGGCCTCGAACAGCCGCTGGCGCGCCTGCAGCACGTCCACCGATGTGCGCGTGCCGACTTCGTATCCCGCTTCGGTCGCTTGCAAGGCGGTCTTTGCCGATTCGACGGCCTGGCGCAGCGATTGCACGCGCGCGACCTCGGAATTGACCCCGAGATAGGCGTCGCGCGTTTCACGTTCGGTCTCGCGCGCCGTGCGTTCCAGGCGCTCCCGGGCGGCCTGATTGCGGTACTGGGCCTGCCGCACGCGCGAATTGGTCGCGCCGCCCGAATAGATCGGCACCGTGACCTGCAGCGATGCGGTCGTGTCGCGCGAATCCGAGTCGTCCTTGCCGATGGTCGTGCCCGTGATATCGGCCTGCGACTGGAATCCCGAGCGCGAGACGACGAGGTCGAGGCTGGGGAAATGCCCGCCGCGCTCGGCGCTGATGTCCTGGCGCGTGATATCGGCGGCCAGCCGGCTCGATGTCAGCCGCGCGTTCTGGTCCATTGCAAGCTTCACCCAGGCGTCCGCATCCGCGGGATCCGGGCCGGCAAGCGGCATGTCGGCGCTGGGCTTGGAAAGCTCGTCGAACGTGCTGCCGGTCAGCTCGCGCAACTGTTCCTGCGCGGTCGCGAGATTGCGCTTGGCCTGGATCAGGTCCGCCGTCGCGGAATCGAACGCGGCCTTGGCTTCCTGCACGTCGGTGACTGCGATCAGGCCGACATCGAAGCGCTTCTCCGACTGCTCGAGCTGGCGCTCGATCGCGTCATGTGCTGCCTGTGCCGCCTCGAGCGTGTCCTGGGCCGCCAGCACGTTGAAGTAGGCTTCCGAAGTGCGCAGGATCAGGTCCTGCTGCGCGGCGTGATAATCGGCCTCGGCCTGCGCACTCTCGGCGTCCGCGCGCTTCAGCGCAGCCCAGTTCTGCCAGCGGAACACGCTCTGGCGCAAAGTCAGGTTCCAGCTCTTGTCCGTGCCCTTCCGATTCTGGTCAAAGGGCACCGGCGGCGAGCCCGGGTCGATGAATGTGCTGGTTCCGTCGGACTCGCTGTCGTCATAACGGCCGGCGGCGTTCACCTGCGGCAACAGCGCGGACAGCGCTTGCGGCTTCGATTCACGCGCCGCGAGCCGATTCGCTTCCGCTTCGCGGATCAGCGGGTCGTTTTTCAGCGCCTGCTGGTAGATCGAGCCGAGGTCGGCGGCGCCTGCTACTTGCACGACGCCCAGCGGCGCGAAGCCGAGCGGCACGACCGCGATGCTGGCGGCGAGCAGGATGGAACGGATGCAAGGCCTGGTGTTCATGCGAGGTCTTTCCTTGGCGCAGGGTGGGCGAGGACTACTACTGTTCTACTAGTGTATATCACCACATGACCCTCCGCAATGGCCTCTGAAGGGAGGCAAACGGGGGTTTCATGGGGGTCAGAAGCGGAAACGGGTTGCCGGGGTCGCGTTGCGGAGCGGCTCGATGCAGGTCTCGAACAGCACCTCGCTGAGCCAGGCATCGACGGCCGTGCGGGTGACGAGCCGTGCTTCCATGACCGGCGGCGAGCCGACCACGACGAACAGGCGCCCGCCGACGGCGAGGGCGCGCTCGAAGCGTGGATCGTAGACCGGCAGCGAGCCGGTGATCGCGATCGCCTGGTACTGGGGATCGAAGCCGCGGTCCATCGCATCGGCGCAGGCAACGCGCACGCGCGTGACGCCGAGCCGCTCGAGCGCATGCGTCGCGCCATCGGCCAGGTCGGCATGGATCTCGATGCTTTCGACGTCGCCGCAGAGGTATTCGAGGCAGGCGGCAAAGAAGCCGGTGCCGGTGCCGATCTCCAGCACGCGCTCGCCGCGCTCGGGGCCGAGGGCCTGCAGGATGCGGCCCTCGACCTTGGGAGTCAGCATGAATTCGCCGTGCCCGATCGGGATCGCCGTGTCGGCGAAGGCGACGCCACGATAGGCCTCCGGCACGAAGTGCTCGCGCGGCACGGCTGCGAGCGTCTCCAGGACGCGCGGATCCAGCACCTCCCAGGTGCGGACCTGCTGCTCGATCATCTGCCGCCGAGCGGCCTCGATTTTTCCGGACATTCCGTTCCCGGCCTCGTGCGTCACCGTCAAACCCCGAACCATTATGGTGAATCGCGCGGGGCGTTGGTACAAGCGTGAGATATGCTGCCGAAGATCGCACAAGACAACATATTCAACGGTCCCGCGGCTACCCAGTCTGCGACAAACCGAAGGGGATTACAGGCCGAATGACGGTTCCGGTGATCGCTGGTGCCGGATTTGCGATTGTCGCCGCCGTGCTTGCCGTCGTCATCCTGCTGCAACGGCGCGCACTGCGCCGGCTCGTGGACCAGGCCGAAACAGAGCATCAGACCGCCCGCGGACAAGGGGTCGCCGGTGCCGATGTCGCACGCGCGATGCTGGCCGGCATGCGCGAACCGGCGCTGCTGCACGGCGAGCGCATCGAGGCGGTCAACGAGGCCTTCGCGACGCTCGCCGGCATCCCGGTGGCGGACATGGTGGGGCGCGACCTGGCGGATCTGGTCGCGCCCGCCTACGCGGAGCTCGTCAAGCTCGCGGTCACGCGCGTGCTGTCCGGTGAACCAGGGCCCACGATGACCGAGGTCGAACTGTCCGACAGCCACGGCCAGGTCACGCGCCTCGAACTCTCCGGCACGGCGCTCGATTCCGGCGACCGCAGGATCGTGCTGTTCAGTGCGGCCGAGATGCTGGCGCACCACGAGGCGCCGGCGCAGCCGCTGCTGCCGGGCCGCGCCCAGCTCGCGCTCGATTCGCTGGGCGAGGGCCTGATGACGACCGATGCGCAGGGCCGCGTCGACTACATGAACAAGGCCGCCGAGACGCTGACCGGCGTCCGGCGCGAGGACGCGCTCGGCCAGCCGTTCAGCACGCTGGCGGGATTCGTCGACGAGCACGACCGGCGCCCGTTGGCGGACCCGGTCCAGCAGTGCCTCGGTTCCGGCAGCCGCGCGACGCTCGGCCGGCGCGCGATCATGATCGCGCGCGCGACCAGCCACGAACTCGGCATCGAGGCCTCGGCCTCGCCGATCCGCGGCGGGGAAGGGGAGATCGCCGGCGCCGCCGTGATGCTGCACGACGTCAGCGAGCTGCGCGGCCTGACGCAGCAGATGTCCTACCAGGCCAGTCACGACGCGCTGACCGGGCTCGTCAATCGCCGCGAGTTCGAGCGCCGCCTCGGCGAAGCGCTCGAGGTCGCGCGCGCGGGCCGGCAGGGGCACGTGATGTGTTATCTGGACCTCGACCGCTTCAAGGCGGTCAACGACACCAGCGGCCATCTCGCCGGGGACAACATGCTGCGCGAGGTCGCGGCGCTGATCCGCGAGGCGGTGCGCGATTCGGATACCGTCGCGCGGCTCGGCGGCGACGAATTCGGCGTGCTGCTGGTCGGCTGCCCGCTTTCCAAGGCGCGCCAGATCGCCGACGACATCTGGCGCGCGATCGGCGAATACCGTTTCATCTGGAAGGACCGGATCTTCAGCGTCGGGGTCAGCGTCGGCCTCGTCGAGATCACGAGCGAGAGCAATTCGCTCGAGGAAATCATGAATGCGGCCGACTCGGCCTGCTACGTAGCGAAGCGCCAGGCGGGCAGCCACGTCCACGTCTATTCCTCGCACGACGAGGCCATTGCGCGCAGCCGCGGCGAAATCCACTGGCTGCAGCGCCTGCAGGCCGCGCTGCGCGACGGGTTCTTCGAGCTCTACCTGCAGCCGATAGAGCCGACCCGCCCGGGCTCGACCGGCGGGCCGGCGATGGAGGTTTTCGTCCGCCTGCACGACGACGGCCAGGCCATCCTGCCGGGGGAATTCTTCCCCGCGGCCGAACGCTACCGCCTGATGGGCCTGATCGATCGCTGGGTGATCGGCGCGGCGCTCGCGGCGCTTGCGGCGGGCGCGATCCGGATACCGGTCGGGCGCAGTCTCGCGATCAACGTGTCCGGGCAGACGCTGGCCGACCCGACATTCCTGGAGTTCGTCGTCGAGGAACTGGACCGCAGCGGCGTGACGCCGCAGCAGGTCTGCTTCGAGGTCTCTGAAACCTCGGTGACCGGCAATCTGGAGCAGTCGCGGCGCTTCATCGACGTGCTGCACGGCATGGGCTGCCGCTTCGCGCTGGACGATTTCGGCACGGACCTCGGCGGATTCTCCAACCTGAAGCAGCTGCCGATGGACTACCTGAAGATCGATGGGTCGTTCATGCGCGATCTGGGCCGCGACTCGGTCAACCAGGCGATGGTCACCGCCGTGATCAGCATGGCGCGCACGCTGAATTTCCGGCTGATCGCCGAGCAGGTCGAGGACCAGCCGGCGCTCGAAGCGGCGCGCGCGATGGGCATCGATTTCGTGCAGGGCCACGCCGTCGGCAGGCCGCGGCCATTGGCTCCGGCGGCCTGACGCGCCAGAATCGGGCCTCACCCGCTCCCGGGCGGACAGACGAATCTTGACGGAGGATCAGGGGATGAATGAAGTCGCGGGCAAGGTGTTGGACACGTCGCTGGTCAAGCCGGCATGGATCGTATTGATCGTTGGCTGGGTGATCATGCTGCTGCCGATACCCATGACCGGCTGGCTCGGGGGCATCATCGCCGGAATGGGCGGTTGCATCCTGGCGATCGTCAACCTGGCTCGTGGGGTGGTCGGCATGGGCCTCGCACAGCTGCTGTGCTCGTTGGTCGTGACGCCCATCGTGTACTGGATCGGGCTGGCGATATTCGGCGCGTCGCTCGTTTCGGCGATCAACGCCGCCGGCTGACAACTCGCTCGCGGCGCGGCGACGTCAGTCGCCGGCCACGGTAATCCGCGGCGGATCGGCGAAACGCTTCACGCCGAAGGACTCGTAGACCTCTGCCGGCGCGTAGGCGACGCCGCGCGTGATGACGAGGCTGACGCGGCGGATGTCGGAGATATTCTGCGTCGGGTCACCGTCCACCAGGATCAGGTCGGCAAGCTTGCCGCGTTCGATCGTGCCGGTCTCGGCGGATAGGCCCGTGTAGCGGGCGCCATTCTCCGTCGCGATGCGGATCGCCTCGCCCGGCGTCAGGCCCGCCTTGACGTAGAGCTCGAGCTCGCGGTGCAGCGTGAAGCCCGCGATGTTGTCCGTGCCCGCGACCATCGGCACGCCGGCGGCGTGTAGCCGGCCGACGAACTCGATCATGCGGGCATAGGAGGCCCGGTAGGTCTTGAGTTTCTCGCCGCTGACTTCCATCGAGTTGCCACGCCAGGATCGCTGCGTCGCGAATGGCACGTGATCGGCGATCGGAGCCATGGCGGGGTCCATCTCGCCCTGGCCCTGCGTGTACATGCCCTCGAAGGTCGCGAGCGTCGCGTCGATGACCGTCTGGCGTTCGGCGAGCAGCGCGATGAAGTCGTGCACGGCCTTCGAGTCGAGGTCGAGCGCCTGGGCCCGCTCGCCGACCAGGATGAAGCGGGCGAGGGTGCGCGAGTCGGTGTCAGGATCCGAGACGAAATTCAGCATCAGCTGGTTGATGTGCTGCAGCTCGTCGTAGCCCTCGCGGACCGCGCGCTCGGCGCGCGAGAACGCGGGCACGTGGCCGCTGACCCTCAGGCCGCGCGAGTGCGCGTAGGCGGCGATCGGCGCAACCCAGTCCGGATGGATCGAGTTGTAGAGCTTGATCTGCCGGTAGCCGCGCTGTGCGTACCAGTCGACGGCCTTGTCGGCTTCCTCGAGGTTGTTGACGACGAAGCCGCCGCGCGCCGCGAACGGGCTCTCGCCCTCGATGAAGCCGGCCGGCACGATCCGCGGCCCGATCAGCTCGCCATGGCCGATGCGCGCGATCAGGTCGGCGAGCAGCGCGTTGTCGTTGCCCATGTCGCGCGACGTCGTGACGCCGCCCGCGATCTGCAGCGCGGCATTCCAGGCGTCCTCGTGCGCGTGCATGTCGAAGAGGCCCGGCAGCAGCGCGCGCCCGCCGCCTTCGATCACCGTTGCCGCATCCTGCGCGGGCGAGCCGGCCGGGTAGACCGACGCAATGCGCCCGCCAAACAGGTAGACGTCGGAAGGCGGGCCGAGCGCAGCACTCGCCGCGTCGAACACGCGCACGTCGCGGATCAGCACGGGTTCGGGCAGGCGCCTGGCGTCCTGCGCGGCGACCTCGTGCAGGAACTCCGTCGCCGCGGCGACCTGGCGCTCCTCGAGCTTCGGCGACCAGGCCTCGTATCCCTGGGCGATGACATGGCTGCCGCCCGGGCTGATGCGCGCGAACAGCCGCATACCGGCGTCGTCATCCAGCCAGACATAGGCCGGTTGCATGCCGAGCCCGAGGATGGAATAGAGCGCCACCTCGCGTTCCTGTCCGGCCGGACCCACCCGCATCCCGGCGATCCGCGCGCTTTGCAGCTCGCCGCCCGGCAGCGCCGCAATGCGGCCGGCGGGCTGGCGTTGCGAGGCGCGCACGATCATCGCGCGCACCTCCGGGCTGCCATCGTTCGGCAGGTACATCGCGGGCCCGTCAGGCTTCGACTCGCCGTGCTCCGACGGCGAGCGCCAGCTTGCGCGGCCGCGCGCCAGCGTAAATCGCTCGTCGAGCACGGCGCCGAACGTGGACTTCCCCTTCAGGCGGTAGGACCGGATCGTTCCGTCCGCGGCGACCCGGATCTCCTCCGACAGGTCGGGTCCGCGGCCGTTGTCGCGGTACGAAAACGACACGTTGACGCGCCCGTCGTCGCCGATGACCGTCGTCTGTGCGCCCGAGGTCTTGCCGGCATGCTGCACCGTGTAGTGCAGCGTCGTGTCGGCGCCCGCCGTGGTCGCGAACGCGAGCGCGGCCAGCAGCGCGAGCCTCTTCATTGCGGGCGGATACCCGTCAGCTGCCACTGGATGAGGGTCACCGGGATCATGCCGGCGCCGTTGATTTCGTCGAAGTAGCGCTTCATCGAGAAGTCCTTGCCGAGCTGGTGCGAGCGCACGCGCATCAGTTCCTCCAGCAGGTACTTTCCGGTTACGTAGCTCGTGCCATAGGCAGGCTGGCGCAGGTAGAGCTGTTGCTCGAAGCCGAGCAGGTCGAGATCCGGCCGCATCCAGCCGCGTGGCGTCCATTCGACCTGGAAAGCCTTGGCCTGGTGCAGGTCGAACTGGTTGTCATGCGCATAGAGGGAGGCGAGGCCGCGCGCCGCGCGCTGCGCCTGCATGATCCAGACGACCTCCCGCGCGCGCGGGCGCAGGTCGTAAAGGCCGGCATGCAGCATGAACTCCTCCATCGCGGTCGCCATGCCCTCGGCACGGTTGTTCCAAATGTTGTAAAGCAGGGGACCGCGGCGGATCGGGCTCGCATGCGGCTCGTCGCGCATCCGCGCCAGGTCCCACCAGTGATAGAAATGCGTGAACAGCGCCAGCGGCTCGATGTGGCTCGCGATCGAGAAGAAATTGCGCTTCTCGATCGGCACGAACTGGCCGACCTGGGCGCGCATCGCCGGGTCCATGCTGTCGCGCATCGGATAGAGGTCCTTGCTGCGCAGGAACTCGATATAACGCGTGATCTCGTCGTTGGAGCGTTGCAGGTATTCCTCGGGCGTGGCGACCGCCGTCAGTTCCGGCAGGCCGGCATTGCGCGCTTCCTCGAGCCTGAGCGACGCGTGTGCCCGCGCCAGCTCGCGCTTCAGCAGGTCGACCTCGTCCTGCCAGTCCATCGGCACCAGGACGACGTTCCGAAGGTACCAGCTGTAATTCTCGCGGCCGATGCCGGACGGACCGGTCTTGGACGGCGCCTGCGCATCCAGCCAGTCGACCAGCGCGACAGTGGCAGTGCGGGCGTCGGCGATCGCCTTCTTCAGGACTCGCCCGTTCTTGGCGGTTTTTTCGGCAAGGGCGTCGAGGTCGGCGACCTGGGTGCGCAGCGTGCCCGCACCGGTGACCCAGAGATCGCGCGCATTGCCCGTCAGGTTGCCGCGCGCCTGCTCGCACAGCGGCGGAATCACCGCGAGCCCGCGCGCGAGCCCGGCCTCGGCTTGCTTCGAGAGCGGAAACGAATAGGTCCAGAGTTCCACGGCAGCATGGTTGGTCGGACCCTCGTGCGCCGGCGTATCGCTCTGCTCGGTCCACAGGATCTTGTACCAGGCCGGATCGCGCACCCAGGGCTGGAGCACGCGCAGGTTGAAGTCCATGCCGTTCATCTCGGCCCGCACGATCTCATAGTCGACCTGCTGATCGACCGGCCATGATCCGGGACTGATCGCCGCCAGCCGCTGCTGGTATTCCTTCAGTTGCACTTGCCGGCGCGCGAAGGTCGCGGCCGTGTAATCGGGCGCGCCGTCCCGGTTCGGCGGCACCTCGAAGGCGCGCCACTGAGTAAAAAGAGAGAGCAGGTCCTGGTAGGAACCGGATGCGGTGCCTTCGTCCGAGGCCTGGGCCTGGGCGATCATCATCGCAGCAAGCGCTGCAGCGGATGCGAAATGGCGAAGCATTTTTCTGGTTTGCATGTCGTGACTTCCATTGGGTGTCGATCTGATCAGAGTTCGCCGAGGTCTCCATGCACGGGCTTGCCCTCGAACAGCGTCACCAGGACCTTTGCATTCGAGATCTCGCTCGCCGGGATGTCGAACAGGTTGCGGTCGAGGATCGCGAGATCCGCGAGCTTGCCGACCTCGATGGAGCCCGTTTCCTTCTCGAGGTGGTTCACATAGGCAGCGTTGATCGTGAATGCCGCGATCGCCTCCGGCAGGTCGATGCGCTCGGCTGGCAGGAAAGGCGTCTTCGTTTCGCCGGCCGGCCCCATGCGCGTGACTGCAACCTCGATTTCTTCGAGCGGATTCGCTGAGGAGACGGACCAGTCGCTGCCGAAGGCGACCACGCCGCCGCTGCGCAGGACACTGCCGATCGGGTAGAGCCCCGCAGAGCGCTTCGGGCCCAGGAACGGGATCGTGAGGTTCGTGATGTACTCGTCGGCGAACGCCCACAATGGCTGGAAATTGGCTACCGCACCGAGCTTGCGGAAACGCGGAATGTCGGCCGGGTCGATCAGTTCCAGGTGGGCGAGGTGGTGGCGATGGCCCAGGTCGCCATTCGCATTGCGCGCCGCTTCGATCGCGTCCAACGCCTCGCGTATCGCGGCATCGCCGATCGCGTGGAAATGCACCTGGAACCCGTCGGCATCGAGCCGCGTGACGATGGCCTTCAATTGTTCCGGCTCCTCCATCGGAATGCCACGCACTTTGCCGGGTATCAGATAGGGCTCGAGCATCGCGGCGGTGTAATTCTCCATGACGCCATCCATGAAGATCTTGACGGTTCCCGCAACGACATGGCCCGCCGTGTACCGTTTCCGCAGGCTCTCGATGTCTGGAATTTGGTCGAGGCCCTTGTCGTGGTGCCACAGGATCGAAGTGACGACCCGCAGGCTCAGGGCACCGCCGGCATCGGCCGCCTTGTAAGCCTTGAGCTCTGGTTCGTCGACCGACGCATCCTGGATGGCGGTGATGCCATAGCCATTCAGCAGCTTGACCGCGTAACGCAGCCCTTCCTGCAGCTTTGCATCGGTGTCCGCCGGCATCACGGCTGTGACCAGGTCGGCCGCGCCTTCCTGCAGGCTGCCGATGGCCACCCCATGGTTGTCGCGATCGATGCGCCCATCGGGTGGATTGGGCGTGTCGTTCGTGATGCGCGCGAGTTCCAGCGCCTTGCTGTTCACCCAGATCGTGTGACCATCCGTGCTCCACAACATGACGGGCCGGTCGGGAACGACGGCGTCGATCAACTTACGGCTTGCGAGCGCTCCGGGTCCGAATGCCGACATCAGCCAGCCGCCACCTGTGATCCAGGTCTCGTCGGGATGCGAATCCGCGTATTTCCTGATTGCTGCCACATACTCGGCAACCGTCTTGAGCCCACTCACGTCGCAGGCGGTGGCCTGGATGCCGGAATCGATCGGGTGGATGTGCGCGTCCTGGAATCCCGGGATCAGCATGCGGCCTTTCAGGTCGATCACGCGCGTCGCAGGCCCGACATGCGCAGCGAGATCCTTGTCAAGTCCCACGAACACGATGCGACCGCCGCGGATCGCGACCGCCTGCGCCCAGCTCCGCGCGCCGTCCACCGTGTAAATCGCGCCATTCTTCAGGGCGAGTTCGGCCGTCGCGGGGACGTCCGCGGCCGCCTGCTCTTTCTGCGCGCAACCGGCGCCGAGGCTTGCGAGGCCCGCGATCAGCAGGCCGCAGAACAGGCGCCGGAAGCCATCGGTACGCATCGTCATTCTGAATCCCCGTATTTTGAGGTTTGCTACTGGAAATCGCGTGGAATGGTCCGGGTCCAGGTCTTCTCCCGGATCGTCCTTCCATTCTCGGACAGGCGCCGGAGGTAACTGTAATAGAAATTGTCGTGGTCGCTCTTGAAGGATAGCTCCGCCTCCCAGAGCAGGGTCCGGCCGGGCATCTCGACTTCCATCCGGTGGGTTCCAAGCAGCGACACCTTGGCCGGTTCGCCGTCGGTCGCTTCGTGGCGGATGGTCTCGTGGTAACGCTCCGTGCCCCAGGGATAGCGATAGCCGCCGCTGTTGGTGGCAGTCGCGACCGCCGCGCCTGTCTGCGGGTTGCGATCGACCGAGGAAATCTCGCCGTAGCCGGAGCTCGTGCCCGCATCGAGCGTTTCGTAGCCCGGCATTTCCGGATCCTTCGCCGGCGGCAGGAAGGCGGGCACGGGGCGCTGCTCGAACGGCACGACGGGCAGGGACAGCCGTGAACCGCCGAGGCGGAGCGTCGTCGTCATCGCATCGGGCGTCGGCCACAGCATCGGCCACTGCGCATTGTTGACCGCGAGCCGGATGCGATGGCCCTTCGGAAACACCCACGAAGTGAAGTGCATCTCGATGTTGATCGTGAATTCCTCGCCGGGCACGATCGCGGAAGGCGTGCGCGCCGACAGGCGATGATTCCCGTTGAATGCCGCGCCCGCGACCTGCGTCACCGTGCCGTCGGGCGCGATGTCGGACAGCCGCGCCATCCAGTTGGCGCGCGGCGCATCGGCGGAGACGGCGAGCGTGGCGCGCGGCAGACCGAGGATTTCCGTGTCTTCGGTGAGCGGCGCGCTGTCATAGGTCAGGCTGTAGGCGTCGGTCGGGCGCTGGTCATGCGCGACGTCGCCCCACCACATGACCGGCCCTCCGGCCTCGATGCCGATCGAGGGCAGGTAACGCAACTGATGCGTCGCTGAACCGGCCGTGCCTGCCTTCAATGTGTGGTCGTCCTGCGGATAGAGGATCTGCTCGCGGATCCGCGCAATCGGCCAGCCGTCCTCGTAGCGCCAGCTGCCTGGCGCGTACGCGAGATAGGGGCCGGGCGCATGCCAATTGCGGACATAGACGGCGAAGCGCGGTTCATCGAGGATCCCGGTATTCACGCCGCGGAGCCATTGGTCGAACCAGCGCACGGCCTCATGCCGCCATTCCATGCCCGGATCCGGGTAGGGATCGTGCGGCCAGGCATGCGACCAGGCGCCCATGATGGCCTTCACCGGTCCCTTCAGGTTCGCGAGCATGCGCGGCACGCTGTCGCGATAGCCGTCGTACCAGCCGCCGATGAAGAAGGCCGGGATGCGGATGTCCTGCAGGCGATCGCGGGTCGAGGCGCGATCCCAGAACGGGCCGTCGCGCTGCTGGACCTTGTAAGTCAGCATCCACGGGTCGGTGTCGAAGCGATTGCGGAAGTAATCATCATCGATGACGTAGTCGGGCGCACCAGGCCGCGCATTGTCGAGGTCCTGGCTCATCTCCCAGGAATCGACGTGAATGATCCCGTCCATGAAATGCACGTCCTCCTGGTAGAGGTCGTCCGTCGCATCGACGGCGATGATCGCCTTCAAAGCCTTCGGATGGCGCGCCGCCATCTGGATGGAATTGAATCCGCCCCAGGAGATGCCGAACATCCCGACATTGCCGTTCGACCAGGACTGCTTCGACAGCCAGTCGATCACGGCCTCGCCGTCCTGCTGCTCGATGTCGGAGTATTCGTAGGGAATCAGCCGCCCCTCGCTGTTGCCGGTGCCGCGGATGTCCACGGCCGCGACCACGTAACCGCGCTGCACGAAATAGGAATACATCGAGTAATCGCGGTTGCGGTATTCGCGCTTGCGGTAGGGCAGGTATTCGAGCAGGACCGGATGCTTCTCGCGGGCCGCGCCGCCCGTCGGCATGTAGAGATCGGCCGACAGGCGCACGCCGTCCGGCATGCGGATCCAGGCCTCGTCGATGCGGATGCCGAACTGTGGTGAAGAAGGCGATGGTGCCGCGGCTGCCGCATTCGCGGCGCAGAACAGCACACCGGCCAGCAGACCGGCAATTCGGTAGATCCCCTTCGGCACGCCGCCAGAGTAAACGGATTACGTCATCACGTGAATGGCGAAATAGTGTTCATTTACAGTGAGTTACGATTTACTGAATCATTGTTTGAATTACTGAACGGTCATTGAGTCATTATCGGTCGCGAGCTAGAATCCCTCGGCAACCCGCGCGGAGGCGAGCATGGCGGCGAATCTCGAAAACAAGGCGGATCTCCGGCCGAGCGGCTCGAAGCTCGACCTGATCCATGCGACGGCTGCCGCGATTTCCCGCCATGGCCTGTCGGACCTGACCTCCGCGAAGATCGCGGCCGCGGCGGGCCACACGGCGGCTTCGATCAATTTCCACTTCGGCAGCAAGGAAGCACTGCTGCTCGCGACACTCTCCGAGGTCTCGGAGGAATTTGCCGACGTCATGGCGCAGGTGCTCGAGGATACCGGCGGCGACGCCCTGCGGAGCCTGCTCGGGATCATCGACGCGAGCCTCAGCCGCCGGCTCAGCGGCTCGGAGAAGATCGCGGTGTGGTACGCGTTCCTCGCGGAATCGAACGCGCGCGCCGACTACCAGCGGATCTGCGGCGATCGCGACCAGGCTTACAGCGATACCGTGACCCGGTTGTGCCGGCAGCTGATCGCGGCGCGGGGCGCCGCCGGCATGCCCGACGCCGAGGCCGTGTCGCTCGGGCTCACGGGCCTGATCGATCAGCAGTGGCAGGGCATCCTGTTCTCGGGCGACGAATTCGACCGCGAGGCGGCGAAGCGCCAGTGCCGCTCTTACCTCTGCAGCGTGTTCCCGTGGCTTGCCGACCGGATCCAGGCCCCGGCGCCGGCCAAGACAGCGGCGCGCGCGGCCGGTGCGGAGCTCGCCACCGAGCCGGCATTGCGCTACACGCTGCCCGCCTGGCTGTACCACAGCGAGGAGTTCCACGAGCTCGAGAGGGAACGGCTCTTGCGGCCCTCGTGGCAGGTCGTCTGCCACGTCAGCGAAGTGCCGTCGGCCGGTGATTTCGTGTCATTCGAGTTCTTCGGCCAGCGCGGCTTCGTCGTGCGCGACGAGGCGGGAACGCTGCGCGCCTTCCACAATGTGTGTTCGCATCGCGCGCACGCCGTGGTGGGCAGCGAGCGCGGGCGCTGCGGAAAATTCCTGACCTGCATGTACCATGGCTGGACCTATCACCTCGATGGCCGCAACCGCAGCGTCAGCGCGCCGGATACGTTCCCGAAGTTTGACCGCTCGAAGTTCGGCCTGAAGGCCATCGAACTCGATGTGTTCTTGGGGATGGTGTTCGTGCGATTCGTCTCCGGCGGGCCGTCGGTCGCGGAGCAGATGGCGCCGCACGCGGCGGAGCTTGCGCATTACCGGATGGACCAGATGGTCCCGCTGGACGATCTGTGGACCCACGAGCTCGAGATCGACTGGAAGAACGTCGTCGAGAATTACGTCGAGGACTATCACTTCCCGATCGGCCATCCGGGCCTTTCGGCGCTGATGGAATCGAAGTACGACCGCGAGATCTTCCCGGGCGGCACGATGCGGCTCAGCCACCGGATGCGCGAGAAGCCGCTGAAGTCCTGGAGCGCGGAGCGCTACGCGAAATTCCTGCCGGTGATCGAGCACCTGCCCGAGGACATGCGCCGGCGCTGGACCTATTTCGGGCTGTTCCCGAACGTGTTCTTCGACATCTACCCCGAGTGGCTGGACTTCTTCCACGTCGTCCCGACGGGGCCCGGGCGCACGCTGATCCGCGCGCGGTCCTTCGGCTTTCCGGACGACCGCCGCGAGATGAAAGCGGCGCGCTTCCTGTGCGCGCGGCTCAATTCGCGCGTGCAGGCCGAGGACGAGATCCTGACGCGATCCGTGCAGCGCGGCCTGTCCTCCGGCGCCTACACGCGGGGCATCCTGTCCGACAAGGAAATCGTGCTGGCGGGATTCCAGGACTGGATCCGCGCGCGACTGCCGGTCGCGCAATTGCTGCAGGCGCCGGCCCGCGGCTCGGTCGCGGCGGAGAACGCCGCGCTCTCGGCCTGACGGGTCAGATCGCGCGCAGGCACCATTCGTAGTCGCGGTCCGTGATCTCGGCGTGGATGCGGTCGCATTCCTCGCGCCGCCAGCACCAGGTACGAATTGCCGTCGACAGGATTTCCGCGGGGGCATGCGGCATGCCAAACTGCTGCGGAGCAGCGCACGACGATGCGCGGCGCGTACTGCACATGCCTGCCACCGCAAGATTCCCATGCCCTCGTTACCGTCGCCCCGGGCGGGTCCCGCAGCTTTGCCTGTGCTTCGTGCTACTTGCGGCCGCGCCCGCCTGGAGTCAATGCGAACCACGCGATGTCGACGCCGCACTGGTCTCGCCTCTCGCGGCAGAGCGCGAATGGGCGCTGGAGCGGCTCATCGAGACGCGGGACAGCCGGCCTGAGCTGCTGCCCCGGATTGGCATGCTGCTCGATGATGCGGATGCCGCGGTGGCGGGCAAGGCTGCAATGGCGCTCGGCCTGCGAGGGGCCCAGGCATTTCCTGCGATCGCGGAGTTGCTTGCGTCCGGTTCCGCGCAACAGCAGTGGGGCGCGACCGTGGCGCTCTACCAGTCAACAGCGGATATATCCCCGTTCCTGCCCGCGCTGACGCGGCAACTGTCGCGCAAGGATGACCTCCTGGTGCGGGCAAGCCTCGGCGCACTGGCGCGGCTGCGGTCCGGGGCCGCGCCTGCACTGCCGGCATTGCGAACCTTGCTGGCGCACAAGGATCCGGAGATTCGCTGGGCAACACTCGCGACGTTCGCCGCAATCGGCGTTGCGGCTCATGACTCCGTGCAGGACATCGCGCCGTTCCTGAGGGACAAGGCCGCCGAGCTGCGCCTGGCAGCGGCGGAAGCCATGCTGCGCATGCAACCGCCGGTGCCGATTTCCGCGGAACGGCTCGCCGCGGATGTCGCATGGCTGCAGGAACAGGTGCCCAGGCTGATGCGGAAAGCTCGCGTGCCAGGCGTCTCGATCGCGATCACGCAGCAGGGCGAGGTGGTCTGGGCGCAGGGCTTCGGAGTGAGCGACGCGCGCAGCGGCAAACCGGTGACGGTGGATACGGTCTTCGAGGCCTGCTCGATGTCGAAGCCCGTCCTCGCGCTCCTCGCCATGCAACTGGTCCAGGAAGGGCGCCTGGATCTCGACCGGCCGCTGGTCGCCTACCTGGGGCACGACTACCTGCCCGATCAGCCAGCCCATCGGCGCATCACGGCGCGCATGGCGCTCACGCATCGCACGGGGTTCACGAACTGGCGCATGGGCTATGACGAGATGGACGGTCCGTTGCCACTGCAGTTCGCGCCAGGATCGGAATACACCTATTCAGGTGAGGGGATACTGTTCCTGCAGCGGGCGGTGGAGGCGATCACCGGCCAGCCGCTCGACCGCCTGGCCCGGGAACGCCTGTTCGCGCCGCTCGGCCTCGTTCGCACGAGCTTCGTGTGGACGGATGCGATTGAACCGGACCTGGCGAGCGGCCATCGCGACGACGGCAGTTACAAGGACCGGACGCGTTACCGAAAACCCAATGCTGCGTACTCGCTCTACACGACGCCGACCGAGTACGCCCGGCTGATGCTGACGCTGCAGCGCCCCGCGATGCTGGGCGACCTGGCCCTCACGACCTCGAGCGTCGACTTGATGCTGCAGCGGCAACTGCGCGTCGACGACGAAGACGCGATTGCGCGGCCCGGCCTCGCGCGGTCGGTGGCGACCTATCGCGCCCTGGGCTGGAGCCTGGACGTCACCCCGGAAGGCGACATCGTTGAGCACTCCGGATCCAACAGCTCCGGCTTCCGGTCCTTCGGCCAGTTCAATCCGGCAAAGGGCTCGGGACTGGTCATCTTCGCGAACGGCGACAACGGCTCGCGCATCCGCACGGCAGTGATCGAGCGGATCGGCGACCTCTGATGTGCGGTTGACCGGCAATCTGGGCGTCTACCCGCGCTGAACGACATTGGCGTCCCTAGATGGCCCGGAGATACCACTCATAGTCACGGTCCGTGATCTCGGCGTGGATGCGGTCGCATTCCTCGCGCCGGCAGGACGCGTACAGTTCGTGATAGCGCTTGCCGAGGTATTTCGGCAGCACCTTCGCGGCATCGAACGCGTCGAGCGCCGCCTCCCAGCGCACCGGCAGCCCGATCTTTTCCTCGATGATGGTGCCGGGCTCGATCATCGGGCCCGGATCGAGCTTCTTCGTGATGCCGTGATGGATGCCGGCGAGGATTGCCGCCATCACGAGATAAGGATTGCCGTCCGCGCCGCCCGGCCGGTGCTCGACGCGCGTGTCCTCGAGCCCGGACAGCGGGATGCGCAGAGCAACGCCGCGGTGATTGCGGCCCCAGTTCGGTGCGAGCGGGACGAACATGCCCGGCCGGTAGCGGCGGTAGGAATTCGCGGTCGGCGCGAAGATCGCCATGGATTCCGCCATGGTCGCGGCAAGCCCGCCGATCGCGTGCTTCAGCGTTGCGGAAATCGGCTTCCCAGCGCTGTTGCCGGCAAACACGTTGCGGCCTTTCGCGTCCACCAGGCTCACGTGCACGTGCAGGCTGCAGCCGGCGGACTCGGCGAAGGGTTTCGCCATGAAGGTCGCGCCCAGGCCATGCCGCTTCGCGACGGCCTTGACCGCGCGCTTCAGGAGCACCGCGTGGTCGCAGGCGAGCTCGGCGCTCGCGACGTGGTGCAGGTTGACCTCGAACTGGCCCGGGGAAAATTCCTTCAGCGTCGCGCCGGCGGGGATGTTCTGCGCCTTGCAGGTAGCGTAGAGCTCGGCCAGGAAAGGATCGACATCCTCGACGTCGTCCATGCTGCCGTACTGCGGCCCGTCCTGCAGGCGGCGCGTGCCCGGAATGCGCCCGACGCGCGGCGAGGGCCGGTCGCCGTCGGAATCGAGCAGGTAGAACTCGAGCTCGGTCGCGGCGACGGCGGTCAGACCCATGTCCTGCAACGGCTTCGCCGCATGCCGCAGCACCTGGCGCGGATCCGCAAAGAACGGCTCGCCGGTCGCGGTCGCCATCTCGAGCAGCACCTGGGCGGTCGGCACCTGCGCCCAGGGCACCGGGGCGAGACTGCCGGCCACCGCCGTCGAGATCGCGTCGGGATCGCCGTCGCGGCCGCCGTTGTCGATGCGCTCGAAGGTCTGGCCCTTGGCGTCGAGCAGCACCGTGGCGCCGCAGAAGTTGAGGCCGCCCGCAAAGGGCTTCGCGAATTCGTCGCTGACGACGCGCTTGCCGCGCAGGATGCCCAGCATGTCCGGCTGCAGCAGTTCGAGCAGGCGCGTGTCCGGATGCTGCTCGAGAAAGCGGCGCAATTCGTCGGGGACTTTCTTCGTCTGGCTCATGATTTCTTCCCGGCTGGCTGCTGGATTGCGCGGGCGCTGCGCCACGCGATCGCGGCTTTCACTCCGTCGCGCCTCAGGATCTCGTTGAACTCGCGCGACTCGGCCGTCTCGGAGGTCTCGATGACGATGTCGGTTTCGAGTGCCTGCGCGAGCGCCTCTCGCAGGCCGGCGATCTCGAGGCTGCGGTTGATCGCCTGCTTGGTCAGCCGCACCGCATGCTGGTCGTTTGCGGCGACGCGGCGTGCGAGCTCCAGCGCCTCCTCGCGGAGACTCGCTGCCGGCACCACGCGATTGACGAGGCCCATGTCGCGCACTTCCTGCGCGCTCACCCGGTCGTCTCCCGACAGCAGCAGATAGCGCGCCGGCTTGGGACCCGCGAGCCAGGGCATCAGCATCGTGACGATGCCGCTGCCGAATCGCACCTCGGGCATGCCGAAGCGGCAGTCGTCCGATGCGATCGTGAGATCGCAGGCGACGGCGAGTTCCATCGCGCTGCCGAGGCAGTACCCATGCACGGCGGCGATCGTGACCTTCGGGCAATCGAAGAAACGCATGATGATGCGGAAGTCGGCCTCGAGAGCGCGGCGCACGTCGGCCGGATCGGGCCGGCCGTCGCCGACCCCCATGTCCAGGTCGAAGCCGGCAGAGAATGCGCGCCCGGCGCCGACCACGACGATCGCGCGCACGGCATCGTCGGCCTCGGCGGCGTCGAGCGCGCGGTCGAGCGCCTCGATCATCGGCCGGTTGATCGCATTCAGCTTGTCCGGCCGATTGAGCGTCAGCACGGCGAGCCCGTCGCGGTGTTCGCTCTGGATCATGACAGCCGGAACCACGCGGACTTCATCTGTGTGTAGCTCTTGAAACTGTCGAGGCACTTGTCGCGCGCGTTGCCCGACTGCTTGTAGCCGCCGAAGGGCTGGGTCATATCGCCCTCGTCGAAGGAATTGATCCAGATGATCCCGGCCTCGATGCCGCGCACCAGCCTGAATGCCTTGTCGAGGTCGCGGGTCCAGACCCCGGCGGCGAGGCCATAGATCGTGTCGTTCGCAATCGCAATCGCTTCATCGACGCCGTCGAACTCGATCACCGAAGCGACGGGGCCGAAGATTTCCTGGCGCGCGATCGTCATGTCGTTCTTCACGCCGGTGAAGAGCGTGGGATTGACGTAGGCGCCGTCCTTGAGCCCGTCCGGCGCGCCGCCGCCGAATTCGAGCTTCGCGCCTTCCTGGCGGCCCTTGTCGATCATGCCGAGCACGCGCTTCTGGTCCTCGCGCGTGACGAGCGGGCCCATGTTCGTCGCGGGGTCGAGCGGATCGCCGGGCCGGTAGGCGTCGTGGCCGAGCTCGATGAAGCGCTCGATGAAGCGGTCCTTGATCGATCGGTCGACGAGGAGGCGCGAGCCGGCATTGCAGACTTCGCCCATGTTCGAATAGATGCCGCGGTAGGCGGCGGTCACGGCGCGATCGAGATCGGCGACGTCGGCCATGAACACCTGCGGCGTCTTGCCGCCACACTCGAGCGCAACCTGCTTCATGTTCGACTGGCCGGCGTACTGCAGGATCAACTTGCCGACCGCGGTCGAGCCCGTGAACGTGATCTTGCGGACGTCGTCGTGCAGCGCGAGCGCCTTACCTGCTTCCTCGCCGAGGCCGTTCACGACGTTGAAGACGCCTGCCGGCCCGCCAGCCTCGACGAAGAGCTCCGCGAGCTTGAGGCAGCTCATCGGCGCCTGCTCGGCGGGCTTCAGCACGACCGTGTTGCCGGCGGCGAGCGCCGGCGCGATCTTCCACGTCGCCATCAGAAGCGGGTAATTCCACGGCGAGATTGCGCCAACGACCCCATAGGGCTCGCGCAGCACGAGGTGCATGACGCCGGACTCGGTGTTCGTGACCGCGCCGTCCACCTTGTCAATGCACTCCGCCATGAAGCGGATGGTTTCGATCACCGCGGGCAGGTCGCCGCCGACGACGTCGGCGATCGGCTTGCCCATGTCGAGCGTTTCGAGCACGGCGAGCGACTCGGCGTTCTGGTCGATCAGCGCCGCGAACCGGTTCATGACCTCCATGCGCTGACGCGGCGCCATCTTTGACCAGACACCCGATTGGAACGCGCGCCGCGCGGCGGCCACCGCGCGGTCGATGTCTTCCGCAGTGCCGGCGGACATTTCGGCAAGCGTCTCGCCATTGGACGGGTTGATGCTTGCGAACCGGCCTCCTTTCGCCGCATCGACGAAATGGCCGTCGATGAAGAGGCGCGTCTCGATTCGCGTGCGCGCGGTCCGCGCGACTGCCTGCCAGCGGCCGCGGTCATGTCCTGCCAATGCCTGGAGACTCATCGGTGTTGCCTCTGTCTGGATAGTACGAGCGCGTCGACGATGATGCAGCCGTCCGGATGCACGATCACCGGATTGATGTCGATCTCGGCGAGCAGGTCGCCGAGGCCTGCAACGAGCTCCGAGAATCGCGCGGCAATCTTGCAGAACTCGTCCACCGCCAGCGCGCGCGGGTGGCGGCGGCTGTGGATCAGAGCGGCGACGGCGAGACCGGCGACGAGTCTCCGCGCTTCCGCGGCGTCGAAGGGCGGCAGGACATGGACCACGTCCGCGAGCGCCTCGACGTGCAGTCCGCCGTATCCGAGCAGCACGACGGGCCCGAACTGGTCGTCGTTCACCATGCCGAGCAGCATCTCGACGCCCGTATCCGTGACCATCGGCGCGACGAGGGCGCGCGGGCCGAGGCGCTTCGCCAGGTCCTGGTAGGCGACCGCGAGCGCGGCTTCGTCGGCGATGCCGAGGTGCACGCCGCCGCGGTCCGACTTGTGGTCGATCCCGGGCATCGCGGTCTTCAGCACGACCGGATAGCCGAATTCGCGCGCGGCGGCGCGCACCGCGGGCTCGTCGTCGGCGACACGGCAGGGATTCGCAGGCAGCCCGAAATCGCGCAGCAACTCCAGGGCTTCATGCTCGTCGAGCGCGCGACTCTCTGCGAGCCGCGCACGCCATCCGTCCAGCGCCGGGCCCGGCAATGCGGCGGCGGGGGCGCGCTCGCGCGCCAGGAAATCGCGGTACTCGAACAGGGCCCTGGCGCCGCGCAGGAACTGCGGAATCCCGTCGAGCACGGGGAAACCTTCGCGGGTCGCCGCGACAACGCGCTCGTCCGCGCCGGTGCCGCGGGCGTTGGCGACCAGGAACGCCGGTTTTCCGGAGGCGCGGTGGCCGGCCCGCAGGTAATCCAGGTAGCTGTCCTGGATTCCGCCGCCGGCCACGCGATCGTGGATCACGGCCCCGATGGCCGCTCCCGGGTCGCCCAACAACGCTTCGAAGCAATGCGCCATGCCGACATGGTAGTCCGGCCCGCCGGTGCTCCACGCGTCGAGCGGATTGACGGCCGGCAGTCCGGGGTCGAGGAGCGCGGTGAGCCGCTCCGTCGTCGCAGCGGACAGCGTCGTCAGCGGGACTCCGGCATCGTGCGCGAGGTCGATCAGGAGCTGGCGCTCGCCGCCGGAATCGTGCAGCGAGACCAGGCCGCCGGCGCGTACCGGATGCGGTTGCGCGAACATGATCAGCGCCGTGGCGAGCTCGTCCATGTCGCGGACACGCTGCACGCCGTAGCGGTCGAACAATGCGTCGTAGGAGCCGTCCTCGCCGGCGATTGCGCCCGAGTGCGATTCCGTCAGCCGGGCGGCAAGCTCCGTGCGCCCGACCTTCAGCGCGACGATCGGGATGCGGCGCTGCCGCGCCTTCTCGAATCCGCGGATCAGGCCCCGGGGATTGCGCGCGGTCTCCATGAACAGCCCGACGACGCGCGTCCCGGGCTGCTCGAGCGCGAAATCGAGGTACTCGTCCATCGCGACGATCAGTTCCTGGCCCGTCGAGACGACGAGGTTGAAGTCGATGCGCTCCTCGCTGTCCACGATGCCGCACATGCCCGAGCCCGAATGGCTGATGTAGGCGACATTCCCGCCGCGGGCGTGCTCGCGCGTCCTGAACCCGCAGCCCCAGATGCCTTCGGCGAAGTTGTAGAAGCCCATGCCGTTCGCGCCACAGGCGAGGAGGCCCGCCGCGCGCAGGCGGGCCGCCACGCGCTCGCGCAGCAGCGGCTCCTTGTCGCCAGCCAGCACGAGCGAGGACATCAGCGTGACCGCGCGTGCGCCGTGGGCGATGACCTCGTCGAGCGCCGCCTCGACGCGCGCGTCGCCGATCGCGAAGATCACGTGCTCGACCGGCTCCGGCAGGTCGGCGAGCGATGGAAAGCAGGGCAGGCCGCAGACCGTGGCGTATCCGGGATTGACCGCGAACAGCGGCCCCTGGAAGCCGCCCTTCAGCAGGTTCTCGACGGTGTTGCGGCCGACCGTGCCGCTGCGCTCGGTCGCGCCAAGCACGGCGATCGAGCGCGGACGGAGCAGCGAATCGAGCCGATGAGGCATGGCGGGCCGGCGTCCGCGCCGCGGTCAGAAATCCGCTGCGGGCGTCGCGCGGCGGCGTGGCGGGTCGAAGAAGGCGCCCTCGACGACGCGGCAGCGCGCCATCACGCGCGACCACCTGAGCTCGCGCTGGTAGTAGATCTCGGCCCACAGTTCGTCGCCCGGCCGCCCCCAGGGCATCTTCATGGATGCGTAGGCGATATTGGCCTTCGCGGAAGGCGACCATTCCGCCGACGTGACCGTCCCGACAACCTCGCCGTTCTTCTGGCGGTTGTAGACGTACGCGGCGCGCGCCGGCTTGTTGCCCTCGACATCGAGCTTCACGAAGCGGAAACGCGAGCCGTTCTTCTTCTCCTTCAGCAGGGCGCCCCGGCCATTGAAGTTGGGCTTGCTGAAATCCACGAGCCGCCCGAGGTCGAGCTCGAAGGGGGAGCGCGAGCGGTCGAGCATGATCGCCTGGTCGGCGGGATGGAAGTCGACCTGCGCCTGGATGAAGCCTGCCTCGATGCGCGCGACTTCGAGTGCATGCGTGCCCATCGGGCGGATGCCGTGGATCTTTCCCTTGTCGAAGAGCGCATCCCACAGGTCGAGCGCGCGCGGCGGGTCGATCCACAGCTCGTAGCCGAGGTCGCCGGTGAAGCCGGTGCGCGAGACCATCAGCTCGACGCCGGCGAACGGGTAATAAGCGATGTCGAACGGTTTCAGCTTCGCGACGCCCGCGCAGCCGATCGCCTTCAGCACGGCGCAGCTGGTCGGCCCCTGGAGCGCAAGCGCCGCGACGTCGTGCGTGTCCTCGACGATCGTGACGTCGAAGCCGAAAGCGGAACGCGTGAGCCAGTCGAGCTGGCGTTCCTGCGAGCACAGGCGATAGACGCCCTCGCGCAGGTGGAAGATGGTGCCGTCGTCGATCACCTGGCCGTTGTCGTCGCACCAGATCGTGTAGCCGACCTTGCCGGGCTTGATCTTGGCGACGTCGCGCGTGACGAGGCGGTTCAGGAAGGCGAGTGCGTCGGGACCCGTGATCAGGTGCTTGGTCATCGGCGTCAGGTCGAACACCGCGCAGGCATTGCGGATCGCCGCGTACTCGAGGGCCTCGTCGAAATAGGCGTCGGCCGTCGTGTAGTCCTTCCAGCGGTGCCATTCGTTCAGCGTATTGAGCGCCGCGGTGCGCGGATGGAATGGCGTCTCCCATACCGCCCTGCGGAAGTGCTCCTTGCGATTCATGTCGTCCTTGATGCTCATGCGGCATGCCCCATTGCGAGGACCGCGTTCGCGGCATTGCGGCCGGCCGAGCCCATCACGCCGCCGCCCGGATGGCAGCCCGCCCCGCAGAGGAAGAGGCCGCCGACCGGCATCGCGTACTGCGCCGCACCCGGCACGGGCCGCATCATCATGAACTGGTCCAATGCCAGCTCGCCGTGGTGCCAGTGACCGCCCGTGATGCGGAACTCCCGCTCGATGTCCGCGGGCAGCAGCAGTTCCGAGGCGATGATCTGCCGGCGCAGGCCCGGCGCGTGGCGCTCGAGCACGCCGAGCGTGCGCTCGAGGAGCTCGCGCCGCGGGCCGTCGCCGCTCGCGCGCGGGTCGAAAGGCGCGTACTGGACGATCGCCGACAGCACGTGCTTGCCCGCAGGCGCGAGTGTCCTGTCGTGCACCGAGGGTACCGTTATCTCCAGCGCCGGATCCGGCGAGCACTGGCCGTACTTGGCGTGATCGAAGGCGTGCTCGAGGTGGACGAGGTCCGGCGAGATCAGGAGGCGCTCGCCCGCGAGTTCGGCGGGCAGCCGGGCAAACCCGGGCGGCGCGTCGAGCGCGAGGTGCAGTTTCGCCGCCATGCCCTTGCTGCGGAAGTGGCGCACGCGGTGCACGAAGCCGGTTTCGAGGTGCCTGGCGCCCACCAGCCGAAGCAGCGTCGTGGCAGGGTCGGCGTTCGAGACAACCGTGCCGGCGGCAATCTTCTCGCCGCTCTCGAGCTCGACGCCGGAAACGGCGTCGCCTTCGAGAGTGATGCGCGCGACCGGGCTGCCGGTGCGGATCGTGGCGCCGGCTGCGCGCGCCGCGGCCGCCATCGCGTCGCTGATCGCGCCCATGCCGCCTTCCGGAATCGAGAACCCGTCATGGCCCTGGCCCTGCCCGCTCAGGCGGTGCAGCAGCGCGAGCACGGAGTTGTTCGAGCGCGGTCCGAGATTCGCGCCCAGCACCGCGTCGAGGGCGAGCGCGCCTTTCAGGAGCGGCGACTCGAAGATCTCCTCGAGCACGTCGTAGATGTTGATGCCGGCGATCCGCAGGAATTCGCGCATCGACTCGCGGCCGAGCAGCCGGATGTCGAGTCCAAGCTTCACGGCGCCGGTCATGTCGGAGCGCCCGCCGCCGCCGAGGCGCGGCGGCTGGCGATTGTGCTGCTTCGCGAGCACGCGCGCGAAGCGCAGCATCCGTGCGTGGTATTCGGCGAGCCCCTGGCGGTCGCCATCGGAGAGCGTGCCGGATTCGAGCTTGCCGCCGTCCAGCACGAGATGTTCCCCGGTCTGGGCGAGCGCGACGGTCTTCAGTCCGGAACGCGCCCACTTGAGTCCGTGCGAGGCAAGCTTCAGTTCGCGCGCGATGCGCGCATCGAGCAGGTACGAGAGGTGCGCGCAACGGGAGACCCTGAAGCCTTTCGAAAATTCCCGCGTGACCGCCGCGCCGCCGACCTGGGCGGCAGCCTCGAGCACGATGACCTCGCGCCCCGCGCGGGCGAGATAGGCCGTGCAGACGAGGCCGTTGTGGCCGCCGCCGACAATGACGATGCGATCCCGGTCAGTCATCGCTCCAGCCCTCCGGAACGATGTTCGGGCGCCGCAGGTCCATCAGGATCTCGCGCGCGGCATTGGCGCCGGGCGCCGCCATCACGCCGCCGCCGGGATGCGTGCCGGACCCGCACATGTAGAAGCCTTTCACCGGCCCGCGGTACTGCGCATAGCCGGGGAACGGCCGGTTGAACAACAGCTGGTCCATCGTCAGTTCGCCCTGGAAGATGTTGCCCTCGGTGAGCCCGACTTCGTTCTCGAGCTCGCGCGGCGTGCGGCACTCGACGTGGCGGACGAGCGACTTGAAGTTCGGGCTGTAGCGGCCGATCTGGTCGAGAACCGTATTCTTGAAGCCCTCGCGGTCGGCGTCGGTCCACTCGCGGCCGTGGATGAACGGCGGCACGTACTGCACGAACACCGACATGAAATGCTTGCCCGGCGGCGCCATGGTCGGGTCCGTCATCGACGGGATCAGCAGGTCGAGGTACGGCTCCTTCGACCAGGTGCCGTTCTTCCAGTCGTCGTAGGCGCGCTCCATCTTCTCGAGCGAATCCAGGAAGTGCATGTCGCCGTAGGCCAGGGGATTGTCCCTGCCGAGCGCCGGGAACTCGGGCAGGCCGTCGAGCGCGATGTTGAGCTTTCCGGACGAGCCGCGGATCTTCCAGTTCTTCGCCTTCTCGACGATCGCGGGCGGCAGGTCACTGGGGTCGAAGATCTTCGTGAACGTGCGTCGCGGGTCGAGGTTCGAGACCACGATGTCGGCGTGGTACTCGGTGCCGTTCTCGGTCACCACGCCGGCGACGCGGCCACCCTTGACGATCACGCGCGCAACCGGCGCATCCGTGACGATCTCGCCGCCGAAGGACTTGAAGGCGCTCGCGATCGCATTCGAAACCGCTCCCATGCCGCCGCGCGCGAAGCCCCAGGCGCCGATCGAGCCGTCCACGTCGCCCATGTAGTGGTGCAGGAGCACATAGGCCGTGCCGGGCGAGTAGACGCCCATGGCCGAACCGATGATGCCGCTGCCAGAGAGGTGGCACTTGATGGCGTCCGACTCGAAGTACTCGTTAAGGAAGTCGGCGATGCTCATCGAATAGAAGCGCAGCGTGTCGTAGATGAACTGCTCGCCGAACTTGTTGAGTTCACGGCCGAGGAAGAGCAGCTCGCGCAGGTCTCGCGGCTTGAACGAGGTCGGGTCCGGCGGCGTGCGCAGCAGCAGCGGGCGGATGAACTTGCACTGGCGCATGACGTCGGTCGAGTAACGATGATACGTATCGGCGTCGCGGGGGTTGTGGCGCGCGAACTCGCGCCGCTGCACCTGCTCGTCCGTGTAGTTGCCGAGGATGTCGCCGTTCGACGTGATGGAGACGCCGCCGCCGTAGGGCACGACCTGCAGGCCATGGCGTGCGAGCTCGAGGTCGCGGAACAGCTCCGGCCGCAGCAGGCTGCACACATAGGAGCAGTTCGAGTAGATCCAGCCCTTCTCGATCTCGCGGCTGACCGCGGCGCCGCCGATCCACGGGTTGCGCTCGACGACCAGGACCTTGAGCCCGGAGCGCGCGAGGTAGGCCGCGTTCGTCAGGCCGTTATGGCCCGCGCCGACGACGATCGCATCGTATTTCGCCACGTTCGGTAGTACTCGCAGGTCGCTTCTTTCTTCAGGTCGTGTATTTCGTAAAGGGCGCCCTGACCGGGCCATGCGCGCTCTGCACCACGCGATTCACGGCCGTCTCGAAGCGCTCGAGCGTCTCCCCCAGGCACTGGTCGTCGTGCGCCTCGCAGACGAACCAGGGCTCGCGCGAGTCGGGTTCGCAGAGCACGCCGAGATCATGCAGGTGCGGCGCCAGTGCTTCGTAGAAAGTGTAATCGCTCGTGACCCAGTCCCGGTAGTCGCGCGGCGGTTTTTCGCTGAAGAACAGCCCGCTCATCGACGGGTGGCCGCTGAAGGAATGCTTGATGCCGCGCTGGGAGAGAATCTGGCTCATGCCCGCCCGGAGCTTCGTGCCGTACTCGGCGATGGTCGCGAGGGCCGGGGTCTCGGCCAGGATCTCGAGCGTCTTCTCGGCCGCGGCCAGGGCCACGGAATGGCAGGTGAACGTGCCGCCGTGGACCACGCCGTTGCCGAAGTTGCGCATGATGTCCTCGCGGCCGCAGCAGACGGAGATCGGGTAGCCGTTGCCCATCGCCTTCGCGAAGGTGCAGATGTCCGCCTTGACGCCGAACAGCTCCTGGACGCCGCCGCGGGCGACGCGAAAGCCGGTCTTGACCTCGTCGATGATCAGCAGGATGCCGTACTTGTCGCAGAGCGCGCGCGCATCGCGCAGGAACTCGCGCGTCGCCGAGATCGAGCAGCAGTTGCCCATGATCGGCTCGATCAGGAAGGCGGCGATGTCGCCGCTGTAGGCCTTGAACACGGCCTCGAGCCGTTCCGTGTCGTTCATCGGCACGGAGTGGATCAATGCCCGCAGCATGTGCGGGACGCCGGCGCTGTACGGCACGAGCTGCGGATCGCCATGGCCCGGCTTCCATTCCTCGACGGCCGTGGTCCAGAGCGCAGCGTCGAACACGCCGTGGTAGCCGCCCTCGATGACGACGTAGGAGTCCTTGCCGGTGTGGGCCCGGGCGACGCGCAGCGCGGCCATGACCGCCTCGGTGCCGGAATTCGAGAAGCGGACGAGTTCGGCCGCCGGCACCATGCTGGCGATGCGTTCGGCGACGGCGCATTCGCGCTCGGTGGAGAGGGCGAATACGCCGCCCATCTCCATGCCGGCGCGGGCCGCGGCGTCCACGCGCGGATCCGCGTAGCCGAGGATGCAGGGGCCGTAAGCCATCCGGTAGTCGATGTACTCGTTGCCGTCGATGTCGGTCAGGCGGGCGCCACGGGCCGACTTGACGTAGATGGTCTTGTCCTCGCCCCAGTAGCGGAAGTTCGACGAGACGCCGAGCGGCAGGCGGCGGATCGCCTTCTGGAATTGCGCATTCGATTTTGCGAGGCTTCGGGTCATGGGGGCGGCCCTCCTGCCGATCCGGAACGAGTCAAACGGAATGGGCCATTTTCCCCCAACAAGGGGCGCGGCGTCCATTTTGAGTGAATATGTGTTCATTCATTGGATTGCGTCCTGGAACCGGGTAAGATGTTGCCTCCATGTCGGCCCCTGTCGCAATAACTCCATGATTTCGATAGATTTTTTGTGAGCGCGAGACGGCAGCTCGCGGTCGTCCCGAAGCGCCGCACGGCGCCGCCGGAAGAGCGCCGCGAGCAGCTGATCCTGGCCACGATCCGATCGGTCGCCGACCGCGGCCTGGCCGATACGACGATCGCCACGGTCGCCCAGGAGGCGGGCCTGTCGCAGGGCATCGTCAATCTGCATTTCCGCAGCAAGGAGGGGCTGCTGACCGAGACCCTCCGTTACCTCGCCGACGAATACCGCAGCGCCTGCCAGGAAGCCGCCGCTGCCGCCGAGGTCTCGCCGGTGGCGGGGCTGCTGGCGATGGTGGAGCTCGATTTCCGGCGCAGCATCTGCTCGCGCGACAAGCTCGCCGTCTGGTTCGCATTCTGGGGCGAGCGGCGCTTCCGGCCCACCTACCGGCGACTCTGCGCCGAGCGGGACCGGTCCTATGACGACATGGTGCGGCTGATCTGCTCGAGGATCTGCGAGGAGGGCGGCTACGCCGACGTCGAGCCCGCCCTCGTGGCCGACGGACTCTCTGCGCTGACGGACGGACTCTGGCTCGACCTGCTGGTGCGGCCCGAGACCATGAGCCGCGAGCGCGCGAAGCGGGTTACGCTCTCATACCTCGCGGACGTATTCCCGCGACACTTCAGCCAGCCTCCGGCGGACAAGTAACAGGCCCATGGACATCGCGCTCGATGCAACCGCCCGGGAATGGCGCAATCGCGCCTTCCGTTTCGCAACCGAAGAGCTGATTCCCTGGGAAGTCGAGGCCGAGCTGCACGAAGGGCGGCTGCCGCCCGAAGTCGAGAAGCGGCACAAGAAGCTCGCGATTGAGCTCGGCTTCAGCAGCATGGACGTCCCCAAGGCCCGCGGCGGGCAAGAGGCGCGGATCGTCGACCAGGTCGCGGTGTGGGAGCAGCTAGGCCGCGTCACCAATGCGCTCTGCTGGTGTTTCTCGGAAGCCCAGAGCTGGATGTTCGAGGCCTGCACCGAGGAACAGATCCAGCGCTTCATCCTGCCGCTGATGAGCGGCGCGCGGAAGGAGTGTTACGCGATAACGGAGAGCGGCTCCGGTTCCGACGTCGTTGTCGAAACGGCGGCGCAGCGCACGAAAGGCGGCTACGCGATATCCGGCGAGAAGTGGTATGTGACAAGCGCGAACCACGCCGATTACTTCATCCTGCAAGCGCGGCTCGCGGACGGGCCGCATGCGGGCTCCGACTCGCTCTTCTTCATCGACAAGGACACGCCCGGCATCGAATTGCTGCGCACGCCGCTCTTCAGCCACACGTTCAGCGCCCATCACCCGACCTTCCGCTTCAAGGACGTCTTCGTGCCGGAGAGCGGGAGGCTCGGCAGCGAGGGCGACGGCATGCGCTTCTCGCATGCCTGGTTCCGTCGCGAGCGGCTCATGATCGCCGCGCGCTGCTGCGGCGCCGCGGCACGGCTGATCGAGGAGGCGACCGCCTTCGCGGGCACGCGGATCATCGGCGGCGAGCCGCTCGCCGAAAAGCAGATGGTGCAGGCGATGCTCGCGGACAGCGTCACCGAACTGTGGGCGGCGCGGCTCATCACCTACGAGGCGGCCGGGGCGCACGATCGCGGCGACGACCTGCGTTCGCTGCACGCCCGCTGCTCGATCGCGAAGCTCTACGCATCCGAGATGGCGAACCGGGTCGTGGACCGGATGCTGCAGATCCTGGGCGGGCGCGGCTACATGCGCGAGAACGCCGCCGAGCGGTTCTTCCGCGAGCTGCGCGTGGACCGCATCTGGGAAGGCACGAGCGAGATCCAGCGGCTGATCATCGCGCGCGCCCTGCTGAAGCGCGGCCTCGGGGGAATGTAGGCGGTGAAACCGCTGACCCAGCTGCTCGCCGTCCTGACGCTGGCGCTCGCGGCGGAGGCTTCCGGCGCCGAAGAAAAGCTGCTGAACGTCTTTACCTGGCCGGATTACATCGCCCCCGACACGATCGCGAATTTCGAGGCCGAGTACGGCATCAAGGTCAACTACGATACCTACGACTCCACTGAAATGGCGGAAGCACGGCTGCTGGCCGGCCGCACCGGCTACGACGTCGTGGTCCACGCGGAACGCTATTCCGCGCGCCTGATCCCGATCGGCGTCTATCAGCCGCTCGACAAGTCGAAGCTCACGAACTGGAAGAACCTCGATCCCTGGGTGCTGAAGACGCTGCAGTACGCCGATCCCGGCAACCGCTACGGCGTGCCCTACCTGTGGGGCACGACCGGATTCACCTACAACCGGAAGATGATCCAGGAGCGCATGCCGAACGCGCCGGTCGGGAGCGGCGACATGATCTTCAAGCCGGAGGTCGCGCGCCGCTTCGCCGATTGCGGCATCACGTTCCTCGACGAGCCGACCGACGTGATACCGATGGCGCTCCTGTACCTCGGCCGCGATCCCAACAGCCTCGACCCGAGAGACCTCGCGGACGTCGAAAAGCTGCTGAAGGGCGTGCGGCCGTACATCCGCTACTTCAGCTCGGCGAAGATGCTGATCGACCTGCCGAACGAGGAAGTCTGCATTGCGATGAGCTGGTCCGGTGACTACGCTCAGGCGATGCACCGCGCGCAGGAGGTCGGCAAGCCGGTGGATCTCGCGTACACGACGCAGCGCGAGGGGACGCTTGCCTGGTTCGACCTGTGGTTCATCCCGGCGGATGCGCCGCACCCCGGCAACGCGCACCTGTTCCTGAATTACCTGCTGCGGCCGGAAGTCGCGGCGGCGATCAGCAACGAGACCCGCTATGCCACACCCAACGTTCCCGCGCTGCGGCTGCTGGATCCGAAGGTCCGCAACGATCCCGCGGTGTATCCGTCGGATGAGGTGAAGGCGACGCTCCACAAGGGCGTCATTCACGATCCCATAGACGAGCGCAAGCGGACCCGCCTGTGGTCGCGCGTCAAGACCGGCCTGTGAACATGCCATGAAAGAGCCCGCCGCCGACAAGCCGCCGCCGACCCCGCTGGTGCAGATCCGCGGGGTGACAAAGCGCTTTGACGACCTCGTGGCGGTCGACAACGTTTCGCTCGACTTCCTGCGCGGCGAGCTGTTCGCGATCCTCGGCAGCTCGGGCTGCGGCAAGACCACGCTGCTCAGAATGCTTGCCGGATTCGAACAACCGACGTCGGGCAGGATCCTGATCGACGGCGTCGACATGACCGACGTGCCGCCGTATGAACGGCCCGTCAACCTGATGTTCCAGTCCTATGCGTTGTTCCCGCACATGACAGTCCATGAGAACGTCGCCTACGGACTGAAGAAAGAGCGCGTCCCGGCTCCGGAAATAAAGGAGCGGGTCGCGGAAATGCTCGCGATGGTCAAGCTCGGGGCCCTCGCGGGTCGCAAGCCTGACAAGTTGTCGGGCGGCGAGAAGCAGCGGGTCGCGCTCGCTCGCGCGCTGGTCAAGCGGCCGAAGCTGCTGCTGCTCGACGAGCCGCTGGCCGCGCTCGACAAGAAGCTGCGCCAGCACACGCAATTCGAGCTCACCAACCTGCAGTACCAGCTCGGCACGACCTTCGTCGTCGTCACCCACGACCAGAGCGAGGCGATGACGCTCGCAAGCCGCATCGCGGTGATGAAGGAGGGGCAGATTGCCCAGGTCGGTACGCCGGGCCAGGTCTACGAGTTCCCGGCGAACCGCTACGTCGCGAGCTTTGTCGGCAACATCAACCTGTTCGACGGCCGCGTGACGGGGAGCGCAAACGGGCAGCTCTCCGTGCATTGCGAGGCGCTCGGCGCCGACCTGCAGGTGCTATCCGCCGGAGCGCTGGCGCCCGGCAGCGCCGCCTGCATCGCCGTGCGTCCCGAGAAGATCACGATCAGCCGGCAGGCGCCGGACGCGAAGGATCGCAATATCATCAAGGGCAAGGTCTGGGACCTGGCCTACTTCGGCGACCAGTCGCTCTACCGCGTGCGGTTGAAGAGCGGCACGGAGCTGCAGGTCAGCGCCCAGAACATGCGGCGATCGGAAAAGCTGACCGTCGAATGGGACGACGAGGTCTTCCTGTCGTGGGAAGTCGCCAGCACGATCCTGTTGCCGTCATGAGCGACGCAAGCGCGGACCAAGGCGTGCAGACGCAGCGCTGGCTGCGCAGGACGGTGGCGCTGCCATACCTCTGGCTGCTGCTGTTCTTCCTCGCGCCGTTCCTGATCATCCTGAAGATCAGCTTTGCCGACCCGATCGTCGCGCAGCCGCCGTTCACGGCGCTGCTGCAATGGGGCGAGCACGGCCTCGCCGGAATCAGGGGCAGCTTCGAGAACTACGCCTACCTGTTCCGGGACGGGTACTACGGGATCATCTACCTCTCGTCGCTGAAGATGGCGGCGATCGGGACGCTCCTGTGCCTGCTGCTCGGCTACCCGATCGCCTATTACATCGCGCGCCAGCCGCCGCGACGCCGCCAGGTGATGCTGATGGCAGTAATCCTGCCGTTCTGGATCTCGTTCCTGCTCCGCGTCTATGCCTGGATCGGCCTGCTGAACAACAAGGGCGTCATCAATGAATTCCTGATCGGCATCGGCGCGATCGACAAGCCGCTGCCGATGCTCTACAACGATTTCGCGGTGTACCTCGGCATCGTCTATTCCTACCTGCCGTTCATGATCCTGCCGCTGTACGCCAACCTCGAGCGCCTGAACCTGGACCTGCTCGACGCCGCGGCCGATCTCGGGGCGAAGCGCTGGCAGGCGTTTGTCGACGTGACGCTGCCGCTTTCTGTGCCGGGCATCATCGGCGGCTGCCTGCTGGTGTTCATCCCGGCGGTCGGCGAATTCACGATCCCGGCGCTGCTCGGCGGGGCCGACACGCTGATGATCGGCCGCGTGCTGTGGGACGAGTTCTTCATCAACCGCGACTGGCCGGTTGCATCCGCGGTCTCGGTCGTATTGCTGCTCCTGCTGGTCGCGCCGATCCTCTGGTTCCAGCGCCTGCAGAGCCGCGAGCAGGAGGCGGAGGGATGAAGCAGCGCTCGCCGATGCTGGTGACCATCGTTGCGTTCGGCTACGCGCTCCTGTACGTGCCGATCATCTCGGTCGTGATCTATTCGTTCAACGACTCGCGCCTCGTGACGCTGTGGGGCGGCTTCTCGCTGCGCTGGTACGCGGGCCTCCTGGGCGACGACGAGCTGCTCGGCGCCGCGCTCCTGAGCCTGCGCATCGCGGTGGTCAGCGCCACGTTCGCGACCGCGCTCGGGGCGTTCGTCGCGCTGGCGCTGCATCGCGTGAGCCGCCTGCGCGGACGGCTGCTGCTCTCCGGCATGGTCACGGCGCCGCTCGTGATGCCCGAGATCATCACCGGGCTGTCGCTGCTGTTCCTGTTCATCTCGATGGCCGACCTGATCGGATGGCCGATGTCGCGCGGGGCGACGACGATCACGATCGCCCACATCACGTTCTCGATGGCCTACGTCGTGGTGGTCGTCCGGTCGCGGCTCGCGGCGATGGACGAGTCGCTGGAGGAGGCGGCCATGGATCTCGGCGGCCGGCCGGTCGCGGTCTTCTTCGACATCACCGTGCCGATGCTGCTGCCGGCGCTGGTCTCCGGCTGGCTGCTGTCATTCACGCTGTCGCTCGACGACCTCGTGATCTCGAGCTTCGTTTCGGGGCCCGGCGCGACCACGCTTCCGATGCTGATATTCGCGAAGGTCAAGCTCGGCGTGACGCCGGACATCAACGCCATCACGACCATCATCATCGGCCTCGTGGCGGTCGCCGTCGCGATCGCGGCAATCGTCTCCAGCCGGCGCGCTTCGGCGAGCGTGCGCCGGACGGCCACTCCGGGGTAAAGTGACGCGATGGAACTGAAGAAGGTCATGGACAGCTGGCAGCCCGGTCATGCGCTGCCGCGCGCCGTTTACAGCGACCCGGAAATCTACGAGGCCGAGGTCCGCCGCATCTTCCTGAAGTCCTGGCAGTACGCCGGGCATGCGAGCCGGATTCCGGAGCGCGGCGATTATTTCCTGTTCGAGATCGCGGGCGAATCCGTCATCCTCGTGCGCGACGGCGATGGAAACGTCAATGCCCTGCTGAACGTCTGCCGGCATCGCGGCTCGCGGATCTGCGACGCCCTCGATGGGCACGAGACGCGGCTGACCTGCAAGTACCACGGCTGGACCTATGCGCTGGACGGCTCGCTGCGCGCGGCGGGCTTCGCGCCCGAGGGGTTCGACAAGAGCCGCCTGGGCCTGAAGCGCCTGCAAGTGAAGGATTTCCAGGGGCTGATCTTCGTCAATTTCGACGCGGATGCCGTGCCGTTCGACGCGATCGAGAAGGACCTCGGCCCGCTGCTCGCGCCCTGGGGCCTGGAGCGCGCAAAGGTCGCGCACCGGCAGAACTACCCGATCGCGAGCAACTGGAAGCTCACGGTCGAGAACTACTGCGAGTGCTATCACTGCCTGGCGGCGCACCCGGAATACTCGGTCGGGCACGGCCTCTCGCTGCCGCGCGACCAATGCGAACCGATGCTCGAGGAGGTGCTCGCACGGGCCGAGTCGGTCGGGCTGTCCCGCGCCGGGACCCGTCATTCGTGGCTCGCGGCCGGTGCGCTCGGCACCGAGCGCAGCTTCGACCGCTACCCGCTGCTGCGTGGACACCTGACCGGTAGCAGGGACGGCAAGCCCGTCGCCCCGCTGATGGGGACGATCACCGGCTACGACGGCGGCGCGACCGACTGGCACCTGGGACCGACGACCTTCGGCCTCGCGTACTGTGACCATGTCGTTCTTTACCGGTTCACACCGCGCGGACTGCGCAACACCGACTGCGATATCAGCTGGCTCGTGAACGGCTCGGCCGTCGAGGGCAAGGACTACGATCGCGCCGCGCTGACCTGGCTGTGGGACGTCACGACGCTGGCGGACAAGCAGATCATCGAGCGCAACCAGGCGGGCGTGGACTCGCGCTTCTACGAGCCGGGCCCCCTGATGCCGATGGAGGATTTCACGCGCCGGTTCCTGGAGTGGTACGTCGCGACCATGCGCGGGCCGACGGACAGCGCGCAACGCCGCGCTAGCTGAGGTTCGGGACCCCGCGGATTGCCGTGGCTGCGGGGCGTGGGTAGTATCGACGGACGGCGAGGGGGACTGACATGACGCAAGCGGCCCGCAGATTCTCTGGCGCGCGCTCACCGGCACTGGCAGCCGCCGTCTCGGCGGTGCTCGCCGGTGCTGCCGGATCGGCCCACGCGCAGTCCACGGCGAGCCTCGACGAGGTCATCGTCACCGCCACGAAGCGCTCCGAGCGCCTGCAGGATGTGCCAGAGTCCATCAGCGCCTTCGATACGAAAGCCATCGCGATGCGCGGCCTGCAGCAGATGGGCGACTATGCAAAGCTGATTCCGGGCATGTCCATCAGCGAGCGGGAACCGGGCGCCACGACCATCGTGTTCCGCGGCGTGGCGAGTTCCGGGCTCCAGTTCGGTGCCGTGTCCTCGGCGGCGCTCTATCTCGACGACCAGCCGATCACGCAGAGCGGCCGCAATCCGGATCCGAGGCTGATCGATATCGAGCGCATCGAAGCCCTGCGCGGGCCGCAGGGCACGCTATACGGTGCGAGCTCGCAGTCCGGCACTTTGCGCGTGATCACGAACAAGCCGGATCCGGCCGCGTTCGATTCCTGGGCAGAGGCGCAGGTATCGAACACCAGCAGCGGCGGCACCGGATACGATGTCAGCGCGATGCTGAACATTCCGCTGGCCGCAGACCGCATTGCGCTGCGGCTGGTCGGGTTCACGGCCGAGGACGCCGGCTTCATCGACAACGTGCTGGGCGATAGTAAGGGCACGACTTCGCCCGGCAATTGCCCCGGTGGTTGTCCCGGATTCACGAACGCCAATGTCGTGAAGAAGGATGTCAACAAGACAACGACCAGCGGCGGCCGTGCTGCGCTGCGTTGGGACATCACGGACAACGTGAATGCAACGCTCGGTGCCATATTCCAGGACGTGGCCGCCGATGGGCATGGCGACATCAACCTTGGCGTCGGCGACCTGAACCAGGTCCGCTTCGAGAAAGAGAGTCTCGATGACCAGTGGTACCAGGTGGCGTTGACGGTCAATGCTTCCCTGCCATTCGGCGACGCGTCACTGACCGCCTCCTACTTCGACCGCGATTTCCGCTACGAAGGCGATGCAACCGACTACGAGTTCCGCTTCAACGATAACTTCGTCAATTGCGTTCCGTCGGCTTATTACGATTGCACCTCCCCGGTCTACGATTTCGGCGGCGACCCCAGGGGCTTTGCCACCAATCACGAATCCGCGCGGATCACGACGATCGAGGCGCGCCTGGCGTCGAAGACCGATTCGGGAAGCCGCTGGGGCTGGCTGGTGGGCGCGTTCTACAGCCAGGAGCGGGGCCACACCAACTTCGACAGCTTTATTCGCGACTACCAGGACACGGGATCGTTCGCGTATTTTTACAGTCTGCAGCCGACCTATGATCCCGGCAACCCGCTCGCGCCGACCGAGCGCTGGTTCCTTGGCCGCTACGACACCGAGCTCGATCAGGTCGCCGCATTCGGCGAGCTGAGTTTCGACATCACCGAGAATTTCACGATCACCGCCGGCGGACGCTGGTTCGACTACGATCGCAAATTTACACAGCACCAGGAACAGCCCGAAGGTTTCCTCGGATTCTCGCTGCTCGATGACAGCCGGAAGAACAGCGAAACCGGCAGCGTCGCCAAGCTCAATTTCAACTACAAGTTCGACAATGACCGCCTGGTCTATGCGACGTACTCGGAAGGATTCCGGGTCGGCGGCAGCAACCCGCTGAAGGCGGCGTCGCTGCTGCCGCGGGATTTCAAGTCTGACGAACTGCAGAATTTCGAGCTGGGCGCCAAGACGGAATGGCTGGAAAACCGCGTCCGCCTGAATATCGCCGCCTACTACATGAAATGGAAGGACTTCGCCGTCCAGATCGAAGACCCGCAGCCGAGGGTCTTCCAGCTGGCCTACGTCAACCTGCCGACTGCCGTGATACCGGGTATCGAGGCGGAATTCGCCTTCACCTTCAATGAAGAATGGCAGATCGACGGATCCCTCGCATGGAATGACGCCAAAATCGACCAGGCGACGACGCTGACGCTCACTGATTCCACCGGAACCGACTTTTCGTTCACGGTATCGGACGGCGCAAGACTGCCGTTGACGCCGGACTGGAGCGCGACGCTTGGCCTCGAGTATCGATCCGCGGCTTCGAGCCTGCTGAATGCGCATCCGTTTGCACGGTTCGACATCGCGTATGTCGGTGAATCGGTCAACTCTCTCGAAGGCATCGAGTCGGTCGTTTCGGGGAATCCCGTTGCAGTGCAGCCTGCCTACCAGACGGGCGACCTGCGAATGGGCCTCGAGGGCGAAAACTGGAGCGCTTCGCTCTTCGTGAACAATGTCTGGGACGAACGGGCCGATCTGTTCCTGAGCAATCGCTGGGCGACGCAACGACAATCGGTCAACCGGCCGCGAACCATCGGCGTGCAGTTCCGGTACGATTTCTGACCGCGCCCTGACGATCCTCGTCGCAACCTCGGTCGTCCGTGGCAGCCGCCAGGGTGAGAGCCACGGCGGCATCTACCTCGTCGATTTCGCGCGCGACCGCGCGGCCCAGGTCCTCGACTGGAACACGATGGACATCGACTGGCAGGGCCGCGGCTGGGACCGCGGCCTGCGCGGCATCGCCTTCGACGGCGAGACCGTCTATGTCGCCGCGAGCGACGAGCTCTTCGCCTTCTCGCCGGATTTCACGCTGGTCGGTTCCTGGCGCAACCGATTCCTGAAGCACTGCCATGAAATCTGCCGGCACGAGCGCACGCTGTTCCTGACATCCACCGGCTTCGATTCGATCCTCGGCTTCGACCTGGACCGGAAAGAGTTTTCCTGGGGGCTGAAGATCGCCGCCCGGGGCGATGGATTCACCGGGCAGCCATTCGATCCGGAACTGAGCGGTCCAGAGCCGTCGAACCTGCTGCACCTGAACAACGTCCACTGCGAGCAGGGAGGCATGCACATCAGCGGCCTCAGGACCGCGGGCATCCTGCTGTTCAACGGCAGGGAGCTGCGCCGCTGGGTCAGCCTTCCCGTCGGCGCGCACAACGCGCGCCCGTTTCGCGGGGGCGTGGTTTTCAACGACTCCGAGGCGGATGTCGTTCGTTTCGTCACCCGCGATGCGGAACGCGTGTTCCCCGTACCGCGCTTCCCGGATGAGAGCCTCACGCACGTCGATCCGGAAGACACGCGGCTTGCACGCCAGGCCTTCGCACGCGGCCTTTGCGTGATCGACGAGGAAACGATCGCCGCCGGCTCCTCGCCGTCGACGATCTCGCTGCATGACTTGCGACCCGGCACCAAGTCGCGGATGGCGACTTTGAGCCAGGACGTCCGGAACGCCATCCATGGCCTGGAAGTCTGGCCATTCGGCTGGAATGTTGCGGGCGACCGCTAGCTCCCTATAGGCTCTGCAGCATGGACATCGGCGAGCCGATCCGCAGCTTCGGAAAGGTGGACATGGAGCCGCTGGCTGCGGCGATCCTGGCCCAGGACGAGGCGGCCTGGAACGAGAACGTGCAGCGGCAGAAGGACTACGAAGTCCACGAGCAGACGCGTTCGATCGTCCTGCTGTTCGCGGAGGTCTCGGACTGGCCGGCAATCGAGGTCAGCAAGCAGCCGGGATGGGACCGGCTCTCCGCCGTCGCCTTGCCGCTGATGCACGAGATCATCCGCAAGTGGTACCCGCCCGGCGGCACGATCATCCGTGCCATGGCGGCCAAGCTGCTCGCCGGCGGCAGGATCCTGCCGCACCGCGATTCACATCCATCATTCGGCGCCGGCCACCGCATCCATGTGCCGATCATCACGAATCCGCGCGTTCGCTTCATGATCGACGGCCGTCCATTTCAACTGGAGGTGGGGCAGGCCTACGAGATCAACAACCAGAAAGTCCACAGCGTGATGAACAAGGGCGCCGTGGACCGCATCAACTTCATCTTCGACTATGTGCCGCCGGACGTGAAAGCGGACCTCAACGCGCGCGCCGCCGCGGCTCAGGCCGGATCCGGCGGCTCGTAGCGGCGATAGCGGTCGCGGACCGGCTCGATCACCGCGATCAGCTCTTCGAGGTGGCGCGCGTAGTGACGCCAGTGGCCGACCGACCGGTCATAGATCGGTTGCCGCACCTGCTCCGAGCTCGGCGTCCGCACGGGCCTTTCGCTTTCGTAGAACCGCAGGCAGGCCTCTTCCCACGGGAGACCGCAGAATTCGAGCAGGCACCGCACCTGGGTCTCGAAATCGGCGACGACCTCCTCGTACTGGACCGTCAGCACCCGGCCCGGAAGCACGTCGTGCCAGTGGTCCATCATCCGCTGGTATTGCAGGTAGTACTCGCCGATCTCGGTCAGGTCATAGGTGAATGCCTGGCCCTTGGCGAACAGCTGGCGATAGCAGCTGAGGCAGGCGTCCAGTGGATGGCGCCGTGCATCGATGATCTTCGCATCCGGCAGGATCAGCGACAGCAACCCGATGCTGGGGAAGTTGTTCGGGTTCTTGTCGATGAAGCGCGGCGCCCCCGAGCGGCGATGCATGCCCGCGAGCGTCATGTAATCCTGCCCGAGTGCCCGGAAATTCGGCGGTCGCAGTTCGCGCACGGCCTCCGGATAGTTGACGCCGTCCGCGCGGTTGCGGTTCAGCGAGGTGGCGACCCGCCCCAGGTAAGGCAATTCGCTGGTTCCTTCGACCTGGCTGTGGCTTGCGAGCACCTGTTCGAGCAGCGTCGAGCCGGAGCGTGGCAGGCCAACGATGAAGATCGGCGCCGGGTCGGCAAGACCGCTGCCGGGCCGCGATTTCAGGAAATCGGCGGAGAACACGCGTACCAGGCGGTCATTCATCGTCTCGGTCTGCACCGGGTCGTAGGAGACTTCCGCGCGCTGCTTCGCGTTGCCCGAGCGGTAGTGGCCCCAGGCGCGATCGTAGTCGCCGCGATCCTCGTAGGCCTTGCCGAGCGCGAACAGGAAATTCACCTCGGACTGGACGGTCAGTCCCGGGTCCGCGACGCGGCGCTCCATCTCGGCGACGGCGGCGTCGTCGAAGCGGTAAGTCTTCAGGTTGGCGAGGCTCCAGTAGGTCTCGCCGAAATCGGGAAGCTGGCGGATGCAGGCGTTGTAGGAAGCCACTGCCTCGTCGTAGCGGCCGACGGCCTTGAGGACATGGCCGAGGCCGATCAGGGCTCCGACATGCGTCGGGCGCAGCTTCAGGCAATTCTCGTAGGCCTCGATGGCCTCCTGCGTGAATGACGCGGGAGCGAGCGTCGAGCCGCGCAGGTAATGCGCCTGCGGACTGGCCGGATCGAGCGCGACCGCCCGGTCGAAACATTCCAGCGCCTCGCCGTAGCGGTCCTGCTCCTTGCGCAGGCGGCCAAGGTCGAGGATGGCCAGAAGGAAATCCGGGGCCAGCGCGATCGCCTTTTCGAGCAGGCTTTCCGCCTCGCCATCGCGACCGGCCTTCAGGGAGATCAGCGCGAGGAGCCGCAAGGCATCGACATTGCGCGGGTTGTGGCGAAGAACGCGGCGATACAGGTGCTCCGCCTCGTCGAGACGACCTTCCTTCTGGTGTTCCGCCGCGAGCGCCATCATGCGGCGCTCGGGAGACAGCGCAAAGCACTGCTCGAATGCCCGGTCCGCCTCGGCGCCGCGGCCCAGCATCGTGAGCGCCTTGCCGAGCGTGAACCAGGCGTTCTCGAGCTTGGGGTCGAGATGCGTGGCGCGCTCCAGGATGGGCAGGGCCTCGTCTGCGCGATTCTGCCTGACGAGCAGGTGGCCGAGGTCCTCGTGCGGCTTCGCGAAGGTCGGCGCTTCCGCGATCACCTGCTGCAATGTCGATTCGGCTTCGGCAGCGCGATCCAGCTTGACCAGCAGCGCACCGAGCAGCGCCAGCATGTTGACATCGCGCGGATAGTGATCGAGCGCCGTGCGGCACCGCGTCTCCGCCGCCGCATTGTCGCCGGCGTTGATCAGCGCGATCGTCTCGTCGAACAGCGCCTTCGGCGCAAGCAGGGGACGCATCGTCCGGGTGCGCCGGTTATTCGCTGGCCGCGGCGAGCAGGCCGGTCAGGCGCCTGATCAGGGCCAGGTGCGCCGCAACACGCTTTTCGAGGGTCAATGCGGCCGCTGGTGTCTCGAATACCAGCACCGTCTTTGCCGCCGGACCCGGGCGCAGCCGGCCATCCAGAACGATTTCGCGGCTGCTCATCAGTTCGTCGATGGAGCTGTCGACGACGGGACCGATGATGCCGCCGGAAATGTCCTCGCCGAATCGCGTCTTGCCGCCCATCTTGATCGGCACCCCGCTCGCCCGCAGCACAGCGACCGCCTCGATGGCGAGCGGATCGCCGGCGCCCTGTGTGCCCTGCGAGTACACGTAGCCTTCGTCGATCAGGTTGTCCTCGTGATGGTCGAGGCTGTAGACGGGCGGATAGCCGGCGCTCAGATCCAGGACGAAGCGCGTGATCGCGGCCGCCTCCGCGCTGGAGGCGGAATCCGCGCGCGCCCTGCCGGGCTCCTCCGCGTCGGGCAACAGGTGCGACGAGTCGCCGACGCTTTGCCCGTCGATTTCCTTCGTGTAAGTCGCGACGTTGAGGTAGCGCCAGTTTCGCGCGTAGCCCTGCGGATTGAGCAGCGGCATCAGGACCACGGGCCGTTTCTCGCCCAGCTTCGCGATGTCTTCGATCGCTGCCGCGATCGCATTCGGCCCGGCCGGCTCCTCGCCGTGGATTCCCGCCAGGATCCAGACGGCGGGTCCGCTCTGCGGCGAGCGCAGCGCGATGATCGGCAGCGCATGGTCGGTTCCGGCTGGCTTCGATTCGGCGACGATTTCGAGCTTCCAGCCCACGCCGAGCAACTGGAGATAGGCCCGGTAGAGCGTATCGATGGGCGCACGGCCGTCGGCAAATGTGGCGGTCCCGGCGCCCAGCGGCAGCGCCGGTTCAGCGGCGGCCGCCTGCCCGATGGAAAGCGCAAGCCAGATGAATGCCGTTGCATGAGGCCACGCGCGCACCGCAATCGCATGTCCGGGTCGCATGGCTGAATGGTGGCACCGAACCGGCATACTGTCACCTGAAGCGCCCCTTGCGGCGCGACCTTGGTGTACCTAGCATCCGGGGCTCGGTGCGGCGGCAGCATCGCGAACGACGGGACCGGAATGGCAAACGATAAACAGTGGTGGGAGCGCGAGGACCTCTGCTATCGCGCCGGCCGCCTGCATCTCGGCGGCCGCGAGCTCGCGTCCTTCGTCGCAGAGGCGGGCACGCCGATATTCGTCTATCACGCGGCGCGCGTGCGGGAAAACCTGCTGCGGCTGCGCGCGGCGCTCTCGTCCCAGGGCATCCTGCACGATGCGTTTTACGCCATCAAGGCGAACCGCTACGCGCCGCTCGTCCGTTACCTCAAGTCGCTCGGGCAGTGCGGCATCGACGCCTGCTCGCCGGGCGAGCTCCGCTATGCGCTCGAGATGGGTTTCGGCGAGGCCGAGATCTCCTACACGGGCACCTCCGTGTCGGAGACCGACCTCGACTGCCTGCAGAGCCACCCCGGCGTGCACGTCAATTGCGACTCGATTTCCACGATCCGGCGCCTCGGGCAGCGCTGTCCCGGACGGCGCATCGGCATCCGCGTGAATCCCGAGCTGGGCGCCGGCTATAACGACAAACTGCGCTACTCCGGCACGAAACCGACAAAGTTCGGCATCTATCGCGATCGCTTCGAGGAAGCGGTTACCACGGCGCGCGCCGCGGGGCTCTTCGTCTCCGCGATGCACTTCCACTTCGGAAGCGGGTACGTCGGCGACGCGGTCGAGGTGCTCGACCAGGTGCTCGGGCGGGTCTGTGTCCTGCTCGATGCGCATCCGGAGATCCGCACCGTGAACATCGGCGGCGGCCTCGGCCTGCGACTCGTCGAGACCGACGTCGTCGTGGACCCCGGCCGCTGGGCCGCGATCGTCGCGCGCCACCTGGGCCGCCGCGGATTGCGCGTGCACATCGAGCCCGGCGATTACCTGATGAAGGACGCGGGCGTACTGCTCGTGCGCGCCAACACTGTCGAGGAGAAAGGCGGCACTCGCTTTGTCGGCGTGGACGCCGGCCTGAACATCGTGAACCTCGCCGCCTACTACCAGACGCCGTTCATCGTCGCGCCGCTGGTACGGGCCTCCGGCACGCCGCACGAGCGCGTGACCATCGCGGGCAACATCAACGAGGCGATCGATCTCCTTGGGGAGGATCTCGAGCTGCCGGCGATTGCGGAGGGCGACCTGCTCGCGCTCCTGAACGTGGGCGGCTATGGCTCCGCGATGAGCTCGAATCACTGCATGCGCGGCGAGTTCCGGGAGCATCTCCTGCTCGACGAGGCCTGAATCATGGAATTCCCCGTAACTTCATGACCTTGCCGGGCGGGAGAGTGCGACCCCCTTGAGGTAGATCAATTCGGAGGCGCCGCAAAGGCAGTAGATTGCGGGCAGATTCCCGTCCCACCCGAAGACCGAATGAAGACAAGGAAGACCGTGGGGCCGAAGACCCTCAAGCTCAAAGTCGGTCTCTACCTGGCGTTCGCCCTGACGCTTGCGCTCCTGATGTTCACCTTGCTTGTCGTCCGGCACCAGCGGGATCAGCTCCTGCGGGAAGCGACGAGCCGCGTCACCCAGCTCTCGGAGATGATCACCAGCAGCACACGCTTCGCGATGCTCCAGAACCAGCCTTATTACGTCCACCGCATCATCCAGGACGTGGGCAGCAACAAGAGCATCAACAGGATCAGGATATTCAGCAAGGAAGGGCGGATCATCGACTCTACCTACGCGCCCGAGATCGGGCTGAAGGTGGACCAGAAGACCGAGGGCTGCGTCCGCTGCCACCAGACCACGAAACCGCTGGAACAGATTCCCGGCAGCGAGAAGGCGCGGATCTTCTCGACGCCGGATGGCAAGCGGCTGCTCGGCAGCATGGAGGTCATCCGCAACGAGCCGACCTGCCAGACCGCGGCATGTCATCGGCACACCAAGGACCAGTCGGTTCTCGGCGTCCTGGATATCGTCTACTCCCTCGACGAGATCGACCGGAGCATGCGCCAGAATGTCATCATCATTTCCGTCCTCTCGTTCGGATTCGTCGTCATCGCCCTGCTCTCCATCAACTTCTTCGTCCGGCGCCTCATTTACGTGCCCCTGCGCGACCTCGAGACGGGAGCCAAGCGGCTTTCCTCGGGAAACCTCGAGCAGCCGATCCCCGTGCGAAGCGAGGACGAGTTCGGCGAGCTCGCGGCCTCGTTCAACTCGATGACCGCGGCGCTCAGGAATTCACGGCAGGAATTGCGGGAATGGGGCCGGACGTTGGAGGAGAAAGTGGCGAGCAGGACGCGGGAACTCCGTGTCGCCGAGGCCGAGGCCGCGCGGGGCGAGAAACTTGCCTCTGTCGGGCTGCTTGCCGCCGGCATCGCTCATGAGCTGAACAATCCGTTGACCGGCATCCTCACGTTCTCGCACCTGCTGCGGGACAAGATGCCGGAAGGAAGCCCCGAGGCGGAAGACCTGGACCTCGTGATCCGGGAGACCAAGAGATGCGCCGTCATCATCCGGAGGCTGCTCGACTTTGCCCGCGAGAAGACGCCGGAGAAGAAATTCTGCAACCTAAACCAGGTCGTTGAAGACACGGCGCGCATCATCGAACGGCCGGCGCATCTGAGCGACATCGAGATCATGATGGACCTCGACCGCGAACTGCCGCCGGTCTGGGTCGATGCGGATCAGATAAAGCAGGTCATCATGAACATGCTGGTCAACGCCCAGCATGCCATCGAGGAGAAGGGCAGCATCACGATCCGGACCCGGCGCGTGCCTGAGCCGATGAGCCCCGAACCCGGTGCAAGGGCCGTGCCCATGGTCGAGCTGTCGATCATCGATACCGGGTGCGGGATTCCGGAGCAGAATCTCAAGCGGATATTCGACCCGTTCTTCACGTCGAAGGAGCTCGGGAAGGGAACGGGTCTCGGGCTCTCGGTCAGCCATGGCATCGTCAGCGCCCATGGCGGCTCGATCAAAGTGGAGAGCACGGTCGGGGAAGGGAGCACATTCCGTGTCTATCTCCCCGTGGATCCGTCACCGGGGGACGCGGAAAGCAGCGGGAGCGATCGATGAGCGCCAGGATACTGGTCGTCGACGACGAGGAGATCGTCATCAGGAGTTGCCTTCGCATTCTCGGCGATCGCAACTACGAGGTGTCGTCGGCCCAGGACGGCTGGGAAGCGCTGAAGAAGATCGAAGAGAACCACTACGACGTCCTGGTGCTGGACATCATGATGCCGAAGATCGACGGCCTCGAAGTCCTTCAGAGGGTGAAGGAGTCGCACCCGGACATCGACGTCATCATGATCACCGGCCTCTCCCAGATCGACACCGCCGTCAAGGCAATGAAGCTCGGGGCCTTCGACTACCTGCCAAAGCCATTCGATCCGGACGAACTGAAGCTCGTCGTGCAGCGGGCGCTGGAGCGGCGGCAATTGCTGCGTGAAAACCTCGATCTGCGAAGCGAAGTCAGCTCCAAGTATCGATTCGAGAATATCGTCGGGTCGAGCCCCGCGATGCAGAATGTCTACCGCCTGGTCGCGAAGTGCGCGCCGACCAACAGCACCGTCCTCCTCACCGGAGAAAGCGGCACGGGCAAGGAACTGATCGCCCGCGCCATTCACTACAACAGCCTGCGCAAGGACAAGCCCTTTGTCCCGGTCGACTGCAACTCGCTGAGTGAAAACCTGCTGGAGAGCGAGATGTTCGGGCACGTCAAGGGATCGTTCACCGGCGCGGTGGCCAGCAGGAAAGGCATGTTCGAGATCGCGGACAGCGGCACGCTCTTCCTGGACGAGGTCGGGAACTTTCCCCTCGCGACCCAGGCCAAGCTCCTGCGGGTCATCCAGGAACGGGAATTCAAGGCCGTGGGCGACACGCGGATGCAGAGCGCCAATTTTCGGCTGATTTGCGCGACCAACCGGGACCTTGCCGCAATGGTGGCTGCGGGCACATTCCGTGAAGACCTCTTCTATCGCATCAACGTCTTCCCGATCCGGATCCCGCCATTGAGGGACCGCCGGGACGACATTCCCGCCCTCGCATTCCATTTCCTGAAAGTCTTCAGCGCAGAACTGGGCAAGCAGGTCACGGAATTTTCCGAGGGGGCGTTGAGCGCCATCGTGAACCATGACTGGCCCGGCAATGTCCGGGAACTCGAGAACGCGATCCAGCGCGCGGTGATCCTCGCCACCGACAAGGTCGTCCGCCAGGCACACCTGGGCAGCATCTCGGACACTTCGCTGCAGCTCGACCTCGACGTGCCGAGGACCAGCGATGAACTCAAGCGGACCAAGAAGTTGGCGCGCGAGAAATCCGTTGAAAGCATCGAAAAGCGCTTCATCCTGCAGGCGCTCAGGAGGAATTCCTGGAATGTGACCCGGAGCGCCGAGGACACGGGCATGCAGCGCGCCAATTTCCAGGCCCTGATGAAGAAACACGACATCCGGATCAAGGGAACGGAATCGGATCCCGACGAACCCCCGACCGCCTGAGAACCTACTCGGGTTTGTCCACTTCCTCGTAGCCGGTGACCATCGCCTTGAAGTGCGCGGAAGGAGTGTGCCCGAGGCTTGCCAGGTACGGGTGAACGAGGATGAATCCGACGAAGAAGATGAAGCACAGCACGTGCACGGTATCCACGACCCGGACGCCGCCGAAAAACTCCACCGCCCTGCCGAAATACTTCAGGTTCCACAGCAGCAGCCCGGTGAAGAACTGGAGCGGAACCAGCAGCAGCATGATGACCTGGTACATCATGCTCTGCAGCGGATTGAACTTGTGGTACGCGCTCACGTGGTGCGGATTGGGGTCGCCCCGGAATATCCCGTAACCGTAGTACTGGAGCTGGCGCAGGCTGCCGCGGAAATGCTTCATCGGGCTCAGCTCGGGGTGATAGACCCTGATCTTGTCGGAAAAGAGGTAGAAGAGCAGCCATATGAAGAAATTGGCGATCAGGACGAAGCCGACCCAGTTGTGCAGGTTGACCGCATTCTTGAAGGACATCAGCCCGACGAGGTCCACATAGCGGATCTGGATGCCGGTCAGGATCAGCGCCACGAATCCCAGGGCGTTGACCCAGTGCCAGATCCGGACCGGGAGCGGGTGGACGTAGATCCGCTGCAAGGCGCCATGTTCGTCAACTGGCATCATTCCCGCCCTTGGGCCGGACGCGGCCCGCGCGATATCTCCTGAACAGCCATTTCACCGTCATGTGCCCGATTGGCACACCGACGCCGCCCAGCAGCGTGAGGACGAGGAGGGCGTCGAGGACGCGGCTCCGCGTGCCGCCGATGGCGTAGAACTCGGGCAATGATTGCACGGCAAGCGCGGAACCGAGGACCTCCTTCTGCGCGGGATAGCGCACCGGCCTGCCGTCGGGCCCGGTGACGGAGACCGTGACATTCTGGAACGGCTCGGAGCCGTAGCGGTGGCAATTGTCGCAGGCCCTGATCGCCTGCGACTTGTCGGCAAGCCGATGCGCCTCGACAGCGGTACGCAGCTCGACCCGGCCGCGCAATGTCAGCGGTGTCGTCGCGTCCCGGTTGATGTCCGCAAGGAGCTTTTGCAATTCCGCGGCATCCAGGCCATTGCCATCCGCGTCGGCGGCGCGCGCCAGCTGCTCGAACACCGGCGATCCTTCCTTCTCCGTGACCCACTTCTTCGCTGTGCCGTCGTAAAGCCGCAGGTCGATCATCCGCGCGGCCGCCGGGGCATGACAGGCGGCGCAGGACACCACTTCGTGGTGAAGCGGCGCATTGGGCAGCCACTTGCCGTGCATGCCGAGCGCGGCCGAATGGCAACCGACGCAGGTTTCGTACGCGGTCCTGGGATTGACCGAATGGGAGCCATGACAATCCATGCAGACCGGGGCAACCGGGTGACCTTCGCGCATGCGGGCGGCGTGGTGACTGGCCTGGTACTGCTCGAACGCGTCTGCGTGGCACAGTTGGCATGCCCCGGCACGTTCGACCGAATACTGGCGCCGGCTCTGGATGTCACGCGATGCGCCGGGATGCGTGCCGGGGTCGATGTCCGAATGGCATCCGGCGCAGCCAATCACCCGGTGGACCGATTTCGCAAAGGCATCGCCCGGAATCTGCAGCGACAGCACTTCGCCGTTCGGGAGTTCCTTTTGCATTCCCTCGATCGAATGGCAACCGAGGCAGGCGTTGTCGGCATCGGAGAGCGCGACGTCCGCGGCGGCGGCTCCGGCCGGAACGAGCAGGAGCGAAATGGCAGCCACGGCGCCCGCGAGAAAGACCCCGCGCGCCTTCGCGTGTCTGGCTGCGTCCGCAATCCGCAGGCGTCCCATGTTCGCTCCCTTGCGCATCATCATATCCCTCGCCGTGCAGTGGCAGTTGACCTGGGTCAAACGCCCCTGGCAGCGCCGCTGCGCGTTCGGCGGCAGCGCAGGGCGATCAGGCCGGTTCCCGCCGCCTCACCAGGGCTTTCATTCCCATCCATGCCAGCATGCCGAGTCCGATGAAGGGGAAGAGCACTGCATACACCAGCCCGATGAATGGCGCCGCCAGGAAGAGGGCAACATCCTTGACGAAATGCGCGATCTTCTTCGTTGCGCGGTACTTCGCCAGTTCCCGCGTGCCCATCCAGGCGAGCATGCCGAGCCCGATGAACGGTCCTGCCAGGATGTAGGCCAGCCCGATGACCGGCGCCGCGAGCAACAGCGCGATGCTCTTCCAGGCGCTCCGCAACTCAGGCTTCGCCGGCGCAGGATGCAGCTCGACGACCGTCCGGGCCATTTCTGCTGCGGCTTCCGGCATGGCCTTTTCCAGAAGCGCTTTTCTCGCGCTCCCCTCGATCATTTCCGGCGACAGCGGCTTGCGCAGGAATCCGGAGACGCCTGCCGCTTCGGCCCGGGCCTCGTTCTCGTCCGTGCCGTAACCGGTGACGATGACGACCGGGAGCCACGGCTGAGTGGCCTTGATCCGCTCGGCCACCTCGATTCCGCTCATGCCCGGCATCTTGATGTCGGTGAAGACGACATCGTATTTCTCGTCACGGAGCTTGCGCAGCGCCTCGTTGCCGTCACGGGCCGTGATCACTGCATATCCTTTTCCGGACAGGACCCGGTCAAAGCTTCTGGCGATTACCGGATCATCATCGACAACCAGCACTTTTCTCTCGGTCTTCATGGCTTTCTCCTTATTCAATGTTCGGTCCGCACGCGCTGGAGCGCCCACTGTTTCCGTGTGAGGGCGCCATTCGCGGCGTGAATGATTTCATCCGGTCCGACCGGCTTGGACAGGTAGTCGCAGGCGCCGATCTGGATTGCTTCCTTGACGGTCTCGAGGCCCGGGTAACCGGTGATGATGACCACCTGGCTTTCCGGCCATCTTTCCTTGATGACCTTGAGCACCGAGATTCCATCCATGCCGGGCATGCGGACATCGAGCAGGACCACATCGAACGGGCGTTGCTCCATCGCACGCAGCGCTTCGGTTCCGTTCCAGACCGCCTCTACGCTGTGACGGGCGCCCGCGAGTGCCCTCTGATAGCTGAGCCGCACGATTTCGTCGTCGTCGACGATCAGGATTCTGGGATTTGTGTTCATTTGGCCGCCTCGCACTTGTTTTCTTTTCTCATCCCTGATGTAGCAATATCCGTGCCAGATCGCGGCGGGGAGGGAGAAAGGGTCTTCAGATCAATGAGATACCGCATCAAGCCAGAAAATGGAGCATGCACCGCAGACGCCGGTGCGCAGGCCTGACGTACATTTTTCTCATGCGCCTGAGGCGCGGCGGAGCGGCAAAGTTGTTTGTCTTCAACGACATCCGCCGGCGCGCGACGGCATATTTTTTTCATGCATCCAGCCGGCCGGGCGCGGGCGGACTCGGGCGTGCCGGTATCATGACGTCACAAGCGATGCGAGCCCGGACTTGAGCCAGCTGGTCGAATGCGTTCCCAATTTCTCCGAAGGGCGTGATGCCGCGGTGATCCGCGGCATCGCGACGGAAATCGAGGCGGTTCGCGGCGTGACGCTGCTCGACGTCGATCCGGGCGCGGATACGAACCGCACGGTCGTGACATTTGTCGGTGCGCCGGACGCGGTCCTGGAAGCCGCCTTCCGCGCCGGCAAGCGCGCGGCCGAAACCATCGACATGACGAAGCATCACGGCAGTCACGCGCGCATGGGCGCGATGGACGTCTGCCCCTTCGTGCCGGTCGCGGGCGTCGCGATGGCCGATTGCGTGGCGCTGGCGCGCGAAACCGGGCGCCGCATCGGCGAGCTCGGCATTCCCGTCTATCTGTACGAACACGCCGCGTCGAGCCCCGCGCGCAGGAATCTTGCGGCAGTCCGTGCCGGGGAATACGAAGGGCTCGAAACGAAACTGGCGGATCCGGCCTGGAGGCCTGATTTCGGTCCGGTGCGGCACAACCCGCGCGCCGGCGCGTACATCATCGGCGCGCGCGAGTTCCTGATCGCCTACAACGTCAATCTCGCGACGACCGACAAGCGTTACGCCGACGACATCGCCTACGACCTGCGCGAACGCGGCCGCCACAAGCGCCGCGGCAATGTGACGCCCTTCTACTACAAGGGCGATGTCGTGCTGTTCGCAAAGGGCCGCTATCCCTGCGGGGCCTGCGATCAGGTCGCGAAGTCCTGGGACGCGCTTTCAGTGCATTACCGCGACGCCCATGGAAAGGACCTTGGTCTTCGCTACGCCGCGCTCGGATATCCGCCGGAGGCGGTCGAGGGAAAGCCGGTTTACGCCGATGGCCGCTTCTCGCACGTGAAGGCAGTCGGCTGGGTCGTCGAGAAATACCGCCGCGCGCAGATTTCCATCAACCTGACCGATTTCAAGGTGGCGCCGGCGCATGCGTTGCTGGAAGCTGCGCGCGAGGAAGGCACGAAGCGGGGGATCGCCGTCACGGGGTCCGAAATCGTCGGCGTGGTCCCGTTCGACGCGATGCTGGAATCCGGCCGCTACTACCTGCGCCGCATGCAGAAATCCACCGGGCTGCCGGTCGGCGACGTGATCGAAACCGCGGTGCAGGCCATGGGCCTGCGCGACGTCGCGCCATTTGAAATCGACAAGAAGGTGCTGGGTATGCCAAGCCAAACCGGAGAACTGGTGCGCAAGTCCGTCGGCGATTTCGTCGACGAGGTCTCGCGCGACACGCCGGCCCCGGGCGGCGGCTCGATCGCCGCGCTCGCGGGCTCGATCGGGGCGGCCCTCGCCGCGATGGTCGCAAACCTGACGGTCGGCAAGGCCGGGTTCGACGATCGCTACAAGGACCTGGATGCGCTCGCCGTACAGGCCCAGAGCGTCAAGGACCGGCTGCTCGCCGCGGTGGACGAGGACACGCAGGCTTTCAACGGTGTCATGGACGCGATGCGCATGCCGAAGGACACGCCCGACCAGAAGGCCGCCCGCAGCGAAGCCGTCCAGTCCGGTTACAGGCGTGCGATCGAGGTCCCGATGCAGACCGCCCGGCAATGCCGCGCCGCGCTCGAACTGTGCCTTGCAGCTGCGCGCAGCGGGAACGACGTCATGATCACAGATGCCGGCGTGGGCGCGCTGGTTTCATTCGCGGGCGTCAAGGGTGCGGCCTACAACGCACGCATCAACCTGAAGTCGATCAAGGACGCCGATTACGCCAGGCGCACTGGCGACGAGCTTGCGAAGCTCGTCGACGAAAGCCGCAAGATCGCCGACCTCGTTGAACGCGAGGTCGAGCGGGTGACCGGCGGTTCATAGGAATACGGCGCCCCGGCTACGTTTGCCAGAGCCTGCGGCTTGCGATTCGCGCGCCTTCGGCGAGCGCACCGAGCTTCAGATAGACGATGTCCGGATCGATCGGGCCGAATCCGGCGAATGTGCCGAATCCGCAATCGGAGCCCGCGATCACGCGCTCGCGGCCGACGATTTCGGCGAATCGTAGGATGCGTTCTGCTACGAGCTCGGGATGCTCGACGTAGTTCGTCGTCGTGCTGAGGACGCCCGGCACGAGGATCTTGTCGTCCGGCACCTTGTGGCTCCGGAACACGGCCCACTCATGCGCATGCCGCGGGTTGGCGGATTCGAACAGCAGCGCCTGCGGCCTGGCCTTGATCACGACGGGCAGGAGCTGCTCGAGCGGCACGTCGTAATGATGCGGTCCTTCGTAATTGCCCCAGCAGATGTGCATGCGCAGCCGGTCGGCCGGGAGATTCCTGAGGGCGTGGTTCAGCACTTCCACGTGACGCGCGGCGGCCTTCAGGTAGTCGCCGACACTCGCGTGCCGGTACATCGTGTGGCGGCCCATGCCGAAGTCCGGCGCGTCGATCTGCAGCAGGAAGCCCGCATTGACGATCGCTTCGTACTCCGTGCGCATGGCCTCGCCGAGCGCTTCGAGGTAGGCGTCCTGGGTCTTGTAGAAGTCATTCGGCTGAAACAACGCGATGACGCCGGGTGATGCGGCGTTCAGGAAGGCTTCCGTCGGCCTGGCGGCATCGACCGCGCGGCGGAAGTTGCGCAGGTCTTCATTGAGAGGACCGGAATCCTTGAGGCTGATTTCGCCAATGCAGCGCGGCCGCCGGTACTTCGCGGTCGTACCCAGCTTCGCGAGTTTCTCGAGCAGGCGCGGGAACTCGACGAGATCCTGTCCCGGCTCGCGCGGCGTGTCGCCGCCGAAGCCCGCGAAGCGATCCGCGATGTAGGTCGCATAACTGATCTTGTTCGACTCGCCGTCGCTGACGATGTCGACGCCTGTCTGGACCTGCCGGCGGACGACCTCGACGACGGCGTCGGAGATGACCTTCGCCGCAGCTTCCTTGTCTTTGATCGAGCCGCTCTCTCGGCCGAAAAGGACGTCGGTCACCGCCTGCGAGCGCGGCAGGCTGCCGACGTGCGTCGTGAGGATCCGCTCGGTGCTGGCCCTCATCGATAGGTGTTGTTCGATCTGTGATCGCCGGCCAGCCAGCGCTTGAGCTCGGCATGCGCGTCCGCCCGGCGTGCCTTGTTGATCTTCTCGACGTCCGGGTGATCAAGCGTGAACTCGACGATCAGGCCGTTCGGGTCCGTCGCATACACCGAGCGGCAATAGCCGTGATCGAGCACGAAGGACTGCGGCTCCTTGTAGCCCGCTGCGGCGAGCCGCTTCTCGATGCCGTCCTGGGTCTCCTTGTCGACGTGCAGGGCGATGTGATGGAACGGCGTGAACGGCATCTTCGGCCCGAACTGATCGGCGTCCGCCGGGTCCGCGAACTGGAAGAATGCCAGGGCCCCGCCGTCCCCGAGCCCGAAGAACAGGTGGCAATAGGTGCGCTCCGCGCCGAACAGCACGTCCTTCTCGCACCAGGTCGCCAGCAGCGGCAATCCGATGACGTTCTCATAGAACTTCCGCGTCGCCTCGAGATCGCGGGAAACATAGGCGTTGTGATGGAGACGGTTGGGAAGTCTTGCTGTTGCCATGTCTGCTTACTCCATATTCACGTCGCGCTTCAGAAGCGATACGTAAAATCGACGCCCCAGGTGCGCGGCGGCGCCTTGAACACGAAATTGTTCGTGTAACCGGGACTCGGGAAGAACTGCGGCCCGGGCGACCACTCGGCATTGTACTTCTCGTCCGTGAGGTTCCTCGACCAGGCCACCACGGACCACTTGTCCGTCTCGACGCCGGCACGCAGGTCGAGCAGGTCGACGGGACTGCGCTTCGTGAAGTTGTCCGGATACCACCAGGTGTCGCCGATGATCCGGAAGTCCGGGCGGATGAAGAGCTGGTAAGCGCCGTCGCTTCCGAATGGAACGTGGAGCTGCGCTCCGAGATTGACCGTGTACTTCGATACGAGTGGCGCCTCATTGCCGACGTCTGCAGGATCGCGCTGGGACTTCTTGATCTCGCTGTCTGTCCAGCCGCCGCGCGCATAGACCTCGAAATGGCTGTTGACCTGTGCCTGCAGCTCGAGTTCGAGTCCCTGGTACACGACCTCGTCGAGATTGCCGAGATTCTGCGTGCTCGTATTCGGGTCGAACACGAAGAAGTACGATCCTTGCGCCTTCGTGTGATAAACGCTCGCGCCCGCCATCACGCGATGGTCGAGAAACCGCGCCTTGACCCCGGCTTCGTACGTGTCTGCGGTTTCTTCGTCGAACAGGTCGGTTATCCCGGGGATTCCGGCCGAGCCGACGCCCGTCTGATTGAAGCCGCCGCTGCGGAAGCCGCGGCTGTAGCTGACATAGGCGGTGACGTCCTCATTCGGCTTGTAGCGCAGCGTCGCCTTGGGCTGCAGCTCGTCCCAGGATTTCCTGCGGACCTGGCCCGGGAACGCACAGTCCACCTGCGGCGCCGGCGGGGGAGGACAGACCAGCGGCGCCGGGATGAACTGGGCGGGCGTCTTGGTCGTGTTCTCGCGCTCGTCGCGGTCGTAACGCAGTGCGATCGATCCTTCGATCCGGTCGGTCAGGTCGTAGCTCAGCTCGCCGAATGCGGCCCAGGCGAGGTTGTCCTGGGAATCGGCGAGGAACGTGAACTGCGGCGCGAACAGCGGCAGCGGCGTGCGCTTCACCCTCGGAACCTCGCCGGTCCCGAGATCGAAGACGTTGCCGGTCGAGATGAACCGGTTGGTCGCAATGGCGTAGGCGCCGACGATCCAGCGCAGGCGCTCCTCGGCGGACGAGGTATAGCGTATCTCCTGGCTGACGGAATTGACGTCGAGCCACTGGTGCTGCGCCTGGTCCGCGCCGAAGAACTGGAACAGCACGGACTCCGGAATGGGCAGGAAATTGAACTGGTCGCCGGTCAGCAGCTCCGTGAGCTGATCGTAGGCAGTGATCGACGTCAGGACTCCGCCACCCAGGTTGAAGTCGAGCTTGAGCGAGGCGCTCGCCATGTCGCGCTGATCCTCGCCCGGGTTGTTGACGCGCACCGGAAGGCTGGTGTCGTCCGCCTGTTCGGTGATGTTGAAGTACAGCGCCTGGGTGTCGACCTGCGAGAACGACACCCTGAGGTCGGCCTTCATGCTGTCATTCGGCTCCCAGATCAGCTTGGCCCGCGCGGATAGATCCTTGAACGGGTCCGCTTTTTCGTGGAGGAACGTATTGGTTATGTAGCCGTCGGTGTCGAAATAAGAGCCCGAGAGCTGGAACTTCCAGGTGTCAGAGTCGCCGACCGGTCCGCCGATGCTGAAGCGCGCCTTGTAACCGGGACCGGAATCGTAGCCCGCGAGCACGGAGCCCTCGATCTTGTCGCCCGGCTCCTTGGTGCGGATGATCACGGCGCCGCCGATGGCGTTGCGCCCGTAGAGCGCGCCCTGCGGGCCCTTCAGCACCTCGATGCTCGCGATGTCGAACAGCTCCTGGTTGAACTGCGACGGGTTGGCCATCAGCACGCCGTCGATGAGTACCGCCACCGAGGGCTCGCTGTTGCGCGCCTGCGAAATGCCGCGCACGACGATGAACGACGTGCCCTGGTTCTGGGTCTGCACCATGGTCATGTTCGGCGTCAGGGCGATGAAGTCCTGCGGTCGCGAAATGCCTGCCGACCGGACTTCCTCCGCACTGAAGGCGCTGACGGCCACCGGCACGTCGAGCAGCGCCTCGTTGCGCTTGCGGGCCGTCACGACGACCGCCTCCAGTTCCGTGCTCTCGGCAAGGACCGGCATCGCGACTGCCATCGCGATGACCAGGGTCGCCAGCATGGAAATCCCCTTGGATGTGTACATTTGGGTCTCCGCGTTAAGAGTTCGATTGCATCCTGACGGGCCCGGTGCCACGGGCCATCTCCTCGCGGAGTATGGCGGCACCGGCGACCATCGCCTTGAGCTTTCCGAAAGCCACTTCCCGGTCCAGGTATTTCAGGCCGCAATCGGGCGCGACGATGATGTCCTCCGCGCGCACGAAGGGCAGCGCGCGCCGGATGCGCGCCGCGACGGTCTCCGTCGTCTCGATCGCGGGATTTCCGAGATCGATCGTGCCGAGCATGATTTTCTTTCCCTTCAGCGTCCTGAGGATCGAGCAGTCCAGGTTCGGCTGGGCGGTCTCGAGCGAAATCTGCTGGCAATGGCAGCCGGCGAGCTCCGGCAGGAACGAATAGGCCGATGACCGCGCGTGGATGATCGCCGCGTAGCCGAAACAGATGTGAACAGCAGTCGTACCCTTCACTCCTTCCAGCGTGCAATTGAGCGCCTCGAGGCCGAATTGCCGCGCCTCCTCGGGGCGCGCCTGCATGTAGGGTTCGTCGATCTGCACGATGTCGGCACCCGCCGCGAACAGGTCGCGGATCTCGGCATTGAGCGCCGTCGCATAGTCCATCGCCGCCAGTTCGCGGCTGCCGCCGTAGTGATCGATCTGCGCCTGCTGCGACATCGTGAACGGTCCCGGCACCGTGACCTTGACGGGCCTGGTCGTGTGGCGGCGCAGGAATTCGAGGTCGCGGACACCGACCGCATGACGCCTGCGGATCGGGCCGACGACCCGCGGCACCGGCGTCGGATGGCCGCTGCGGTCGAGTGCCGTGCCCGGGTTGTCGAGATCGACCCCGTCGAGCGCCGTTGCAAACAGGTTGGAATAACTTTCGCGCCGGATTTCGCCATCGGTGACGATGTCGAGGCCGGCGTCCTCCTGTGCGCGGATCGCGATGATCGTTGCATCGTCCTGTGCTTCAACCAGGAATGGCTCGGGAATGCGCCAGAGTTCCCTCGCCCGCACGCGCGGCGGGAAACGGCCGCTGAGCTTCTCGCGATCGATCAACCAGTCGGGCTGCGGCATGCTGCCGACCAGCGTGGTGGGGAAGAGGGCGTGGATGGGATCCGTCATGCCGGTCACCCCGCCGCCCGGCGCGCCACTGGATCCGCGGCGGCGGACGGCCATGCCCGATCTCGCGCCAGCGCCGCGCGGATCGCATCCCCGTGCTGGTTCAGCAATGGAGCCGCCGAGACGGCGGTCGCGCGCCTGCCGTCGAACTGCAGGGCGGGACGCACTGCCTGGCGGCCGCCTTCGCTCGCTTCCTCGACCGGCACGATCAGGCCGAGATGCCGCGCCTGCGGATCGGTCACGACCGAATCGATGCCATTGATCGGCGCAAACGGCACGTCGTTGGCCGACAGCCGCGCCGCCCAGTCGGCGAGCGGGCGCTTGCGGAAGCGCCGGTCGAGTTCCTCGCCGAGCGCCTCATAGTGATCGATGCGCGCGAGCCGCGCATTGAACCTCTGGTCCTGATTCAGTTCGCCCGCCTCGAGCGTCGTGACGAGCCCCTGCCAGAACTTGTCGAGCGACGAGAGGTGGATGGCGAGCAGGCGGTTGTCGGCCGTATGCAGGATATAGGCCTGCGCGAGCCGCGGGCGGTCGCTCGAAGTCGGCACCGCGCCGAGCGCGAAGTAGGCGGCGAATGGCTCGACCGCGAAATGCGCCATGGCCTCCAGCATCGAGACCTCGACCAGGTGGCCCTGGCCGCTGCTCGCGCGCTCCAGCAGGGCGCCCAGGATTCCGTTGGCTGCGTAGATGCCGGTGATTGCATCGGCAAGCGCCGGGCCCATGAAACGCGGGCGCTCGGGATCGACCACCACGCTCAGGAATCCCGACAACGCCTGCGCGACCGAGTCGTAACTCGGCCGTTCGGCATAAGGGCCGTCGCCGCCGAAGCCGCTGATCGAGCAGTAGATCAGGCGGGGGTTGATGCCGCGAAGCCGCTTCGCGCCGGCGCCGATGCGATCCGCCGTCCCCGGCCGGAAATTCTGGATGTAGACGTCGGCGCCGGCGATCAACTGCTCGAATACCTCGAGATCCGCCGGCTGCTTGAGATCGCAGACGAGACTGCGCTTGTTGCGGTTGTAGGCCTGGAAATGCGGCGAGTAGAGGCCCTTCTGATAGCTGCGGTAAGGGTCTCCCTCCGCGCTCTCGACCTTGATCACGTCGGCGCCGAGGTCGGCCAGCATCATTCCTGCGCAGGGGCCGGTGATGAACGTGCCCTGCTCGACGATGCGGACGCCGCGGAGAACGGATTGGAACATCATGCGCTCGGCACGAATCCGGCGGGCGACTTGCCGTCATAGGCGATCGCGGCCGCGCCCGAGTCCGCGAGAATGAAGCCGATCGGCCGCTCCTGCTCCTCGAGCAGGTGAGCGATGAGTCCGGCCGTGCGCGCCAGTATTGGCACGCCCTTGACCGCGAGCAGCGGATAACCGGCGTCGAGCAGCACCGACGCGATCGCACCCGACACGTTCATCACGAGCGGCTTGCCCGTGACCTCGGGCAGGAGCTTCTCGATCAACCGCGCGACCTCGATGTGGCGCCCGGAGACGCCGGTCTCCTCAGCGATCGCAAGCAGCCGTTCGACGCGCGGGTCCGTGCGCTTGTGCAGCGGGTGGCCGTAACCGGGGATCGCCTGGCGCGCATTGCGCGCCTCGACGAGCGCGGCATGCGTGGCCGCGTCGATGGCGCGCGAAGGCTCGCGCCCGAGAACGCCCGAGATGAACCGCGCGGCGGATTCGGCCGAGCCCAGGATCACGGAGCCGCAGCCGAGGATGCCGGCCGCCACCGCGCCCTGGATCGCCTCGGGCGCGGCCGCGAGCGTCATGCGGCTCGCCGCGACGCTCGGCACGAGACCGTGTTCGGCGATGGCGACGAGCGCGGCGTCGAGGATCCGCCGTTGCGCGGCGGTGGGGAGGGCGCCCGTGACGAGGAGCCAGGCGTGGTCGGTGAATGTGACCTGCCCGATCAGGTCGCGGCACAGGTCGAAGCCGCGGACGACGATCGAATCGGCATTCGACGCTGAGATCGCCGAGCTGCGCCCGGCCTGTGGACCGATTTTCATGCCGCGGAGCCCCCGCTGCCGGCTCGACCCGATTTCGGATACCGAAAAGAGATTCGACTGCCGAACATGCTGAACGCGAGTGCCATGCGCCGTCAAGTGCGCGGCGGCAGCGCTTTTGCTTCTTCGCATATCGAAATACACTTCGACCCATGCCGCGCCATCAGCCACCGCAGCGGAGGGAAGCGATGGGCGGGCTCGCGAAGGGCCTGCAGGTGATCCGCGCCTTCACCCGCGACCATTCGGCGCTCACCCTCACGGAGGTCGCCGGCATCGCGAAGATGCCCGCCGCGACCGCGCGCCGCTGCCTGCTGACGCTCGAGGAGCTCGGCTATGTCACGAGGCGGGGGAGGCAGTTCCTGCTGCGCCCGAAGGTGCTCGAACTCGGCGCGGCCTACCTGGAGTCGATGGATATCGAGCATCTGACGAAGACGCATCTCGAGGAGCTCGCACGGCTCACCGGCGACTCGGCGGCGCTTTCGGTGCTCGACGGCAACGACATCGTGTACGTCGCGCGGACCTCCGTGCGCACGCTGATGCGGCTCGAAGCGCATGTCGGCAGCCGGTTTCCGGCGCACGTGACGTCCATGGGCCGGGTGCTTCTCGCGGGGCTCGCGCCGGAACGCCTCGAGACGTATTTCCGCACGCAGCGGTTCGTCGCGTTGACCGATTCCACGGTCACGGACCCGCGCAAGATCCGCCAGCTGATAGACGAATGCCGCAAGACGGGCTATTCGGCGGTCGAGGACGAACTCGCCTACGGAGTCGTAGCGGTCGCCGTGCCGGTCCTGGACCAGTACGGGCGCGTCGTCGCGGCGCTGAACAGCTCGAGCCACTCGCGGCGCATCACCAAGGTCAAGCTGGTGCGCGAACGGCTCGCAATGCTGAAGCAGGCGAGCCGGGAAATCTCCGCGGAACTGGCGCGGGTTCCCGGTCTCTCGCTGAGCGCACAGGTCTGAAGGCGCCGCACTCCGCGCTTGACGCCCAGGGCCTGCGCTCGTAGCCTGTTTGCGAACTTTTTTTCGATATTCGAAATCAGATGCAGACCCGCGACGACTATTTCCTGTCCGGTGGAGTCCGGCTGCGCTTTCGCGACGAGGGGCAGGGCATGCCCGTCCTGTTCATCCATGGCTGGACCGTCGATCTTGATGTCTGGAATCCGCAGGCGGCGGCGCTTTCCCGCTCGATGCGCGTCATCCGCCTCGATCGCCGCGGATTCGGCCTGTCGGATGGAATTCCGGATCGCGCCGCAGACTGCGAGGATCTTCGGGCGCTCCTCGACCATCTGGGCATCGCGCGGGCGGCGCTCGTCGGAGCGTCGCAGGGCGCACGCGTCGCGCTCGCGTTTGCAATGCGCGAGCCCGACCGGGTCGTCAGCGTCATTCTCGACGGGCCGCCTGACGAGACCGGGGATTCCGCCGCGCCGGGCGACGGGGACTTTTCGGTCGACGACTTTCGACGGCTCGTGCGCGACCGCGGAGTGGATGCATTCCGGAGCGCCTGGCGCGACAATCCCCTGATGAAGCTGCATTCGGCTGACCCGGCAGCGCAGGCGCTGCTCGCAACCATGCTCGGGCGATATCCGGCGAGGGATCTGCACGAGCGTGCTTCCGGCCCGCCGCCGCGCATCGGCGCTGCGGCTCTCGCGCGAATCCCGACGGCGACCCTGGTCCTGAACGGGCAGTTCGACACGCAGGCCCGGCTGCGGGCTGGCGAGCAGCTGGCCCGCGCCCTGCCGCGCGCCGAGCGCGTGCTGATCCCGGACGCCGGGCACCTGCCGAACCTCGACAACCCGGTTGCCTACAACGATGCGATCGGCTCGTTCCTGCGACGCCAGTCGCGAGCCGCAGCCTGAAGGCGGGAAATACCGATGGCCAACATCCTGGTTCTCTATTACAGCAGCTGGGGTCACGTGGAAAAGATGGCGTACGCGCAGGCCGAGGGCGTCGCGAAGGTCGAGGGCACGAAGGTGGACGTCAAGCGCGTCGCAGAGCTCGTTCCGCTCGACGTGGCAAAGCAGTTCGGCTTCAAGCTCGACCAGGCGGCGCCGGTCGCGGACCCGCTGGAACTCGGGAATTACGACGGCATCCTGTTCGGCACGCCGACCCGGTTCGGGAACATGTGTGCGCAGATGCGGAACTACCTGGATCAGACGGGTCCGTTGTGGGCAAAGAATGCGCTGCTCGGCAGAGTCGGAAGCGTCTTCACCTGCACCCAGAGCCAGCATGGCGGTCAAGAGATGACGATCACGTCGTTCCATACCACGCTGTTGCATCACGGCATGGTCATCGTGGGCATGCCGTACACGGCGCCCGGTATCACGACCATGAAGGAAGTGACGGGCGGCACGCCCTACGGCGCGAGCAGCATCACGGGCGCGGGCGACGAATCGCGGATGCCAACGGCGCTCGAACTCGGCATGTGCCGCTTCCAGGGCGAGCACGTCGCCCGCATCACGAGCGATCTCGTCGCAGGACGCGCGGGCGGCAGGCGATGAGCGCCGAACACTTCCCGGCCGCGAAGCCGGTGCCCGGTGGGCAGGCGACGCCGTTCCGTTTCTATGACAACCGCCAGAAATACCTGGCCTTCGTCAATACCTGCAATGAGAAGTCCGCGGTTGCGCACCGCGCCGCGCTCGAGCTGAAGCACGTCCGTCCGAGCCCGCCGGCGCTTCGCATATTCGACGCCGGCATGGGGGATGCCACCGTCCTGTCCCGGATCATGCGCCACGCGCACAGCCAGGGGCCGACGGTGCCGCTGATGGTCGTCGCCAAGGAGATCAGCCTCGAGGATGTCCGCCTCGGCCTCGAGAAGATGCCGGACCGTTTCATGGAGCATCCCGCGACCGTGCTCGTGATCACGAACATGAACTATTCCGAGGCGCCGCGGCTGATGCCGCGCGACATCCAGGCCGCCGCCGCGCTCAACTGGCACGAGGTCCGCCTGAAGGGCCAGACCTCGCACGAGTACTCCGAGCAGATCGAGGAACTCGCGACGACTCTCGCCTTTGGCTGGCAGACCAAGCCGAGCCCGAAGACGGGGAACCCCGTTTATGTGCGCCCGTCGGTGCTGGTCGTCTATCGGGAGGACCACAAGTTCCTGCTCGACCGGGTGATACCGAAGCCCGGCCAGACTTTCGAGTCCTACGACCTGATCGTCGCGTCGCAACCGTGGCGCGCGCGCATGTCGGCGAAGTTCAAGGCGGAAAGGGTGCTTGCGCCGCTGGCTCGAAGCCTTGCGCCCAATGGCCGGCTGCTGGTCATCCAGTCCTTCGGGCGCGATCCCGCGCTGGAGATCATCCGGAAGCTCTGGCCCGACGAGAATCCGTTCCAGGTCGATCGCCGTCAGCTGCTGGCCGCCTTGAAGACCGAGCTGGGTCGCGAGGCGAGCGAGTTCTCGCTGACCGCGCCGACGGACGACAAGGCGATCTTCCGGTACGAAATGCACACGCTGCCGAGCGAGATCGGCGACCGCATCGGGACCTCGACGCTGTTTGCGGCCTGGAATGCGGCGATCTATGTCAACCAGATCGAGGACGAGCGCCTCGACGAGGTCGTGACGACCGGCGCCTATCTCGACGCCACGCAATCGGTCCTGCAGAAGCACGGCGGACTCTGGTTCAACGACGAGACTTTCGTCGTGAGCCGACGGCAGAAATAGCGGGTCGGCAGGTCTGCCCGGCTGCAGCAGCGGCACCAGCGACAACGCGACGATTTTGATTGTCTTGATCAACGGATTGATCGCAGGGCCCGCCGTGTCCCTGTAGCGATCACCGACGGTGACGCCGGTCACGGCCGCGTTGTGCGTTTCCGAACCCTTGCCGTCGAATTGGCCTTTCTCGATGAACTTCTTCGCGTTGTCCCGGGCACTTGGATCAACCGTACAAATCCCTATGGAATCCTTATGCGCAAGAGCCTAGGCTTCGCGGACCTTCGGGAGGCTCCATGGACGCGTTATTCGTCTTCGGCATCGTTGCCCTGCTGGTCGTGACCAACTGGATCGCAGTGGCGGTCGCACGCCTCGGGAGAATCGAATGAACTGGATAATGCTGCTCGCCGTGCTGTTCACGCTCGGGCTGTTCGTCTACTTGCTTATCGCGCTCTTCAAGCCGGAGAAGTTCTGATGACCGCCGCGACTGCAATCTTGTGCATCGTCACGCTCGGCGTGTTGCTCCTTTGCGTGAAGCCGCTCGGCGTTTACATCGCGAACGTGATGGAAGGCAAGCCGATCTGGCCGCTGCGCGTCGGCGCGCCGGTCGAGCGCCTGTTCTATCGGGCGAGCGGTATCGATGCTTCCGCAGAGATGGGCTGGAAACGCTACACGCTCGCCCTGATCCTCTTCAACGCGCTCGGCGCACTGCTGCTGTACCTGCTGCAGCGACTGCAGGTGTGGTTGCCGCTCAATCCACAGCATTTTGCGAATGTTTCGCCGGATTCCTCGTTCAATACCGCCGTCAGCTTCGTTACCAATACCAATTGGCAGGGCTACTCCGGCGAGTCGACGATGAGCTATCTCACGCAGATGGCCGGCCTCGCGGTACAGAATTTCATGTCCGCTGCGACGGGCATCGTTGTCGCCATCGCGCTCGTCCGCGGACTTGCGCGGCACAGCTCGAGCTCCATCGGCAACTTCTGGGTCGATCTCACGCGCTGCACACTTTATGTATTGCTGCCGATTTCAGCGGTGCTGGCGCTCGTCCTCGTATGGCAGGGTGCGATCCAGAACTTCGACTCGTACAAGGACGTCACGACGATCGAGGCGGCGCAGGCGCAGACGCTGCCGATGGGGCCGATTGCCTCCCAGGAATCGATCAAGGAGCTTGGCACCAACGGCGGCGGCTTCGTGAATGCGAACTCGGCCCATCCCTACGAGAACCCGACACCGCTCAGCAACTTTCTCGAGATCCTCGCGATCCTGGTCATACCGGCCGCGCTGACGTACACGTTTGGCCGAATGGTGGGCGATACGCGGCAAGGCTGGGCCGTGTTCGCGGCGATGCTCATCTTGTTCATATCGCTGCTGAGCATCGGGGAATACAACGAACAGCAGGGCAACCCGCTGTTCGCCGCGCTCGGCGCGGATCAGACGGCAAGTGCCACGCAACCCGGCGGCAACATGGAAGGCAAGGAAGCGCGCTTCGGCATCGGTGCCTCCGCCCTGTTCGCGTCGGCAACGACCGGCACTTCCTGCGGCGCGGTAGACAGCATGCACGATTCCTACACGCCGCTCGGCGGCTTCGTGCCGCTCTTTCAGATGCAGCTCGGCGAGGTCGTGTTCGGCGGTGTCGGCACGGGCCTTTATTCGATGCTGATTTTCGCGATCATTGGCGTCTTCATCGCCGGACTCATGATCGGCCGCACGCCCGAGTATCTCGGCAAGAAGATCGAGTCTTTTGAGATGAAGATGAGCTCGGTCGCGATTCTCGTGATGCCCTTCATCGTGCTGGTCGGCACGTCGATCGCGGTGATGGTCGATCCCGGAAAGGCGGCCGTCGCAAATCCGGGCGCGCACGGCTTTTCCGAGATTCTCTACATGTTCTCGTCGGCGGCCAACAACAATGGCAGCGCCTTCGGTGGTGTCTCCGCAAATACGCCCTTCTACAACACGGCCCTGGGCCTTGCGATGTGGCTCGGCCGTTATTGGCCGATCGTCGCCGTGCTTGCTGTGGCCGGCTCGCTAGCCGCCAAGAAGCGCATTCCGGTGACCGCTGGCACCATGCCGACGCACGGACCGCTGTTTGTAACCTTGCTGATCGGCACCGTGCTGCTGGTCGGTGCCCTCACTTTTGTCCCCGCGCTCGCGCTTGGCCCCATCGTCGAGCACCTGATGCTATGGCCTGCGCCCTGAACGAGTGAAAATCATGACGCAACGCAAGCTTTCCATGTTTGACCGCGTGCTGGTCGTGCCGGCGCTCGTCGATTCGCTGCGCAAGCTGGATCCGCGCACGCAGTGGCGCAATCCCGTGATGTTCGTCGTCTATGTCGGCAGTTTCTTTACGACGATCCTCTGGGTGAAGGCGCTCGGCGGCGCGGGCGAGGCGCCCGCCTGGTTCATTCTCGCAGTCACGATCTGGCTCTGGTTCACCGTGTTGTTTGCGAATTTCGCCGAGGCGCTCGCCGAGGGCCGCAGCAAGGCGCAGGCCGCCGCGCTCCGGGGACTCAAGCAGACGGTGGTCGCGAAGAGACTCGCCACTGCCACGGCTCGCACCAACCCGACCCGGGTTCGGGCCGAGGACCTGCGCAAGGGCGACTTCGCGATCGTCGAGGCGGGCGACATCATACCGGCGGATGCCGAGGTCATCGAAGGCGCCGCCTCGGTCGATGAAAGCGCGATCACCGGCGAATCCGCGCCCGTCATCCGCGAATCGGGCGGCGACTTCTCTGCCGTAACCGGCGGCACTCGAGTGCTTTCGGACTGGATCATCATTCGCGTCAGTGCCAATCCCGGCGAAACCTTCCTCGACCGCATGATTGCAATGGTCGAGAGCGCGAAGCGCCAGAAGACGCCCAACGAGATCGCCCTCACGATTCTCCTCGTCGCGCTGACACTTGTGTTCCTGTTCGCTACCGCGACGCTGCTGCCCTACTCGATCTACAGCGTGGAAGTCACCAAGCTCGGTGTCCCCGTCACGATTACCGCCTTGATCGCCCTCCTCGTGTGCCTCATTCCGACGACGATCGGTGGGCTGCTGTCGGCGATCGGCGTCGCCGGCATGAGCCGGATGATGCAGGCGAATGTCATCGCGACTTCGGGCCGCGCGGTCGAGGCCGCAGGCGACGTCGACGTGCTGCTCCTCGACAAAACCGGAACAATCACACTCGGCAATCGCCAGGCGGCCGCTTTCATTCCGGCTCCCGGCGCCACGGAGCAGGAACTCGCGGACGTGTCGCAGCTCGCGTCTCTCGCGGATGAGACTCCGGAGGGCCGCAGCATCGTCATCCTTGCCAAGCGCTTCAATATCCGGGAGCGCAATCTCAGCTCGCTCGGTGCAACGTTCGTGCCGTTCTCGGCCCACACGCGCATGAGCGGCGTGAACATCGGCGAACGACAGGTGCGCAAGGGCGCGCCCGATGCGATCCGCAAGCACGTCGAAGCGCAGGGTCAGGCCCTGCCGAAGGTCATCACGGATACGGTGGACCAGGTGGCGCGCCGCGGCAGTACGCCGCTGCTCGTGAGCGACGGGCCGCGAGTCCTCGGCGTGATCGAGCTCAAGGACATCGTGAAGGGCGGTATCAAGGAGCGCTTCACGGAACTGCGCCGCATGGGCATCAAGACCGTAATGATCACCGGCGACAACAAGCTCACGGCCGCGGCGATCGCCGCCGAGGCAGGTGTCGACGAATACCTCGCGGAGGCGACGCCGGAGGCGAAGCTGAAACTGATTCGCGAGCACCAGGCGCAGGGCCGGCTCGTCGCCATGACGGGCGACGGCACGAACGACGCTCCGGCGCTCGCGCAGGCGGACGTCGCGGTCGCGATGAATTCCGGCACGCAGGCGGCGAAGGAAGCCGGCAACATGGTCGATCTCGATTCGAATCCGACCAAGCTCATCGAGGTGGTCGAGACGGGCAAGCAGATGCTGATGACGCGCGGCTCGCTGACGACCTTCAGCATCGCGAACGACGTCGCCAAGTACTTTGCGATCATTCCGGCGGCATTTGCGACGACCTATCCGCAGCTGAATGCGCTCAACATCATGCACCTGGCGAGCCCGTTCTCGGCGATCCTGTCGGCGGTCATCTTCAATGCGCTGATCATCGTCGTCCTGATTCCGCTCGCCCTGAAAGGCGTGAAGTACCGGCCGCTTGGGGCCGCCGTGCTCCTGCGCCGCAATCTCCTGATCTACGGGCTCGGCGGCATCATCGTGCCGTTCCTCGGCATCAAGCTGATCGACCTCGGCCTTGCGGCCGCGAACTGGACTTGAGGAGCCTGCCATCATGCGTACCCTGATTCGTCCGGCCGTCACACTCCTGCTGCTCATGACAGCGCTGCTGGGTGTCGTGTATCCGGTCGTCATCACCGGCGTTGCCAGGCTGGCGTTCCCCACGCAGGCCGCCGGCAGCCTCGTCATGAAGGACGGCAAGGCGGTCGGATCCAGCCTGATCGGCCAGGCCTTCAGCGATCCGAAGTACTTCTGGAGCCGGCCGTCAGCGACGGGCAATGCGCCGTACAACGGGACGGCTTCGGCCGGATCGAACATGGGCCCGCTGAATCCCGCATTGACCGATGCCATCAAGGGCCGCATCGAGGCGCTGCGCGCCGCGGACCCCGGCAATACGGCGCCCGTACCGATCGACCTCGTCACGGCTTCCGGCAGTGGTCTCGATCCCGAAATCAGCGTGGCAGCTGCGCAATATCAGCTCGCACGCGTTGCCCGGACTCGTGGGCTGACGACGGACGCCGTGCAGAAGCTCATCGATGCGTCCACCCGGGGCCGCTGGCTCGGCTTCCTGGGCGAGCCGCGCGTCAATGTGCTCGAGCTGAACATGGCGCTTGATTCCGCCAGCCCGAGGGAATGACCGAGGGACGACCCGACCCAGATATCCTGCTTGCCGCGGCCAGCGCTTCCGAAGAGAAGCACCGCGGCGGCCGGCCCAGGATCTTCCTCGGCGCGAACGCCGGGCTGAGGATTACAAGAGCGGCACCAGCAAGAGCGCGACGATGTTGATGATCTTGATCAGCGGGTTGATCGCCGGGCCCGCCGTGTCCTTGTAGGGATCGCCGACCGTATCGCCGGTCACGGCCGCCTTGTGCGCGTCCGAGCCCTTGCCGCCGAAGTTGCCTTCCTCGATGTATTTCTTCGCGTTGTCCCAGGCGCCGCCGCCCGTGCACATCGAGATCGCGACGAAGAGGCCGGTCACGATCGTGCCGATCAGCACGCCGCCGAGCGCGCGGATGCCGGCGCCGGGGCCCAGCAGGAAGTTCATGCCGAAGCCGACGACGACCGGGATCAGGATCGGCAGCAGCGAGGGCACGATCATCTCGCGGATCGCGGCACGCGTCAGCATGTCCACGGCCCGCGAATAATCCGGCTTCGCCGTGCCTTCCATGATGCCCTTGATCTCCTTGAACTGGCGTCGCACCTCAATGACGACCGAGCCCGCCGCGCGACCGACGGCTTCCATCGCCATCGCGCCGAACAGGTAGGGCACGAGCCCGCCGATGAAAAGGCCGATGATGACGGCCGGGTCGCTCAGGCTGAAGACCTGCAGCTTGCCGGCGATCTCGAGGTTGTGCGTGTAGTCCGCGAACAGCACCAGCGCCGCAAGACCGGCCGAGCCGATCGCGTAGCCCTTGGTGACCGCCTTGGTCGTATTGCCGACCGCGTCGAGCGCGTCCGTAATCTTTCGCACTTCCTTCGGCAGGCCGCTCATCTCGGCGATGCCACCGCCGTTGTCGGTGATCGGGCCGTAGGCGTCGAGCGCCACGATCATGCCCGTCATCGACAGCATCGCGGTCGCCGCGATCGCGATGCCGTACAGCCCTTGCAGCGAATAGGCGCCCCAGATCGCGGCGCAGATTGCTAGCACCGGCAGCGCGGTCGATTTCATCGACACCGCGAGGCCCGCGATCACGTTCGTGCCGTGGCCCGTACGCGAAGCCTCGGCGACATAGCGCACCGGCTTGTATTCGGTCGCCGTGTAGTACTCGGTGATGACGATCATTGCCGCCGTCAGGCCAAGCCCGATCAGCGCGCAGAAATAGAGCGGCATCGCCGCATCGCCCAGCATGTAGCGCGTGATCGGGTAGTACGCGACCGCCGCGATGACGCCGGACACGATTACGCCGCGATACAGCGCGCCCATGATCTTGCCGCCTTCCTTCACCTTCACGAAGAAGGTGCCGATGATCGAGGCGACGATGGATACGGCGCCGAGCACCAATGGGAAGAGCACCGCTGCCTCGCCGAGATCCTTCATCATCAGGCCCGCGAGCAGCATCGTCGCGACAACGGTGACCGCGTAGGTCTCGAAGAGGTCGGCCGCCATGCCGGCGCAGTCGCCGACATTGTCGCCGACATTGTCGGCAATCACGGCCGGGTTGCGCGGATCGTCCTCGGGGATGCCGGCTTCCACCTTGCCGACGAGATCGGCGCCGACATCGGCGCCTTTCGTGAAGATGCCGCCGCCGAGGCGCGCGAAGATCGAGATCAATGATCCGCCGAAGGCGAGGCCGACGAGCGCGTGCAGCGAATGATCGCTGTCGCCGGTCAGGCGCATCATCACGCCGTAGTAAGCCGCGACGCCCAGCAGGCCGAGGCCGACGACCAGCATGCCGGTGATCGCGCCGCCGCGGAATGCAACCTGCAGTGCCGGATTCAGGCCGATGCTCGCCGCATGCGCCGTGCGCACATTGGCGCGCACCGAGACATTCATGCCGATGTAGCCGGCCATGCCCGAGAGGATTGCGCCGAACGCGAAGCCGATGGCCGTGTACCAGTCGAGCGCGAAACCGAGCGCGACGAACAGCACGACGCCGACGATGGCGATCGTCGAGTACTGCCGGTTCAGGTAGGCCTTGGCACCGGCCTGGATAGCTGCCGCAATCTCCTGCATCCGCGCGTTGCCGGCGGGCTGCGCGAGGATCCAGCGCACCGAGAATACGCCGTAGAGGATCGCGACCACGCCGGCTGCCATCGCCAGCCAGAGGGTTTCTTGCATCGACATGAAATTACTCCCTGGAAACAAAAATCATATCACGAACGGTTGCAGCTTCCGGCGCACGCGCGCGGCGGACAATCTCGCGTACACCGGTATTCCAGCCTTGAACGGCGGGTAGTCCTCGCCGCCGATCAGCGGCTCGAGATAGCGGCGGCAGGCCGCCGTGATGCCGAATCCGTCGGCCGTGATGAAATTCCTCGGCACCATCTTTTCGCGATTCGCGACTTCCGCGATTGACACCGAACCGACCTTCCAGCGGTACGGCTTCGAGGATTTGCGCACGATCACCGGCATGACCGCATTCTTTCCCGCGAGCGCGAGCTCGACCGCCGCGCGCCCGACCGCGTAGGCCTGCTCCACGTCCACGCGCGAGGCGATGTGGCGCGCCGAGCGCTGCAGGTAATCGGCCAGCGCCCAGTGATACTTGTAGCCGAGCGCCTCCTTGATCATCGCGGCGAGCGTCGGCGCGACGCCGCCGAGCTGCACGTGACCGAAAGCGTCGCGCGTGCCCATGTCCGACAGGAATTTTCCCTCGGCATTGCGCGCGCCCTCGGACGCGACGATGACGCAATAGCCCTTCTGCTCGACCGTCTCGCGCACGCGCGCCAGGAACCGCTCGCGGTCGAAGGCGATCTCGGGGAACAGGATCACGTGCGGCGCATCGCCGGCCTTGCGGGAAGCGAGGCCGCCGGCGGCGGCGATCCAGCCGGCGTGGCGGCCCATGACCTCGAGGATGAATACCTTGGTGGAGGTGCGCGCCATCGATGCGACGTCGAGCGACGCTTCGAGCGTTGAGACGGCCACGTATTTCGCGACCGAACCAAAGCCGGGGCAGCAATCGGTGACGGGCAGGTCGTTGTCCACGGTCTTCGGTATGCCGATGCAGGCGACCGGATGCCCCAGCTGCTCGCCCAGCTGCGAGAGCTTGAGCGCCGTGTCCATCGAGTCGTTGCCGCCGTTGTAGAAAAAGTAGCCGATGTCGTGCGCGCGAAACACCTCGATCAGGCGCTCGTACTTGGCGCGATCCCGCTCGAGGTCCTTCAGCTTGTAGCGCGCCGACCCGAAGGCGCCGGACGGCGTGTGGCGGAGCGCGCGGATCGCGGCCCGGTCCTCGCGCCCGATGTCGATCAGGTCTTCGGTCAGGGCGCCGACGATGCCGTCGCGCCCGGCGTAGAGACGGCCGATGCGGTCGCGATGCCGGCGGCAGGCCTCGATGACGCCCAGCGCGCTGGCATTGATGACAGCGGTGACGCCGCCCGATTGCGCGTACAGGGCATTGCGAGGCGCGGTTTTCTTTTTCATGCGTCTTGCCACTGGTCAAATCCGGTTTTCCGGGCGGCGGCACCGCCCCGTGGGGGGCGAAGCATAGCCGATTCGCCGAGGTTTGACGCGCCCGGAAGCTGCGGGCACGATGGGCGCCCCTCGAGGGGCCCCGGGCCCGCGGAGTGAGTTGGGATGAGGCTGGTATTGCTGGGCGCGCCCGGTTCGGGCAAGGGCACGCAGGCGCAAAGACTGCAGGCGCGGCATGGCATGCCGCAGGTTTCTACGGGCGACCTGCTGCGGGAAGCCGTGGCCGCGGGCACGGCGCTCGGCCGCGCCGCGAAGATCGTCATGGACGCCGGCCAGCTGGTGGCTGACGACATAATGCTCGGCATCATTCGTGAGCGGCTGGCCCGTCCGGACGCGGCGCACGGTTTCGTCCTGGACGGTTTCCCGCGCACCATCGCGCAGGCGGACGGCCTCGCGCGCCAGCTCTCGGGCATGGGCGTGTTGCTCGATGCGGTCGTGCAGATGGACATCGAGCCGGAGGTCCTGCTGCGGCGGCTCACTGGCCGGCGCAGCTGCCGGCGTTGCGGCCGTGTGTTTCACGTCGAGACAAATCCGCCGAAACCGGGCGAACTCTGCACCGACGGCAGGCCGCACGACCTGTTCCAGCGTCCCGACGACAACGAGGCCACCCTGCGCGAACGGCTCGCAGTCTACGGCGAACGCACGCAGCCGCTGATCGACTACTACGCGAAGAAACGCCTGCTGCGCCGGATCGACGCGAATGGCACGCTCGGCGAGGTGAACAGCAGGCTGGAGTCCGTCCTCGCGGGTCTGAAACCGGCGCGCTGATCCTGCCTCGCGGCCGAGCTTCCGAGCGGCTGAACTTCAGAGTGGCTGAAGTTCCGCGCGGCTAAAGCGCCGCGAGCAGCGGCTCGCCGATGACTTTCCGCCGCCAGCCGCTGAGCACCGCCAAGGTGCGTTCGCCGCGCAGGAGCGCCATCAGGTCGCGCCGGGTCGCCAGCACTTCCGGCTGCAGCTTCAGTTCTTCCGCGATCGCCTGCAGCCGTTTCTGCAGCACCTTGAGCATCCGCAATTGCTCGGGTGCCGCGCGCGGGCCGTCGTCGGCGAGCGGTTCCGCCGGAGCATCGGATGCGCCGGCGAGAACCTGCAGGATCTCGCCGCCGGCGCGATCGGCGGTCGCGCGCGGGACGCTTGCAAGCCGCGACAATTCCTCTCGCGTGCGCGGACGGGCCTGCGCGATGTCGTGGAGCGCCGCATCGGGCAGGACCCAGCCGCGCGGCAGGTCGCGCGACATCGCACGCTCCTCGCGCCAGCGGGCCAGCGCAGCGAGTGCGGCCTGCGCAGCGGGCTTCATGCGCTCGAGGCCCTTCAGGCGCCGCCAGGCTTCGGCCGGTTCGACGCGGTAGAGCGAGACATCGGTCAACGCCGCGGATTCCTCTTCCATCCAGGCGCGGCGTCCGGACGTTGTGAGACGCTCGTCGAGGAGCGCGGCCAGCTCCGGCAGGTAGCGCACGTCGTTGGCGGCGTAGGCGAGCTGCTCGGGCGACAGCGGGCGCCGGGCCCAGTCCGTGCGCGCGTGGCCCTTGGCGAGTTCCACGCCCAGCAGCTGGCGGACCAGGTCCGCATAGCCGACCTGCGACGCAAAGCCGAGGAGCGCAGCGGCGATCTGCGTGTCGAAAACCGGCGCGAGCGGCGTACCGGTCAGCGGCAGCAGGGCCTCGATGTCCTGGCGCGCCGCGTGCAGCAGCTTCCCCCGCCGCGGGTCGGCGAGCGCCGCGACCAGCGTGCGCGGATCCGCGATCGCGAGCGGGTCGATCAGCGCGAGGCTGTCGCCGGCGGCCACCTGCACCAGGCACAATTTCGGGTAGTAGGTCCGCTCGCGCACGAACTCCGTGTCGAGCGCAAGCCCCGCATCGACCGGCCAGGATGCGACCAGGCGCGAGAGCGCCGAGTCGTCGCCGACCAGCGCATCGGTGGTCATGCCGGGGGCCTGCTTGGATACAATCGCCATCTTCCTCATTATGCGGAACCCGTCGCCGCGTCCCAAGGCAGAATGACCCAAGTGCTGATTTCCCTGGTCGAGATCGCCCGGCTGCGGCGCGACCCGAGCATCCTGCCGGCTTCTTTGACGCTGGTCGTCATCCTGGCCGTGGCCTACGCGGCTTCGAGCGCCGCGCAGTCCTGGATGCTGTACGAGAGCGACCGGCTGGTCGCGCGCACCGCCGCCGACCTCGGCCTGACGGTCGGGATCTTCTGGCTGGTGCTCGCAGTGACCCGCCGCCTGCATCGCTATCGGCAGACGATCAACGCGATCCTCGGCACCTCGGTGCTGCTGACGCCGATCCTGATGCTGCTGATCGCGCTGCAGCAGCCTGCCGGGATGTTCTATCCGGTCAAGCTGATGGCCTGGGCCGCTTCCATCGGCGTGATCGTCTGGTACACGCTGATCGTCGGCCATATCCTCCGGAGTGCGCTCGAGATCGGCTTCGTGACCAGCATCGCAATCGCGATCACGACCGTGCTCGCGGCCAATGCCGCGCTCACGAAGCTCTTTCCAGTGGCCACCTGATGCACATCCACATCATCGGCATCTGCGGCACCTTCATGGGCGGCATCGCGGCGCTCGCGCGCGCGGATGGCCATCGCGTGACCGGCTCCGACGCCAAGGTCTATCCGCCGATGAGCACGCAGCTCGCGGCGCTCGGCATCGAACTGATCGACGGCTACGGCCCGGAGCAGCTCGACCTGAAGCCGGACGTCGTGCTGGTCGGCAATGTCATGAGCCGCGGCAATGCGCTGATCGAGCGGCTGCTCGACAGCCCGCTCGCGTTCACCTCGGGACCCCAATGGCTCGCCGAGAACCTGCTGCGCGGTCGCGAAGTCGTGGCGGTCGCGGGTACCCACGGCAAGACGACGACGGCGAGCATGCTCGCCTGGATCCTCGATCGCGCAGGGCGCGACCCGGGCTTCCTGATCGGCGGGATACCTGGAAATTTCGGCGTTTCCGCGCGCGCCGGCAGCGGCAGCGCATTCGTCATCGAGGCCGATGAATACGACACGGCCTTCTTCGACAAGCGCGCGAAGTTCATCCACTACCGGCCGCGCCACCTGGTGCTGACCAACCTCGAATTCGACCACGCCGACATTTATCCCGACCTCGCGTCCATTCAGCGCCAGTTCCACCACCTGATGCGCACCGTGCCGGGCTCCGGCCGCGTCACCTGGAACGCCGCCGACGCGTCGCTGGCGGCGATGCTGGCGATGGGCTGCTGGACGCCGCTCTGCGGCTTTGCGCGTGATGGCGCGGCCGGCGCGGACTGGCAGGTCCAGCTGATCGAGGCGGACGGATCGGCCTTCGAACTGCTGCGCCGCGGCAAGGCGGCGGGCATCGTGCGCTGGCCGCTGATCGGCCTGCACAACGTCGAGAACGGCCTCGCGGCGATCGCGGCTGCGGACGGGCTCGGCGTTGCGCCGGCGGGGGCGGCTGCCGCGCTCGCGGAATTCCGCGGCGTGCGCCGGCGCCTCGAGCTGCGTGGCGAAGCGCGCGGCATCCGCGTTTACGACGATTTCGCGCATCACCCGACGGCGGTCGCGTCCACGATCGACGCGATGCGGCGCCACGTGGGCAAGCGGCGCATCGTCGCCGTGCTCGAGCCGCGCTCGAACACGATGCGGCTTGGCCATCATCGCGAGGGCCTCGCGGCGTCGCTCGCCGGCGCCGACCGCGTCTGGATGTACCAGCCGGCCGGCCTCGACTGGAATCTCGGCGAGATCGCCGCGAAACTCGGCGGCAAGGGGGCCGTGGTCCGCGACATCGCGGAACTCGTGGCAACGCTCGCGGCCGAATTGAAGAGCGGCGACGAAGTGCTGATCATGAGTAACGGCGGATTCGGCGGGCTGCACGACCGGCTGCTGCAGGCGCTCAGGGCTGCGCCATGAGCGAGGCGGTTCGCGAGCTGCCGCTGTTTCCGCTGAATGCCGTGCTCTTTCCCGGCGGGCCGCTGCCGCTTCGGATCTTCGAGCCGCGTTACCTCGACATGGTCAGCCGCTGCCTGCGCGAGCAGTCGGGCTTTGCGGTCGTTCTGATCACCGAGGGCGAGGAGACCGCCGCGACCGCGAGCTTCGCCGCGACCGGCACCGAGGCCAGCATCGTCGACTTCGACCGGCTCGAGGGCGGGCTCCTCGGCATCAGCTGCATCGGGCGCCAGCGCGTGCGCGTGCTGGAGGCCTGGCGCGAGGCCGACGGGCTGAACCGCGGCCGCGTCGTCGCGATCGACGCCGATCCGGTGCTGCCGGTGCCCACGGCGCAGGCCTGGCTCACCGAGGTCGTGCGGCGCGTGCTGCCGGAAGCCGGCGACACCTATCGTCACGTCGAGATGCGCGACGATGCAGCCTGGGTCGGCAATCGCCTCGCGGAGATGCTGCCGCTGTCGCTGACCGACAAGCAGGCATTGCTGGAACTGACCGATCCGCTCGAGCGGCTTTCCGCACTCGAGCCGGCCGTCAGCCGCACGGAATCCTGAGGGTCAGCGAGGGAATTCGGGCGCGGCGATGCGCCAGCCCGCGAACCGGCCGCGCGCGAGGCAGAGCGCCAGCAGGATCGCGCAGCTCCAGCCGGCGACCAGCCAGCCGGTGAAGCCGTCGAAATCGCTGACCAGGAACGACCAGGGCGCTGCCGGATCCTGGTGCGTCATCTTGGCGGTCGCCTTGATCACGCAGACCCAGCCCATGTGCAGCCCGATGCCCGCGCCGATACTGCCGGTCCAGAGGCGCACGAGGCCGAGCAGCAGGCCGACCAGCGCGAGCGTGATGAAGGCATCGGCGATCGACAATGGCTCAGCGAAACGCGCGAGCGCGGAACTGAGGAGCGCGAGGCCGCTGTTCCAGTGCACCTCGGCATGCGGGATGTTCACGCGCGCGAAGAAATGGATCGCCGCGTACAGGAGCGCGGTGGTGCAGACCGCGGTCGCGGCGCCGGCATCGCGCAGCACGGCGCGGAACATCAGGCCGCGGAAGAAGGTCTCCTCGACGAACGCGACCAGCAGGCCAGTCACGGCGCCCGTTGCGATGCCGGACAGCAACATGCCCGCATCGAAGGCCGGCCGCGGATTGCGGATGCCGAGCGCCACGATCACGAGCGCCATCGGCAGCATCGTCGCGATGCCGGCCGCGAGTCCGACGCCCGCCTGTCGCAGGAACCGCACTCGCGGCAGGCCATAGCCCCAGTCGGCGCGGCCGCGCAGGCCGAGACGCCAGACGGCGACCGCGATGCCGGCGAGCATCAGCAGTTGCCAGAAGCGGCCGATCACCTTGTGGAATGCCCATGCCGGCTGCAGCGCATGCGCGAACTGATAGACGGGCCAGGAGACCAGTGCCGCGAGCAACAGCGTGCCGACGATCGCCGCCAGGAACCAGGCAGCCGCGCGCATCAGCGCTCGGCCGCGATCGCCGCGAACGCGCGCCGCGCCGCGTCCACGGTCGCCGCGATCTCGGCCTCGCCGTGGGCGGCGGAGATGAATCCCGCCTCATAGGCAGAGGGCGCGAGATAGACGCCGGCGTCGAGCATCCGATGAAAGAACTTGCGGAAGCGCGCGACATTGCAGGCCATCACCTGCCGATACGAAGTCACCTGCTTCTCGTTGGTGAAGAACAGGCCGAACATGCCGCAGACGTGGTTGGTCGCAAACGCGATGCCGGCATCGCGCGCCGCGGCCGCGATGCCGCCGACCAGCTTGCCGGTCGCAGCAGCAAGCGCCGCATGGAAACCCGGGCGCGACACTGCTTCGAGCGTCGCAAGGCCTGCGGCCATCGCGACCGGATTGCCCGACAGCGTGCCCGCCTGGTAGATTGGACCCGTCGGCGCCAGGCGTTCCATGATGTCGCGGCGGCCGCCAAAGGCGCCGACCGGCAGCCCGCCGCCGACGATCTTGCCGAGCGTCGTCAGGTCCGGCCGCACACCGTAAAGCGCCTGCGCGCCGCCAAGCGCCACGCGGAACCCGGTCATCACCTCGTCGAAGATCAGGAGCGCGCCGTGCCGCGTGCAGAGCTCGCGCAGCCGCTCGAGGAAACCCGGCACCGGCGGAACGCAATTCATGTTTCCGGCGACCGGCTCGACGATCACACAGGCGATGCTGTCGCCGAAGGCGGCGAAGCATTCGTCGAGCTTCGCGCTGTCGTTGTAATCGAGCGTCATCGTGTGGGACGCGAGGTCCGCTGGCACGCCCGGGGACGTCGGCACGCCCAGCGTCAGCGCGCCGGATCCTGCCTTGACCAGCAGCGAATCCGAATGGCCGTGATAGCAGCCCTCGAACTTGACGATGCGGTCGCGGCCCGTGTAGCCGCGCGCGAGCCGGATCGCGCTCATCGTCGCCTCGGTGCCGGAACTGACCATGCGCAGCAACTCGATCGAGGGCACCAGTTCGACGATCCTGCGCGCGAGCTCGGTCTCGATCACGGTCGGGGCGCCGAATGAAAGGCCGTCAATGGCGCGCGCGGTGACGGCGGCGATGACTTCCGGATGCGCATGGCCGAGGATCATCGGGCCCCAGGAGCCGACATAGTCGATGTAGCGCCGGCCGTCCTCTGCCTCGATCCATGCGCCCTTCGCGCGCCGCACGAACACCGGCTCGCCGCCGACGCCGCGGAATGCGCGCACCGGCGAATTGACGCCGCCGGCGATGTAACGACTGGCTTCCTCGAAGAGGCTCATCGCGGCTCAGCGCCTCCTGACCGTGAATCCGCGCCGCTCGAGCTTCGCGGGCAGGCCCTGGTCGCCCGCGAGATGCAGCGCGCCGACCACCACCAGCACGTCGTCGGGCCCCTCGAGCAGGGCCGCGACCTGGTCGGCCCAGCGTTCGTTGCGCGCGTAGATCAGCCGGTCGGCGAGATCCGGGTAATCGGCGAAATCCTCGTCGAGCTGGCGGGCGAGGGGCCCGGCGTCGCCGTCCTTCCAGGCCTCGTACAGGCGCTGCATCTGCTGCTCGATGCCCTTCGATTCCTCGAGCGACTGCAGCAGGAGTTCAAGCTGCTCTTCGGCCGGCAGGGTGTCGAGCAGCGCGAGCTGCTCGTCGAAGGTCTCGAGGCCGCAACCGGGCTTGCCGTCCTTCTGCGCCTCGCGCTCGATGACCTGCTCGACGCCCTGTTCCGCGTCGTAGCCCTTCTTCTGCAACGCGAGCACCGAGACGCTGATGCCCGCGAACCAGGGCTCGAACAACTCGAACGGCGTCAGGTCGAATCCGGCATCGGCGGCGGCCTCGCGCACACGCTGGGCGGATGCGCCGAGCAGGTCGTACAGCCCGCGGCCCTGGGGGTCGATCGCGCGCTCGAGCGTCACCGAAGCCGTCGTCGCGGGCGTCAACGCACCGAGGTCCACCTCGAAGCAGACCGTCTTCGCATCGCGGTAGGCGCGCTCGAGCTCGCCGCCGATGGCGAAGCCGCCCTGCTGCAGCAGGTGAACCGAGCCGAACAGGTAGACAGTGTTGCTCCTGCCCTTGACGGACCAGAGCGCGGGATCGGCCGAGGCCGCACCGAACGGGAGCAGCAACGCGGCGAGCGCCGCCAGGAATCCCGACCGCGGGCAACGGCCGTCAATCATCCGGTTCCACCCAGACGATGCCAGTCTCGAGCCTGCCGCCGGGCCCGAGATCGATCCAGCGATAGGCCGGCGGGCGCGAGTCCACGTTGAATTCCTTTGCGCCCTGTTCGAACTGCATGCAGGTCGAGGGCGTGCCCATCAGGCGCATCCCTCCGCGCAGCTCGTCGAGTGGCTGGTGGACATGCCCCCAAAGCAGTCCGCGCACGCGCGGATGGCGCGCGAGGACTGCGAACAGGTCCGCGGCATTGTCGAGCATCAACTCATCGAGCCAGGGGCTGCCATGCGGCACCGGGTGATGATGCAGGCAGACCAGCGCATGCGCGTCCGCATTCTTCCTGAGGGCCGCATCGAGCCGCGCGATCTCGGCCGCGGACAGGTGCCCGTGGTTTTCGCCGGCCACCGTGCTGTCGAGCATCACGATCAGCCAGTCTCCGTAACGGCTTGCAAGTTCGTGCACGAAGGGCGGGCCGGCGAGCGAAGCGCGGAGCTCCGCCGGCAGGTCGTGGTTTCCTGGCAGGCAGTGCACCGGCACGCCGGCGCCGGCGAACTGCTCGCGCACCCGCGTATAACCGTCCCGGTCGTCCTGCACGAGATCGCCGGTCAGCAGCAGCGCCTGCGGCGACGGGTGTCGCCGCCTCGCGTGCGCGAGGCAGCGCAGCAGCGTGACGTCGGTCGCCACGCCACGGACCGCAACACCCGGCGTGCCGAGCAGGTGCGTGTCCGTGAACTGCAGCAGGCGCACCGGCCGCCGTTCAGTATCGGTAGTGGTCGGGCTTGAACGGCCCGCCGGCCGGCAGGCCGAGATACTTCACCTGCTCCGGCGTCATGACCGTGAGCTTCGCGCCGATCCGGTCCAGGTGCAGCCGCGCGACTTTCTCGTCGAGTTCCTTCGGCAGCACGTAGACCTTGTTCTCGTAACGGTCGCCGTGCGCGAACAGCTCGATCTGCGCCAGCACCTGGTTCGTGAAGGAATTCGACATCACGAACGAGGGATGGCCGGTGCCGCAGCCGAGATTGACGAGTCGTCCCTCGGCCAGGACGATGATGCGCTTGCCGTCCGGGAAGATGACGTGGTCCACCTGCGGCTTGATGTTCTCCCAGCGGTACTGCCGCAGCGAAGCGATGTCGATCTCGCTGTCGAAGTGGCCGATGTTGCAGACGATCGCCTGGTGCTTCATGCGCCGCATGTGTTCGTGCGTGATGACATTCACGTTGCCGGTCGCGGAGACGAAGATGTCCGCCATCGCGCAGGCGTCCTCCATCGTTACGACGCGATAGCCTTCCATCGCCGCCTGCAGCGCGCAGATCGGGTCGATCTCCGTGACCCAGACCGTCGCGCCGAGGCCGCGCAGGGACTGCGCGCAACCCTTGCCGACGTCGCCGTAGCCGGCGATGAGGGCGATCTTGCCCGCGATCATCACGTCGGTCGCGCGCTTGATGCCGTCCACCAGCGATTCGCGGCAGCCGTACAGGTTGTCGAACTTGGACTTGGTGACCGAGTCGTTCACGTTGATCGCGGGGAACGGCAGCCGGCCCTCGCCGGCCATGCGGTACAGGCGCTTGACGCCGGTGGTCGTCTCCTCGGTCACGCCCTTGATCTCCGCGAGTCGCGTCGAGTACCAGCCCGGCTGGGCTTCGAGCCGGCGGCGAATCGAGGCATAGAGGCTCTTTTCCTCCTCATTCGCCGGTTTGGCAATGACCGAGGCGTCGCGTTCCGCCAACGATCCCAGCATCAGCAGCAGCGTCGCATCGCCGCCGTCGTCGAGGATCATGTTGGCGTGGCGCCCGCCCGGCCAGTCGAAGATCCGGTGCGCGTAGTCCCAGTATTCGTCGAGCGTCTCGCCCTTGGTCGCGAACACCGGGATGCCGGCGGCCGCAATCGCCGCCGCCGCATGATCCTGCGTCGAGAAGATGTTGCAGGACGCCCAGCGCAGATCCGCGCCGAGCGCCTTCAGCGTCTCGATCAGCACCGCGGTCTGGATGGTCATGTGCAGCGAGCCCGCGATGCGCGCCCCGGAAAGCGGACGGCTGCGGCCGAACTCGGTGCGCACCGCCATCAGACCGGGCATCTCCGTCTCGGCAATCGCCATCTCGCGCCGGCCGAAATCGGCCTGCGTGATGTCGGCGACGTGAAAGTCCTTGAACTTCGTATTGATCACGGCATTCATGGTCGAACCTCTCCTTTGCGAGCGAGAGCGCCGTTGTCGATCGCGAACCCCGAGCCTGGCAGGCCAACGCCTGTTGCAACGCTCCTCGAGGTCGCGCCCCGCGGGGCGGGGTTTCCTAGAGTCCTGCGGCCTTCCTGAGCGCCTCCGCCCGGTCGGTGCGTTCCCAGCTGAATGCCGTGAACGTCGAACTGCGCCGGACACTCGTGCCGCCGGATTCTTCCAGCCAATCGTAAGTCATCTCGACCGGCTCGCGCCCGAAATGACCGTACGCCGCAGTCGCCTGGTACATCGGGTGGATCAGGTCGAGCATCTTCATGATGCCCCAGGGACGCAGGTCGAAGTGGGCCCGGATCAGTCTTTCGAGACGCTCGTCGCTGATCCGGCCGGTCCCGAAGGTCTGCACCGAAATCGAGGTTGGCCGCGCCACGCCGATCGCGTAGGACACTTGGACCTCGCAGCGGCTTGCAAGCCCGGCCGCGACCAGGTTTTTTGCGACATATCGTGCCGCGTAGGCCGCCGACCGGTCCACCTTGGATGGGTCCTTGCCGGAAAACGCGCCGCCGCCATGGCGCGCCATGCCGCCGTAGGTATCGACGATGATCTTTCGTCCGGTGAGGCCGCAATCGCCCACCGGCCCGCCGATCACGAAGCGCCCGGTCGGGTTGATGTGGTACTTCGTGCGCTTGCTGAGCCAGCGCGCCGGCAGCACCGGCTTGATGATTTCCTCCATCACCGCTTCACGGAGGACCTTCTGGCTGACGTCCGGCGCATGCTGGGTCGATAGCACGACGGCTTCGATGCCGACCGGCTTGTCGTCCTCGTAGGCGAAGGTCAACTGGCTTTTCGCGTCCGGGCGCAGCCAGGGCAGTCTTGAATTCCGGCCCTTGCGGACCTTCGCCTGGCGCTCGACCAGCTTGTGCGCGTAATGGATCGGCGCCGGCATCAGGGCCTTCGTTTCGTCGGTCGCGTAGCCGAACATCAGGCCCTGGTCGCCCGCACCCTGGTCCTCGGGATTGCTGCGATCGACTCCCTGGGCGATGTCGGACGACTGCTTGCCGATGACATTCATGACGCCGCAGGTGCGGCCGTCGAAGCCGACCGTGGACGAGGTGTAGCCGATGTCGCAGATGACGCGGCGCACCAGCTCCTCCAGGTCGATCCAGGCCCGGGTCGAGATCTCGCCGGCCACCACCGCGATGCCGGTCTTGACCAGGGTTTCGCAGGCGACGCGCGCACGCGGATCGCGGGCGAGCAGGGCGTCGAGCACCGCGTCCGAGATCTGGTCCGCGACCTTGTCCGGGTGGCCTTCGGAGACCGACTCGGAGGTGAATAGATGGCGTCCGGCCATCGAAAAATTATACCGCATCGGAGACAATGAACGGCTTTCCCTGGAGGGGTGCTTAATGCCCAGCCGCCGCGAGCTCGCCAATGCCATACGGGCCCTCAGCATGGACGCGGTTCAGCGCGCCAATTCCGGCCATCCGGGGATGCCGATGGGAATGGCGGACATCGCCGAAGTGCTGTGGAACGACTTCCTGAAGCACAGCCCGGCGAATCCGCACTGGGCCGATCGCGACCGATTCGTGCTGTCGAACGGCCACGGCTCGATGCTGCTGTACTCCGTATTGCACCTGACGGGTTACCCGCTGTCGCTGGATGAACTCCGGAATTTCCGCCAGCTCGGCTCGCGCACGGCCGGCCACCCGGAACACGAGATCGACATCGGCGTCGAGACGACCACCGGCCCGCTGGGCCAGGGCCTCGCGAATGCCGTCGGCATGGCGCTCGCCGAAAAGCTGCTGGCCGCGGAATTCAATCGCCCCGGCCACGAGATCGTCGATCACCACACCTGGGTGTTCCTGGGCGATGGCTGCCTGATGGAGGGCATTTCGCACGAGGCCTGCTCGCTCGCCGGCACCTGGGGGCTCGGCAAGCTGATCTGCTTCTACGACGACAACGGCATCTCGATCGACGGCGAGGTTGCCGGCTGGTTCACCGACGACACGCCCAAGCGCTTCGAGGCCTACGGCTGGCAGGTGATCCGCAATGTCGACGGCCATGACTCCGCCACAGTCGCGCGCGCGATCCGCAAGGCCAGGCGCGAGAAGGCGAAGCCGACGCTGATCTGCTGCAAGACCGTGATCGGCTACGGCGCGCCGAACAAGCAGGGCAAGGAGGAATGCCACGGCGCGGCGCTGGGCAGCGAGGAAGTCGCGCTCGCACGCAAGGCGCTCGGCTGGCCGCACGAGGCATTCGTGATTCCCGACGACATCCGCGCAGGCTGGGATGCGCGCTCCGCGGGCCGTCGCGCCGAGAACCGCTGGAAGAAACTCTGGAAGGCCTATCAGGCTGCGTTTCCCGGACCTGCGGCGGAATTCGAGCGCAGGAGCACGGCCCGCCTGCCGGCCGGATTCGAGGCCCAGATCACGGCGGGGTCCGCGGCGGCGCAGTCCGCCGCGCAGCCGCTGGCGACGCGCCAGAGTTCGCAGGCGGTCATCAATGCGCTCGGCGGCCTGCTGCCGGAGCTGCTCGGCGGGTCCGCGGACCTCACCGGCTCGAATAACACGAAGATCAGGGGAACAGCGGTCTATACGAGTTCAGATCCACTTGGCCGCTACCTCCACTACGGAGTGAGGGAATTCGGCATGGGCGCGATCATGAATGGCGTCGCGCTGCACGGCGGATTCATTCCGTTCGGCGGCACCTTCCTCGTATTCTCGGACTACGCCCGCAGCTCGCTCAGGATGGCGGCGATCATCGGCACCGGCAGCATCTTCGTGCTGACGCACGACTCGATCGGGCTCGGCGAGGACGGCCCGACCCACCAGCCGGTCGAGCACCTCGCGTCGCTCAGGATGATCCCGCGCATGGAGGTCTGGCGGCCCTGCGATACTGTCGAGACCTGGGCCGCGTGGGCCGCGGCGATCCGGCGCCGCACGCTGCCGACCGTGCTCGCGCTGACGCGCCAGGCATTGCCGCCGCAGGCGCGCGACGCGGCGCAGCTGGAGGCGATCCGTCGCGGCGGCTATGTGTTGGTCGATTGCGCCGGCACGCCGCGCTGCATACTGATCGCGAGCGGTTCCGAAGTCGCGCTCGCGGTCGAAGCCGCGAAGCAGCTTGCCGGCCGCGGCATCGCGGCAAGGGTCGTCTCGATGCCCTGCACCAGCGTGTTCGACGCGCAGGACGCCGCCTGGCGCACCGCGGTCCTGCCGCGCGACGTCACCTGCCGTGTGGCGATCGAGGCGGGCGTGACGGATGGCTGGTGGCGCTACGTGGGTTCGCGCGGCCGGGTGATCGGCATGACGACATTCGGCGCCTCGGGCCAGGGCAAGGATCTGTTCCGGCATTTCGGCTTCACGGCCGAAGCCGTCGTCAAGACAGTGGATTCGATGCTGACAACGGGAGACAACTGACCATGGCGATCAAGGTGGGCATCAACGGTTATGGCCGCATCGGCCGAAACATCCTGCGCGCGCTGTATGAATCGAAGCGCAATGGCGAGATCCAGATCGTCGCCGTCAACGATCTCGGCGACGCGAAGACCAATGCGCACCTGACCCGGCATGACACCGCGCATGGGCCGTTCCCGGGCAAGGTCGCGGTCGACGGGGATTCCATGGTCGTCAATGGCGATCGCATCCGGGTGCTGGCTGAGCGCGATCCGTCGAAGCTGCCCTGGGGCCAGCTCGGCGTGGACATCGTACTTGAGAGCACGGGGCTCTTCGCCAGCAAGGAGAAGGCGTCGAAGCACCTGGCCGGCGGCGCGAAGAAAGTCGTGATCTCGGCGCCAGCGGACGGCGTCGACGCGACCATCGTCTTCGGCGTCAATCACGGCGTCCTGCGCAAGGACATGACGGTGATCTCGAACGCGTCCTGCACGACCAACTGCCTGGCGCCTCTCGTGAAGCCGCTGCACGAATCGATCGGCCTCGTGGCGGGCATCATGACCACGGTCCATGCCTACACCAACGACCAGGTGCTGACCGACGTCTATCACAGCGACCTGCGGCGCGCCCGCTCGGCGACGATGTCGATGATCCCGACCAAGACCGGCGCGGCCGCCGCGGTCGGCCTCGTGATGCCGGAGTTGAAGGGCAAGCTCGACGGTTTCGCCGTGCGCGTGCCGACGATCAATGTCTCGCTCGTGGACCTGACATTCACCGCGAAGCGCGCGACCACGGTTGAAGAGATCAACGGCATCCTGCGCGCCGCTTCGACAGGCGCGCTCAAGGGAATCCTCGATTACACCGAGGAGCCGCTGGTTTCCATTGACTTCAACCACAACCCGGCCTCCGGCACCGTGGACGCGCCGTTGACGAAGGTCGTCGGCGGCACATTGGTCAAGGTCTGCGCCTGGTACGACAACGAATGGGGTTTCTCGAACCGGATGCTGGACACGACGCTCGCCTGGTCGCGCGCGTGAAGCTATTGCGCATGTCGGACCTCGGTCTGGCCGGCAAGCGCGTCCTGATCCGCGAGGATCTCAATGTGCCGGTGGCCGACGGCCATGTGACGAGCGATGCGCGCATCCGCGCTGCGCTGCCGACGCTGCGCCTCGCCATCGGGCAGGGCGCGCGCTTGCTCGTGATGTCGCACCTGGGCCGGCCGAAGGAAGGCGCAAAGGATCCCACATTGAGTCTCGCGCCGGTCGCGGCGCGACTGTCGGAATTGCTGGGCAAGCCGGTAAGGCTGGCCGATGACTGGCTCGGTGGCATCGAGGCACAGCCCGGCGAGGTCGTGCTGCTCGAGAACGTGCGCTTCAACAAGGGCGAGAAAGCGGATGACGAGGCGCTCGCACGGCGCATGGCCGCACTCTGCGACGTGTTCGTCATGGACGCCTTCGGCACGGCACATCGCGCGGAGGCCAGCACTCACGGGGTCGCCCGATTCGCGCCGGTCGCCTGTGCGGGGCCATTGCTCGTCAATGAACTCGAGGCGCTGGAGAAGGCGCTGCACAAGCCCGCCCGGCCGCTGGTCGCGGTGGTCGGCGGCTCCAAGGTCTCGACCAAGCTCACGGTGCTCGAGAACCTCATCGAGAAGGTGGACCAGCTGGTCGTGGGCGGCGGCATCGCGAACACCTTCCTGGCGGCCGAGGGCCTGCCCGTCGGAAAGTCGCTGCACGAGCCGGAAATGATCGATGTCGCGCGCCGCCTGCTGGCGCGCTCGCGCGAGCGCGGCGTGGACATCCCGATTCCGTCGGACGTCGTCGTCGCGACCGAGTTCTCCGCCGCAGCCACGGCACGCGTCAAGCCCGTGTCGGGGGTCGCGAACGGTGAGATGATCCTGGATATCGGGCCGGACACGGCGGCGCGGATCGCCGCGATCATCATGAAGGCTGGCACGGTGATCTGGAACGGGCCGGTCGGCGTGTTCGAGTTCGACCAGTTCGGCGAGGGCACGCGGGTGCTGGCGCAGGCAATCGCGCGCAGCAAGGCGTTCTCGATCGCGGGCGGCGGCGACACGCTTGCGGCGATAGAAAAATACGGCGTCGCCGCGGACATATCCTATATTTCGACGGGCGGGGGAGCCTTCCTCGAGTTTGTCGAGGGCAGGACTTTGCCGGCCGTCGCCATGCTGGAAGAGCGCGCGGCGGGCTGAGCGCAACGGAAAGCGGGACGGACATGCCAAGACGCACCAAGATCGTGGCAACGCTCGGGCCGGCGACCGACGCCGACCATGCGCTCACCGACCTGATCGCGGCCGGCACCGACCTCGTTCGCGTGAACTTCTCGCACGGGGTCTTCGACGATCACGCGCGCCGGATCGGCCGCGTGCGCTCGGCCGCCGCGCGCGTCGGCCGCGTGGTCGGCATCCTGGGCGACCTGCGCGGGCCCAAGGTCCGCATCGAACGCTTTGCCTCGGGCAAGGCCACGCTCGTGGACGGCGAATCCTTCGTGCTGGACCCGGCATTCGACCCGGCCGGCGGCACCGACGAGATCGTCGGCGTCGCCTACCAGTCGCTGCCGCGGGACGTGCGGCGCGGCGACACGCTGTTGCTGAACGACGGCCTGATCGCTCTCGAGGTGACGGGTGTCGAAGGCACGAAGGTGCACACGCGCGTGACGATGGGCGGCGAGCTGACCGACATGAAGGGGCTCAACAAGCTCGGCGGCGGCCTGTCCGCCGGCGCGCTGACCGACAAGGACCGCGAGGACATCCGCATGGCGGCGGAGCTGGGCGTCGATTACCTCGCCGTGTCATTCGTCCGCACCGCCGACGACGTGCGCGAGGCCTGGGACCTGCTGCGCGCCGCGGGAGGCGAGGGCCGCATCGTCGCGAAGATCGAGCGGCGCGACGCGATCGACCGTCTCGAGGAGATCATCGACTCGAGCTCGGCCGTGATGGTCGCGCGCGGCGACCTCGGCGTCGAGGTCGGCTACGCGGAACTGACCGGCCTGCAGAAACGGATCATCGGGCTTGCGCGCGCGCGCAACCGGCTGGTGATCACGGCGACGCAGATGATGGAGTCGATGATCCATGCGCCGGTGCCGACGCGCGCCGAGGTGTCGGACGTCGCGAACGCGGTGATGGACGACACCGACGCTGTGATGCTGTCTGCCGAAACGGCGGTCGGCAAGCACCCGGCCAAGGTCGTGCGCGCGATGGCGCAGGTCATCGAGGGCGCGGAGAAGTGGCAGACCTCCAATCGCCAGGACATGCAGCGCGCCGATCGCACGTTCACGCGCACGGACGAGGCGATCGCGGCGGCCGTGATGTACACGGCGAACCACATGGATGTCAGGGCGATCGTCGCCTTGACCGAGTCGGGCTCGACGGCGCTCTGGATGTCGCGCATCCGCTCGGACATCCCGATCTATGCGTTCACGCGCCATGCGGCGACCCAGCGCCGCGTCACGCTGTATCGCGGCGTCTATCCGGTGGACTTCGACGTGACGCATCCGGCACCCGAGCAGATGTACCCGTCGATCTTCCAGCGGATGATCGTTGACGGCCTCGCGGCCGAGGGCGACCTGATCATCGTCACGAAGGGCGAATTCTCGGGCGTCTCCGGCGGGACCAACACGATGAAGATCATCAAGGTCCAGGGTTCTCCCGCGTGAACCGGGTCCTTCGGCGGGTGCTGCGTGCCGGGTTGATCACGATCGCCGGTCTCGTGCTGATTGCGGTCGTGACAGCCTGGCTCGTGCTGCGCGCCAGCCTTCCGGACATCGACGGCGAACTGCATCTGGCGGGACTGAGCGCCCCGGTCACGATCGAACGCGATGCGGCAGGCGTGCCGGTGATCCACGGCGTCACGCGCGAAGACGTGGCGCGCGCGACGGGCTATGCCCATGCGCAGGATCGGTTGTTCCAGATGGACCTGCTGCGGCGCACCTCGGCGGGGGAGCTGTCCGAGCTGCTGGGGCCTGCGCTCCTCGACACCGACCGGCGCATCCGGCTGCACCAGTTCCGCCGTCACGCACAGCAGGCACTCGCCGAACTCGACCCGGCTGGCCGCAGGCTGATCGAGGCCTATGCCGCGGGAGTGAACGCGGCGCTCGCCGACAGCCGGAGCCGGCCGTTCGAATACCTGCTCCTGCGCGCAGGGCCCGCGCCATGGCGCGCCGAAGACACGTTGCTGGTCGTCTATTCGATGTGGATCGACCTGCAGGGCCTCGAGGATCGCAGCGAACAGCAAAATGGATTGATTGCGGCGACCATGCCGGAGTCGCTGTACCACCTGCTGGTCCAGGGCGATCCCGAGTGGGATGCGCCGCTCGACGGCAGCCAGCTGCCGGAGGCTCCGTTGCCCGACGCGTCCGATGTCGACCTGCGCCGCCTCGATCCCGCGCTCTTCGACGTGAAGACGGCGAGCGCCAGCGAGCGCGATCCGGCCGGAATGGTTGGCAGCAACAACTGGGCCGTTGCCGGCGGCCACACGGCAAGCGGCCGCGCGCTGGTTGCGAATGACATGCATCTGACGCTGCGCGTGCCGAACATCTGGTATCGGGCGCGCCTGGTCGTCGACTCCGCGTCGCTGGACGTCGGCGGCGTCAGCCTGCCGGGCGTGCCGGCGATCATCGCCGGCAGCAATGGCCACGTCGCCTGGGGGTTCACCAACAGCTACGGCGATTTCCAGGACCTCGTGGAAGTCATGCCGGCGGCCGGCAAGGACAGCTATCTCACGCCCGACGGCCCGCGCCGGATCGAGACCGACATCGAAGTGCTGCACGTCGCCGGCGGCGCCGATGAGAAGCTGCCGGTGCGCCGCACGATCTGGGGCCCGATCGTCGGCAAGGGCGCCGATGGCCGTGAACTCGCGCTCGCGTGGACAGCCGACCGGCCCGAAGCGACCGACATGGCACTGCTCGGACTGGAACGTGCGAAGAACATCGACGAGGCGGCAGCGTCGATCGCCGGCGCCGGTATGCCGGCCCAGAACGTGATGATCGGCGACTCCGGCGGACGTATCGGATGGGTGCTGTCGGGCCGCCTGCCGCGCCGTCACGGTTTCGATCCGTCCCGTCCCGCGGACTGGAGCGGAAAGGACGCCGGCTGGGACGGCTGGCTCGCTGCCGCCGAATCGCCGCGCATTCTCGACCCGCCGGACGGCCGCGCCTGGAGCGCGAATGCGCGCGTGGTCGGCGGCAATATGCTCGCGGAGATAGGCGATGGCGGGTATGCGCCCGCAGTGCGCGCGCGCCAGATTCGCGACCGGCTCGAGGCTATCCAGAGCGCGACGGCAAAGGACCTGCTGGCGATCCAGCTCGACGATCGCGCGGTGTACCTGGCGCACTGGCAACCGATCCTGGTCCATGCGTTGGCGAGGGCCGGCGCGACCGAGGCCGAAGGACTGGTCGCGCGCTGGTCCGGCCATGCGGAAACCGACGATCCGGGTTACCGGCTGCTGCACGAGTTCGAGGGCAATGCCTCCGACCGCGCCTACCAGATGCTGACCGCCGAGGCCCGCAAACGCTGGCCAAAGTTCCTCTGGCGCACGCCGCCGCGGTTCACGGAGGTCGCTTTGCGGCTGATCGGCGAGCGGCCGATGAACCTGCTGGACCCGCGATTCGCCGACTGGGACGCCTGGCTTGCCGACGTCGCCCTGCAAACGGTGAAGAAGCTGCCTGCCGAATGCACGAGCCTCGCAAATTGCACCTGGGGTGTGGTCAACCGCACGCGCATCCAGCATCCGCTCAGTGAGGCGTTGCCGTCCCTGGCGCGCTGGCTCGACATGACCTCGGAGCCGCTGCCGGGCGACTGGTCCATGCCACGCGTCCAGTCGCCGAACTTCGGCGCGTCCGAACGCTTCGCCGTTTCGCCGGGGCTCGAGAGCGAGGGTTATCTCCATATGCCGGGCGGGCAGAGCGGCCACCCGCTTTCGCCTTTCTATCGCGCCGGACACGAAGCCTGGGCGCGCGGCGAGCCAACGCCGTTCCTGCCGGGGGCGCCGGAACATGTGTTGAATCTGGTGCCAGCCAAGTAGTAGTTGGACTTCATCGACGGCGTGCAGGATCCAGCGATGCTAAAGACCTACAAGGGCAGTTGTCATTGCGGTGCGGTTCGCTTCGAAGCCGACATCGACCTGACCGCTCCCACGTATCGGTGCAACTGCTCGATATGCGCTCGAAACCGGTTTTGGCCGGCGGTCGTGATGCCTGAAGCTTTTCGCCTGCTCTCGGGCAAGGACACGTTGACGCAGTATCTGTTCAACACAAAGCGCAACGAGCACTACTTCTGCAAGTACTGCGGGGTGCGCTCGTTCGGTATCGGCAATGCCCAGGGACCTGGAACAGTCTATGGAGTCAACCTGGGATGCCTGGAGAACGCCACACCTGAGGAGCTGGCCGCAGCGCCAATCGTTTATGTCGATGGCAAGAACGATAATTGGCACGCTGCGCCCGTCATTACGAGTTACCTGTGAGGTCTGATATGCGGTTCCACGCGACGGCCCTGAGCGCGGCCATCCTCCTGATTGCATGCACGACATCCGGACAACGCACTGGGCAGGCGCCTGCAGCCGAGGCGTCTCATGCGCGCGAAGCGACGCCGAGCCATGCCCAGGCGACAAAACTGCGCTTCCTCGACATGTGGGCCCGGTCCTTTTTTCCGGGACGCACCGGCCAGCTCCTGGTCATACCGCGTGAAGGCGATTTCATCACGCGGCCCGACCCGGATTACCCTTACATGCACGGCTCGCCCTGGGCGTATGACGTCGAGATCCCGCTGATATTTGCAGGCCCTGCGGTAAGAGCTGGAGCGTATTCCATGCCGGCCGTGCAGCAGGACGTGGCACCGACACTCGCGGCTGCGCTTGGCGTGCACATGCCGCCAACGTCAACTGGCCATGTATTACCCGTCCTGCAGACCGGCATGACGCCACCGAAGCTAGTCGTGCTGATCGTTCTCGATGGCATGCGTCGCGATTACTTCGATCGGTACGCCACGCTCATGCCAACGCTCACGGCACTGCGGCAGCGCGGGGCCTGGTTCACCCAGGCGCAGCTCAATATTCTTCCGTCGAATACTGCGGTGGGGCACTCGACCATTGCCACCGGAAGCGATCCCGCCGTCCATGGGGTAACCGGCACCAACGTGTTCGATCGCATCGGCCGCGTGCGCCACGATATGTTCGCCGGAGCCGATCCCGGGGACCTGATGGCGTTGACGTTGGCCGATGTGTGGCAATTTGCGACATCGGGTCGCGCAATCATACTGGCGCAGGGCAGCATCGACCGCGCCGCCATCCCGCTTGCAGGACATGGAGCGTGCCAATTGAACGGAGTGCCGGTCGTGCTTGCCAGCTACGACCAGGGGACGGGCAACTGGAGCGCGCACGGCAAATGCTATCGACTGCCGGCCTATCTCAAGGACGTCGACGCGAGTGCGCTATGGGCAGGCGATGCCGAGTGGATGCATCACAAGATCGACAGCCCTGCCGCCGTGCGCTACTCAGCGCTTTTTCCCGCGTTCGAAGCCGACGCGATGGTCGCGATGATCGAGCACGAGCCCGTTGGCGAAGACGCCGTTGCAGATCTGATCCTGCTCAACTACAAAGCTGCCGATTTCGTGGGACACAAGTACGGGCCGGATTCGCAGGAACTGCGCGCGACCCTCGGCGAGATGGATCGCAACCTGGCGCGGATTCTTGGCGCGCTGGAGAAGAAGGTCGGCAGCGACTATCTGCTTGCCGTGACTGCGGATCACGGCATGCCGTCCGAACCGTCCTCGGCTGATCGCCGGCACTATGCGCCATCGATCGTGGATCTCCTGAACGATAAGTTCGATCCCGAAGGAAAACAGCTCGTGACCGTATTTGAACCGGAAAATCTCCAGATTTATGTCGATGAGGACCGCCTGTCGAAACTTGGCCTGACCTTGGCCGACCTCGCCGGATTCCTCAGGTCACAGCCGTTCCTGTTCTGGGCGTTCACCAGCGACGAGTTGCGCCAGGCGGCGGCGGGGCGCTAAGACGACTGATAGTCTGACAACGAACCTGTGAAGCATCTGCCGCCGCACAGAGACGCAATTTGTCTTTTCTGACGGACCTGGTCTTGCGATGGCGAATGGAGGAGAAAATGAGCATCGAAGTCACGCGCGCCTTTCTCCTCTGGTGCACGGTCATCAATTACGGCGTCTTGCTGGTGTGGTTCCTGGTCTTCGTGTTCGCGCACGACTGGATGCTGCGCATCCACGGTCGATGGTTTCGGCTGTCCCGTGACCAGTTCGACGCCATTCACTACGCCGGGATGGCCATCTTCAAGATTGGAATCATTCTGTTCAATCTGGTCCCTCTTGTCGTTCTATCGATACTTGGTTGAGGGACCTTTGCCGGTCAAATGAGAATGCTTCTCTATTTTCTATTGTTGCTTTCTGGAATCCTGTTCCTTGTGGGAGGCCTGTTCCTCACACGATTGACGTGGCGCGAAGACGTGGAACCATTCGGACGACGGAGTCGACTATTCCAGATCGCGCTTCGTCCCGAGGACTTTGCCAAAGCGGATCGACTACGCGAAATTCGCCTCCTCAATGCGTGCGGCGGGCTATGTCTCCTGGGTGCATTGCTGGTCGTGGGTTATGACGTCATTTCAGCCTGAGGCATTGGCGCTCACTGCAAGGACTTCATTGCCTGATCGAGCCCATTCAGCGTCAACGGGAACATCCGGTCTTCGAACAGCTCGCGGGTGATCTTGACCGACGGGGTCCATTCCCAGCGATCCCGCGGTTCCGGGTTCAGCCAGACGTGGTGCGGATAATTCGAGAGCAGCCGCCGCATCCAGGTGCTCCCGGCTTCCTCGTTCCAGTGCTCGATGCTGCCGCCCGGCTGGACGATCTCGTAGGGACTCATCGTCGCGTCGCCGACGACCACCAGCTTGTAGTCGTGGCCATAGGTCCGCATGACCTCGGCGGTCTTCGTGCGCTCGGTGTGGCGGCGGCGGTTGTCCTTCCAGACTGACTCGTAGACGAAGTTATGGAAGTAGAAGTACTCGAGGTGCTTGAACTCGGTGCGCGCCGCCGAGAAGAGTTCCTCGCAGACGCGCACGTGATCTGCCATCGAGCCGCCGACGTCGAGGAACAGCAGCACCTTCACTGCGTTGTGCCGTTCGGGGACCATGCGGATGTCCAGGAGCCCCGCGCGACGCGCGGTCGAGTCGATCGTGCCGTCGAGGTCGAGCAGTTCCGCTGCACCCTGGCGCGCGAAGCGCCGCAGGCGCCTGAGCGCGAGCTTGACGTTGCGGCGGCCGAGCCCGACCGAGTCGTCGAGGTTCGCGAACTCGCGCCGGTCCCAGACTTTCACCGCGCGGCGGTTGCGCGAGCTCTCCTGGCCGATGCGCACGCCCTCGGGGTTGTAGCCGTGCGCGCCGAATGGCGAGGTGCCGCCCGTGCCGATCCACTTGTTGCCGCCCTCGTGACGGGCCTGCTGCTCGGCGAGACGGCGGCGCAGCGTCTCCATCAGCGCCTCCCAGCCGCCCAACGCCGCGATGCGCGCCTTGTCCTCGTCGGAAAGCGACCGTTCGAGGCTCTTCCTCAGCCAGTCGGCGGGAATGTCGGCCATCAGCGCCCCGAATGCCGTCTCGATGCCGCGGAAATGCGCGGCGAATACCTGGTCGTAGCGGTCGAAGTGGCGCTCGTCCTTGACCAGCACCGCGCGCGCGAGATGGTAGAAATCCTCTACCGACTGTCCGATCAGGCGCGCCTGCAGCGCCTCGTGCAGGGCCAGGAATTCGGTGATGGATACCGGCACGCCGGCGGCGCGCAGCATCAGGAAGAAGCGGATCAGCATCGGCCCCCGCGTCAGCCGGGGCGGCCGGCCCGCTTGTTCAGGAACACGAGCTGCTCGAACAGGTGCACGTCCTGCTCGTTCTTCAGGAGCGCGCCGTAGAGCGGGGGAATCGAGACTTTCGGGTCGTCGGAGCGCAGCGCCTCCGGCGGGATTTCCTCGGCCAGCAGCAGCTTGATCCAGTCGAGCAATTCCGAAGTCGACGGCTTCTTCTTGAGGCCGGGCACGTCGCGGATCCGGTAGAACGCATTCAACGCTTCGGCGAGCAGGTCCTTCTTGAGCCCGGGGTAGTGCACGTCGACGATCGACTGCATGGTCTCCCGGTCCGGGAAGCGGATGTAATGGAAGAAGCAGCGGCGCAGGAACGCGTCGGGCAGTTCCTTCTCGTTGTTGCTGGTGATGAACACGATCGGGCGATGCCTGGCTTTCACGAGCTGCCGCGTCTCATAGACGTAGAACTCCATGCGGTCGAGTTCGCGCAGCAGGTCGTTCGGGAACTCGATGTCGGCCTTGTCGATCTCGTCGATCAGCAGCACCGCCTGGCCGTCGCTTTCGAAGGCGCGCCACAGCATGCCCGGCACAATGTAGTTTGAGATGTCCTGAACCTTCGAATCGCCGAGCTGCGAATCGCGCAGCCGCGACACGGCGTCGTATTCATAGAGGCCCTGCTGGGCCTTGCTGGTGGACTTGATGTGCCACTCGAAGAGCGGACGGTCGAGCGCGCGGGCGACCTCCTGCGCGAGCTGGGTCTTGCCGGTGCCGGGCTCGCCCTTGATCAATAGCGGCCGCGCCAGCGTCACCGCCGCGTTGACCGCGAGTGTCAGCTCGTCGGTCGCGACGTAGCTGTCGGAGCCGGCGAACCGCGAGGGCGGTTTCTTCAAGTTGCCTTGGCGGGCTTGGCTGCCAGCTGCTTGAGGTCGGTCAGCACGAGTTCCGAATGGCCCTTCGGATCGACACTGACGTAATGCTTGGCGACCTTGCCATCCGGATCGATGATGAAGGTGTCGCGGCGCGCCATTTCGAGCGTGCCCATGTACAGCTTCAGCGTGCCGTATTCCTTGGTCACCTTCTTGTCCGAGTCTGCGAGGATCGTGAAGGGCAGGTTCTGCTCCTCGGAGAAGGTCTTGTGCGATTCGACATTGTCCACGCTGACGCCCAGGATCACCGCATTCAGCTTGCGGTAGGCGAAGATGTTGTCGCGGAACTCGCAGGCCTGGGTCGTGCAGCCCGGCGTGCCGTCCTTGGGGTAGAAATAGAGCACGACCCACTGGCCGCGGTAATCCTTCAGGGAATGCCACTTGCCGGCCTGGTCCTGCAGGTGGAAATCGGGGGCGGCGGCGCCGACTTCGGGCGACTCCTGCGCGAAGGCGACTGTCGAGAGCATCAGGGTGGCGCAGGCAATGGCGGCGCTCTGAAACAAACGCATCATGGGGTTTCTCCGGTTCGGATGATCGGGTCGCGCTGCTTTGGGGTGACTGCAGTTAGCATACTATCGCGGGCTGCAGGCAGAAGACCATGACGCGGCCCAAGGGTTCCCGATGACCAATTTGGATTCGCCCGGCCCGGGCGAGGGCAGGCCACGCATCGCGCTGGTGCTGCCGGGCGGGGGCGCCCGTTCCGCCTACCAGGTCGGGGTGCTGAAGGCGATCGCCGGCTGGTGCAGGCCGGGCGCGCCGCTGCCATTTTCGATCCTCTGCGGCACCTCGGCGGGCGCGATCAATGCCGCCGTCATCGGCGCCGGCGCCGGCGATTTCCGGCGCTCGTCCGCCGAGCTGGACCGGGTCTGGAGCGCATTCCGCATCGACCAGGTGTTCCGCAGCGGCACCGTGGACATGCTGCGCTCCGGCCTGCACCTGCTCCTGGCGCTGGTTTCCGGCGGCTGGCTGCTGTCGGTTCCGAAGGCGCTGTTCGACAACGCGCCGCTGCGCTCCTTGCTTTCGCGCGAGATCGATTTCGCGCGGCTCTCGCAGTCGATCAAGAGCGGTGCGCTCGATGCGATCGCGGTGACCGCGACGGGCCTTAGCGTCGGCGAATCCGTCACCTTCGTCCAGGCAGCGCAGCCTTTCGAGCCCTGGCGCCGGGCCGGGCGGCGCGGCGTCATCACGGACATCACGCTCGATCACCTGATGGCGAGCTCCGCGATCCCGCTGCTGTTCGCCGCCGTGCCGATCGGGCACATCCATTTCAGCGACGGCGCGATGCGCCAGTTCATGCCGCTCGCCCCGGCAATCCACCTCGGAGCCGAGCGCATCCTCGTGATCGGCGCACGCAGCTCCCGCCGCGATCCGCCGGTGCCCGACAAGATGCCCGACATCGGCGAGATGTTCGGTTTCATGCTGGACACGCTGTTCATGGAGGGCCTGTACGCGGACCTGGAGCGCCTCGAGCGCACCAATGCGCTGCTTGATCACCTGCAGGGCTGCGGGATGCCGCTCGGCCTGCGCCGCATCCAGACGCTGATGATGCTGCCGCGCAGCGACCCTGCCGAGATCGCGATCGCCCACCGCGCGGCGATGCCGCGGTCGCTGCGGGCGCTGCTGCGGGTCCTGGGCGTCGCCGGCGCGCGCGGCGGCCGGCTGCTGTCCTACCTGATGTTCGAGGCGCCGTATACGCGCGAGCTGATCCGCCTCGGCGAGCAGGACGCCGAGGCCCGCCGCGACGAGATCAGCTCATTCCTGGGCCTGGAGCGTCACCTGGGCAAGGCGTTGTGACGGACGAGTAGTTGCGGGTAACGCTGCCTGAAGTGGGCCGCGAGGCGCTCGACCAGGTACACCGAGCGATGCTGGCCGCCCGTGCAGCCGATTGCGACGGTCAGATAGCCGCGATTCGCCGCCTCGTAGTCCGGCATGCGGCCCTCCAGGAATCGCACGAGGTCGTCCACCATGCGGTGGGCCTGCGGGCTCGCCTCGAGGAACGCGACGACCGGCGCGTCGCGACCGGTCAGCGCCTGCAGCGTCGGCTCCCAGTACGGATTCGGCAGCGTGCGCGCGTCGAACACGAAATCGGCATCGCCCGGCGTGCCGTGCTTGAAGCCGAAGGACTCGAACAGGATCGACAGGCGGCCCGGTCCCTGCGGCTCGACCCTCTGGCCGATCAGGTCGCGCAGCTCGTGGACGCTCATGCGCGAGGTGTCGATGACGAGGTCGGCGCTGTCGATCAGCGGATGCAGCAGGCGCCGCTCCTCCGCGATCGCGTCGGCGAGGCTCCTGCCCGCACCCGCCAGCGGATGGCGGCGGCGCGTCTCGGCGTAGCGCCGCAGCAGCACCTCGTCCTCGGCGTGCAGGTACAGGATTTCGCAGCGCAGCCCCGCCTTGGTCAGGCTCGTGACGAGAGCGGGGATCGAGGCGAGGTCCGCCGGTCGGTTGCGGGCATCGAGTCCGACCGCGAGCCGGCGATAGATGGGTTCCTCGGTCTGCACCGAATGCGCGACGAGACTCTGGACGAGCCCGGCCGGGATGTTATCGATGCAGTACCAGCCGAGGTCCTCGAGCATGTTGAGCGCGACGCTCTTGCCCGAGCCTGACAGGCCGCTGACGACGACGAGACGAGTCATGCTGGCTGTCGCCGGTACGCGCGCTTCAGGATGGCCGTCCGCGCACGACGCCGGCCGCGTGGTGGTCGGTCAGCTTTTCCTTGTGCTTGCGCATGCGCCGGTCGAGCTTGTCGGCGAGCGCGTCGATCGCGGCGTACATGTCGCCGTCGATCGCGTCGGCATGGATCACCGCCCCGCTGACCCCCAGCGTCGCTTCCGCCTTGTGCTCGAGTTTCTCGACGGTCAGCACGCAGTGCACGTTGATCACGTTCTCGAAGTGCCGCACGACGCGCTCGAGTTTCTTCTCGACATACTCGCGCAGGGCCGGAGTGACATCGACGTGGTGGCCAGTGAGCTTCATCTGCATGGTTAACTCCTTCTATGTACTGCGACCCGCCGGCGCTCGCTCGACGGCGGGATGCCGAGCGCTTCACGGTACTTGGCGACCGTGCGCCTGGCGACCTGGACTCCGTCCGTGGACAGCGATTCGGCGATCTGGCTGTCGGACAGCGGCCGGCCCGGCGGTTCGCCGGCGATCAGCTTGCGGATCTTTGCACGGATCGCCGTCGAGGAAACACCGGCGCCGTCGTCGCCCGGCACCTGGCTCGAGAAGAAATAGCGGAACTCGAACACGCCGCGCGGCGTGTGCAGGTACTTGCCGGTCGTGACGCGCGAGACCGTGGACTCGTGCATCTGCACGGCCTCCGCGACGTCGCGCAGGATCATCGGCTCCATGGACTCCTCGCCGCGATCGAGGAACGCGGACTGGCGCGCGACGATCGAGCGCGCGACGCGCAGCATCGTGTCATTCCGGATCTCGAGGCTGCGCAGCAGCCAGCGCGCTTCCTGCAGCTGGGTGCGGAGCACCGCGTGGTCGGCGGCGCGCGTCAGCATGCCCGCGTAGCTTTCGTTCAGGCGCACGCGCGGGACTGACGCCGGGTTCAGCTCGACGATCCAGCCCTGCGGCGAGCGGCGCGCATAGACGTCCGGGACGACGAATTCGGTGTGCACCGGCTGGATCGTCGAACCGGGCCGCGGGTGGCAGCTGCGAACCAGCGCGAGCGCGACGTCCAGGTCCTCGCCGCTGCAGTGCATCTGCCGCTGCAGCAGCGAGAATTGCTGCTCGGCGACCTGCTCGAGGTGCCGGTGGGCGAGTTCGATCGCGGCATCGAGGCCCGGCGTCGCGGGATCGAGCTGTCGCAACTGCAGTTCGATGCATTCGGAAACCGTGCGTGCCGCGACCCCCGCGGGATCGAACTGCTGGATGATCGCGAGCACCGCCTCGACCTCGGATTCGCTGGCGCGGATCTCCGGCGCGACCGTCTCGGCGATGGCCTGGAGCGATTCGGTCAGGTAGCCGTCGTCGTTGATCGCGTCGATCAGCGCGCGGCCGATCGTCATTGCGGCCGCCGGCAGGTGCGCGAGTTCGAGTTGCCAGGTCAGGTGGTCCTGCAGCGACTGGCCGGCCTCGTCCTCGAAATCCTGGGCGGCGTCGCCGCTGCCGGACCAGGGCGTTTCCGATTCGGCTGCGGTCGGCTCGGGCCATTCGTCGCCGAGCTCCACGACCGGCTCATCATCCTCACTCGTCCCGCCTTCGTCGCGGTTGTCTTCCGTCAGGATCTCGAGCGAAGCCGTTCCCTCGGAATCCTCGACGGCCTCGAGCATCACGTTGCTTTCGAGCGCCTGCTGGATCTGCGCCTGCAATTCGAGCGTCGGCAGCTGCAACAGCCGGATCGCCTGCTGCAGCTGCGGCGTCATCGTCAGCTGCTGCCCGATCCGTAGCTGCAGGGTGGGTTTCATCATGCGCGCGTGTGGCGCCTCGACGCCGCCCGGTCAGAGCCGGAAATCCTGGCCCAAGTAGACCTTGCGGACCTCGGGATTGGCAAGGATCTCGTCGGCAGAACCGGAGGTGAGCACCGTGCCCTGGTTGACGATATAAGCCCTGCTGCAAATTCCCAATGTTTCCCGCACGTTATGATCGGTGATCAGGACGCCGATGCCGCGCTCGGCGAGGTGCCGGGCGATGCGCTGGATGTCGTGGACCGACAGCGGGTCGACGCCGGCAAAGGGCTCGTCGAGCAGGATGAAGTCGGGCTCCGCCGCCAGCGCGCGGGCGATCTCGACGCGCCGGCGCTCGCCGCCCGAAAGGCTCATGCCGATGTTGTCGCGCAGGTGCGCGACATGCAGTTCCTCGAGCAGGCGCTCGAGCGCTTCGTTGCGGGCGGTCTCGTCGAGATTGGCGCGCGTCTCGAGGATCGCCATAACGTTGTCCGCGACGCTCATGCGCCGGAACACCGACGCTTCCTGCGGCAGGTAGCCGAGGCCGCGCCGCGCGCGCGCGTGCATCGGGAGGTGCGTGATGTCCTCGCCGTTCAACTCGATGCGCCCGCCGTCGCAGGGCACGAGGCCGACGATCATGTAGAAGGCCGTGGTCTTGCCGGCGCCGTTCGGCCCGAGCAGGCCGACGACCTCGCCGCTTTCGATCTGCAGCGACAGCGAGCTGACGACCATGCGCTTCTTGTAGCTCTTTTCGAGGCCGGTGGCGGTGAGCAGGCTCATTCGGGCTGTTTTGGCTCGGTTGCCGGCGCGGGCGCGGGCGTGGGCGCCGGAGCCGGCTCGTGCGGCTTGATCGTGATGACGACCTGAGTCTTCGAGATCACGCGCTGGCTGCCGGTGCTGTAGACGAGCGTCGCGCCGGTGATCTCGTTGCGTCCGTCCGAGAGCCAGGCGTCGCCGGCGAGTTCTACCGTGCCACTCTCGAGGTCGTAGTCGATGCGGTTGGCGTGGCCTCGCGCGAGCTCGGCCTGGCGGCGCTGCTCGAATGTCGCCGGGGCGCCGGTGACCGTCGCGCTCTGGATCTCGCCCTTCGCGAACCGGACCCTGGCCGTGTCGCTCGCGAGCGCGCCGTCCGTCAGAGTCATCCGCACCGCGCCGCTGAACTCCCAGCGGCTGTCGTCGAAATCGAGCCCGCTCGCCTGCGCCTTCTCCGCCGTGATCTTCGTGGGTCCCTGGACGATCGTCACGTCGTTGAAGACCAGCACGCTGTTCTTGTAGTCGAAATCCGAGGATCGCGCCTCGACCGTGATCGGAAGGCGGTCGCGTTCCTGCGCCATGGCGGCGCCCGCGGCGATGCAGAGCAGGGCGGCCGCGAGCAGGGGCCTAGGGAGTGAACAGGCCATTGACTTCGGATTCTAGCGTCAGGTTGCCGGCCTTCAAGTCGACCTGCATGCCGCGTGCATGCATGACGTGACGGCCGAATGCGAGCGTGACCGGATCGCTGGTTCCCGCATGCTCCTTCGTCGTGTCGAGCGACAGGCGCGTCGTGCGCATCTCGGCTATGCCCGGCACGTCGCCGCTCGTTCCGGTCATGTGCACGTCGCCGACGAACTCGACGGCGTTGGCGCCGCGCGGCACCTGCGCCTCGTCCGACGTGAGATGCCAGTTCTGTCCCTCCAGCGCGTGATAGTCGACCGAGACGGCGCGCAGCGTGACGATGCCGGTAGCCGGCGCTTCCTTCGCGGTCGCGGCCTGCAGCCCGAGTCGCGGCTTGCCGTCGACGCCGAAGTCCTCGAGCTGTATGCCGGTCAGGTAATAGCCGGGCCGCTCGGTCTCCGGCGCGGCGGCAGGCTCTTCGCTGCCGAACAGCCGCCACTCCACGAGCACCGCGATCAGCGCGACCAGCGCGGCGAACAGCAGCAGCCGGCCGATCATCGCCCGGCGCTCCGCGCCGCCAGCAGCCAGTCGCAGAATTCGCGCGCGGCGCCTTGCCCGCCGGTGGCTCGCGTCACGTGCCTGGCCGCGGCGAGCACGGCAGGATGCGCATCGGCAACGGCGGCAGGGAAGCCCACCGCGGCCATCAGCTCGAGGTCCGGCGTGTCGTCCACGAGGCAGGCGACGTGCTTCGCATCGATTTTCGTGCGCGCCAGCAGCTCGCTGAGCGCGCGCGACTTGTCGTTGACGCCCTGCGCGACGTCGTTGACGCCGAGTTCGCGCATGCGCTCGGTGACTGCGGTCGAGCGCCGCCCGGAGATCACGGCGACACGGATGCCGGCGGCCATCAGCATCTTGATGCCGTGGCCGTCCCGCACGTGGAAGGACTTCAGCATCTCGCCGTCCGGCCCGAACAACAGGCGGCCGTCGGTCAGCACGCCGTCCACGTCGAACACGACGAGTTCGACATCGGAGGCCGCCGTCACATGACCCCCGCGCGCAGCAGGTCATGGACATTCAGCGCGCCGACCAGGCTGCCATTCGCATCGAGCACCAGCAGGCCGTTGACCGCGTGCTTTTCCATCAGCAGCACGGCCTCCGCGGCCAGTTCGTCCGGGCCGATCGAGCGGCAGCCCTTCGTCATGACGTCGGCCATGCGGCTCTTGTGCACGTCGATGTTGCGGTCCAGCGCGCGCCGCAGGTCGCCATCGGTGAAGATGCCGGCGACATGGCCGCGTCCATCGACGATCGCGGTCATGCCAAGCCGCTTGCGCGACATCTCGAGCAGGCCCTCGGTCAGCGGCGTTTCGGGGCCGACCGTCGGCAGGTCGTTGCCGCTGCGCATCACGTCGCGCACGTGCAGCAGCAGGCGCCTCCCGAGCGTGCCGCCCGGATGCGACAGCGCGAAGTCGGCTTCCGTGAAGCCGCGATGCCCGAGCAGGGCGACCGCCAGCGCATCACCCATGGCGAGCGCTGCCGTCGTGCTCGCGGTCGGCGCAAGGTTCAGCGGGCAGGCCTCGGCCGGCACGCTGACGTCAAGATGAACGACGGCCTCGCGTGCCAGCGTGGAATGCGGATTTCCGGTCATCGCGATCAGAGGGGCGTCCATGCGCTTGATGAGTGGCAGGATGGTCAGGAGTTCCACCGTCTCGCCCGAATACGAGATCGCGAGCACGACATCGCCCTTGGTCAGCATGCCGAGGTCGCCGTGGCTGGCTTCCGCGGGATGCAGGAAGAACGACGGCGTCCCGGTGCTCGCAAGCGTCGCCGCGATCTTGCGCCCGACGTGGCCCGACTTGCCCATGCCCGAGACCACGACGCGCCCGGCGCAGGCGAGCAGCATCCGGCAGGCCTTGTCGAAGTCGGCGCCAAGGCGGTCGACGAGTGCGGCGACCGCGCGCGCCTCGATTCGCAGCGCTTCGCGGCCCATTTCGGTCAGGCTCTTGCCTTCGGCATGCTTGTTCATGTGGTTGAAATCATTGCTCGCGGCAGTCCGGCATCATACACCGGCATATGCATCGAGCCGCTCGGCGGGTGCGCCGAGCAGGAACCGGGAGGGCCTCTTCAGGATCGTGCGCGACAGGGATGTCGCGCTCGAAGCCTACAGGGATGTATTCACGGCGGTCCTGAAGAGGCCCTCCCGGTTCCTGCTCGGCCCGGTGGCCGTGCCCTTGATTGCTGATGCCGGATAAGATGGCGACCCGAATTGAGGCAGCGGACAGATGACTCCGGAACAGGTGCGCGCGCAGATTGAGGAAGCATTGCCGGGCGCGACCGTCGAGGTGCGCTCGGAGGACAACGTCCACTTCGAAGCACTGGTCGTCGCCGCGCAGTTCGCGGGGCTCAAGACGATCGAGCGCCACCAGATCGTGTACCGGGCGCTCGGCACCGCGGTCGGCCGCGAGATTCACGCGCTGTCGCTCGACACGCCGGCGCCCGACGAATGGGCGCGCCGTGGATAAGCTCCAGATCTCGGGCGGCATCCGGCTCTCCGGCGAGGTGCGCGCCTCCGGCGCCAAGAATGCGGCGCTGCCGATCCTCGCGGCGGGACTGCTGGCGGACTCACCCGTGACGATCGGCAACGTGCCGCACCTGCACGACGTCACGACCATGATCGAGTTGCTGGGCCGCATGGGCGTCGGCGTGACGGTTGCTGAGGGCATGCGGGTCGAAGTGGACGGCTCGCGCCTGACGACGCCGGTCGCGCCCTACGAGCTCGTGAAGACGATGCGCGCATCGATCCTCGTGCTCGGCCCGCTGCTCGCGCGCCATGGCGAGGCCCAGGTGTCATTGCCGGGCGGCTGCGCGATCGGCGCGCGGCCGGTCAACCTGCACATCGCCGGCCTCGAGGCGATGGGCGCGGAGATCGGAGTCGAGAACGGTTACATCCATGCGACGGCCGGCCGCTTGAAGGGCGCGCGGATCGTGCTCGACACCGTGACCGTGACCGGCACCGAGAACCTGATGATGGCGGCGACGCTCGCCGAGGGTCGCACGGTCATCGAGAATGCCGCGCGCGAGCCGGAGGTCACGGACCTCGCGGGTTGCCTCAATGCGATGGGCGCGGCGGTCTCCGGAGCGGGCACCGACACGATCGTCATCGATGGCCGCGAACGTCTCGGCGGCTGCGCCTACGACGTGTTGCCCGACCGGATCGAGACGGGCACTTTCCTCGTCGCCGGCGCCATCACCGGCGGGCGCGTGCGGGTGCGCGGTGCGCGGCCGGATCACCTGGATTCGGTGCTCGCAAAGCTGCGCGAGGCCGGCGCCACCGTCGAGGCCGGACCCGACTGGGTGGGCGTGGACATGCACGGCAGGCGGCCGGCGGCGGTCGACATCCGCACCGCGCCTTACCCGGGATTTCCGACCGACATGCAGGCCCAGTTCGCCGCGCTCGACTCGATTGCGGACGGCGTCGCGACCATCGTCGAGACGATCTTCGAGAACCGCTACATGCACATGCTCGAGTTGCGCCGGCTCGGCGCGGAGTTGCGCATCGAGGGCCACACGGCGGTGATCCAGGGTGTGCCGCGGCTGTCGGGCGCGCCGGTGATGGCGACCGACCTGCGCGCATCGGCGAGCCTCGTACTCGCCGGGCTGGTGGCGGAGGGCATCACCGACGTCCAGCGCATCTATCACATCGATCGCGGCTACGAGTGCATCGAGGAGAAGCTGCGCCAGCTCGGCGCCAGCATCCGGCGCCTGCCGGGCGCGCGCACCTGAAGCGGATCAGGCGGCGGGCGAGGCGGCCGCCTCGGCGGGCCGCTCGACGACTTCGATCCGCACGTTGTGCTCGCGCAGCGGCCCGTCGAATGGCGGGCCGCGCCAGATGCTCAGTTTCACTCCCTGGCCCGGTTTCAGCATTGCGACCTTCGCCATCAGGTCCTGCGCGCCGCGCAGGTGCGTGCCATTGACCTCGATGATCACGTCGCCGCGCGTGACGCCCTGGGCGAGGGCCGGACTGCCGTTGTAGACCTGCCGCACCAGCACCGAGCCATCGGGGATGCCGAACTGCTCGGCCTCGGTTGCGGTCACGTCGCGCGGCACGACGCCGATCCAGCCGCGCACGACCCGGCCGTCCTTCAGGATGGCGTTCACGACGCCGCGCACGAGGTCGACCGGAATGGCGAAGCCGATGCCCTCGATGCCGAGCATGCGGCCGGCGATCGCCGTGTTGAGCCCGACCAGGTCGCCCGAGGCGTTGATCAGCGCGCCGCCCGAATTGCCGAAATTGATCGGCGCGTCGGTCTGGATGAAGTTCTCGTAGGTCGAGACCCCGAGCTTGCCGCGGCCGGTCGCGCTGATGATGCCCTGCGTGACGGTCTGCCCGAGGCCGATCGGGTTGCCGATCGCGAGCACCGGCTCGCCGACGCGCAGCCGGTCCGAACGGCCGAACGCGATCACCGGGAGTTTCGCGAGCTTGATCTGCAGGACCGCGAGGTCGGTGTCGCGATCGACTCCGACGAGCGTCGCGGGCGCCTCGCGGTTGTCCTTCAACTGCACGTTGATCTGCGTGGCGTTCTCGATCACGTGGAAGTTGGTGACGATGTGGCCGCTCGCGTCGTAGATAACGCCGGAGCCCAGGCTCCGTTCGACGCGTTCGCGGTAGTCCGGCCAGACGTCGCCGAACAGCCGGCCGATCTCGGGCGGCAGGTTGCCGACATTCGGCACCAGCACGCGCCGCTCGGTATAGATGTTGACGACCGCCGGCGCCGAGCGATCGACTGCATCGGCGTAACTGATGAACTGCGGCTGCGGGGCAGGGGCGGGAGGCGGTTCGGCCTTCGGCGGCGGCGCGGGGACGGCCGGCGCGGTCGTCGCGGATGCCGTCGTGGACTGGGCATCGCCATGCAGGCGCGGCTTCAGCAGCACGATGGCGAGCGCGGCCGCGAGACCGAGCGCGATCCACGGCGAAATCCAGCGCAACCAGCCAGGCATCCTTGACATGCTCGCTCCTGCCTCCATTTCAACACCGATCCGGTGTGTATAATGCGCAATCCCTTCAACGAACGAAAACAAGCCCTGATGACCGAAGAAATTGACCGGGGCCGGCGCCAGTTGTTGACGGTGGCCACGTCTCTGACAGGCGTGGTCGGCGTGGCGTTCGCAGCGGCGCCATTCCTCTCCTCCTGGCAGCCCAGCGCACGCGCCAAGGCGCTGGGAGCGCCGGTCGAGATCGACATCAGCAAGCTCGAGCCGGGCGCGATGCTGAAGATCGTCTGGCGCGGCAAGCCGGTCTACGTGATCAGGCGCACGCCGGGCATGCTCGAGTCCCTGGGCAAGATCAGCGGCCTGCTGTCGGATCCGGAGTCCGAGCGCTCCAGGCAACCCGATTATGCGAAAAACGAGCAGCGGGCGCGCAAACCGGAATATTTCGTCGTGCTCGGCGTCTGCACGCACCTCGGATGCGCGCCGCAGAACCGGTTCACCCCCGGGGCGAGCGACGACGGGGTGCTTAAGGCGGATTGGCCGGGCGGCTTCTTCTGCCCCTGCCATGGTTCCAAGTTCGACGTCTCGGGTCGGGTGTTCAAGGGCGTGCCGGCGCCGAACAATCTGGAAATCCCGCCATACGCCTTCGCCGATGACCAGCACATCCTGATCGGACTCGACGAGGCGAGGCCCATCTGATGCCGGCGGAACGGCCGAATGCCGCGGGTGGCCGGCTGAAGGCGCTCGGCGCGTGGATCGACGAGCGTTTCCCGATGTCTGCTCTGTGGAAAGAGCACATGTCGGAGTACTACGCGCCGAAGAACTTCAACTTCTGGTACTTCTTCGGCTCGATCGCGCTCTTCGTGCTGGCGCTGCAGATCGTCACCGGCATCTTCCTGACGATGAGCTACAAGCCGATGGACACCGAGGCCTTCAACTCGGTCGAGTACATCATGCGCGACGTCCAGTGGGGCTGGCTGATCCGCTACCTGCATTCGACCGGCGCCTCGGCTTTCTTCATCGTCGTCTACCTGCACATGTTCCGCGCGCTGCTGTACGGATCGCACCGCAAGCCGCGCGAACTGCTGTGGATCTTCGGCATGCTGATCTACCTGGCGCTGATGGCCGAGGCCTTCATGGGATACCTGCTGCCGTGGGGCAACATGTCCTACTGGGGAGCGCAGGTGATCGTCTCGCTGTTCGGCTCGTTCCCGTGGATCGGCGACGCGCTGGTCCAGTGGATCCGCGGCGACTACTTCATCTCGGACATCACGCTGAATCGCTTCTTCGCGCTGCACGTGGTCGCCGTCCCGCTGGTGCTGATCTTCCTGGTCGTCGCGCATATCCTCGCGCTGCACGAGGTCGGTTCGAACAACCCGGACGGCATCGAGATCAAGAAGGTGAAGGGGCCAGACGGCCACCCGCTGGACGGCGTCACGATGCACCCATATTACACGGTGAAGGACATCTACGGCCTCGCGATATTCATGCTGCTGTTCGCGGCGGTCGTGTTCTTCGCGCCGGAGATGGGCGGACTGTTCCTCGAGGCCGCCAATTTCGATCCGGCGAATGCGCTCCTGACACCCGAACATATCGCGCCGGTCTGGTACTTCACGCCCTATTACGCGATGTTGCGCGCCGTGCCGGCTTTCGCGGGCACCCAGGTATGGGGCGTGCTGGTGATGTTCGGGGCGATCGTCTTGCTGTTCTTCGTGCCCTGGCTCGACCGCGCGCCTGTCAAGTCGATTCGCTACCGCGGCCCGATCTTCAAGGTGGCGCTGATGCTGTTTGCCGCTGCGTTCGTGACGCTCGGCTATTGCGGCATGAAACCGCCTGAGCAGCCGTTCAAGGCGATCTCGGTGGTCGGCACGATCTACTACTTCGCGTTCTTCCTGCTGATGCCCTGGTACTCGCGCATCGACAGCCACAAGCCGGAACCGACGCGGGTGACGTGGTGAGGGGCGCCAGGGCGCTGCTGGCGCTTGCGGCGGCCTGCTGGCCGCTCGCCGCGCTCGCCGCCGAGCACGGCTATCCGCTGCAGGACGCCGGCACCGACGTCACCAACCTCGCGTCGCTGCAGCGCGGCGCGCGCAACTTCGTCAATTACTGCCTCGGCTGCCATTCGGCGAAGTACATGCGCTACAGCCAGGTTGGCCAGGACCTGGCGCTGACCGAGATCGATCTGCAGCAGAACCTGATGTTCACCGGCACGCGCGTCTACGACCCGATGATCTCGGCGATGCCGCCCGAGCAGGCGCGGGCCTGGTTCGGCAACGCGCCGCCGGACCTGTCGCTGATCGTGCGCAGCCGCAGCGCCGACTATGTGTACACCTTCCTGAAGTCGTTCTATGACGACCCGTCGCGGCCGACCGGCGCGAACAATGCCGTCCTGCCGCAGACGGCGATGCCGGACGTGCTCGCCGCCCTGCAGGGGCGGCAGAAGCCGCGCTATGAGTCGAAGCCCGATGCGGAGGGCAAGCCGGTGCAGCATCTGGCGGGGCTCGATCCCGCCGCGCCGGGCGAGATGACCGCGGCGGAGTTCGACGGCTTCGTGCGCGACACGGTCTCGTTCCTCGAATACGTCTCGGAGCCGGCCAAGTCCCAGCGCCGCTCGCTCGGCGTCTGGGTGATCCTGTACCTGCTGATGTTCCTGGCCTTCTCGTACTTCCTGAAGAAGGAATACTGGAAGGACGTGAAGTGACCCCGCCCGTGCTGCGATGAAGGCCTGAGTCCATGGCCGCGCCGCAGCAGACCTCGCGACGACCGTACCTGGTGCGCGCGATGCACGAATGGATGACCGACAACGGCCAGACGCCCCACCTGGTCGTGGATGCCGGCGTCGCCGGCACCGACGTGCCCAAGGCCTTCGTCCGCGACGGCCGCATCACGCTGAACGTCGGCTGGCAGGCAACGCAGGGCCTCAAGCTCGGCAATGACTGGATCGAGTTCGCCGCGCGCTTCGGCGGCGTGCCGCAGCAGGTCCGGGTTCCCGTCGCCGCCGTGCTCGGCATCTACGCGCGCGAGACGGGTCAGGGCATGTTGTTCCAGGACGAGGGCGACGCACCGCCGCCGCCGACGGCGCCGACCCCCGACGACTCCGGCAGCCGCCCGAAACTCCGCGTCGTCAAGTAGCGGCAAGGCTCCACCCGGCATGATGAAGCGCCGCGATTTCCTGACGCTGCTCGCAGGCGCAGCGGCTGCGGCTATCCCGGCCGCGGTCCGCGCCCGGCCGCGGGCACTGCGGGTCGGCGTCGTCGGCGGCGGCATCGTCGGCGCGGCGATCGCGATGCACCTGGCCGAGGCAGGCGCTCGCGTGACGCTGTTCGAAAAGGCCGGACCGGCGATGGGCGCGACGCGCAATTCCTTCGCCTGGCTCAATGCCTTCGTCACCGACGCGCATTACCGCGCGCTCAGGCTCGCGAGCATCGCCGCCTGGCGCAACCACGACCGGCAACTGGGGCTCGGGATCGTCTGGGGCGGTTACCTGAACTGGGCGAACGACGAATCCCAGGCGGCAGTCATCCGCGCGAACGCAGCGGACATGGATGGCTCCTCG
>Ga0326726_10000040_pt1 | contig 114313 bp, 99 predicted proteins | sample MHFenrmetagenome_2_FD_207603 | JGI IMG/M metagenome (GOLD analysis project Ga0326726, IMG submission 207603) | Lab enriched peat soil microbial communities from Michigan Hollow, Ithaca, NY, United States - MHF15MN | ecosystem: Environmental > Terrestrial > Soil > Wetlands > Peat | place: USA... | reverse complement strand
CCGTCAGACCGTAACTGTTGCTCGTGCTGAAACTCGCAGTCCCATTGTAGGTCTTGCTGATCGTCAGCGACAATGGCGACGCGTTGATCGTCGCTACGTTCTGCGTCGGGCCAACACTATTGTTGTACGACAGCGTCAATGCATAGTTGCCCATCGATGCCGTGCCACTCCCTATCGTCAGGCCCGTCACATAGTTGCTTCCGTTGCTCGACACATCCTTGCCCGACAACGTCGCTCCGCTCAACGAATTGATCGTATCTCCACTCACCAGGCCACTCGTCGTATACCCTGTCGGCGCAATACTCGTCGTGCCGCTGTACACGCCCGTCACCGTCACGCCCAATGGCGCCTTGTTGATCGTCGCCGACAACGTCCCGCCGATCAACGTGTAGTTGCTGCTGCTCAGAACGAAGCTATTGGTTACTGCGCTACTGTAGGTGCTCGCATCCTTGCTCGACACCGTCAGCGTACCTGAACTCAGCGTCGGCGCACTCTCGCTGTTGACCATCCCCGTCAGACCGTAACTGTTGCTCGTGCTGAAACTCGCAGTCCCATTGTAGGTCTTGCTGATCGTCAGCGACAATGGCGACGCGTTGATCGTCGCTACGTTCTGCGTCGGGCCAACACTATTGTTGTATGACAGCGTCAATGCATAGTTGCCCATCGATGCCGTGCCACTCCCTATCGTCAGGCCCGTCACATAGTTGCTTCCGTTACTCGACACATCCTTGCCCGACAACGTCGCTCCGCTCAACGAATTGATCGTATCTCCACTCACCAGCCCACTCGTCGTATACCCTGTCGGCGCAATACTCGTCGTGCCGCTGTACACGCCCGTCACCGTCACGCCCAATGGCGCCTTGTTGATTGTCCCTGCGCCTGTCCCAGTAAATGAACCAATACTGTAACCCGAAATATGCCAGCCACTGATGCTGATCGAACTGGCACCATAAGTGGCGTTCAACGTCTGGGTACCGGCATGGGCATTACCGAAGGCCGCGCTGACGAAACTCAAATTGCTCATTGCAATGGAATCACCATCGGTATTGCCGCTGATCGATCCACCACTTAACATTCCCGCAGTCGCAGTGACCGTTCCATCATAGGTCTTGGTTGCAGTCAAACCAGTAATGGTCAGGCTCGGGGCAGCGCGATAATAGAAGTTACGCGTATGAGCCGTCGGAAGAGAAACGCTGGTACTCAGTGCATTATAATCGACATCATAGTACTTGTATTTGGTGGCTACGTCGGTCGCACCAGACATCTTGGTCTCAAAATTTGACGTCGTTGTGCTGCCAACGGTCCCCTGAAAAATGCTTATGGATCCAGAAGCAGACGTTTTAATGGGAGTACCGGAAGCACTCACGATTACATCGCCCCCTACCGAGTTATCACCAGCTGCCCTACCGACACCAGCGGCAAGAATAATTCCCGAGTCGACTCCCGCCAATGAAATGTATCTGTCAACGGTGAAGTTGCCGCCAATCTTTGCAGTAACGTTGCCGAAGCCAACTATATCCCCTGCCCCCCCCCCTGAATAGGGCGCCAAAGCGCTCAAGCTGACATTGCCAGACCGGTTAAAGACCAGATTGGCATTCGTGGTCACCTGGCCGCTGCCAAGAGTACCTGTCGTACCAGCATTTCCCACCTGCAACGTGCCGGCATCGATATGGGTGAAACCGTTGTAGGTATTCTGACCGCTTAATGTCAGCGAACTCGAGCTTGATACGGACTTCGTCAGGCTACCACTACCGCTGATCACGCCAGACAAAGTCTGATCAGCGCTACTGCTGTATATGAAAGAACCGGAGTTGATGATGTTTCCGGCATAACTGGCTCCGCTCCCAAGGCTTCCGGATCCCCCTATGGTCAGCGTGCCCGCGCTGATCGTCGTGTTGCCTGTATACGTATTCGATCCACTAAGCGTCCATGTGCCGCTACCCGTCTTGGTCAATGATCCTGAACCGGTGCCGATGACACTCGCCAGACTGCTGGCTGTGCCAGTGCCGCCCAGCGTCAACCCGAAACCGCTACCGGTTATCGTGCCCGGATTGGTCAGCGTGATGCTTCCATTGCCAACAATGAGGCTGGCGCTGCCCAGTGTTATCAAGCCGCTGTAGCTCGCCGTCGTGCTATTGTTATTCATCAACGCGCCACTGATTCCGGCGACTCCAGCTCCGTTCAGCGTCAACGCTTCACTCGTGCTCAGCGTCCAACCGTTCAGGTCCAGCGAGCCTCCGCTGCTGACCACTGTTCCTGATCCCGTAGTGCCCAACGGCGTGTTCCCCCCAGATCCCGCTCCGCCAAGCTTCAAAATTCCCGCGCTGATCGTCGTGTTGCCTGTATACGTATTCGATCCACTCAGCGTCCATGTGCCGACATCCGCCTTGGTCAATGATCCTGAACCGGTGCCGATGACACTCGCCAGACTGCTGGCTGTGCCAGTGCCGCCAAGCGTCAACCCGAAACCGCTACCGGTTATCGTGCCCGGATTGGTCAGCGTGATGCTTCCATTGCCAACAATGAGGCTGGCGCTGCCCAGTGTTATCAAGCCGCTGTAGCTCGCCGTCGTGCTATTGCTATTCATCAACGCGCCACTGATTCCGGCGACTCCAGCTCCGTTCAGCGTCAACGCTTCACTCGTGCTCAGCGTCCAACCGTTCAGGTCCAGCGAGCCTCCGCTGCTGACCACTGTTCCTGATCCCGTAGTGCCCAACGGCGAGTTCGTCCCATTACCCGCCGCACCAAGCATCAATATGCCTTCACTAATCGTCGTCAGACCCGTGTACGTATTCAAGCCATTCAATTGTAGGTAACCATAATTAGTCTTCGTCAGGCTACCACTGCCACTGATAACTCCCGTCAATGTCTGGAAGCTGTCACTGCTGTAAACGAAAGAACCGGAGTTACTGATGTTTCCAGCATAACTGCCTCCGCTCCCAAGGTATCCGGATCCCCCAATGATCAGCGTGCCCTGAGTGATCGTTGTGTCGCCTGTGTACGTATTCGCACCTGTCAGAGTCAGTGTACCGATGCCGGTCTTGGTCAAAGAACCTGAAGTCGCTGCACTCGAACCAGACATGGTCAGTGTCGCACCCGAAGTAGCAACATCGATGGAAGAGGTATAGCCAGCCGTCAGTGTAAAAGCGCGATTGGTCGAACCGGATGCACCAGAACCGGTATATTGCAACGTTCCACCGCTAAGCACAAGGTTTGTCGCTGCAGCCGTTGCTCCGCCAAGAGGGCCATCAACGCCACCATTAGTGATTGACGGCACACTCAGAATGCCTTCGTTGATCGTGGTGACTCCGCTATAGGTATTGGTGCCTGTAAGCGTAAGCGTGCCAGTCCCCGATTTCGTTAAACTATAGGTGCGGGTAACAGGAACGTTAATCGTAAGATTCCCAACAGTAAATACCTCATTTTCTTTAATCAAACGAAACTCTTCACCAGCTATTGTACCTTGAGCTCCTGATGCAGAAAAAATGGAGCCAGATTCTGATCGTGAATATCCGCCTGTTGTTACGGTGAGAGTGTGTGTGCCTGTAAACAGGATTGAATTAAGATGAACATGCTCATTGATATCGGTAGATACAATCAGATTATTCCCTGAGGCTGCCGTCGTCGTATACTCCAAGGCCCGATCAAGCGGTCGAATGCCATAGGTATTGGTTCCAGTACTACTTCCTACGTTAAGGTTATAAGTGACGAAACCTATTCCGCTTCCAGCAGGATCAGTGTCGCCGATTGCGTATGGCACAATCGCTTTTTGGTATTGTGAGGTACCCCCTGTAAGATCAAGACCAGAGTTAGAAGTAAATATTAGGTTGGTATTCGTCGCGCTACCAGCCCCGGAACCGAGATTCGTACCGCGGAAGAGGACCGTAGACCCGGCGGTTCTCGATATGCCAGAAAAAGTAAGGGTTGTGCTACCGCCCTGGCCGTAAAAGAGGGTAACGGTCGAAGCCCCTGAACTGAGCGTCAACGTTCCCACGGATTCAGCTGCAAAAGATGAATTGCTGCCCTTGAACACAAACTCACCACCGTTGAGCGTGAGTGCATTGGCTATGCGATTGGTATTGTTCGCTGAGACGTTGTCAAGCGTAAGGATGCCCCCGTCATTGACGGTAAAAGTCGTGCCGGTTGCAGTTCCTCCTGATCCTGAGAGAGAGTAACCTCCAGCATTGATCGTTGTCGAACCGGTATACGTGTTTGCGTTGTTGAGCACCAGCGTTCCAGTGCCTGATTTTACGAGGCTGCGAGTTCCGCCGATAACTCCGCTGTAGGTACCGCTTCCGCTGCCGACATTGAATGTAGTAACGCCGCTACCGCTGATATTCCCGGAGCCGCTTATATTACCGCCTGTTGCATTCAATACAACATTAAGGGTACCAGAGCTGTTACCTATCGCAGCGCCAATAGAGATATTAGCTGCTGCATTAAGTGTCAAAGAATGCGTTCCTGACACTGCAGCTGAAATGGCTCCGTCAGAACTGATGTTAATATCTCCTACACCGGCGGGTCCACCGGTCCCAGTTGTAATGGTAACATCATTGGTGTTCAGTGCAGTAACGATACTCGAAGCCAAAATACTCGAGGTCTGCGTCGGATTGTAAGTATATGGTGATCCCGATGGAAACGCTGTGCCGCTTGTTGATGTGGTAATGGTTACGGTATATGGATCAAGCAACCATAATCCAGCCTTGCCTGAATAAGAAGATGCAAAAGTTGAAATATCCGCCACGTCCAACCCGTGACCAGAGGTCTCAATCCGTCCCCCATCGCCGCCGTTGGGGCCGCCTTTGGCTTCGAAGGTTCCGTACGCCCTGGTCATGGATTCGGGATTGTTCACGTCGGACCATGCCACAACCGTACCGCCATCTCCGGTGTCAGTGGCATTGGCGTCAAGCAGCGCTCCCGACTCTACGATAGTGCCAGTAGCCTGAGGAACCGACGGATCGCTGTTCTGCCAGCTTCCACCAACCAGCACCTCTCCCCCGCCCGTCGAACCAGACGCGGTCAGGTGCGCTCCGTCGGTCACCAGCACACGGGTACCAGTAGCGACTACAGTGCCGCCCTTTGCGCCTGTCGAGGAGGAATCGAGAGTACCCGATACGGTCGCCTGGCCGCCATCGGCATCAAGAATGATGCGTCCCCCCTGCTTCTGAATGCCTTTGGCTTCGATGATCCCGGTATTGTTGACCACCGACTGCGTCAACGCGTCAGCGGCCCTGGCTGTCATTACCACCAGTCCACCATCGGCTTTGATCAGTCCGCTGTTCTCGGCCAGGGCATCTACAGCTCCCTGATCAACGGTGTAGCTGATCAGACCATCTCCCTTGAAGTCAAGTGAAACCTGATCACCAGCAGCCAGGACGACGTTGCCTGCGTTGGCAGTTATAGAACCTTCGTTGGTCACTTTCGGCGCAATAAGGGCGACAACGCCCCCCTGACCTGCCGTTATCGTACCCTGATTGATCACATTGCCTGCGGCACCGGAATTTGTAAACTGGTATTTGCCGGCAAGAAAATCGCTGTCGTTCATGTTCAGCGATGTGGCCACCAGGCCCCCTACGTCCACTCGTGCAGTTTTCCCGAAAAGTACGCCTGAAGGGTTGATCAGCATCACTTGTCCGGTCGCCGTCAGGGAACCCATAATCTGGCTTGGGCTCTGATCGCTGATTCGGTTGAGCGCCGTTGACGATGCGTTCGGCTGGTTGAAGCGCACTGAGGCATCCTGACCGATATTGAACGTGCTCCAGTTGGCAATCAACTGCTGGGTTGCCTGGTTGATCGTCATCTGGGCGCCGCTGGCGGCAACGGATGCCCTGCCGGAGGTTATCTGTGCGCCTGTCGGCAAAGCTCCAGGATCGAGCGCAAACGCCGGCGATACGGTTGCAAGCAAAGCAGCGAAGCTCAGGGCTCCAACCGTAATAATCGGGCACCCTTTGGCGGAAGCCTTTTCGGAGACGACGATCCACTTATCCTTGACGGATGACCAGATAATGCGAAATACCTTATTCATGAAAAACGTGTTTTGTAGCTTCTACCTTTGTTGCAATAGGCAAATAATTACTCCTGCCCTATTCTCACGAATAACGCAAATGGCAACGCCAACGCTCTGAGAGAACGCTGGCGTTGCCCGACAAAATTTGGGAACAATTGTGGATGAACGCAAAAATGTGGCTTGGGGGACATAGCCGATTCTTACATCGTATATAATTGAAAGTCGGTCAGAAATACATCAAAGCCTGAAGCCAGAAATGGCTTTGGTCACGCTGTCCATCAGAATCAACTCCAGTGATCGCATGTCGCCCGGGATTGTTGCCAATAACATGCGCCCAACTCGTCCTTAAGCTGAACCTTCCCGAGAAATCGTAGATCAGTCCCACTCCGGCCCCCTGCAACCAGTAAACATTGCGATTGGATGCGGTACCATTATCAACCGCCGTCCTGTCTTTTTGCAACTGGACCTGCCCTGCATCAAAGAAACCGGAAAGCTGGAGAGCTCCATGTAATTGCCCAACGGGTAAACTGTAACGCATTTCTACGTTAATCATTTGCGCCTGATCTCCCTGTGCTTCCCCAATCGGATATGCACGAACGCCGTAGGGTCCGCCGAGAGAAATTTTTTCGCTGGAATCGAGGTTTTGAGCAGCCAGCTGAGCAGTCCAGGAAACGTTCAGCGTAGCCTTTTCCGTAAGACGCTGCAGGCGTGACATTGAGAAATTAAATCGGGTGTATTTCCCTGAAACAGGAGCGGAAAAAAGGTAAACAGGATAATCCAGATTACCGGAAGTCAAACCTGCACTCCATGCGATGTAACCGCTACCTAAAAGTGTATCGTAACGATCTCCAGTCAAGCCAAGCGATAGATAGCGCGCCTGTTTGTCGCTGTAAGTCACCCCATGCATAGTGTCTTCAAGCTCACGGTAACCGTAATTGCAGCTGGTTCTTATGCTGCCATTGCGGCCACGCAGAATCGGATAGCTCAAGCCAGCTTCGATATTGTGGCTGTTGCCGCCAAACTCAAAATCAGCTAACTCACGACCTAGATTGTAGCGCATGGACGAATATGAGACATTGCCTCTCAGGCCATCGTAAAAAAGAGGAAACCCGTAAGCAATAGCACCCTGCTTCATTCCGGACGATTCGGTCCCCGTCAATGTCAATCTATCACCATAACCGGCAGGATCGTCAACGAAAACCTTAATATTGGCTCGCCACATACCGGTATAGCGGTTGCCCTGATTGTCACCAAAGAGAGTACCTGAAACCAGGGGGCCTTCATTAACGGCGATATCGACCCTGCTGGTGCCTGGAGAGGAGCCTGAAACAAGCGATGCTTTTGCATTGACGCCGGGCAGATCGTTCATGAGCAGCACAGATCTTTCAAGTTTCTGTTCATTCAATGCCTGGCCAGGAGTTACGGACTGCTCACCGAATGAGCGAAGAACGCTCATTCGGACTCTCGCTGAATTGTCCCGGTGAAACTGGATACTTCCATCGCTCCTGCCCTGTTCAATCTGGATCAGAATTATACCGGAAGTGATATCCTGTTTGGGCAGATATGCCCTTGAAAGAAACCAACCTTTGTCTTTCAGGCGAGCAGTAATCTTTTCGGTCAAAGCCTGAAGATCACCAAAAGAGAGTTTTTTGCCTATGGAACCAGCCACAAGAGCCGTCAGCTCAGGTTCGGTAATGACACCATCGTTTCCCTTGAAGGCAAATCCCTTGACCTCTACCCTGTCAGCTTTTTCATCAGCCGGCACAATCGCCTGCTCCTTTTCAGGTTTGGGCAATCGATCTGGAAGAAGCTGCCGTTGCGGCTGCTGTTCACGGAGAATACTTCCTGCATCAGGTCTGCCGCCATACGGCAAGGTCTCAGCATGGAGGGATGTCGCAGAAATAATCATTGCCGCAACACTTAACTTGAGAGTCCTTAGATACATCAGTTATACTTTTTTAAAGCAGTGGGGACGAATACTTATTTCATATACAAATTTAATAAAAAAGCATTAAAGAACATAATTTTTATATACAACCAGATCATATCTCAGTATATATGCCCTCGATATTTATAGTTTTTGATACCATTAATTCATCAATCAACAACATTTCAATAAATGACTGTCGATTACTTTCAGTATAAAGTATTTTCAGCGTATAATCTAACACGAATCATATATAGATTGACATGCTGATTACCTTAACGCAGATTTGTTCTTTGCCGAACTCTTGAGATGAGCTATCAGTATCATAAAAAGTATCGACGAGACTCCCGCCGTCGCAGCGCCGAAATAAAAGGTTGCTGCTGGAGATACCCGGTCCCAGAGCATGCCTCCTATCAGGTTGGCAGGTAGAGTCGCAAATCCTACTGCGCTTGCAAAGAATCCGAAGGCGGTAGCTTTGAACTCAGAAGGAATAAGCGTGGCCAAAAACGCCTTCTGCACCCCCTCGGTCAATCCCATAAATACACCGTATACAGGAAACAATATCCAGATTGACCCGCTGCTTCCGGCAACGGCAAAGCCATAGTAAAGCCCGGCAAAAAGAACGAACCCCAGGAGAATGATGCGCGTTGAGCCATACTTGTCAGCCGCCATGCCGGCGGGAATAGCGGAGAACGAATAGATGAGGTTGAACAGCAGGTAAACCACTGGAATGGTCGTCGCTGATATGCCAAGTTGCTCCGATCGAAGAATCAGGAAAGCGTCGCTGGAGTTGCCAAGGGCGAAAATGGCCGCGATAAGGATGAAAAACTTTGCATGGCCATTGAATTGCTTAAGACTGAAGCGCAGGTTCCCTAATGGGGCTGTGGGTCTCGGCTTATTCTCCCTGATGAAGGCGACGATGAACAGAATGGCGATGAAAGCCGGTATTATGGAGAGCCAGAAAACCTCCTGATAGCTGCCGTTGTGAAACCGGAGCCATAGAAACGCCAAGCCCGGACCGATAACGGCTCCCATGGTATCCATCGATCGATGAAAGCTGAATGACCTGGCCAGATGATCCGTGTTTGACGTTTCAGCAATAATCGCGTCCCTGGGGGCTGTTCGGACGCCTTTGCCAAGCCTGTCAACAAAGCGTGAGGTGAGAACCTGCTGCCAGGTTCCGGCAAGGGCAATGATCGGCCGACTCAACGTTGAAATACAATACCCGGCAAGCATGAGGCTCTTGCGACGACCGATCCTGTCGGAAAACCAGCCCGATATAACCTTGAGCAGGCTGGCCGTGAATTCCGCCACGCCCTCAATGAGTCCGACCAGAGACTTGTTTGCTCCAAGCACATCGGCAAGATACAGCGGCACCAAGGGATAAATCATCTCCGAACTGACATCCATGAACAGGCTTACAAGACCTGCAAAAAATACGTTTCTGCCCAATCCGAAAATTGTCTTTTCCTGCGATCTCTCTTTCTGCATCATTCGTGCCTCCTGTTTACCGCATGGACATGCCCGTTTACGGTACGCTACTGCCTATACCGGAAGACTTTGCATATCAGCCGATTCCTGTCTTGAACAACTCGCCATAATCAGGAACCGTAACAAGGCCTGAGTTTACCAACCCTTATCCCACCCGCAGTCTCCGGGTAGTCTGGAGTGTCTTCTTCGGGGTGCCGCGCCTGAAAAATGCTTACGGTCATTATCATTGGAAGCATGACCGGATAAATTTTCAACAAGAAGGCATAATCAGCGGATTTAATTCCTCCTTAGACACGCTGGCAGCTCAGTTTTTTTCGTTCGCGACCTCGGTCATGAAAACATGAACACGTCACCTCATGAAATCATCTGATAAGGAAATCTCAAGCGAAGCGCATTTTGACTGACAATCAGAACATACCTTGAAAGAAAAGGCCCTTGCTGCCCGTAGTACAATTAGGTGGCAGGGGAAACGCTGCTTCCGGCTTCCAATGCCTTTCAATTCCTAACAATACATTGACCATGAATACCAAAAAGATCGTCTGGGGTCTTGCGGCCTCACTTGCCATGAGCGGCGCTTTCGGCACCGTCACAATGGCTGAACCCGCTCCAAATGGCCCTGCAACCCACTCTGCCCCTGCCAACCCCGGCGCCAGGGGACCAAGGGCTCACAAAGAGTTGAAGAAGAAGCACCACAGGCAGCACCACAAAAAGCATCACAGAAGACATAACAGGTAATTTCCGTATCCTGAGCTTCCGGTGAAAGCCTCCCTCCGGTCGGTAAATGAACCATCTTACTGACCGGGTTAGCTTTCGCCGGTTTTATTGAACAACCAACACTGCAGACACTTTAAGGCTCCCCATTGCGGAAAGCCTCATCAAAAAGCCGAATTAATTCGAATAAAGGCCGATCGATCCTGACGGCAATTGTCTTCCCAGGCATCGGAACAGTTACGGCAATAATTATTTTACAAGATCCATCTTTCCAGGCCTAAGCCCATTCTTCAGGACTTTCGGAGCTTATGGCAACAGTAACAGACAAAGGAGAAACTGAGAGTGAACGAGACACGCGAACTTCAGGATAAACTCGATCTGTCCGAAGCTAAAAACCGCCTCAATAACCTTGTGGCGATAAGTGTAGCCATCATTTCGGTGTTCATGGGCATTACGAAGGTAAAGGACGACAACATCGTCCAGACAATGATCCAGGCCAAATCCGATGCCGTCGACCGATGGAACGAATACCAGTCGACAAGAATCAAAAGCCATATGGCCGAGTTGGGCCTGAATCAGGTGAAGGCCCTACAGGCAATCCAGCAAGGCGAGCAAAGCAATGAACTTTTGTCCCAGAAAAAAAGCTATGAAAACGCTATCATTCGTTACCGGTCTGAAGGAGCCGCATTGAGCAAGGAGGCGAAAGGATGTGAAAAGCAGTATGACGACCTGAACTTCCATGACGATCAATTCGATCTTTCCGATGCTGCCCTGTCCATCTCACTGGCCATGCTGGCGATCACCTCGCTCTCGTCAAACCGCAGACTATTGATACTCGCATGGATTTTCGGAGGATTCGGTCTGATCATGGGACTGGCAGGTCTTACGGGACTTGCGCTGCACCCGAACTCCCTGATCAAATTTCTTTCATGATTTCAGCCGAAGGTCACCCGAACCAAATCCGTTGCCTATTGATAGAAATATTTCGTTGGCCGTATCGGCCTGACGATCCTATCTCAGGTTACATCAATGTCAGAACGACAACATCAGATCCATGCACAAAAATAAGCTGCTGATCGTCCAGAATATCAGCCATGAAGGCCCAGGTATGCTTGCAGAACTCTTGGAAGAGCATGCGCTGGGCTTCGAGCTATACGATCTCTCGAAAGGCGATGCGATACCCGATCCACTGCACTATCCAGGCGTCGTCGTGCTCGGTGGACCGCAGAGCGCCAACGATGCAACTCCACAGATCAGTCATGAGCTGCAGCGCGTTCGGGAGACGCTTGATGCCGGCATCCCCTATCTCGGCATCTGCCTCGGGCTTCAGCTCCTTGTCGCCGCTGCCGGCGGTAGCGTTGTGCCATGTTACCAGAAAGAGATCGGTTTCCGCGAACCGGATGGATCTCCGTTTCTGGCAAAACTGACTTCCAAAGGGAAACGGGATGCTTTGTTTCGCGGTCTGCCTGAAAACCTGCGAGTTTTTCAGCTCCACGGTGAAACAGTCATCCCCGGTGCAGGGATGACAGTGCTTGCCAAAGGTCGGGGATGCGAAAATCAGGTTCTGAGGGTCGGCACGAATGCATGGGGGTTGCAATGTCATTTCGAAATGACCGGAGCAATGTTTGAAAACTGGATCGGCATCGATCCGGATCTCAAGGCGATGAGCCGGACTGAACTTCTGCATGAATTCGCCAGTATCAGAGATGAATACATGGTAACAGGTCGAACAATCCTGTTCAATTTCCTTGCCGTGGCCGGTCTCGTCAAAAGATGACCCGCCTGTTGCGATAAGCTCGCCACCAATGATCGACCATCGAAGAATACGTCTGCTGAACACCAGGCCGGACGGAGCCGGCCCGGTCATCTACTGGATGTCCCGAGACCAGCGATTTCTGAACAACTGGGCTCTCCTGTTCGCATGCAGCAAAGCCAATGAGCTCGGTCGCCCGCTCGAAGTGCTCTTTACACTCGCCCCAACCTTCCTCGGGGCTCCAATACGGCATTACGACTTCATGTTCAGGGGGCTTCGCGAGGTCGAAACATCGCTTCGGGCCGCGGGAATTCCACTGACTGTCCTGGCCGGCGAACCGGGCACGACAGTGACCAACTTCGCATTACGGCTCGGAGCAGGTGCAGTCGTAACCGACTTTTCACCCCTGAAACCGCCAAGAAACTGGAAAAGTACTGCAGCCGCTTTGCTGCCTTGCGCTTTTTATGAGGTCGATGCCCACAATATCGTACCCTGCTGGCTTGCCTCTCCAAAACAGGAGTTCGCAGCCCGGACGATAAGACCGAAGCTCAATGCCCTGCGCGAAATATTTCTCACTCCTTTCCCACATCCCGTGGCCTCTTTTCAGCCCGATAAACTCTGCAACCCAGGCGTACAGTGGGAGGAGCTGAAAACCCTGATCGAAACCGACGAATCGGTCGGGCCTGTCAAGTGGCTGAAACCGGGCGAACTGGCTGCTGAAAAGTGTCTTCAACAGTTCCTCGACAACGGGCTCCACTGTTATGCAAAAGGAAGAAATGACCCGAACTCCGGTTGCGTCTCGGGGCTATCACCCTATCTCCATTTCGGGCAGACAAGCTCCCAGCATGTTGCCCTCAGGGCGATGGGAAGCTCCGCTTCAGACGAGAACAGGAATGCCTTTATCGAAGAGCTATTCATCCGTCGTGAACTCGCCGACAATTATTGTTTCTACAACAGCAGTTATGACCTCTTCGACGGTATCCCTGACTGGGCCAGGACAAGCCTGCTCCTCCACGCAACCGATAACAGGAATTACTGCTATACGATCGAACAGTTCGACAGGTCGGAAACACATGATCCGTTATGGAATGCCGCCCAGAAATCACTCGTCGGTACAGGCATCATGCATGGGTATCTCAGGATGTACTGGGCAAAGAAGATTCTCGAGTGGAGTGCCAGCCCTGCAGCAGCGTTCGACATCGCCCTGTGGCTGAATGATCGCTATGCCCTCGACGGGCGTGATCCCAACGGTTATACAGGAATCGCCTGGTCGATCGGAGGCGCGCATGACCGTCCATGGTTCGACCGTCCGGTATATGGCAAAATCCGGTATATGAACGCTTCAGGGTGTGCCAGGAAATTCGATGTCCAGCGCTATATCGCATCGTATTCCGAACCGGGGCTTTCCGACAGCTTGCACTGATAACTCTGCTCCTCACAAAACCCACCAAGCCAAGGCTCAAGACACAAAAAAAACCGGGTTCTTCCCTGCTTCGGAAAGAACCCGGTTTGACTTTTTGCTATCAGTGGCCGACGATTACGCCAGGGTAAGATCTATGGTACGCCTGGTCATGTCAACCTCGTGAACCTTGACCTTCAGTCGCTGTCCAACCTGCAGGCGCCGTTTCTTCCGCTTGCCGACCAATGAATACGACGATTCGTCATATTCGTAGTAATCGTCGTTGAGGTTCCGCATGTGCACCAGCCCTTCAATGGCGAAATCAACCATCCTGACATAGATCCCGTACTCTGTAGCACCCGAGATGACCCCCTGATAAACCTTGCCCAGATGGGCTGACATATACTCGACCTGCTTCAGCTTGACCGATTCGCGTTCAGCCTCGACAGCGATTTTTTCACGTTCGTTCGATATCTGGCAGACGGAGCTGATACGTCCGGCTACTTCTGCTATCCTGCTATCGGTCAGCTTCTTGCGTTTTTTCTTCGATGCTTCGTACTCGAACAGCATACGATGGACGATAAGGTCGGGATAACGTCTGATCGGCGAGGTGAAGTGGGTGTAATGTTCGAATCCAAGCCCGTAATGGCCGACATTGTCGCCGGAATAGACCGCTTTGGACATCGAACGCAGCACCAGTTCATTGACCAGGAACTCTACATTGGTGCCACGCACCTTCTGGAGCAATTCCCTGAGCACTTTTGAAGAAACAGTAGCGCTCTCCTTCCCCTTCCGGTCCAGCTTGAGTTCGAAACCTATCTTCTTGACAAAATTTGCCAGGACTGCCACCTTCTCCATCTGCGGTGCGCCATGGATGCGGTATATGACCGGATGCGGTGTTTTTTCGTTGGCACCGAACGTCGTCGTCAGGTACTCGGCCACCTTGCGGTTTGCAAGGAGCATGAACTCCTCAATAAGGCGATGGCTGCCGAGACGCTCTTTCTTGATGACCTCAATCGGCTCTCCCTTGCTGCCAAGCCTGAACCGAACCTCCTCAGTCTCAAAATCAAGCCCACCCTGGGCAAAGCGCTGTTCGCGCAGAACCGTGCTGATGCTGTCGAGCAGCCTCAGCTCCTTGATATAGTCGCCCTTTCCTGTATTGAGGATCTCCTGGACATCCTCATAGGTGAACCTGCGCTTTGAGTGGATAACTGTTTTATTAAACTCAAACTTCTTGATCTCTCCCGTCGGTGTGATATGGAAAAAGATCGAAAAAGCCATGCGATCAACGCCTGGATTGAGGCTGCATACCTTTTCGGAAAGTCTCGACGGAAGCATCGGGATCACCCGGTCGACGAGGTAGACCGAGGTCGCGCGCTTAAGGGCCTCCTTGTCAAGATCCGAATTCTCGGGCACATAATGCGAAACATCGGCGATATGTACTCCGACCCTGTACAGCCCTTTCGAAAGAGGTTCGATTGACAGAGCATCGTCGAAATCCTTGGCGTCAACCGGATCAATGGTGAACACCGTCCTGTCCCGGATGTCAAGCCTGCCTTCCAGATCAGCCTCGGTGATCTCCTCACGGATATCTTCAGCGAATTTGAGAATTCCTTCGTCAAAGGTCTCGTCAATACCCAGCCCTCGGGCTATTGCGCTTACCTCAACCTGCGACTCACCTGCCACGCCAAGGATCTCGATGACCCTGGCCTGGATAGAGCCGTTCTTGAGAAACTCCAGGTCACCTACAAGCACCTTGTCGCCGGCCTTGGCCTTTGCTGCTGCCTTGAGAGGAATATGGATTTCGGGAAGGATCTTGCGCTGGTCGGGCTTGAGCATAAACCTGCGGTTTTCGCGATGCAGGGTGCCGACCATGGTCACCAGCTTCCGGGTAACGACACTCACCACGAGACCTTCGCAACGCTGATGAGGCGACTGCCTCGACACATAGGTGTCAGGCACCTTCGTAACAAGCACTTCAACCTCGTCACCATGCAGGGACTGGCCAAGCTTATCGGCTCCAATGAAAATATCATCGTCGAATCCCGTGACATCCACGAAACCGTAACCGTTCGGATGGGTGGAAAGCTTTCCGGTATAGTTGTTATCGACCTTGTATCGCTCCTTTCCTGGTAACGGGAACTGCCGGGCATCGACAAGATGCTCCTCGTAGGTATCAGCCTCTAATCCTGCCCATCCATAGCAGCGGTCAGAGTCCTTGTCCACGACTCCGTCTTCCTGCAGTTTATGCAGGACATACCAGAATCCGGGAAGCTGGCGCGACTCTCCATAACCCATCTTTTTGGCGAGTTCCACCGACCTGAAACGATCGCCTTCGTGATCGGTCAGAAACGATATTATCTCAGCCGCCATTGAGCTTTCGCCGCGTTTGAACAGGAATTCGTTGATCAGGATATGATCGTTCGCCCGTACCTTCTCAGTGCCATCCTGCCTGGCCGGTCTGTGTTTCTTTTTATTCGGGAGACGTGATTTGGAAATCTTTCGTTGTCTTGCCACTCAATTACTGTTGAAATGTTACGAATGCGTTCAAGATTATTCCCGAAAAAAAAGTCTGGCATACCATGATTTCAGGGCATACAAAACCTGCCCACCGGGAGGCTTGACATGTTTGGAAGTTAAGAATATTGCTCGGCATTACCACCGACAATTCACGGCACTGCTATTTAGGTTTCATCGGCACCAAGGGGCATGAAACACAAGCCCGGTGCTGGATGGATATTTCCGAAGTCTGCATGGGCGACAGAAAGCATATACTTAGAGTTAACAAAACCGTCATGTTTTTCTATTGCCTGCCCCGATAGTTCTTCACGACAATAGCTCATAAAGAGGGGGCAAACCGGAATATATAAAGTAACCGCCCGGCTGTATTAAGGTCACAGGTTGAAATTTCGTCAGGATAAATATGCCCCCCATTCCACCTTATTCTGAGTCAGTAAAACATCATTCGCTCCTTTTCATTCATCATCCTGCCGGTTTTAATGCCCCCGCTTTTCCTGCTATATCCGTTCATGAACAAGGCCGAAATCAGCAAAGTTAACAGAGGGACCATGATCCTTGCGAGCAGTGTTTTCATGGCTTGGTTTGTTTTCATTTCAATATTTTTACCAGATCAAGTAAGTCGACTATTATATGCTGCAAAAATCATTCCAACTTCATGTCCATTAACATCATGACACCCATTGCGCTTGAGCTCGCCTGGAAAGCGGATTGAGAGCAATGAAAAACAGCACTTCGTTAATACTCAGCACTTTTACCGAAACTCGTGACGGGTCATCACAAGCCCGGGAATCATGGGCATCCAGAGGGTGAAGCCCCTGAGAAGAAGGGTTGCCGTCAACGCTGTTTCTACCCTGATGCCCATCGTAACAAGCAGTCCGACGCAGGTAGCCTCAAAAGAGCCCAGTCCCAATGGTATCAGACTGAGCATGGCAACAATGGAAGCAATGACGAAACAGGGAAACGCGAACAACCACGATACCGGCGCCCCAAGGGCATGCAACATCGACCAGAGCGTTGCAGAATCAAGCACAAAAATGGCCGTCTGATACATGGTCGCCTCAGCAAGCAGCAAAGGTTTGCGCACTACATTGTCTGGCACACCGGAGAAAGTTTCCAGAATGCCGGCTATAATCGGCATACGGATGATCCATACCGGCAAACGATCCTGCCGCCCCAATTGCTTCAACATCAGAAGCGCACCGGGTACGGTTATGACAAAAATAAAAAAAATGCCTGCGACAACGATCATCCACTCATGGATATCATGATACAGCCACAAAACCAGAAATGAGGCAACAGCTACAAGTACATAGGATACATAAAAGGAAAGCAGGCTGAGCATCATGACCCCCATGCCGATCGATCCGGAAACATCTCGCTGCCTGAATGCATTAACGACAAAGGCTATACCGCTTATCCCACCAGAAGGAAGTGCCTGATCGGCAAAAAGCTTGGCAAAAGCCAGGGGAATGAGCCTGTCCAATGGATAACGCACGCCATTATAAGACAAGGCGCGGTACCAGATCATGGCCAGAGCGATATAGGTGCCTACCTGAAACAGACAGGCCATAACAATCCAGAACGGTTCAATATGGCTGATTAGCACAGCAAAAAGAGTCAACTCGCCGTAGTGTGTGCCTGCATAAACAAGGGCCGACAGTATCAGAACACCTGAGAGCAGCGCCTTGTACTTGCTCATTTTCATAGATTCCTTTCAATGAAAAATCCCGGCAGGCAAACAGCACCTGATCAGCAATGCCAGGATACCGAAAAACACCACTGGAATATCGATCATCATATCTGGGGCGACCCATGAAAACTGTTCTGTCGAAAATAACCGACACAGTAACATAATCTACCGAAAGGCTCTTTTGGTTCCACAATGGAGGATAACGAAAGCCGGGATAAATAAGAAAGGCCCCTCCAAACGAAGGGGCCTTTTCTGAAAAGTACCGCTGAACAGCCTGTCCTGTCTTTAGCTAAATCACTCTATCGTAATCATCTATGCTTTACCTTTTCAGCGGCTAAAGCCTTGATTACTTGCCAGCTTCTGCTTTCGGAGCTTCTGCTTTCTTGGCTTCTGTTTTCTTGGCAGCTTTCTTGGAAGCTTTCTTTTTCGGAGCTGCTTTTTTGGCTTCAGCTTTCGGAGCTTCTACTTTCTTGGCGTCAGCAGCAGGTGCAGCAGCAGCGGCAGGAGCAGCAGCAGGCTTTGCAGCAGGTGCATCAGCACCGAAAGAAACGCCAGAGATACCGGTGATTGCAAGGGCGACGATAACGCCAGCGAAGAAATTCTTTTTCATTTTTGTCTGTATTTGGATTTTAAGTAATGCACTCTTCATTTTTGGAAGCTTTCAAGTTCCCTTCCTATCTATTGGTACGCACACCTTTCGATTTTCTTTCATTTTTTTTTCTGAATCGAAAAAATCGTCAGGCCACACTGAAAATCATGTCCGTAATAGTGCTGAAACAGCTTCGGGTAAACCACAGAGAAACCGATTTCAGGGGTTTTGCGCATCCGGCTTCGTTACTGCCGGAGTTGCCGAAGGAGCCACCGGTGTAACCGGAGTCACCGCTGGAGCCGATTTATGAGCCCTTCTCACCCATGGCCGTATCGATTTCGCCTGAAATGTCATTGGACCGGTTTTAACCCCGGTTATCTTCAGATATCTGCCGGGATAGATCCGCATTCCAGGATGAATTTCGGCCGTACCGATATCGACAGTCCACAGCCGCTTCTTGTAATCCTTCACGACAATAAGGTGCTCCGGTATAGACTGGCTGACGACCTTGCCTCCCAGCAACCCTTTTTCCATCTGGGTCCACCGGATTTCGTTGGTGTAAACCAGATGGTCATATCCCTGGATATTTTCGATGAGATACCGATGGATGTACTTTCCCACATCGAAAATATTCAACACCCCGCTGATCGACAGGCTTACAAGCATGGAGGCGGTAATGATTCGCAGCATCGGATAACGATAGCCCTTTTTCGTATGCCGGAACCCGTAATAGGCTGCGAGAATAAACAAAAACATCGCGATCAGCCACACATATGGAATGCTCTCAACAACCTCCTCGATAAAGGGCCGCTGGGCAAACAGCGTTTCAATGTTGGCACGGTCGACGATGAAATCGTTATCAAGGAAAACGTATATGGCCGTCACCATCGAGATACTGCCGGTCACGACAGAAATTGCCGCGAGAATCCAAAAGACTGATCGTTTCATGATAAAACGCCAGCGAGGTATCGGAACGACGTTTCTCTTTTCGATTTCATCAAGAATCAGATCGGAACTTTTCTTTGGCATAATTATCCAGCACTATTTCTTTTCTAAGCAAGCCTTTATTTTCTTCTTCGCACGATTGATAAGCGTAGCAACAGTTCCCTGGGGCATCTGAAGAATGTCCGATATCTCTTCGTAGGATTTTTCCTCGAAAAACTTCAGGACGATGATATCTCGATATTTTGATTCAAGTCCGTCGACTGCCGCCTGAATCTCCGAGGTGGGATGTTTCTGGTTTTCCGGCTCTTTCAGCCCGAGGTCATCGACAATTCTTTCAAAAAGGAAATCGTCCTCCCCTCTATCTAATACGCACGGGCGGTTCTTTTCCTTTCGAAAGTGACTGACTGTTTCGTTATGTGCAATCCTGTAAATCCAGGATGAAAAAGGAAGGGCTGGGTCGTAATCGTTCAGATGAAGGTAGGCCTTGATAAAGACCTCCTGAAGAAGATCCTGGGCTAAACTGTTATCCTTGCATCCCTGACGGACGATATATCGAAAAAGAGGCGCCTCGTAACGGCGTACAATCGCAGCAAACTTCTGTTTGTTTTCAAGCGTCTTGATCACCAGATCCTGATCGCTGCACTGCTGTTGATCCTGATTCACAGAAAAGCCGGCCATATATCCTGAAAATTCCAAAGGTTCGACAGCATGATAAATAAGGGGCACTGTTCGCCGCCCGACCCTTCAAACACAACTCCTTCAAACATGACAATGGTATTCATGAACACGAGAATTACGAGCAGGATCCGGACATTATAATAGATAAAGACCTTGATGAAGCCAAAAAGGATCGACTGATAACGAATGCGTAAGATGCGGAGAAGGTGATCGCGCTCACACGGACGAAGACTCCCTTATCAGGCGGAGCCTGCTTCGCCTCAGCACAATGGCCATATAAAGCACAATCAGAAGATTGATTGTCAGCAAGCCGATCTTCAACCATGTAAAGCCCTTCGAAAGCTCATACAGCTCGAACGGCAGATACACGCTTCCACTCAGTAAAGCGAACCATTCCGCCCATCGCATCCCGAACCAGAGCCCAAAAGCCTCGACGAATCGCATGGCGGAATAAAGCAAAGCAAGAAGCTCCAGAAAGCGCAGACGATCTTCGCTCATATTCTGGAATAGTATCCTTGCGATGTTAGGAAAATGTTTGAACGGGCCTAAATGCACAGGATTCGAGAATTGCCCGGGAACGCCATGAACAAGCTGATGAAAAAGCAAAAACAGATAAACGCCGGCAGAGATCACGAGGAGCCCTTTTACCGCCTCAAATATCGCTACTGCCCTGAGCCCACTTTTCGTTTTGATCAACAATATCCTCTGTATATCCTGAATTTATAAGTGTAAGTTCGCTTCGCGCCTGTTGGCAGCCATGATGGCAGATCTGCCTGAAAATTGTTCCGACAGCAGGTCCCGTAAAGGCGTAGCGATTTTTTTCTAATGATTTTAATCTAAACACTCGTCACATTTTTTACTCTGTTTTTTTCGGCTACAAGTGCAAATAATCTTCTCCGGGAAGTTGGCTGCCGATTCACCAGAAATCGCCAACCTGAGGACTCAGCAGGAAAAACAACTTCACCGGGGAAAAATACTGAATACCAGCCGCCACCACATAATCACCTGAAAAACGCCAAAGACTTCCCATCTTTCTATATTGACCATAAGAACAAGGTTATCATCAAACTGAATATGTCACCACTCAGCGTCCTTATCGTCGACGACGAGATAAATATCAGAAAAACCCTGACGGTCTTCATGGAATCCCGTGGACACCGGGTCAAAACCGCAAGCAGTTTCCACGGCGCCATGGAAGAGATCGAACTGACGAGGTTCGATCTGGCCCTGGTAGATCTTAGGCTTGGTACAGACAGTGGGTTAGAACTGATTCCGGCGATGAACACTGCCTGCCCATGGATGAAAATCGTGGTGATGACCGCTTATGCGTCGATCGATACGGCTGTTGATTCCATGAAGCGCGGTGCTTCCGACTATATCACCAAACCGTTTTCTCCCGGCCAGCTGGAGCTCATTACAGAACACATTGCGTCCCTGTGCGAGCTGGAGAAGCGCATTGCCGCCCCCCAGAATGCCCCGGATGATCTGCATCCCGAACTCTCCATCGTCTCCAGGGATCCCGCAATGCAGCGAACCATCGAACTCTCAAGACAGGTGGCCACATCGGAAGCCGTCGTGATGCTTCGTGGCCAGAGCGGCACCGGAAAAACGCTTCTGGCGCGTTCAATCCATCTGATGAGCTGTCGTGCGCAGAAACCGTTCGGTGTCATCTCCTGCCCGTCACTCAGCCAGGAGCTGCTTGAAAGCGAACTTTTCGGCCATGTGAAAGGTGCGTTCACAGGAGCTTACAAAGAAAATCCAGGCAGAGTCGCGGCCTGCGAAGGAGGGACGCTGTTCCTTGACGAAATCGGAGACATGCCTATGGCAATCCAGCCAAAACTGCTCCGGTTCATCCAGGAACGCCAATATGAGCGCGTCGGGGACCAGTTCACACGAAAAGCCGACGTACGGATAATCGCAGCCTCGAACATCGATCTGGAGATTGCGGTCAAGGAGGGCCGGTTCAGGGAAGATCTTTACTACCGGCTGAATGTGGTGCAAATCGACATGCCTTCACTTGCCGAACGCCCCAACGACATCGAACCGCTTGCCGAAAACATGCTCGCATTTTTCAATTCGGAGAATCAGAAAGCCATCCACGGCTTCACCGACGAGGCTCGCTTCATGTTACGCGAATACCCCTGGCCTGGAAACATCAGGGAGCTTCGTAACGTCATCGAACGGGCGGTCATTCTCTGCAATGTTGACATGATCGGCATCGATCTGCTGCCGGAGACGATAGTGTCGAAAAAAACACCGCTCAGACTCGGCGATCCGGTCTCCCTGGAAACTATCGAAGAACAACACATCCGCAGGATTCTGGCAGAGACATCCTCCCTTCAGGAAGCGGCAGCCATTCTCGGAATCGACCAGGCGACGCTCTGGCGAAAACGTAAACTGCTCGGCATCCGATAGCGCGAACCTTGCAAAATGCAAAACCCTCCTCGACAGGCTATTGTGTATTGCAATGATTTCTTAATACCCCCATTCCCCCCTGTCATCCGGAAAGCCTCACAGATAAAGGCACACCACTCCACGACCGATTCTGGCCTGCTTTTTGATGAAGCATCCCTTTGAAACAGAAACCACAGCAGGAGCATTGACGCCTGCGTGATTTTTGAAAAATGCAGGATACCGTTTCAAATACCGATCACGCCGACAATCCCATGATCTCATGTTTCGGCTGGTCATTCTGCTGCTTTACCAAAATCATTACAGACAAATGACGATCAAAAGCGGACTCAGGCAGGCAAAAAAAATCTTTATCGGAGGTTCCCGCGATTTTCGGGACAGCAGGATCTTCCATTCGATCTCACTAACGGCATTCCTTGCATGGGTCGGGCTCGGCTCCGATGGGCTCTCCTCGTCGTGTTACGGCCCTGCCGAAGCATTCAAAGCCTTGTCTGGGCACCCTACCCTTGGCATATTCGTGGCTATCGCCACTGGGCTGACCATTCTGATCATCGCTTCGAGCTATTCGCACATTATCGAACTTTTCCCATCAGGTGGCGGAGGCTACCTTGTGGCAAGCAAGCTGCTCTCCCCTGAAATCGGCGTCGTCTCCGGCAGCGCCCTGCTTATCGATTATGTATTGACCATCACCATCTCGATTGCCAGTGGAGCAGATGCCATATTCAGCTTCCTTCCTTCCAACATGCTCCAATACAAGCTCTGGTTCGCGCTTGCAGGAGTCCTGATGCTCCTCGTCATGAACCTCAGGGGAATCAAGGAGGCCGTGATGCCGCTTGTGCCCGTATTCCTGCTGTTTGTCATTACCCACATTATCGCCATCGCCCTTGCCATCGGATCTCATGTACTGAACATCGGCCTGGTGTATCATGAAACCGGAACCGAGCTTGCCCACTCCTTCAGCTCCCTTGGTCTTTTCGGTACGCTGTTCCTGATACTGAAGGCATACAGCCTGGGCGCAGGAACCTTCACAGGCATCGAGGCCGTCAGCAACGGCCTGCCCATTCTGCGCGATCCGAAAATTCAAACGGCCAGGAAAACGATGCGTTACATGGCATGGTCGCTGTCGATAACCGTTATGGGACTAATGGTTGCCTATATATTCCTCAATGTGAGGGATACTCCGGGAAAGACCCTGAACGCGGTGCTTTTCGATTCGATAACTGCATCGTGGAGTGGCTATACCGGCATATCCTTCGTCTGGATAACCCTGCTCTCCGAAGCTGTCCTGCTGTTCATCGCAGCCCAGACCGGCTTTCTCGACGGCCCAAGGGTACTCGCAAACATGGCGCTCGACAACTGGCTGCCAAAAAAATTTGCCATGCTCAGTGACCGGCTTGTGACAGAACGGGGCATCATTTTCATGGGCGTCGCCTCACTGCTCATGATGGTCGGATCGAGGGGATCTGTCGATTTTCTTATTGTGCTTTACAGCATCAACGTATTCATAACCTTCAGCCTTTCACAGCTCGGCATGGTGAAACACTGGTGGCAGGAGAGGGAATCTGAAAAGCAATGGGTGAAAAAAATCGCGATCAACGGCATAGGCCTTATCCTGACGACATTCATCCTCGTTTCGGTGCTGATCCTCAAATTCGATGAGGGCGGCTGGATAACCATACTGATTACCGGGTTGCTCGTGATGATCACCTTCTTTATCAAAGGACATTACAACAAAACCTATGAAACACTGAAACGACTCGATATCATTGTCGAAGCTGCAGTCATGTCCGGCGGCGACCTCAACGAAAAGAATATCCCTGAACCGGTCTACGATCCGAAAGGCAAAACTGCCGCCATTCTCGTAAACGGCTTCAACGGACTTGGTCTTCATACCCTTTTCAGCGTCTCCCGCCTGTTCAGCGGAGTTTATAAAAACTTCGTTTTCGTAGAAATCGGTCCGATAGATGCCGGAAACTTCAAAGGTGCCGACGAGATCGGCCACCTCAACGAATATGTCAACAGTGAAAGCAGCAAGTATGTCAAGTACATGAAAGAGCATGGGTACTACGCTGAAGCATTTACCTCGATCGGCACCGATGTGGTCGAAGAGATCAACAAGCTCGTACCAACGATCACAGAACGATTCCCGGATATCGTCTTTTTCGGCGGCCAGCTCGTCTTCACGAAAGAGTCCTTGATGGACCGTTGGCTGCACAACTATACAGTTTTTGCCGTGCAACAGAACCTGTATATTCAGGGAATTCCCTTCCTGATCCTGCCGATAAGGGTATGAAAACCCAGTTTTTACAATCCTGGGAGCGGCTTCATCCCAGAAAAAGCTGATTGAACTGAACGACAGGGCATATGATGATGAAACGCTTCGAGAATAACAGGCAATGATCAGCCTTAGACATAAGCTTGCCTTCGGATTTGGCGGTCTCCTGGCCATCATTGCGGTCATCGGTATGCTGACCATAAGCCAGATCGACCAGCTTGGCAGCGCCATAGACGTCATCCTGAAGCAGAACTACAGGAGCGTCACCGCAAGCCAGGAGATGAAGGAAGCTCTCGACAGGATGGACAGCGACATCCTGTTTTCGTTTACAGACCACCATGAAACAGGCTCCGGCAACATTGGCAACAGTGAAAAGAAATTCAGGCTGGCGCTGAAGGTGGAACTCGGCAACATCACCCTTCCCGGAGAAAAAGAAAAAGCCGAACGACTCGCCCTGCTGTTCGACGACTATGCCAAGGCGATCCATCGCGTCATCGACGTATCTATCCCCCTCGAAAAACGGCGTGCGACCTATTTCACGACCATCCTTCCGTTGCTGGCAGAGATGAAAACACTTGCCCAGCAGATTCTCGACATGAACCAGGCGAACATGAACGAGGCCAACCATGCCGCCCGGATTCTGGCCGCGTCAGCCCATAACCGCATCCTCACAGCAATTGTCGCCTGTGCTGCGGTCGCCCTGCTGTTCAGTTTTCAGCTCCGCCGATGGATCCTGAGGCCTATCAGCAAGCTCATCGCATCAGCCAACGAAATCAGGAACGGTAACCTGGACCTGGTACTCGAAACCGGGGCCAACGATGAAATCGGCCAGCTTTCGGATGCCTTCAGCGAAATGACTTCGACACTGCGTCAGATTCGAAAGAGCGACAACGAAAAACTCCAGCGGACACGCAGGGCAACACAGGAGGTCATGAACATCCTGCCGACGCCCATAGCCATTTTCGATCCCGACGGCCGGGTAGATGTTGCTACGCAGTCAGCCATTCGATTTTTCGCTCTGAAACCGGGCGCGGCTGCCATAAATCTCGGTTATCCATGGCTACCTGAACTGCTGGAAAGAGCTGCCAGGGAAGGACGACCGGTGGAATCCAATGGAAACGGCTATATCCAGAAATTTATCGATAACCGCGAGTTTTTTTTCAAACCTGCTGCCGTACCGATATCACAGGACCCGGATACGATCGGTGCAAACGGGACAGTTCTTCTGCTTTACGACATGACTCAGGTCCATGAACAGAAAGAGCTGAAACGCGGGGTTGTTTCCACTGTGTCACATCAGCTTCGAACGCCGCTGACATCACTGAGAATGGCCATTCACCTCCTTCTCGAACAGCGAATCGGAACCCTGAACGAAAAACAGTTCGAACTGCTTCACACTGCCGGTGAGGACAGCGATCGCCTTGCAGACATCCTTGACGAGCTGCTTGACCTGAACAGGATCGAATCCGGGAGGGCTCGCCTGAACATGCAGCCACATCAGCCTGAAACAATCGTCAGAACCGGGATCGAACCATTCATCAACGAAGCGAGGGAAAAAAGCGTCGCTTTAAACGTCGAAATTCCTCCCGGCCTGCCCGATGTCAACGCTGATACAGCCAGTATCAAGCATGTATTTGCGAATCTTCTTTCAAACGCCATCCGCTTCTCGCCGACGGGAGGAACGATAACCGTCAAGGCAGAGGCTGAACTTTCAGGAATCAGGTTCTCGGTCGTAGATACCGGCGAAGGCATTGCTCCAGAGCACCTGAAGCGACTCTTCGACCAGTTCTACAGGGTCCCCGGGCAGGATGCAAAATCAGGCATCGGACTGGGTCTATCGATAGTCAAGGAAATTGTCACTGCCCATGGCGGAACCGTCGGTGTAGAAAGCACAATAGGAAAAGGCACCGTCTTTCACTTCACGCTTCCGGTATGAAGCGACTGGAGCTGACGACAAACTCCAGAGCATGGCATGCGGCAAGTATACAGCTATATTTTTTACCGGATTTCTGGTTTTTCTGGCCCCCGGGGCCCAGGGCCTTATCATCCACATTATCATACGGCCCTGAACCGATGTAAAACTATCCGAACCCCTGTCCTTGATCCGCACCACCACGTCCTGAATCGACAACCATCATCTTTGCGATTGACAGGGACACTAAGGTTCAGGACAAAACAGAAACCCCGCGGATGAGCTGCGGGGTTTCTGTTTGAATATAGTTGAGACCGGGATTTCGATCTATCGACTAATCCTTGTTATACATGGAGTCGTCACCACTCTCTCCGGTACGGATACGATAGGACTCTTCAATCGTCCAGACGAAGATCTTTCCATCACCAACTTCACCCGTATAAGCCGTCTTCAAAAGGCAGTCCACTGTTTTCCGAAGATTGATGTCGCGAACAACGATGGACAAGGTCAGACGAGAGATATAATCGGTATCTGCAGAGCCGCGAAACACATTTTTCTTTTTCCTCTCGTTTCCAACTCCGTATGACTCGGTATAGGAGAAAAAGTCAATATCAATAGCATGCAATGCCGCCTTGACCTCTTCGAATTTGGAGCGTCTTATGATCGCTTCTATTTTTTTCATAATTGATGATTTTTTGATGATTTAATCGTTTTGAAAAAAATGAGAACCTGCCGTCGACTTCAAAGTTAATGCATTTGTGGAGGTTTGTCATTTTCGTGATTATCAGCTGATTGAAAACAGGACGACCAATTTGCCCCCTGTCTTCAATCAGCCGTAGCCAGATCAGTTGGTATAGGCTTCTGCACCGTGTTCAAACACATCCAGGCCGCCGACACCGGTCTCCCCTTCGGGCTCGACACGTAGCTTGAACGGATACGGGAGTTTATTGATCACCCACATCGCTATGAACGCAATAACAAAAGTGGTGAGTGCAACAATTGCATTTCCAACGAACTGAGCAAGAAACACATTCCAGCCTCCACCGTAAAACAACCCAGTTACAGGAGCGGAGTTGTCAGGGCCGAAAGGAGTCGTCATGCCATATTCTCCGGTAGCAAACAAACCGATAGCCCATGTTCCGAAAATACCGTTCAATCCATGAACCGGAACAGCGCCTACCGGGTCATCGATGCGGAGATATTCGAGCAAGTAGATACCGCCAAAAACAATAGCTCCAGCAATAAGCCCGATTATGATTGATCCAAACGGTGAAACCCAGTAACATGGTGCTGTGATGGCTACCAAACCACCTAACAGACCGTTCACTGTAAAGCCGACGTCAAATTTCCCTTTGAAAGAACCAAGATAAAAAGCCAGGAACATTGCGCTCAATGCTCCGCCACAAGCGGCGAGAGTCGTATTTGCAGCCACACGGCCAATACCAACGGCATCCATTGCAGAGAGTGTGCTGCCTGGGTTGAAACCGTACCATCCGAACCACAGCAGGAAGGCGCCAGTAACAGCAACCGGAAGGTTGTGGGCTGCCGGCAAACCACCGCGCTGCTTATCATCACGAAGAAATACGCGCCCGATACGAGGCCCCAGAACAATAGCACCTGCCAGTGAAACCACACCTCCAATGGTATGAACAACCGTCGAACCTGCGAAATCGCGGAAAGGATTGCCCAGTTCAGGCAGGAAATTTCCTTTTGAGCCCATAGTTACCAGGAAGCCGTCCGGACCCCATGCCCAGTGACCGATGATAGGATAGATCAACGCCGTTACGACAATGCTGTAGAGGATATCGCCACGGAAGCTGGTACGTCCGATCATGGCGCCGGATGTAATGGTCGAGGCGGTATCTGCAAAAGCAAACTGGAACACCCAGTGGGCCAGTAGCGCCACGCCGGTCGTGCCGTACGTGGCAGGTGCACCCTGCAGGAAGAACCACTTCTGTCCGATAAAGCCGTTGCCTTCACTGAACATGAAAGCGTAGCCGATCGCCCAGAATGAGATACCGCAGATAGCCGTATCCAGAACGCATTCGATCAACACGTTGACAGCTTCCCTTTTTCTGGCAAAACCGGCTTCCAGCATCACGAATCCAGCCTGCATTCCAAATACGAGGGCCGCAGCGACCAATGTCCATAAAGTGTTGATGGAATTGATCAAATTCGTTTCGATCGGAGAATATGTCGCAGCGGCCATTGCCGGGGTACCGACAATACCGGATAACGTGTTCATCGACAAGAGGACTAAAAACAGTCCGATCATCTTTCCTGCAAAAATGGTTGCCCCAAGTTTCCAGTTTTTTTGTTTTGACATATTCTCCCTGATCCGGGCAAAATAGTCACCCCTCCCGGGGCTTAGTGCTGCTGATTTCATGGCTTGTTTTTTTTGATTAACGATACATATGAAAGAAAACTGTTTATCAGAACACTGTTCTTTTAGACTCATAAGCTGATTCCGGCACCAATATCGAACTGCTCAGTTGAATGCTTCTCAGGCAACAATGCTTACTTGGCTCATCACTTTTCGCAGATCGACCTGATGTTAATAATTAAGGCTCGATCGAAAAGTAAGACAAATTTTTTAATAAAAAATACATTTATGCAATAAATATTATGTTTTTTTGACTTTTTCCCGACAAAACGCCACCCATTAATCGGGAGACCGAAAAAAAATAAGGCACCAATGGGGTTTCCAATTATTGATGCAAGAGTTGCCTGCTCTGGATAAAAAACCAGTAAAGGCTCTCTTTGCGAAGCTTGAGCTGTTCCCGGGTATCGGTGGCAAAATGCCGAGATCCGGCAGCAAGCCGTTATCTGATAATCGAGGGGTAGAGCCTGGCGGTGATCAACACCAGGACGATAAGGATGACCGACTGTATCAGCAGGTCCTGACCAATGCCGAAACTACTCGTCCCGCCAATTACCATCATGGACCTGAGAATATCTACCTGGTAGGTAAGCGGATTGAGATGTGCGATCGTTTTAAGCCAGTCGGGCATGATGGAGATCGGGTAAATCGCGTTGCTGGCAAAAAACAGTGGCATGGTCATGACCTGTCCGATGCCCATGAACCGTTCCCTGGTTTTTACGATACAGGCGATCATCAACGAAAAAGTCGAGAACAGCGCTGCTCCAAGCACCACCGAAACAGCAACGACGGCCAGCGCAGCAGGCGACCAGTTCAAGGGCACTTGCATGAACAGGGTGAGCAGATAGATGATGACTGCCTGAGCCAGCGCACGTAGACCGGCGGACAACGCCTTTCCAAGAACCAGCGCCGTTCGGGGAGACGGACTGGCAAGAAGTTTCTGAAGGATGCCAAGGTCCCGCTCCCATATGGCACTGATACCGTAAAAGATCGATATAAACAGGACACTCTGTGCAAGAATGCCCGGGGCAAGAAATGTGAAATAATCAAGTTTGCCTGTCGGCACGGCATGCAGACGCCCGAAAATCTGGCCGAACACAAGCAGCCAGAGGGCCGGCTGGACCGATCGCATGAGAATCTCGCTGGGATCACGACGGAGCTTGACCAGTTCGATCGCAGCGATCGCAGCCGTATCCCTCACGAACACAGTCAGGCCATGGCTCTCAGCCCATTCGTCGCGCTGAGCGCCTGAATTGCCTGACATCCTGGTAGTTCGCGGCATTTTCACTTGTTTCCCCTGAAAAATGAATGAAAACGTCATCCATCGAATCTGTACCCGCCTGCTCCTTGAGTTCCTGCGGCGAACCAGCCACTGCGACATTGCCGGATTGCAGAATTGCTATCCTGTCGCAGAGCTCGTCCGCCTCTTCCATATCGTGCGTCGTCAACAGGATCGTCGTACCGAACGATACCCGCAGCTCTTTCAGCTTCTCCCAGACCTGGTGACGCGCAACCGGATCAAGGCCGACAGTCGGTTCGTCAAGAAAAAGAACTTTGGGGCGATGCAACATTGACTGAGCGATTTCAAGCCTGCGAATCATGCCTCCGGAATAGCTGCTGACCAGATGAGTCCCTACATCGAAAAGACCCATGAACTGAAGAGCTGCCTCAACACGCGACCTTCGTTCCGACCGTGGAATCCCATAGATACGGGCAAAAAGCATCAGGTTTTCCATACCGGTCAGTGCTCCGTCGGCGGAAAGCATCTGCGATACGTATCCCATGCGTCGCCTTATCTGTACGGGGTCTGTAATGATGCTGTATCCGGCTACGAAAGCGTTGCCGCTGGAGGGAGGCAGCATTGTAGTAAGCATCTTGATCGTGGTGCTCTTGCCGGCCCCGTTCGATCCGAGCAGACCGAAAATCACACCGTACGGCACTACCAGATTCAGGGATCGCACAGCAACGAGCGATCCAAATTCACGAGTGAGATTTTCTGTGCTGATCGCGACATTTTCACTATTGGGCCTCATGCATTGCCGTCCTTTGCTTTTCAAATAAAGTTATAAAATCCAGCATGAGCTCCGACATGATCCGACATGAAACGTGATGGAAATACACTTCAGAAAATGATTACTCGTGCCTAAGCCTGCACCGGTTTGATGGCAAGGCAATCGTGAATAAAACGATCGCCGACATAGCTCGTCGTGCTCCTGCAAACGATCTGCCACCCCTGAAGCTGATAGCTGTTCCCCGCTGCAATGGACGGTACCAGGTTGCTGTCCTGTCCGGCAAGAGTCGAGAGTTCAAGGTTCTGGGTAAGAACCACCGGCTTGATATCGGGTCCGGCAACAATCATCAGTGCATCGACATGTACACCTTCCAGCTTGAATCCACCGGCAGTCCCGGCAGCCTTGGTCAGCGTATCGAGCCGGATCATCCGTGCCCGATAGTTGCGATCGTCGCCACTCATGGCAAGATGTGTGATGTCGAGGATGGCGTTCCTGATAGCGTTCAGATCAGCAAATGTTTCGATGTTCTGATACTGCGGGTTATTCTTGAGGACTCTGGCCAGGACCGAGACCTCCTTGAGATAGGTGTTCCTCTGGTTATTCGGCACGTAAAACATGACGATCATGCGCACCAGGGGTTCTTCCGGTATTCCATAATCTATCCCCGCCGGGCTCCAGCCGATAGTGCAACTCAGGTCACCATCGAAATTGACCCGTGCATGTGGACATGCCCATCCGATCCCAAGGGAAGTGTTCGATGTTTTTTCATGGGCAAGAACGATTTCGACGATATCAGTACCGACAGGAATTCCAGGCACGGCTTCGAGCATCGTGGCAAGAAACTGCAAAGCATCGTTCTTCTCATTGTGCGGCAGTTCGACGAGGCGTCCATGCTGGAGTGCATCGAGTATACTTTTCAACATGTCAGTTTCCTCCAAAACGTTTAAAGAACCATGACTTCACCACATGGGTCATCATGCCGTAGGAAAGCAGGAAAAACCCGATCCAGCCGAAATAACTGACCGGCAGCGGCACCATGCCGAAAATCGCGGCAAACGGAGAGTATGGAAGACAGACGGCTGCGACCATGACCGTCAGGGTGGTCAGCATCATGGACAACGAGGCCCGACTTTGAAGAAACGGTATTTTTCCGGTCCTGATGATATGGACGATAAGGGTCTGAGTCAGGAGCGACTCGACAAACCAGCCGGTCTGGAACAACTGGACAGCATGGGATTTTGCTGCCTGGCTGACCATCGGATCCGAAAAGATGCTTGCCTTGAAGCCAAACCACATCAGCGCAAAGGTGGCATAGTCGAAGATCGAGCTGATAGGACCGACGACCATCATAAACCACTTGATGTTGCCGATATCCCATTTCCTCGGCCGCCTGATCTGCTCCTCGTCAACACTGTCGGTCGGTATGCCGGTCTGCGAGAAATCGTAGAGCAGGTTGTTGAGCAGGATCTGGATCGGCTGCATCGGCAGGAACGGAAGCAGGTAGCTGGCACCAATGACGCTGAACATGTTGCCGAAATTCGAGCTCGCGCCCATCCGGATATACTTGATGATGTTGGCGAACACGCGCCGCCCCTCCATGATGCCATCTCCGAGCACCATAAGGCTTTTTTCCAACAGCACGATATCTGCCGACTCCTTGGCAACATCGACCGCCGAATCGACCGAGATGCCGACATCGGCCGCTCGCAAGGCTGGCGCGTCATTGATACCGTCGCCCATATAACCAACCACATGGCCGTTCTTCCTCAGGGAGCGCACCACCAGCTCCTTTTGCAGGGGCGATAATTTGGCAAAGATTTCCGCCTCTTCCACGACCCGGTCAAGCTCGTCAGGCTGCATCCTGGCCAGTTCATCTCCAATGACGGCACGTGTCACCTCAAGCCCGACATCATGGCATATTTTACCCGTTACCAGAGCGTTGTCCCCGGTCAGGATCTTGACCCTGACACCGGCCTCCCTGAGGCTTACGAGCGCCTGTTTCGTCGAATCTTTCGGAGGATCCAGGAACGCGATATAGCCCAGCAGTATCAGATCCTTTTCATCTTCGTGGGTAAAATGTGTCCTGTCGGGTGAAAATTCATTGTATGCGATCGCCAGCACCATATACCCATTGCTGTTCAGAGTGGCAACCTCCTCGAAAAGGTCGTTCCGGATCATGCCGATCAACGGGTAGATCTCGTCATCTATCTGATAGCGGTTGCAGCAGGCGTAAATCTCTTCCACCGCGCCTTTGCAGATCAGCACATGGTCATTCTGATAACTGACCACCACCGACATGCGCCTGCGCTGGAAATCGAATGGCAGTTCGTCCACCAGCAGGCAGTTGCCGTCTACAGCGAACTCCTGGTGTTCAAGGACCGCCCTGTCGAGCAGGTTGCGCAGTCCTGTCTGAAAAAAGCTGTTCAGGTAGGCATATTTGCGGACATTGTCACTGTTCACACCCATGACATCGACGGCCATTTCGAGCAGCACATGATCCTGGGTGAGGGTCCCTGTTTTGTCCGTGCAGAGAATGTCGATAGCTCCGAAATTCTGTATCGATGACAGGTGCTTCACAATGACCTTTTTGGCGGCCATGGCCAGGGCCCCTTTTGCCAGGTTCACGGTAACTATCATCGGAAGCATTTCAGGCGTCAGCCCCACAGCGACAGAAAGGCTGAAGAAAAGCGACTCCATCCAGTTTCCCTTGCTCAGGCCGACAATCAGGAAAACGGCTGAAACCATGACGATCATGAAACGGATCATCAGCCACGTGAAGGAATGTATGCCCTTGTCGAAACTGGTTTCGACCCTTTTCTTGTTGAGACTTTCGGCAATGGCGCCGAAAAAAGTCCTGCTGCCGGTGTTGACCACGACCGCCATTGCTGAGCCGCTGCTGACGCTGCTGCCCTGAAAACAGGCATTGTTCAGTTCGAGGATTCCGATATTTTCCACAGTGCACGGCAATGCGTTTTTTTCCACTGGCATGGTTTCCCCGGTCAGGGAAGCCTGACTGACGAAAAAGTCCTTGGCCGAAATGAGCCGCAGGTCAGCGGGAATGACCGATCCGGCCTGCAGCTGCACGATATCCCCCGGAACAAGGTCCGAAAGCGCCACCTCCCGATCGATACCGTTGCGGATAACATGCGACCTTGACTGGACGCGCTTGCCCAACGATTCCACCGCATTGCCTGATCGCCGATCCAGCACGTAGGAGATGCCCACGCTCAGCAGGATCATGATGCCGACGATGATAGAGGAGTTCAGCTCGCCTATGACCGCCGAAAGGATGGAAATGAGGAGAAGCTGAATGACGAGGGGACTGGTGAGACGATGCAGAATATCCTGAAAAAATGAGGGGCGCCTGGCTTGCGATATCTCATTTTTCCCGTACTTCACCAACCGTTTCGAGACCTGCAGGTCATCGAGGCCTTCGGTTTGACTTTCCATGACCTGCAGCGCCCTGTCCGCAGGTTCGCTGCAGAGCTTCAGAAGAAAATGTTCATCTTCGGAACGTTCATGAGGCTCCATCGCTTTTTGCCGAATGCTGGACGGGGAAAGCTTGTTGTGCAGCGATCTGGACATTGCAGTGTCTATGGATGGCTCTTGTTGGAGATACGAGCTGAAACGGGGTATATGTTATTATAAACAAAAAACAGCACAGGGGGTTCAGCACTATCAATCAACAGGTGCGAACGGCAATGAGAACTGTTCAATTGACTGCATTTGATTCGATCGGGTATCAACCGGGAACTGCTGAACATGCGCAGCATTGGACGAAAATTGCTCGAAACCGGAAAAAATCGACTTTTTTTTCTCTCAATAAGCGGAACAACACAACTTTTGTGCATTTATCGATGTATGCATAGAGATTAGATCCCACCAATGATCATCGAACCCATATTGTGAATATCATCCAATTTTTCCGAACACGGTTGAAGGAGCATCCCCTGGCCCGCGTAGGTCCCGGGCTCATCACCGGTGTAGCCGACGACGATCCAAGCGGCATTGCCACCTATTCCCAGGCTGGAGCCCGGTTCGGTCTTGACATGCTCTGGACGATGCCTCTGGCTTACCCATTGATGGCTGCGATCCAATCCGTGTGCGCCCGCATTGGCCGCGTCACAGGAAAAGGGCTCGCGGCAAATATCAAGTCAGCCTTTCCGCCTGTCGTTCTAAAAAGCGTCGTAACGCTCCTGCTTATAGCCAATACGCTTAACATCGCAGCCGATGTCGCTGCAATGGGTGAAGTCGCCGAACTTATCACGGGCCTCAACCGCCATGCCATGACAGCCCTGTTTGTGTTCGGGACTCTGCTGCTGCAGGTGTTCGTCCCCTATCATCGTTATGTCTCGTTCCTGAAGTGGCTGACCCTTTCACTGCTCGCCTACGCAGCGGTGCTGTTCACCGTCCATGTGCCCTGGGGTGAAGTGGCGCAACGGACGGTCCAGCCCAGGTTCAGGCTCGATGCCGATTCCGCGGCAGTTGTAGTCGGCGTCTTCGGCACAACGATCAGCCCATACCTGTTTTTCTGGCAGGCATCCGAGGAGGTCGAGGAGATGCAGAAGAACGAAGGGAACGTTCCGCTGCTGAACGATGCAACCAAAGCATCAGCGGAGCTTCGCCGCATCCGGTGGGACACCTGGAGCGGAATGTTCTATTCGGACATAACCGCCTATTTCATCATTCTGGCCACCGCGGTTACGCTCAACGTGTCAGGAATCCGCGACATCACAACGGCAGCCGAAGCTGCGAGTGCGCTCAGGCCACTGGCCGGGCCGTTCGCATTCTTTCTGTTCGCCATCGGCATTCTCGGTGTCGGCCTGATCGGCGTACCTGTGCTTGCCGGTTCAGGAGCCTATGCCCTTTCAGAAGCGATGGGCTGGAATTCCGGGCTGGAGCGTAAGGCTACCGACGCTCGTGGGTTCTACGGCATCATAGCTCTGAGCGTGCTGGTGGGTCTGGTCATCCAGTATTCTCCCATAAGTCCGATGAAAGCCCTCTTCTGGAGCGCAGTCATCAATGGAGTCATTGCCGTACCGCTCATGGCTGTGATCCTCGTACTGGCTAAGAAAAAATCGGTCATGGGTAATTTCACTGCAAGCGGACCGATAGTCGTGCTCGGCTGGATCGCAACCATCATCATGGGAGTTGCCGCTCTGTGCATGCTCATTCCGGTTCAGGCGCTGCCAATTCATTGAATGTGACGATCATGTAAAACAAAGTTGCATTTTGCCAAAATCCTGATAAGAGAATTTGCATTCGCATAAAATATATTACACATTGTGGTCAGCATTTTCAGCAATGAATTACGCTATAAACAGATAATCGGCAGCCTCTTGCAGGGCGGGGGGACAACCCCATTTTGCCGTACTTCTTATAATCAGACTGTGGAGCTATTATCAACCGAATCATAGATATAACCGAGCTTGCCCTGCGCGACGCCCATCAGAGCCTGATAGCCACCCGGCTTGGCATAGACGACATGACCGGCGCCTGCAAAGATCTGGATGAAGCCGGATACTGGTCGATCGAGTGCTGGGGCGGCGCCACCTATGACGCCTGCATCCGCTATCTCAACGAGGATCCCTGGGAACGCCTGCGGACCTTCAAGAGCCTTATGCCCAAGACCCCGCTTCAGATGCTGCTGCGCGGCCAGAACCTGTTGGGCTATCGTCACTACCAGGATGAAGTGGTGGAACGCTTCTGCTACAAATCGGCAGAAAACGGCATCGGCGTTTTCCGCATATTCGACGCCCTAAACGACCTCAGGAACATAGAGACCTCAGTACGGGCCGTCAAAAAGGCTGGCGCTCACGCCCAGGGCACCATATCCTACACCGTCAGCCCGATACACACCACGGAGCTTTTTGTCGATCAGGCAAAGAGACTCCAGAGCATGGGGGTGGACTCAATCTGCGTCAAAGACATGGCCGCCCTCATCAAACCCCAGGCCGCCTACGATCTGGTCAAGGGAATAAAAGATGCTTGCGGAGCTGATATGCGGGTTCATATCCATGTTCATGCAACCACCGGCGTCACCCTGGTCAGCCTGATGAAGGCCGTCGAGGCGGGAGTGGATTGCGTCGATACCGCCATCAGCACCCTGAGCCTTGGACCGGGACACAACCCGACAGAGAGCTTCATCGAGATGCTGGACGGCACAGGCTTCACCACAAAAGTGGATCTGGAAAAAATCCGGCGGGTCAAAGACCATTTCGTTTCGGTTCTTGGCCGATACAGTGAGTTCCTGTCAAAGGTGACCGGCGTGGAGACTGAAATTTTCAAAAGCCAGATTCCCGGCGGTATGCTCTCCAACATGGAAAGCCAGCTCAGGCAGCAGGGTGCTGGCGACAGGATGAGTGAGGTGCTGGAGGAGATCCCTCTCGTGCGAAAGGATACCGGGTATGTACCGCTTGTCACTCCCAGCAGCCAGATCGTCGGTACCCAGGCGGTGCTGAATGTTCTGATGGGAAGATACAAGGTACTGACCGGCGAATTTGCCGACCTCATGCTCGGATATTACGGCGCAGGTCCAGGCGAGAAAAATGCAGAGGTTGTGAAAATGGCTCATGATCATGCCAGGAAGGAACCGATCACCTGCAGGCCGGCTGACCTCCTGAAGCCGGAGTGGGACAAGCTCCGTTCCGAGGCACTGGCACTGCCGGGCTGCAATGGCACGGATGAAGATGTGCTTACCTATGCCATGTTTCCCCAGGTAGCCCCGAAATTCTTTGACGAACGCCATGAAGGCCCACGCAACCTGGGCAAGGACCCGGCAACCGGGGTATCCGAAACCCACCCGGCAGAGGGTCACCAGGGCGCTATCACCGGCCCGATCACCTACACTGTGACTCTTAGTGGACGGCAACACAAGGTAATGGTAACACCTTACCAGTAATTATAACACGAATACCATTTCGCATACTGCACCCCATGAATATAGACGATAAAATACAGGCGCTTAACGAACGGAAGGATGATTTGCTTCTCGGAGGAGGTCAGGACAGAATCGACAAGCAGCACAAGTCAGGAAGCCTCACCGCCCGTGAGCGGGTCAATGCACTCGTCGACCAGGACAGCTTCCAGGAGTCTGGACTCTTCGCCCAGCATCGCTGCACACACTTCGGCATGACAGGAAAAAAGATGCCTGCTGACGGAGTGATAACCGGCGCAGGAAGCATCAACGGCCGTCTGGTTCACCTTGCAAGCCAGGATTTCACCGTCGCCGGCGGCGCTGCCGGCGAGGTCCACTGCGACAAGATCGTGGAGATGATGCAGGGTTCGCTGAAAACCGGCTCGCCTTTCGTGTTCATCAATGATTCGGGCGGCGCAAGGATCCAGGAAGGCATCGACAGCCTCTCCGGATATGGCAAAGTCTTTTACAACAACGTCATGCTTTCCGGAGTAGTCCCCCAGATCTCGCTCATCTGCGGCCCCTGCGCCGGCGGTGCAGCTTACAGCCCGGCACTGACTGATTTCATCATACAGACGAAAGCGGCAAGGATGTTCATCACCGGCCCCTCGGTCATCAAGGCGGTCACCGGCGAAGATGTAACCGCGGAAAATCTGGGAGGACCGGTTGCTCAAATGAACAATTCGGGAGTCGTCCATTTCATCGCTGAAGACGATATGGATGCCATGGCCATCTGCAAACGCCTGCTGTCATTCCTGCCCTCCAACAACATGGAGGACCCGCCTCAAATGGAAGCGAATGATGTTATCCTTCCCGACAAACGCCTGAACACGGTAGTCCCAATTGACCCGAAACAGAGCTATGACATACGTGAGGTCATCGGACATATTATGGACAACGGCGACTTCATGGAGGTACAGGACTCCTTCGCCCCAAACATCGTTATCGGGTTCGCAAGGATTCAGGGGCGTTCGGTTGGCGTCGTAGCCAACCAGCCATGTGTCATGGCCGGGGTACTCGACATCAACGCCTCAGACAAGTCAGCGCGCTTTATCCGCTTCTGCAATGCCTTCAACATTCCGATCATCACCCTTGTCGATGTCCCTGGCTTTCTGCCCGGTGTCCAGCAGGAGTATGGAGGAATCATCCGGCATGGCGCAAAAATGCTCTTCGCCTACTCCGCCGCTACTGTGCCAAAAATCACGGTAATACTCCGGAAGGCCTATGGTGGAGCCTATCTGGCCATGTGCAGCAAGGATCTGGATGCTGACCGTGTTATCTCCTGGCCTAATGCCGAGATCGCGGTCATGGGAGCCGAAGGGGCCGTTGATATCGTCTTCAGAAACGAGATCAAACAGGCCTTGGATCCGGTAGCGCGCAGGCAGGAACTGATCACGGAGTACCGGGAAACCTTCTCCACCCCGTACGTCGCAGCCGCTCGCCTCAAGGTGGACGATATCATTGAGCCGGCCGAAACGCGCCGATATCTCGCCATGGCGCTCGATATCCTTCACACCAAAAGGGAATTCAGACCACAGAAAAAACACGGATTGATTCCCCTGTAACGCCATAAAACGAGTTCAACCATGTCTGAACAGGAAATAACCCCGGAACTGCTGATCCTGATGTCGGCCGCTATCGCCGCTTACCTCGGAAAAAACTTCCGGATCCGCAGGGCCCGCTTCATCAGTGATCAGGGAATCAGTTCCTGGTCACAGCAGGGACGGGTCTCGATACAGTCATCACATACTTTCAGCATTTCAAAATAAGGAGCCTTGTCGTGCAGTTAACCTTGACCATAGACGGGAAAAAATATGTGGTTGACGTAGAGGTATTGGAAGGAGAAGAGGTCCGGATGCCGGCCTCTTTCCCTGAACCGACCTCCACCATCCAGTCCAAGCAGGTCGTCGCACCGCCACCCCAGCCTGTCGCCGCACAACCCGCCGCCGACGGACTGCCTGACGAAAAGGTCTGCCGCAGCCCGATTGCCGGCGTTGTGCAGCGAGTCAACGTCCAGGTCGGCCAGAAACTCCAGGTAAACGACCTGCTGGTCGTGCTGGAGGCGATGAAGATGGAAACCAATATCACCGCGCATGCAGCCGGCACCGTCAAAAAAATCATGACCTCACCCGGCGAAGCCGTAAAAAGCGGTCAGGCCCTGATCGAGTTCGAGTAAATTCCCTTTCCCTGAATTCAAGGCCGGCGACCTTCGTACTGAAGAACCGGCCCTTGCTTATCGCGAACAGCACATTAACCGCCGGTCAATCGTCATCCCCCCTGCCTTCCCCGTGATGGCCACCTTCACCAGCTTCGTGTTCTCCGCTTGCATCCCTGTGGCACTTGATGCAGTTGTCATAGTTGCGGATCCCCTCTTTACGATGTTCTCCTGCAATCCTGGACGGAGAGTGCTCATGACAATTATAACAGGTGTATGCCTTGTAATTTTTCGGATCCGGATGGCATGTGACGCAACTCGCCCGATGATCTCCATCCAGCCTGAAATACCTGTCATGATCGAATGTCGCCGGCTTCCACCGGGTAATCGTGTGGCATTCGGAACAGTTTGACTTCATCTGGCGATGCAACGCGTCGCCAGGCTCATCCTTCGCGTGACAGGCAGTACACTGATTCCCGGAAGCGGATAACTGGCCATGGTCGAAAAAGACATTCTTCCATTTAACGGTATCGTGACATGAGGTACAGTTATCCCCTGTCTGTCGATGGAGTGAATCCAAAGGTTTGTCACTCTTGTGGCAGCTGATACACTGCTGTCCCGACACCAACCGGGTGTGATCGAAAGCGGCGTTCTTCCATTTGACCGTATCGTGACATGAAGCACAGCTCTCCCCGACCTGGCGATGCAGATTGTCCTGGGGCTTCTGAGCCCTGTGGCAAGCGTTGCAGTTGTTCTTCAGGGAAGTAGAAAGAGAGTCATGCCTGAAGTTATTGACTGCGCGTTTCGGGTTAAGCCCCTTGTGATCGGTATGGCACTCGACACAGGAGTTACCCGCAAAACCACTGTGAAAAAGAGTCTTGACGCTCCTGACAGGCAACACCCTGCCAGCGACGTTCCTGACGCCGATATCAGCCGGTTTGTGGCAACTGATGCACTTCATGGAGGCACCAGCGAAAGGCTCATGACAGCCCAGGCAATTGTTTTTAAATTCCTGATGTCCTTTCATGAGTGAGCCTGGGTTGATCAGCCTGTGGGGAAACGCAACGACCAGAGCTGTCATGATGAGTGCAAACGCAACAGCGAAATATATAGGTCTCAACAAGTCACCTCCAGTTCAGAAAAAACGTTACAGACACGATATGGATAAAGGTCAGCACCAGTAAAAAAGATACTATGGGCATATGGATGTGCCGCCACTGCTCAAAGGCCTTCAGGGTCACGTCATCCCAGTACCTCTGCTGCTCAAGGCCGTCAGCCTGGCCATCCTCGATACCGAGTTGCTTTTTTTTCATTTTCACCTCTTCCCTGAGCTTCCGGACCAGATATTGCCCGATATGGCCGCTGGCAGTAACCACCATCATCAGGACAGTTGCAAACCAGGGCAGAACCGCGTTGAAGTGGATTCCTGAATGGACAAGGATCATCAGGGTGCCGACCCAGCCGGCATTGCAGTGAAGTCTCAGAAATACACTGAGAGGACCATTTGCTATGAGCTTTTTCTTGCGGGCCGAATAACCGAAGGAGAAAGCAACAAGCACCGTTCCGGCAACCCCAAGATACAGACCAGTCCAGTCGAGACCGGCCGCATGAAGGATGAAATCGAGTGCCAGTGAAGCTGTGATGAGCAGCAGATAGGAAAATGAAAGCGGTATGGCTCGCTTGACAAGGACGGAATTCCACATATGATATTATTTACCCTCGACGGATTTGTAGGGTAAAAGATATCCGGTTCATCTTAAAAGGAGCTGAACGCCACCTTAAATTTTCCTGAAAATTCAGGCCGCTGGAAATGTCATTTCGAAGATCGTGCCTGCATTTTCCCGGCTCGACACAGAGATTCCGATGTGCTGGAGATCGGCGAGCTTCCTGACGATCGACAATCCGAGCCCGAATCCCCCCGTACTCGAACTTCTCGACTCATCGACCCGGTAGAACCGGTCGAAAACGTTCTGCAGTTTTTCTTCAGGAATTCCGACGCCGTGATCTGTGATAGTACAAACAAGAAGCGCTGAACGACGTGCGATACCTATTTCGATCGAAGAACCTGCCGGAGAATATTTGATCGCGTTCGAAAGGATATTCTCGAACATCATCTCAAGCATCGCCGGATCTGCGGCGATGGTTCCTGACGAAGTACTCTCCATCCTGATCGATATCAGTTTTTCGATAGTCAATGGCTCCAATCTTGACATGACAGACTGGAGCGAAGCCTCGATATCGATCTTTGCGATATTCGGGTTCAACGTGTCGTCCTCATACCTCGCCAGCATCAGCAGTTGATCGATCAGCCGCGCCATGCGGTTCAGCTCATCGAGACAATAACGGATACGTTCTTCATAATGGGCACTCTCCCGCGGCTTGCGAACCAGAACGTCAAGAGTACCTTTTACCACTGCAAGCGGCGTCTTGAGCTCGTGCGATGCATCGGCGGTAAACTGCTTTTCGCGCTGGAACGCATCCTGCAGACGATCGAGCAGTGCATTAATAGTTACCGACAGCCGATACAGTTCATCATGGTTGCGAGGCAAAGGAATTCGTTGGTCAAGATTTGCCTGTGTCATGGTTTCAGCGGTAGCGATAACCTCCTCGATGGGGCGTATGCTTCTTCCGGCGATTGCCCGGGTAAGGATGAACAGGATCAGGATGATGGCCGGAAACGAAACCAGCATAATGTTCTGCAGATCGAGGAGAACGATCATTGCGCTCTTCATCGGAACAGCGACTATAAGATAGGCTTCGGCGATGCCATTGGGGTTTACAAGAGGGACCTGCACCTGCCTGACCTGCACGCTGTCGATAAGGCTGTTGAAGTAACGCACGCCGGAATATGCCGAATTGAAAGTCAGCAGGTTGCGGGAAAGGTTGGGTGATTTTCTGACCACTTTACCTGAGCTGTCGACAAGCTGAATGAATTCCGAGTCGAGATCCTTCTTTTTCTCCAGACTTTTATGTTCACCCACCTCTTCAGCAGTGCCGTCGATGCCCCTGAAACTGTCAAATCCATTGAAAATCTGACCCTTGATATGAGCATCTTCAAGTGTTTCTGCAACTTCGTGCCTCAGTTCCTCATCGAAATGCATAAAGACAATACGGTCGACCATGAGCAGAATCGCGGCAAAAACAACAGCCATCAGAAATGCCGTTGCAACAGTATAATAGAATGCCATGCGATTGCGCAGGCTCATGGCAGGAAGGCTTTTCCCGCCGGCGGCATGTCGCTGCACATTGTCTGCTGAATTTTTCACTGAGTGCCGGGACGGGTTTCACGAACGATGTAACCGACGCCCCTGATGGTTTGAATGAGGTTGCCGCACCCTGCCTGTTCGAGTTTTTTACGCAGAAAATTAATATAGACATCGATAACCGAGGTATCGGAGTAGAAATGCATATCCCAGACATGTTCGATGATGCGGCTCCTGGAACAGGGACGATCCTTGTTGCGAACAAGGTAATCGAGCAGGGCAAACTCCTTCGGAGTCAGCGTAAACTCTTTTGAACCGCAGAATACCTGATGTGTAACTGCATTGATCGTTAGTGACCCGACGGTCTGGGCATCGCCATCCTGGGTGGTCTTCCTCAACTGAACCCTTATCCGGGCAAGCAACTCCTCAAACTCGAACGGCTTTTTGATATAATCGTTGGCTCCGGAATCCAGTCCAAATACAACATCTTCCAGCGTATCCCTGGCTGTAAGGAAAAGAATGGGCACACTGTTGCCGGATTTGCGTATCTGTTTGCATACCTCGATCCCGCTGATGCCGGGAATCATCCAGTCCACCATGATCAGGTCATAATCATTGGTCATGGCAAGATCGAGCCCGCTTTTTCCATCAAAAGCGATATCAACGGCAAAGTACTCCTCTTCAAGCCCTTCCTTGAGAAAACGGGCAATTCCCGTTTCATCTTCGATAACGAGTAGTCTCATGTACTCAATGGTTAACGGTCATCACGATCGCCGTCTCTTTTTTTCTCAGTTCCGCCAAGCACGGTTCCAAGCACAATTTTACCGCTTTTTCCGTTGCGTGCAGCTATTTCCTGAATGGTCGATGACGGGTCGACGGAAACCATACCGCTCTTTTCAAGCCGGGCCACCAGAACCTGAGGAGTAGTTTTCAATACCAGGGCAACGGTTTCCACTGATGAGGATTCAAGAGCCCTGGCAGCGATTCCCGCACCTCTTCCCCCTCCCTCTTCGCGTTCGCCGAACACCGGCAATAACGACGCAATGGTCACCAGGAACGCCATCCCGATGATGCCCAATGCCGGCTTTTTTGAAAAATATCCTGAAAACTGCTTCCAGTTGGAAAAAATGTGCACTCCTACCCCACCCAGCAGAAGCCAGCTGAGCCACTTGTGCACCGGTTCAACAGCACCCATTTCAATATCAAAAAAAATCAGGACACCGGTAACCGCAGAAATCAGGAATGCCCCGCTCGCAAGTGGAGTCGCCCATAACTTAAGTGATGTGTTCATATACTCGTCAAATGCTCAATGTTCATTGGAATTTACCTTGCGATCCCATTAATACAGTCGCCGTTTCTCAACAAAACAAGATAAGCGGCCAACACTTAAAGGGGGATTAGGTTAAACTTAAAATTCACTTAATACTTCACATTTATCCATACTGCCATCGAGCCCGTCATGAAACGCATAAGGCATTCACACGCCTTTGCGAAGGATTGGCGCATCAACGGAGATCAATCGAAACCGCTCACCCTGCAAAGTGGATTGGACACGTAAATCATATGCCTGCCTCGATATGGTTCGACAGGCTTCAGACAGCCGGCGACAATGTTACCACCCCCTGAAGCCCCCCGATCAGCCCGATAAACAATCAAAACGTACGGACGGCACGAACATAATTGTTATCCAGCTTGTACCCGAGGCTCTGGGCGCCATTGCGGAAGCTCTGATCCCAGGCATCGTTTTTGTCGCTCTCGGTAGAACTCCAGTAATAGTGACGATCCTTGAATCCGCCAATAACCGATTTACTGATATAAAGTTTATCCAGCTCTCCCTTGTTGGGAAGACGCCAGTCGCTGAACCCGCCGTTTTTGTACTGCTTGCATTGTTTGACAGCTTTTTCCCAGGTGGTGTCGCTTCCCACATCGTGTTTTGAGGCAATCAGCCCATGGGTCTGCCCTGCAACATAACCTTCATCCCCGGACTGATACAGATAGGCTACCTTGCCACCACCATAATTGTCACCTATTTTCAGTTGCGAAGGTGCCTGTGCCGCAAACGCCGTTTCTGCGGCGTGAATCGACGGGACGACGGCTGGTGTGATAATGGTGCAAAGCAATGCAATTTTAGCGACTGATCTGCGTGACTTTAAAAAGATACCGGACATAATGTTTTTCATGGATTCTCTCCTTTTATTTAAGTGTGTTAAGTTGCAGAATTACGTTCAGAAATGATTCAGCAAAACAGAGCCGGATCGTACCGGCAGTTACTGCCTGCCTTTGCAGATTCTGCAACATTCAGCAACCGTTTTACTCAACCGACACTTCAATAATAGAGATCCATTCTTAAGCTGACATTAACGATTGTTAAAAAGCAGCTTAAAAGAATTATTCTCCATAAGGGCAAAACCTGAGCACAGAAGGCGCTCCACATCGTCAATTCATGCTCGGTGCGTAAGGATTCGTGAAAAAAAGTCTGGTGCACCATACGTTCAATGTCAAAAAGCATGAAAAAATTGAAACAAAATGGCTGCATGGTGCGTAGTCAATTATGAAGGCGTACTAATGGCCTTTGTGTTGACTACATTAACGAACCATGAATAATGCTATGAACACCAGAAACATCATTGCAGGTCTTATTGTTACGTTCACCATGAGCGGAGCTTTCGGTAATGTCTCTTTCGCCGCTGATACTCCTGCAGCAAAGCCGGCAGCAACAGCTCCTGCAGCAGAAACCAAAGCTCCTGAAGCCAAGACGCCTGAAGTCAAAGCTCCTGAAACCAAGGCTCCTGAAGCCAAGGCTCCTGAAGCCAAGAAAGAGGTGAAAAAGAAAAAAGCCAAGAAAACCACCAAGAAATCCACAAAAAAAACTGCAAAAAAAACAGAGGCGACTGAAACCAAGTAGATGTCCTGTTCAGCCTGTAACAGGGCTTAACGCAGAAAAGCACGGAACTCCACCGTGCTTTTCTTTTTTATTGAGAGGTATTTACCACAGACCGTCAGACTCTCTTATGTTTTTGAGATATAGTGGATTACGTGGAGATACCCTTACACAGATGAAGGAGATGGACGCGACGCATCATCATGTCGGCATGCTAATCCAGGCGGGGTTTGATGCCTTTGATATGATGAAAGGAAACTACCCCGAGCAATTTTTCCTCATCATCGGTAACTGGAATTGCCCTGAAAGAGTACCTTGAGAAAAACTCCACGGCATCATGCAGCGTGTCGTCCGGGCCAAGTGTGATCAAACTGTCGGTCATGATTTCGGAAAGCTCCTGATCAGGCTCGGCATTGAGCAGATCCCTCAGATCGACCACTCCATGCAGCGTATCGGCCTCATCCATCACGTAGACGTACATGATGACATCCATGTTGGCGGCGATATCGTGATAGTGGTTTATGATCTCCTTGACGCGAGTGTCCGCTGAGCGTTTGATTATGCTTCGCGTGACGTAAAGCATAATGTTCTCATCATTCTGGTCGATGATCTGCTGGACTTTCGCCTTACTTTCCTGGTCAACCAGTTCGATGATCTCGTCGGCATCAGACGTCGGCAGAACAGAAAGGATATCAGCCGCTTTGGCCGGACTCATCTCGTTCAGCAGTTCAGCAGCCTTGTCTTTCTCCATCTGGCCGATCAGTTCTCGCTGCACCCTTGGTTCAACCTCTTCGAGGGTATCTGAAGCCAATTCGGTATCAAGGGCGTTGAAAACCGCCATCCTCTGGTTGCTGTCCAACTCCTCCAGAATATCTGCAAGATCGACCGGGTGAATATCGCTGATGCTCTCCTTCAGAACGTTGAGCTTGACATTTCCCTTGAAGCTGTTGATGGTTTCCGGCAGCGGCTGGACGTAAACCCATGATATGGATGAATCCTCGGTATAGCGTCCAAGGAATCCGGCAAGCTTGTTCATGCCCATTCTTCGCAGAATGCGGAATCGGTTGAAATCCACTTCGCTGGCAAACAGCCTGTCGATCTGATAAACGAGTTTGACATCGTAGACCACCTCCACCTCGTGGTCTTCCATGTCGAGTATCTTCTTGTCGAGAATGTAGTCCTTCAGAAAAATGTAATTCCCTTCAGGATCAAGCTTGTATTGATCAGGGTCAGTGACGTCGGAAACGATCTCGGTATTCGAAATCAGGGAGATCCTATCCCATGGTAAAAGGAGAGGTGAATCACCATAAGGACGATGAACGAGCAGATGGGTGACTTCAGGAATTTTTCCGGCATGCTCCTGGATAACCAGGTCTTTGAGTTTACCGATCTTTTTCGAAGTCAGGTAAACACGACGGCCAATGAATTCGCTGAGAAAAAATTCCTGTTCAAGTATTGCAACCATTGGCTGCCTCCTTTATCCGATTGCTTATTTGCCGGCTGGTATTAACGTAACAAACTTGTAGAGCAGCAGCGCCACCAGGACAAACAGATAGATCCTAAGTCCAGTCAAAGAAAACTTGATGACCGGCGACATCTCGACCTTGGGCTTGGCATAGCGCGCATTGATCTCGCGTATCTTTTCAGAAAACTGTTTCATTATCCTCATCTTCAGGCCCTCGGGAAATTACTTGAACAGATTTGGGAAAATTGCGCTGACCCCATACATCGTTGATAAAATGATTATCGCCACAACAATGCCGCCGGTGATCCAGTTCTGTATGGGGGTATTGGCATACTCACCCATGGTTTTTTTGTCATTCAGCAGCAAGATCAAAAAGACGAGGGCAGCAGGAAGCAGCGTTACCGCCACGACCTGAACGAACAAGGTAATCAGAACCAATGGTGCTCCAGGAATGAGGGGAACAATGCCTGCCGTGATCAGGGTCAGAAAATAGCTGGCGTAAAACCAGGGGGCCTGTTTGACATTTGTATTGAGAGAGTGTGCCCATCCGAAAATTTCACCGAAAGCCCAGGAACTGGCAAGCGAGATGCAGATTGCGCCAAGCAGACCGGCATCAAACAGGCCAATCGCAAGCAGGGCGCCGGTAAAATGGTTCATGCGCATGAGCATCCTGGCCGCTGTAGCCGCATCATCAATCGGGACTCCGTGCAACAAGGTTCCGGTCACAACCACTATAAAAATTGCGACGGCAACAGTTATGACAGCACCGAAAAGCGTGTCGGCCTTGCCCATCTTGATGTCCTTCTCGTGCAATCCCTTGTCTACCACCGAACTTTGCTGGAAAAACAGCATCCACGGAGCAATCGTGGTGCCGATGTTCGCCATGAGCAGAAAAAACAGATCGTTGTTCAACCCACCCGGAAGGTTTGGTATCAGGCCATTGCCGATGATCTCCTTCACTGATGGATTGACCATGAAGGCCGCAGGAACATACACGAGGTTAAGCAGGCAGAACCCGAGAGCGATTTTTTCCCAGGTCCAGTACCGGCCATTGAGCACAATAATTCCCATGAGACCAATAACTCCGGCGACGGTCAGCCACGGGGGTACGCCAAAAATGTTCAGCGCCGAGGTCATACCAACAAACTCAGTGACCAGAGTCAGCCAGTCGACAACCATCAGGTCGAGAAGTGAGAACCACCCCCAGAACGCACCGAAACTCTCGAAAATCGCCTCGGCATGACCTCGCTTTGTCACAGCCCCGAGCCGCACGGTCATCTCCTGAACGTAATAAGCGACAGGAATGAGGATGAGCAGAAACCAGATCAGGTGATAGCCGTACTTCGCTCCTGTAGCAGCATAGGTGGTGATGCCTCCCGCATCATTGTCCGCTATCATGACGACAAGTCCTGGGCCCGCTATTGCCAGATACATCTTGAGCGACTTCAAGATCTTCTTCGTTCTGTAGTAGAGCGTGGAAAAAAAATCCATATCCGAGAGGACTGTACGTTGACGGAGGTTACCTCGGTAATGATCGGATAAGAAAAAAGATGCGTTGAAATCCGGGAGATAAGATTCTCTTCATTCAGATTTCAAGATGGCGCAGGAGATCAGGGTGTGGGCCCACTCTTTTCTAATCCATTGGCCCTCAGTTTAAGGTTTTAAGCCGAATGAATCAAAACTTTTATTGGGTTGATCCAAATTTTTCACATGGCTGTAGCTTCTGTAAGCGCCGATGTCAATTCATGACAATCAACATATATGATCCGATGGAATATAAGCGTATTTGACGGGAGCATAGCAAAAACAAGTGTCAGATACAGGAAAGTTTAACTGCAGGATCGGTCTGTTCCGGACCATGCCGAGGCGACCGATCGGGGCCAGGTCATAATGCGCCATATTCCGATCGAAGCTTTCTTAAAGCTCCGCCCTGAGCTTGGGACTGCGGCATCTCCGATTCGCTCCCGTGAACATCGCGTATTCAGGAAATTTTTTGAAAAAAGCACTCCTATGGTATCAGTGCAGCGAACACGCTCGACAAGTTTTGAAAACAGGACCAATGATCGTATATTTGCGATAAACTAAAAGCAGGAGACAGATGCAAAGATCATTATCCGTAATAGAGTACACTGAAGAAGATACTTCCCTGGCGATGGTCGCCAAGGCACTCAGCCATCCGGTGCGGATCAAAATCCTGAAGCTGCTTGCCGGAGAGGCCTGCTGTTTCACCGGCGAACTGACCGAAATCATACCAATGGCGCAGTCCACGATCTCACAGCACCTTAAAGCGCTGCTGGAAGCCGGCCTCATTCAGGGAGAGATCAATCCACCGAAAGTGAAATACTGCATCAATTGGGATAACTGGAAACGTGCCCAGGCGCTGTCAGGAAATTTTTTCGCCCAGGAAAAAATCAGCGAATGCAAATGCTGACATGCAAATCGTCACAAGAAGCTCGTCCCTCGAATAGCGCTCAATATCGTTCATTTGCGATAAACAAATTCAAAACAAAAGAGAAACAATGAAACAAGTGAAAATTCTCGGTTCAGGATGCATGAAATGCAACCAGCTTGCCGATGCGGTCAACGCCATCATAGCAACTGAAAATATTGATGCATCTATCGAAAAGGTTACAGACATCCAGAAAATCATGGCCTACAACGTCCTTTCCCTACCGGCACTGGTCGTCGACGAAGAGGTTCGATGCAAGGGGCGTGTGCCGGAACGTGACGAACTAAAAGATTTATTAACCAGATAAAGCCGAAACTGATCATGAACAAAGCCAAAGAAGTATCACCTGCCGCAGCCCTTGGAATGATTGAAAAGGGAGGATTGCTGGTTGATGTCCGGGAACCGGATGAAGTTGCTGAAGCATCGTTCAATATCCCCGGCGTCATGCTGATTCCTTTCAGAACATTCGAATCACACTTCCAGGAAATTCCTGACGACCGGAATGTGATCATAGGATGCAATGTCGGAGAGCGAAGCCTGATGGCCACCTATTTCCTCATGAACCACGGTTATGACAAGGCGGTCAACCTGCAGGACGGAATAGTCGGCTGGGCGGAAAGAGGATTGCCCGTTATAGGTAAACTGAAGCACACAAAGGGAGGATGCTGTTGCGGCGGTTCGAAAGGACACGGCGAAAAAAGCGGCGGAAGCTGTTGTTAACCTCAGAAATCAAGCACATAAATAAACCATGGCGTCAATGAGTGCCAACTCCCTGAAAACAAATGCAGTCCTCATAACGGCTACCCTGCTCTGGCTGCTGCTGTACATCAACCTTGAACCGATCGTCGGCGCTCTGCTCGGGATTTCAGGAATCAGCAGGAGCACCAGTCCAGGCGAAGCACTGCACTTCTTCGTCTTTGAGGTACCGAAGGTGCTGCTCCTGCTGACAGGCGTAGTGTTCGTCATGGGCGTCGTACACACATTCGTCTCACCGGACAGGACGCGGGCGATGCTGTCGGGTAAACGTACCGGAGTCGGCAACGTGCTGGCTGCGACCCTCGGCATCGTGACGCCGTTCTGCTCCTGTTCAGCCGTGCCGCTGTTCATAGGCTTCCTGCAGGCTGGAGTACCGCTCGGCGTGACATTCTCCTTTCTCATTTCGGCACCGATGATCAACGAAGTCGCCCTTGCCCTCCTTTTCGGCATGTTCGGATGGAACGTCGCCCTGCTCTATATGACAATGGGACTGCTTGTCGCTGTCGTTGCCGGGATGGTTATCGGAAAACTCGGCATGGAACGTTACCTGGAGGAGTGGGTGCAACAATTGCAGAACAGCGCCGTTTCCGCCGACTTCGACGATGACGCTATAAGCTGGTCACAGCGGCTGCACGAAGGAGTGAAGCATGTGCAGGAGATTGTAGGCAAAGTCTGGCTCTTCATTTTGCTCGGCGTCGGCCTCGGAGCAGGTATTCACGGCTACGTGCCTGAAAACTTCATGGCGTCTCTGATGGGAAGAAGCGCATGGTGGTCGGTGCCCGCAGCCGTCCTTATCGGCGTACCCATGTATTCGAACGCCGCCGGCATACTTCCCGTCGTTCAGGCCCTGCTCGGCAAGGGCGCAGCACTCGGCACCGTACTGGCCTTCATGATGAGCGTGATCGCGCTGTCGGCACCGGAGATGATCATTCTGCGAAAGGTGCTCAAGCCACAGCTCATAGCCGTTTTCGCCGGCGTCGTGGCCGTCGGTATCATGCTGGTGGGTTTCGTGTTTAACACCGTGTTCTGATTTGAATCCTTCATCAAAATCTCCATACTTAATGAAACGATCAGTTCTCATCCTCTATACCGGAAACTCCTCGCGCTGCTCTTCACGATCATGGTGATGTTCTCTCTCAAAGGAGATTATATCGTCAAAATTCCGATGGATGTGGTGCGTATCGCCATTCCACTGCTTCTGTACTTCGTGATCATGTTCCTCATTTCGTTCATAATCGGCCGTAAGATCGGAGCTGACTATTCCAAAACAGCAACGATCGCATTTACCGCTGCCGGGAACAATTTCGAACTGGCCATCGCTGTGGCAGTAGCCGTCTTCGGCATCGACTCCGGCGAGGCGTTCGCCGCGGTTATCGGCCCGCTGGTCGAAGTGCCCGCACTCATAGGTCTGGTCAACGTTTCGCTTTGGTTCAGGGAAAAATGGTTCGTCGAGCAACAAACATGTAATTGAAGGCAGTTTTTGGTGGCCCATGAATCCATTCGGGACATGGAAACTGAATGCATTTGTCAGTCTGATAAGCATGAGGCTGTCTCTGAAGAGCAGTCACCCAAAGTCTGAGATGCCTTTTTGGTTTACAAAAACATACCCGGGAAGACGTAGGGGCGGTTCGCGAACCGCCCCTACCCGACAATAAATAGAGGCGCAATTATGAGACGGTCTCGTTATAATTGTTGCCATCCAGTGGGTGGCCGCCGCAGGACCATAGAGGCCTGGTCCGATAAACCAGCCATCGTCGACCAATCAAACGACATAACCGGCATAAAATTCCTTCCACAGCAACAAGTGACTGCTTTAATCTGGCATGGCCTTGTGAAGTTCCGTCGCATCGAACACGAGCCGGATCTCGCTTATCCTACTTCCTGAAACCGTAAAAAACTCGGCGGTCCGAATCACACCTGCAGTGGTGACCGTATGGCAGTCATACAGGAGCGCCGCACCCTGATCATCGAAAAAGCTTCTCAACATCGTGACTCCAAGCAATATCTCCCTGAACTGCTTCAGTACAGCCATGAACTCGTCCGCAGTCGTAAAGGTATTGACACTGCCCCTGAAGCTCAGGTCGTCAGCCAGCAGCTTGCGGGCCGTTACAAAGTCCCCGCTTGTCCACGCATTATGATAAGATTCGATCAGCACTCTGGTATCCATATTCGTACCTCCTGTTGATTTGAAATGAAAAATCGTCGACTCGGCGTAATTTCAAGCAAATACACAACAACACTCTCATAATCACCTGCAGAGAATCATTTACCCGCTTTAACCGGCACCGTGGTCAGGGCCTCCGGCCTCGTCAGCCTTGACGATATTTGACTTGCTTCTTATCACTACACAACCTGAACAGGATAAAACCCTTTACATCCATTTTACAATTTCTGTCGACATAAAGATGGAAAAAAGACGGGATGAATTCCGTTGCTGTCTGCACATCCATAAAGTCTCCTGATCGCACATCCCTGATCGTCAGAAACCTCTGGCATTACGATTTACGCTTTTGATATGGCTGCTGAAGAGAAACAAATCGTTCTCATAATAAACGTAATCGGCGTATAACACAGAGAATCAAACCGGCTGAAATATCACTGAAGGATTGGTTCTGTAAACTCTTTATGCATAAATCGACGATCTATAAGTCCAGCAAGACCTTCCAAAAACATGATCTTGATCAAAATAAAACAAGCTGAATATTTGAGCCTTAAGTCATATTGGAACATTTATCGAAGCATAGGATAGGCTTGTCTTCTGCAAGAGTTTTATTTATATTTAATACATGATAACAGTACGACATATATACTTCACATTTTTGGATTATCAGGAATCCTTTTCCTTTCATATAGTGTTTGTCTGAGCATCATATTGATGGAATATGGATATTCAGTCCAAATTCCTTACAGACAACCATCAGTTTAGATTCCAGGCTTCTGTGACTGGAGATGGCGGAGCTTTATAACATCATTATACTTATTCCGTCGAGCCTCCTTCATGTTTCAGTAACATTCGATCCAGTCCATCGCCTGTTCATGATACCGGAAAATTCACTTAAGATATTCTATAATAATGCATAATCAGTGACGAGCCGTCACAAATAACCCAACCTCAAAAGTTCAAATAAGCGACCAGAAGTGTATCTGTGACTTAAACCTTATTATTAATCAAGAATTGATAATTCTGCTGAATATGATATAAATAATACGTATGAAAGCAACAGCCATATACGTAAAATATAAATATCTCAACATATCTTTTTATCACAGATCCTCGGCAAGACTATATTTAAACCTCTACGGAAAATAAGATTTTGTGGAATGCGTATATCATTCATGAATAATCAGGCGGGCCATATATATCGCGCATAAATAAAAAGCATTATCTATGATCATGGATCGCCGATCAGATAATTTTGAACTCTCCACAGATATGGAAAACGGGATATCCCAGCCCGAAAAAAAATCGACAATATTAATAGTCGACAATAACGAAGGTTCGCGTACCAAGTCAAAGCTGATCATCGAGAAATTCGGCTATACTGTCCTGACCGCGGATAATGGAGATACCTGCATCGAGCTGCTCAACTCCCAGCGGATCGACCTTCTTCTGCTGGAAATTTTCATCCCAGGAAAAAACGGACTTGAGATTTTTGCCTTCATCAGGCAAAATCAAATAACGATCCCTGTCATCATAATAACCGAGTCACGCGATCTTGAACGAGCCATTTTCTCAATGAAATTGGGTGCATATCAATACCTGGTAAAACCTGTCACTGCCGGCCGTCTTGAAACCACGGTGAAAAATGCTCTCCGCGAATCCGAGCTGCACCGCAAGATCAGGCTTTATTCAGAGGCGATGTTCCAGATCCCCATGGGGGTTGTCATTACTGACGAAAACGGCATCATTGAATACACAAACCCCGGGTTTTCCGCGCTTACAGGTTACACTGAAAGCGAGGCCAAGGGGCAGAGCACAAGCATCCTTAAATCGGGGAAACAGTCGAAGGAGTTCTACCAGAATTTCTGGGATACCATTAATTCAGGCAATATCTGGCAGGGCGAGTTCATCAACAGGAAAAAAAACGGAGATCTCATCACCGAATACTGCATCGTAAGCCCGATTACCGCCCGGAACAACCAGATTGCGCATTTCATCGCCATAAAACAGGATCTTACACAGCGTAAAAAAGAGCAACAGGCTCTTGCTGAAAGTGAGCAGAGTTTTCAGGAACTTGCTGACCTTCTGCCACAACCGGTGTTTGAAGTAGACCTCAACAGACATATATCCTTCACCAACAAAGCCGGACTTGACCTGTTCGGCTACAGCAAAGAGGTGCTCAAGCATGGTTTCGACAGCCTCCGACTCTTCTTGCCAGAAGAACACGTCCGGGTACAGGACAGCATTCACTCGCTTTTAAAGGGAGGAACTGTCGAAAATCATGAATACATCGCCCTGAAAAGTGACGGCACGACCTTTCCGATCCTGCTCTACTCCGCCCTGATTGTCCGAAACGGCAATCCGATAGGTATCCGTGGCATCGGCCTGGACATATCAGAACGGATACGTACTGAAGAAACGCTCAGGGAACTGAATCAGACTCTCGAAGAACGGGTGAAAGAACGAACACACGAACTTGAATTATCACATCAGCAGATGGCTCTCCAGGAAAAACTTGCCTCGATAGGACAGTTGTCGGCCGGTCTGGCTCATGAGATCAACAACCCGATCAATTTCGTCCGAATCAACTTTGCCACGTTACGTGAAGACATCACGGACCTGCGCGACCTGCTCCAGGAATACCGCAGTACATTCCAGTCTTTAGCAGAGGGGAAACCTCTGGACAAGGAGTTTCAGAACCTCAAAGCGATGGAAAAAAAGCTGGCGGTAGATTCGCTTCTCAGCGGACTTCCGGAACTGTTCGCAGAATCCGAGCGGGGCTTCGAACGTGTCGGAACCATCATAAAAAGCATGAGAAACTTTTCCTTCCAACATGCTATCGATGAAAGGGTTCGTTTCGATATCAACAAGGGTATCAGGGACACGCTTACCATTGCTCGTAACGAATACCGCTATTATGCCAAAGTCGACACCTTTCTCGAAGAGATACCATCGGTACCCTGCAATCCAGAACAGATCAACCAGGTATTTCTCAACCTCATTGTCAACAGCTCGCACGCCATAGCCTCCCAGAAACGGCCGAACAGAGGCCATATAACCATCCGAACCAGTTGCGACAGCGATTTCGTCTACTGCACGATCGCAGATGACGGCCCAGGAATCCCGGCTGCAACCATGCGCCGCATTTTCGAGCCCTTTTTTACGACGAAAGATCCGGGTCAGGGAACCGGACTGGGACTGAGCATCTCATATGACATCATTACCCACAAGCACGGGGGAACACTCACTGTTTCCTGCCCTCCGGAAGGGGGCACTTTATTCACTATCCGGTTACCCCTGAAGATTACAATAGATGTAACAGCACCATGAAAAACCTCGAAGAACTCGTAATCCTGTTTGTCGATGACGAATCCGACATTCTCAGCTCACTTCAGCGTTTTCTCAGAAGGGAGCCATTTCAAAAACTGTTTGCAGAAAGCGGTGCAGCCGCACTGGAAATTTTTAAAGCCAACAAAGTTGACATCATCGTATCTGACCTTCGCATGCCTGGCATGAACGGCCTTGAACTCATCAACGAAGTCAAGCAGCTAAGGCAAGAGACAGTCCGCATGATCCTGAGCGGTTCACAGGATATTGACCATATCATTTCAGCCATCAATACGGGAGAAGTCTTTCGCTTCATTCCCAAACCCGTCGATCCTGATTCATTCAAGCAAATCCTGAACGATGCCATAGAGTACTATTGCCTGAAAATCGAACGAGAGGAGCTGTTTAATGAAATTTCGCTTAAGAACAGGCAACTGACCGATGCGAATCAAAGCCTGGAGAAATTGGCCAACGACCTTGAAAGAAGCACGGAACAGTTCAAGTCAATGAACGATGCCGCTCATGATGCTGTATTCATGCTCGATGAAAACGGAACAATCATTTATCGAAACTCGGCTGCGGAATCGATGTTCGGTTACACAAAAAGGGAGTGCCCCAGCCAGTGCTTTTCCGATCTTTTTGTTGAACCTCCTTTGGAACTCGACCTTAATGACCTGATCAAACACAATTCGGAACTTACTGGAAAATGTTGCGAAAACCGGGTTCTTCAAATCGAGGGTATGAGGCATGACGGTACGCATCTGCCTCTCGAAATCTCAAAAGGGTGCGTACACCTTGAAAGCGGAATGCACAGTGTACTCATAGCACGGGACATTACAACCCGGATCGAAGAGGAAAAAAGCCGGCAATATTATGAACAGATGCAGAAGGAGCTGGAGTCGGAGATAGAAAAAAAATTGCTTCAGAACACGATTCCGATAACGCTCAAGAGTGCAGAAATAAGCTGTCTCATGCTCTCATCCGGCCATATCGACGGCGACTTCACAGAACTTATCGAATATAATCCTCATCAGGCAGACCTGCTCATCGGCGATGTGATGGGCCACGGAATCCAGCCTGCGCTTGTAGGTGCAGGTATTAAAGCGCTCTTTCTCAAGACCATTGCGCAGCAGCGCGACGGCTCTGAAGCACTCCCTTCTCTCCAGCGGATAGTCAGCACGATTCATGACCGGTGCATTCATGAGCTCATTGAACTCGGCATGTTTGCAACCCTCCAGTTCGTACGGCTCGATCTCGAAAAAAAACTGGTATCCATTGTTGACTGCGGTCATAATCCGCTCATTCACCTGCCGTTCAGTTCGTGCCGCTGCAAACTCATCAAAGGCGACAATCTGCCAATGGGTATGATTGAAAAGCAGGAGTACCGGGAAACCTTCTTTCCACTTGAAAATAACGATCTCCTGATCCTCTATTCGGACGGGATAACGGAGTGCCGGGCGCCTGATGACAACATGTTCGGCATTGATAAACTCACCTCGCTCCTGGAACAGAATGCCGGACTCCCGACCGAAGCCATAATCGGCAAAATCCGTCAATCGCTTTCGGAATTCTGCAGGTGCAGCAACTTCGAAGATGATGTGACCTGCATAGTCATCCGGATCCTGAGCGAAAAAGGAGCAAGCAAAGAAATGAAAATGAATTAACCGGAAAAATACCGATGCCCCCTGAAAAACAGAGACCATATCATTCCTGACGGCGTAAGGCCGATTATGGCCGCCAAGCTCCTGAAAAAGCCTCTCAAGGAAAACATCAACGGCACCGACATGCATCCGTTCCTTTGCAGGATGGCCGCAACCACTGGACACTCAATCTTTCTGCCCGGCGGCAAGCCCGGAAGAGCAGAACAGGCTGACACTTCAATCAACTGGGACTTCGGAGTCAGAATCGCAGTTACGGCAGATGGATACTGTAATGGGAAAACGAGCGCATCATCCAGGCTGCAAACAGCTCCCGAGCCGCGATCCTGCTGGTGGCTTCAGGAACCCCCTCCAGGAGAAATGGATCGACAGGTACCGTAATCACAGTAGCATCCGAACTTTCTCATGGGCCCCGGAGGGCTGTTTGATTTCTATTCCGGTAACATCCAGCGCGCCCCCACAAAGGATACGTGATATCGGATTCGAACGGGTCTGCAGAATCATGCAGAAACCCGCAAGGATCTGGCGGAGATATGTCACAGGTAATCCCCCTCTTTCTTTACACAGACCTGAAATGGATCATTTTCAACCGGATAAGTAACCGCTGAGCATTATGGAACTGGACCCTACCGTACGCAAGGAACTAATCCGCAGGATCAGCGGCACAATCAACCCATCTCACCTCTACAGGGGAAGAATCAAGGTTACTGCATGGGAGACAATGATCAGGCTATCCTACCTGATGAAGCGCCTGCTCGACATCACCGTCTCTGTCGCAGCAATCCTCATGCTCTCGCCCATATTCATCATAACGGCACTTGCCATTCCCCTTGAAGACCCGGGACCGGTCTTCTACTTCCAGACAAGGGTCGGAAGGAACGGAAGGCACTTCAAATTCTACAAATTCCGATCGATGGTCATGAACGCTGATAAAATCAAGGAACAGCTTGCAGAGCAGAACGAATCCGCAGCAGGGGTAATCTTTAAAATGAAGAAGGACCCGAGAATAACAAAAACCGGCAGGATCATCCGCAAATTCAGTATCGATGAGCTGCCTCAGCTCCTCAACGTGCTCAAAGGGGATATGAGCCTAGTAGGCCCAAGGCCACCACTTCCAAATGAAGTTGCCGAATACACCCTGGAACAGCGCAAGCGTCTGCATGTCATACCCGGCATCACCTGTCTCTGGCAGGTAAGCGGCAGAAGTGACATTCCATTTACCGATCAGGTCAGGCTTGACCTGCAGTATATCCAGAGTGCCGGAATCATCAATGACATTCGTCTTCTGTTAAAAACCATCCCGGCTGTCCTTTCAGGCAGGGGTGCATATTAATCAAAGGAGTCTCCCTATGAATTTCCTTCTCGACACATCCAACGGCTTGACGATTGGAATCGCTGAACTTGGCGGGCGGCTTGACTCACAGAACAGCCCGACATTGCAGAAAGTGTTCAACTCCTGGCTGCAACAGACCCGATTTCTCGTGTTTGACTGCTCAGGACTCGACTTCATAGACAGCAGCGGCCTGGGCGCGATTGTTGGATGCCTGCGCAAAACGCTCGAAAGAGAGGGGGAACTCAAACTTGCGGGACTGAACGCAAAAGTTGCCATGGTCTTCGAACTTACACAGGCAGAACGGCTTTTTTCAATCTTTGCCAATACCGGTGATGCTGTAACCTCCTTTTCCGTCGTTCCGGATTCAAAGAACTGAAGATGAAAACACTTCTTGCCATCAGGGAACGGGAGTACGAATGGGTGAATCAAACATTTCCGTCCATACACCCCTTGCTCCTGCCGATCTGCAACAAACCGTTCACGGAATTCCTCATCGACTTCGCAATCCTCGCCGGCAGTACAGAAGTCCGCCTGCTCAGCGACGGGCCGCTCGCAGAGGTGAAGGAGTATTGTGAAAACGGAAGCAGATGGGGAGTTCAGCTATCCTATGCAACCCTGCAGGCTGACGACTCTCTCAAGGACCTGCTCGATAAAAACCGAAGATTCTGCGGAGAAGACAGAATCATGATCATCAGTGGCTTCTGCTTCATTAACTATGACAAACAGCGAGGTTATGCCAGCATCATGAGCCAGATGCCGGCAGGGACCTGCGTCTCGTGCCCCGGCGGAAGCATCATCCTTGCCGGAAATCAGGAAACCCTGTCCCGGAATCCGCCTGAAATCCCCTTGTCACTGCTGCCGCTAGATGAAATCGGGAGCTATTTTCGGATATCGATGGAAACCCTCGAAAACGGTTCTGCACGTTATGTTCTCCCCGGCTACGGAAACGAACCCGAATGCGCTATCGGCAGGAACGTGATCATCAGCAAAACCGCGGAGATCATAAAACCCGTCAGCATCGGCAACAATGTCCAGATCTTGTCCGGAGCTATCATAGGACCTGCCTGCATTATCGGAAGCAACGTCATCATCGACAAGGAGAGCTCGGTAAAAAAAGGCGTCATTCTCGACAACACATACATCGGGGAACATCTTGAAGTCAAAGGTCGGATAGCCTCCGGAAATATGCTCATCGACCCCCGAAGCAGCGCATCGATTGCCATGGAGGACCCCCATCTCCTGAGCGGTATAAAAGCAGCAGGCAAATCCGGCACGGCAGGAAGAAAAACCGTTCACGCCATTGCCGCCGCAATACTGATCACCATGCAACTCATACCGTTTCTTCTGCTTTTCCCGTTGCTGAAGCTACAAGGAAGATGGTGTTCCGGCACAACAACCTGTCATGCCGACAGTTCAGGAAAAACCTTCACTCTGCCGACAGCGGAAATTACGGGAAACAGCCCTGCCGGTTCCCTGGCCGCAGCCATCTCCCTTGACCGTCTGCCACTGCTACTGAGGGTCATAATCGGCCAGTTGACCATCATAGGCAGCTCACCGATTCCTGCTTCCGGCGAAACAGGAGACAAGCCAAGCGCCAAATCAGGCTATCGGCCTGCGGTTTTCAGTTACGCGGAGGCCGAAGATTGGCCGGTCAACAGCAGCGATGCTGCGATTGTTGAACGGTACTACACCATTCACAGCACCCCCCTCAATGACATTGGCCTGACCATGAAGGCACTCCTGAATAAACTATACGAACATAACGCAGCATGATAATTACCGAGACCCCTGAAGGATGCATCACCATCGTAGCCCTCAACGGCACCCTTGATGCTTCAACGGCGCCGGAGCTGCAGAAAAGCCCGGCGATAAACAACGCATCACAAACAGTCGTCATAGACATGGAACATGTTGACTTCCTTGACAGCAGCGGACTGGGCTCACTTATCGGCACATTGCGTAAAAAGCGGAATATGAGTGCTGAAACGCTTCTCTCATGCATGAATGAAAGGATCAGCCAAGTCTTTGAAATCACGAACGCACACCGGCTTTTCCACATTTTCGACGACACATCTGCAGCTGTAGACTATGCAACACAATTGAACTCCCGCAAATGAACAGCATAATCACCCTGACACTGCCAAGTGATCTGATTTTCACCCGATTTGCATCACAAACGGCTGAGAAGGCCGCATTGCTGTTGCTGAACTCATGCGATGCGGATACCGGAAACTGGCAGTTCACTCATGCCTTTGAGCTAGCAGTGAGTGAAGCCTTCAGCAATGCCGTCACTTATGCTGAACAGCACTCCACCATTCAGCCTGTGGTCATAACCTTCATTTTCGAGCAGCAACGTCTCACGGTCACTATCCGCGATACCAATCAGGAGTTCTCCACTGAGACACCAGCCCCGGACATCGACAGCTATCCCGAGCGGGGATACGGGCTGCTGCTTATCCGTACCCTCATGGATTCAGTCACCTGCATCAGGGAAAACAATGCGAACATCCTATCCATGTCAAAAGAGGTGTAACCAATGGTCACCATAGTCATTGTCAGCTACAACACCAGGGATATCCTGAAAAACTGCCTGGATGAGCTTTACCGGCATGGATCCGAATGCGACATGGAGGTCGTTGTCGCTGACAACGATTCACACGACGATTCAACCGCCATGGTAAAAGAGCAGTTCCCCGATGTCCATCTCATCGCCAACCCCCGGAACCTTGGCTTTGCGGCCGCAAACAATCAGGCATTTCTCCATGCTCACGGAAGGTACATCATCCTTCTCAACCCTGACGCATATATCGGCCCTTCATCGATCAGAAACGCCGTGACGTTCATGGACAATCATCCGGATTGCGGGCTTTGCGGAGGAAAAATCATTTCACCCGAAGGACGACTTGAACCATCGGCCCGCCGCTTCCCTACTCCACTCTCAAAACTCCTCACCATCTCCGGCCTTAGCGCTCGCTTCCCCTCTTCCCCGCTCTTCAATGGACATGAATTCGGTGGATTTGCACACGATCTTCCGCTTGAAGTCGACTGGGTCCCCGGCACCTTCACCATCATCCGTAAAACGATGCTCGACTCCATCGGTCCCTTCGACGAGCGTTTTTTCATGTACTACGAAGAGACCGACCTCTGCCTGCGCGCCAGAAAGGCCGGATGGAAAATCTTCTTCATCCCGGATGCGGAGGTAATGCACATTGGAGGCGCATGCAGCAAAACCAGAAAAGACAAAACTTTCGACAACGCCGGATCCCAGGTACTCTCTTTCAGGATGAGAAGCGAGTGGCTCTACTACAGGAAAAACAGCGGACTGGCGGCAGTCATTGCCAGTTCAGGGGTGGAGCTGCTCTGGCACGGCATACGTTATCTCAAAAACATGCTTCTGCCTTTCGGGGAAGCACAAAACAAAAGGAACGCCGCCTCAGTATTGATCAAGCAGATAACCCGGTCGCTGCAGGACACGAAATTTGGCCATCTGTCACCACAAACCCCCTGGTAACCACTCATGAGACTTTTCGGCAACATTCGGACCGACCTTGCAGTCTACGAAGGCCGGTGGAGCAGCCAGGGATTCTGGGTCATGGTTGTCTACCGATTCGGTCGGTGGCGTTATACCATCAATAACGGCATTGTCCGTAAGCCATTCTCCCTGCTCTACAAGCTGCTCGATAAAACCGTACAGATCCTTACCGGCATCGAGCTTCCATGTGAGGTACCAGTAGGATGTAACTTCCGGATCGATCATTTCGGAGACATCATCATCAGCGGATATGCAAGCTTCGGTGACAACTGTATCATCCGGAACGGCGTAACTGTCGGGCTGAAAAACATCGAAGAAAAAGCCGCGCCGAAGATCGGCAACAACGTCAATATCGGTACCGGAGCCAAACTGCTCGGCAACATCACCATCGGCAACAATGTCGATATCGGCGCAAACTCCGTTGTCATCAGCCCAGTTCCCGACAACTCCATAGCTGTAGGCATACCGGCCAGAATCATACCGAAAAAATCGGGGACGTCGGCAGTGCCGCCTGGGGCCGTTCAACCTGGTGTATCACAAGTTCACTGCAGCTCATGATGGCAGGTCGTATGCAAAATCTGACTGGCAAGAGCCTGAAACATTCGATAAAACCCGATCATCCTTACGGAATGCAGTTCAACAACGGACAAAAAAACCTCTTTTCCAGGAGGCCACTGCGCCCAATCCGGGCAGCGCTCAAGCCCGAAACCGGAATATTGCGGTTCCTGATGCCGGAAGTCATGAAAGCGCTTCTCTGCCTGTGGCTTTTTCTGCCTCTCATCTCCTGCAGCACAATAACTCCCGTGGAGACACAGGTTCAGCAGTCCCGCGAAAACGGGTTCAAAACGGAACTACCGAAAAAAGTGCAGGCATTCGCAACTCCTGAAAAAATCGCTTCGGTGACACCTCGAGAACAATTCCAGTACAGCCTCGGGCCGGGCGATCTGGTCAGCATCCTCGTCTGGAAAAGGCCGGAATTATCTCAGGAAAATATCATGGTTTCGCCCGATGGGCTCATCGCGATACCGAGAATCGGCAGCCTCAACGTACTCGACAAAACACCTGTCGAAGTACAGGGCCTGATCACCACGAAGCTTGAAGTACTCTATATCAAACCGGAAGTAACGGTAAGGGTACATGAATTTCACAACAACAAGGCTTTCGTACTCGGACGGGTGAGCAAACCAGGAGTGGTCAATTTCCCCGGAAAAGGCTCACTGCTCGAGGCGCTCGCGCTTGCCGGCGGCATACCCGACCAGAACAAAGATACCTCCCTGACCAAATGCGCCATCATAAGGGGCAACGACATCATCATCTGGATCGACCTTCAGGATCTGCTCAGAAACGGAAACATGGCGCTGAACGCTCCTGTCAAAAACAATGACATCATCTATATACCAGAAGCATCCGACGAAATGGTTTACGTACTGGGAGAGGTCATCACCCCGGGTGCCATTCAGCTTAAAGGCGGAATGACCGTGATGAAGGCGATCATGCTTGCTGGAGGCATGAACAAGTATGCCAATCCGGAAAAAGTATTTGTCATCCGTCAGCAGAATGACAAAGGTGACGTTGTCAGGGTAGATCTGAGAGATCTGCTTGAACACGGCGATTTCGGCAAGAATTTTTCCCTCATGCCGAACGACATTGTCTATATAAGCCCGAGCGGCATGGCAAAATTCAATTATGCGCTTGAAAAGGTACTCCCTTCCCTGCAGATGCTCAACTTCGGCTTAACCGGCATGGAGTCGCTTGGTGTCATGCAGGAACTGCGCAAGAAAATCTGGGGACAGTCAGGATTTATCAACAGCAGCAGCACAACCACAACCAACAGCGGAAATTGAATCGCAGCACCAGGGAAGAACCATTGCAAAATCCGCATCTGATCATCATTCCGTCCGTACCCGCCTGGAACAATGACGGTGCGCTTTGCTTTGACCGTAAATTTTATGACGGGATAATCCAATACATTGAATACTGGCCAGGAAAAATAACCTGTATCATGGCGACAAGCCAGTCAGGCCAGCCCGATTTCGGTTTGGTCGTAAAGAGACCGGACGAGTTGCCATTTTCATGTATTGTATTATGTGAAAATGAGATGATCTCGGCAAAGCACCTGACGGATGCAACCCTTGTTCTGGCATCCGGCGATGCCCATGACCAGCTTCACATAAGCGCGCTGTGCAGGCAATTGCACATAAAATGTGTTTATGTCATTGAATACATACCTGAGACCCGATATCAGATAGCATCATTAAGCACAAAAAATCCTGTAATCCTCCTTCGCCGCCTTCTCTATATCCGGCATTACGAACAGAAACGGATCACCGCATTCAAGCTTTGTGACGGCCTTCAAACCAACGGCACGCCGGCAAATCAACAATATCATGCAGTAAAGAACCGGTTACTCTACTTCGATACTCGCGTCTCGAAACAGCAGGTTATCGGCGATGCCGATCTTGGGGCGAGACTCGATAACCTCCTTCAGGAAAAGCCCTTGCGCCTTGCTTTTTCGGGCCGACTCATCCGAATGAAAGGCGCCGATCACCTGATAAAGCTTGCTCAGCTGATGAAATCAAAAGGCGCCAGCTTCCACCTTACCATTTATGGCACTGGCGATCTCGACAGTGAGATGAGAGCTGAAATAACTGCGCATGGCCTTGAAAACGAGGTATCGATGCCAGGAGCGGTCGATTTCAATACCCGACTGATCCCGGAGATCAAGGATAAAGTCGATCTGTTTGTCTGCCTGCACCGGCAAAGCGATCCCTCCTGCACCTATCTCGAGACATTGTCATGCGGAGTTCCGATCGTCGGCTATAAAAACAGGGCGTTCGCCGGAATCCTGGAACTGGCCGATATCGGATGGGGCACAAAGCTGAACCATCTCGATGAGATTGCATCCATCATCGCCCACCTCGACACGAACCGTAAAGAGCTCGCCGAAAAATCGAGAAACAGCGTGAGATTTGCACGCCTCCATGATTTTGAAACGACGTTTCAAAACAGAATCGACCATCTTCTCTCGTTAACCAGACTCAATCCATAAAAGGCCCGGCGTTCCACAGGAACACCCGTCCTGTCAAATAATCGTCGCAGCAGATTCATCGAATACCTTTCGCCCCCCTCCTTATGAAAAACACCACCAATGTTGTATTTGCTTCCGACAGGAATTATATCCAGCATCTGGGCGCCGCCCTGAAATCCCTGCTGGTAAACAATGGGGACTTGTCGTTCAGGATTTATGTCATCAGCAGCGGAATGTCGAAAACGGACCTTCAAAACATAAATGACATCGTTAATGGCCATCAGTGCACCGTTCATCATATAACCGTCTCCGACGAACTCTTTGTCAAGCTTGCGACCGCGCACCCGTTTTATCCGAAGGGGACCTATTACCGGCTGCTGATACCTGACCTGATCGATGAAGATAAAATACTGTATCTCGATTCAGACATCATCGTCAACGGTTCGATAAAAGAGCTCTATGACCAGGATCCGGGGGACAATTTTGTCTGCGCCATTGAAGACCCCGGTTTTGACCGCCATGACAAATTGATGATGGACAAATCGTCAGTCTATTTCAATTCGGGCATGATGCTCATCAATCTCAGAAAATGGAAAGAGACGGGATTGCAAAAAAAGGTTATCGACTTCATTGAGCACAACCCTGACCGAATCTGGTTTCCGGACCAGTGCGGGCTGAATTCGGTCATCAACGGACGATGGAAAAAAGTCCCATTGAAATTCAATCAGTTTGCATCCCTGTTTGACGAAGATTTTGAAAACAGATTCGACTGCTTCAGCAAAAGTGAGCTTGACGAAGCCAGAAACCACCCGGTGATCATCCATTACACCGGAGGCTCCAAGCCGTGGCATTACAAAAACAGCCACCCCTATAAGCAATTCTACTGGAAATACCTGAAAATGACTCCTTACAGGCACGCCATATACTCCGACCTGATGCCCATGCATATCATCAAATCGATGGTTCCGGAAAGCCTCAAACAAAACATCAAAAAAGTCCTGAAAAAACAGGCAAGCTGACCGGTTGCTTTGAGGTGACTTGTAACATTCTCCCTGATACCCGCGACTTCGAAGAAGGAAACCAATCCCCATGATCCAGAAAGAAAACGCACAAAAAAAACTTGCCGGGAATGCAGTATCGGGGATGGTGGCGACCATCATCTATATGGTCAGTCGGCTTCTGCTTACTCCGTTTATCCTGAAATTCCTCTCTCTTTCCGAATTCGGATTGTGGTCTCTCTGCTTTATCATCCTCTCTTACGCAGGAATGGGAGGGTTTGGAGTGAACAGCACCTATATCAGGTACTCTGCCCGCTATCTGGCTGAAGGCAGGGAAAAAGATATAAGCAAACTGCTCTCAACCGGCGTAGCCTATATGTTCTCGTTCTGCCTGCTTTTCTGCACGATTCTTTATCTGATGATGCCTTTTATACTCAAAAGGTTTCACATCGACAGTGCAAACCAGACACTTGCATCGACGCTGTTTCTTGGTACCGCCGCTGTCTTCAGTCTCGAACTCACCCTTGGAGGATTCAGGTTCATTATCAACGGCATGCACGAATTCTCGAAAGAGAGAATCGTTACAACCGTTGCCGGCCTGATTGAGGTTGCTGCCATTATGACTCTCCTCTGGCTTGGCGCGGGAGTCAAGGGATTGCTTTATGCTTTCGCGCTCAGGCTTGTCCTGGAGACCTTCGCCTGCTGGAGGATCGCACGCAGCATGCTTCCCTCCCTTGAGGTTTCATGGAAACTCGTAAACCGCGAACATTTCCGGCTTTTTGTCGGTTTCGGAGGCAAGGTTCAGGTGCTCGGCATCATGGCCATTTTTCTCGCCGCGGTTGACCGGTTGTTCATCACGGCAATTTCAGGACTGGCAGCAGGCGGCTTGTTTGAAATCGGACGTAAACTTCCTTCCACAGCAGGTGGCATCTCCTCATCGGCTTTCGGCCCCCTGTTATCGACGGCTGCGCATGTTGAAGGGGCATGGTCCGACCACAGGATACCCACCTTTAAAGACCGGGCGATAAACTATGTTTTCATTGCCCTATCAGCCATAGCTCTTGCGAGTATCCCCATCGCTTTTATTGCGCCCGTCCAGCAATATCTGCCGGTAAAAAATGTCGTTGCCGCCGTGGCCGCCGCAGTGGCAGGCCTGATATTCCTGTTCCTGCTCAAACGCTCCATCGACACCGAAACCAGGCTGACCAGTCTTGACCTGAAACAGCTTTATCTCAACAGCATACGCTTCACGAACATCATCAACTCGATATTGTTCGTATTCCTTATCGCCATGGCCCATCCTTTGATAAACGCCTGGGTCGGCAACAAGTATCCGGAAGCTGCCGATGTCATGGTACTGCTGTCCACTGCATACTCGATACAACTCTGTACTGGACCGATAACCCTGATCTTCAGGGGAATCGACCGAAACGGGAGAGAACTCGAATACATGATGATCCAGATGATCCTGATGGTATTCTGGATCCCTGCCGGTACCATGGTCTGGGGACTGAAAGGCTCTGCTGGCGCCATTGCATGCAGCTCGGCCGTCAGCACACTTTTCCTCATCTGGCGAAGCAACAAGACATTTCAGATTCGTTTTCAGCAATTCGTTTCAGTTGCGATACTCCCTGCCCTGTCCACACTGCTCCCTGCCGGGATGATTATTGCAATCACGAAGATGTGGCCGCAAACTGAACGTTTTGCGGAAATATTTCAGGTTCTTGCCTGCGGCACGGGATATGTTCTCTTCAGCGCGGCACTGATCTGGAGATTCATTCTCGACGAAAACGAGAAAGCAAGGGCACTTGAACTTCTTCCGCTCAAAAAAAGATCAGTATGCTGAAAGAGAACGCACCGAGAGAAGCTCTTCCTTTCGGGAAGCCTTCAAAACCGCTCGATATAGCAGGCTTCATCAAGCGCTATGGACTGATCGTCCTGGTGCTTGGATCATTCCTTTTTGCCCTGACGGTACCGATCGTGCTTCTTATCAGCAAGCCGAACTACGAGGTTCATGCCCTCATGAGAATCGATCCGATCATTCCCTCGCTGATAACAAAATCCGAAGATCCTTCGATAATCAATTATTACCAGGATTACGCCAATACGCAGGCCCGGAGGATGATGGATTTCGAAATCCTCAAGAAAACCGTCGAAAAACTCACGCCACGTCAGAAAGCCGCGGTATTGCCGGCATCGCTGCCTTCGGATAAATGCGCCGACATCCTGGGCCTGATCATCAAAGTCAGCCCGGTGGGCGGTACTCACCTGATGGATGTATCCGCATCCAGCCCGAAAAAAGAGGGGCTTGCCTCTCTGGTCAACAATTTCATGCAGGTCTTTCTTGAAAAGGTAAGACAAGGCAATGAGATGCAGGATACTGAACGGCTGAACTACCTCAGAAACGAGAAACAGGCACTCAACACCGAAATTGCAGTCATTGAAGAGAAGCTGAACACACTAACCAAGGATATATCAACAGCAGATTTTGCTGAAACATACAACCTTGCGAATAAAAAATCGGTGCAGTTGCAGCAGATGTACGTCAATGCTCTCTATGACCGTGTCTCTTCGGAAAACCAGTACAAGGAGACCGAAAAAAACGGAGTGCAGCTGAAATCGCTTTCGCTGACGCCAATGGTTGAAGAGCAGGTCATGCACAACCAGTCACTTGATTTCACCAGTTCATGGACCTATCAGCAGCAACAGCAGTTACGCGGCAGTACTGACGGGCTGACACCGAGCAACCCCGACCGCATCTATGTCGAAGAGCGCATGAAGGCCATGCAGGATTATGAAAGAAAGCTCAAGGACGAAGTGCGAAATGCTGCAAAAAACGTCGTTTATGGCAAACGTGACTATGAACTGCGAAAAGATCTGATACAGGCAGCCAACAAATCCGAAAAATCCAAAAAATCGGAAAAGGATCTTCTGAAGGAGCTGGAAGAGAGCAGAAATGAGTCGGTACGTGTCTCTGTCGGACTGCATCTCGGGGAATCGCTCAAGGCTCTCCTGAAGCACAAAAGGGACCTTCTCGATCAGGTTGACACAAGGATCCATGAACTTGAAGTCGAAGGCAAGGCTCCGCTGCACATAGCTATCGAATCAGTTGCACGCGAACCTGAAAAGCCGACAGGCTCAAACACCAAAAAGTTTCTGCTGATATTTTTCGGCGCTGCATTCGGCAGCGTCGCAGCCATTTGCCTGGCTTTTGAATATTTCGACAACCGCATTCGCCGACCTGAAGAAATCAAACATGCGCTCGGTTATGCGGCAGCAAGGCCGATCGTCAAAGCCCGCAAGGGCATACCGTTCCATGAACTGGTCAGTCGCTCTCATCTTGATCCCGCCGCTATGGCAATCAACAGCCTTGCTACAGGATTCAGCCGTGAAAAAAAGAGCAACAATGCTCAGATCATCATGTTTACGGGTGTCGACAAGGGAGTGGGAGCGACCACGATAGCCTTCAACTGCGCCCAGGCGCTTATCGGCATCGCCCCGAAGGTACTCATGATAGAAGCGGATATACTTAATCCATCGCTCGGCAAACTCAACAACAGACCCACATCACAGACGGGCCTGGCCAACCTGCTCTGTTCCGCTGCACCCATGAGCGATCATATCGTCGTAGGATCAGGATTTCTGCCCGATACCCTCTATGCCGGAACCACTGAAGAGCATGTTATTCCAAAGCATCGCATCAATGAACTTCTCGGGCAGGCAAAAAGTGAATACGATTTCATCTGTATCGATTGCCCACCCGTATTGGAAAGCGATTTGACCGAACAGATAGCGCTTTATTCCGACATCGTTGCCCTGATCAGCCTCGGCGACAGCACCATGTACAAGGATCTGAGAGCCGCCGCCGAAGCCCTCGTCCGGCTGGAGGTACCCGCTATCGCACCGGTTATGAACTGGACCGGCCAAACTCAGGCCATATCCGTCGACAAACTGCTCGAAAAGCGACCTGAATTCCTCGACAAAATCAAACTCGGCAAAATCGAGGATCTCATGAAGAACATCCCTCCATCGCATCAAATCATTGAAACGATAAAGAAAACGCTCATGGCAGTGACCGATCACGCAAAGAACGCTGGAATAGCTGTTTCCAAAAAGAAGCAATAAACATCATAAGGGCGTCTTCAATGAGTAATCTACCTGTCCTGTTCGGCTACAATGCCTCAAATCTTGGGAACAGCCATGTTCCGCTTTCCCTGTGCCGATACTGGAACGAATCCGGACGACCTTCAACGCTCACTGTGGCAAGCGCCGATGATTCGATCTCATACCCCTGGCTCAACCCCGCGTTGAAAGGCATCATAAAGCGCCTTGTCTACAAAATCGGAAACGGGGAGCAGCCAAAACATATAACCGAAGAGCTGTTTTTCCGTACTGAAGGCTCCTCCTCACCGGTCTATCTCTGGGCCGGCCTTTCGCCTGAAATATTCGAAAGCTTCGGTAACAGAAACGCAAAAATAATCGTCGAAAGGATCAACTGCCACCGCGCCACGTCACGGAAAATCCTTCAAAATGCATGTGATCACTGGAAAGTCCCGCTGACCGAAACGTTCAGCGACAGCCAGATAGCCGAAGAGAACCGCAAACTCGCTCTGGCAGATGCAATTTTCTGCCCAAGCCCGATGGTCAGAAAGTCGATGCTTGAAAATGGCGTCCCCGAAGGAAAACTGCTTTCGAGCAGCTACGGATGGGCTCCCGAACGCTTTCCGTCGATTGCCGCCCCGCCTCGGGATAACACGGAACCGATATTCCTTTTTACCGGGACACTCTGCATGCGCAAAGGAGTCCTGCTGCTCCTGGAAGCATGGAAACGGGCCAGGATTTCTGGTAAGCTGGTCCTTTGCGGTGGAGTCTACCATGACGTCCAGGCTGCAATGGAGCAATATCTCGGCGCCGGCAATATCGAGCACATAGCCTATACCAGGGATATCGGCCAGGTATACCGAAAGGCCGATGTCTTCGTCTTCCCGAGCCTCGAAGAGGGCGGACCAATGGTCACCTACGAAGCCATGGCCCACGGCATACCGCCGCTCGTTACGGCAATGGGGGGCGGCGCGATCGTTCAGGCTGGCATCAACGGGCTTGTTCTTCCTGATTTTGATGTCGACGCATGGGCCGATGCAATAACTGAACTCGCGGAAAACCGGCAGAAACGTATGGAACTTGGGCAAAAGGCAAGAGAACGCGCACTGCAGTTCACCTGGGAAAACGTTGCCGAACAAAGGGCTCTGCTGCTTGAGACGCGTTATCCGGAACTATGGAAAAAACAATGAACATGGCGATTTCTGATACAGTGCCGGACTGGAAAAGGGAGCAGAAGACGCCCGGCCGCTACGAACCGGCGAAGCATCTGCTGGCGACCATCCGCGCTTATCAGCGTCTCAGGTCGAACGGGGGCATAATAGCCAGGATAGCCTCGCCTTTCGTGGTATTGCAGCATCGTTTCTGGAGCGCAGTTACCGGAGCGGACATTCCGCTCAACTCGAATATTGGAGGTGGACTGCTCATGCCCCACCCGAATGGTATCGTCGTCCACCCGGATGCTGAAATCGGCCCCAACTGCATTTTTTTCCAACAGGTTACCATTGGTACGGGAGGACGCATTCCGGGCACCCCGGTGATCGCCGGACATGTCGATATCGGGGCAGGAGCACGGATTCTGGGTGGTGTCACCATCGGCGCTCATGCCCGCATAGGCGCCAACGCCGTCGTTATCGACGATGTGCCGGCTCATACGACGGCTGTAGGCATACCCGCGAGACTCCCTGGACAACAGGGCAAATAACTTTATGAAAAATCCGGAAAATCTCATCGGAGACGCTCAACCCGCTGTTTTCCCTGAACTGAAAAACAGTTGCGGCCGGTATGGATGAGGCTCAGGGAAACATCATGGTGGCCATCGCCCTGTTCGGGTGGATCCCTCTGGTCATGCTGCTCTTCCGACGGTTCGAGGCGCGGCTCGCCGTAACGGTTGCCTTCGTTTGCGGATGGATGTTCCTTCCTGTCGCAGGCTTCAAGGTACCGGGCTTGCCCGCCTACAACAAAATGACGGCAACCTGCATTGTCATTCTGTTCTGGGCATGGAAATTCGACAAAGAGCGGTTCCGGGAATTCAGTTTCAGCCTGGCCGACCTCCCCATGCTCATCTGGTGCATCATACCCTTTTTCTCCTCCGTGTTCAACGACCTCGGCGTCTATGACGGCCTGTCCCAGACCATGTACCAGAGCATCACCTGGGGAGTTCCATACTTCCTTGCCCGTATCTATTTCAGCGATGCCGCCGGGTTGAAAATGCTCGCCACGGCCATCTTCATCGGGGCCCTCATCTACAGTCCCTTCTGCTGGTTTGAGCTGATCATGAGCCCGCAACTGCACCGCCTGATATACGGATTCCACCAGCACAATTTCCTCCAGACACTCAGGGATGGTGGCGGCTACAGGCCCATGGTATTCATGGAACACGGCCTCATGACCTCCATGTGGATGGTGCTCGGTGTTTTTCTCGGTACATGGATGTATTATACCGGAGAGCTGCCTGGAAAAATCCTTGCTGTTCCTTCCCGCTACCTTCTCGTTATGCTGGTATTCACATCACTGGCGATGAAATCGGTGGGTGCCATCATCCTGCTCCTTATCGGCCTGGTCGTCATCTACCTGTCGAACAGGATGAAAAACACCGTTCTATTGATGGTCATGCTGCTGGTTCCCGTTCTGTACGTTTATACGAGGACAACAGGGATCTGGGATGGAACAAACCTTTCCGGCTATGTCGCGGAAAAATTCAGCCCCAAAAGGGCCCAGTCGCTTCAGTTCCGCTTCGATAACGAAACCATCCTCATCAACAAAGCCCTTCAGGGCACCCCCTTCGGATGGGGCGGTTTTGGGCGCTCCAGGGTCTATGATGAGAAAGGCAAAGACATCAGCGTGACCGACGGGCTCTGGATCATAACGCTCGGCAGAAACGGCACCTTCGGACTCCTGGCAATGATCATCGCCATCCAGTCCCCGGTCGTACTCTTTTTCCTGCGATTCAAACCCGACAAATGGAACAAAAAAAAGTGGGCGGTGCCGGCCGTCATGGCGATTTTCCTGGCCATCTACATGATCGACAACCTCCTCAATGCGATGATCAACCCGATTTACATGCTATTCAACGGAGGACTGACAGGCCTTGCTCTCAGCTCAAACCAGGAGGAATCCGAAGTTGCTACGGAAAAAACGAATCATGTCACTGCAATGGTAATTCCCGCGACCCGCTTCATCACCACTCCAGGTATGGAACAATCACGTTTTATCAATTGATAAGGTAGATAAGGGTACATCTGTTTATCCTCCCCCAAGAAGTATGACCGGAAAATGATTAAAACTGAATGGAACAGCTCATACAGGCTCACGCGATACTGGATACTGGCACTCTTCCTTCTTGCCGCCGCCAGCATCCTGCCAACTCCCCCCTATATCCACAGATTGCTGGCGATCGACACCATTATCCACTCCATTCTTTACGCCTTTCTCGCCTTCGTCCCCATGGTGCTGCTTAATAGCAGAAAAACAGCCTTTCTGGCCTCGATAGCCGTAACCCCAATCGGCTACCTCCTGGAAAGCATCTACACCATCATTACAGGCAACAGCTTCAACGTCATGAACTCACTTTCCAACAACATCGGCTCGCTTGCCGGCATAGGCGTCGGATTCATCATCAGGCTCAACAACCATTATGAACAAAAGAAAGACTGCACGATCGCTGCCGAAAAAAAGAGCTGAAGCTGCGCGTTTGCCTTCTGCCGAACAGGGACAGACGCTCCGATAACGCACTCCCAACCCCCGTGACATGAACCAAAAACCAATCGCGTACCTCTGCAGCGAGTACCCGGCCATTTCCCACACATTTATCTACAGGGAGATAGAATCGCTCCGCAAGGCAGGCATGACGGTGCATACGGCATCCATTCGTAAACCTGCCGGGCTCAACATCATGACCTCCGACGAACAGAGGGAGGCGGAAAACACCCTCATGGTGCTCTCCCACTCCCCGACTTCCATACTCAAGGCGCACCTGTGCTGCCTCATGAAAAACCCGGTCGGTTACCTGAAAATGACCGCTGCCGCCCTCAGACTGCTTACAAAAGGACCAAAAGACCCGGTCAAGGCTATCGCCTACCTCGCCGAAGCCGGCATCCTGCTGCAATGGGCCCGTCGCAACGGCGTCACCCATGTACACGAACACTTCGGCAATCCCACCGCTATCGTGGCCATGCTCATGAAACGCTATGGAGGCATCTCCTTCAGCATCTCCGTGCACGGTCCGGACATCTTCTACACTGTCGATGCGGCAATGCTTGCCGAAAAAGTCAGTGATGCCTCGTTTGTCCGCTGCATCAGCCACTACTGCCGGAGCCAGATCATGCGCATCAGCGACGTTGAGATCTGGGACCGCTTCCATATCGTGCGCTGCGGCATCGACCCGGAGATCTACACTCCAAGGCCGGAACCCGGAAACCTTGTCCCCGAACTCCTCTGCGTCGGACGGCTGGTGCCAGCCAAAGGGCAGCACATCCTGCTCGAAGCCTGTTCCATCCTCAAAAACGCGGGCATCCCCTTCCACCTGACCATGGTCGGTGATGGACCAGACAAAAAGTCTCTTGAAGCCTGGAGCGCATCGGCGAAGCTCTCCGGGCACGTAACCTTTACCGGCGCCCTCGGCCAGGACAAGGTCCGGGACTACTACGATCGGACGGACATCTTCGTTCTGGCAAGCTTTGCAGAAGGCGTTCCAGTCGTACTCATGGAGGCCATGGCCAAAGAGATTCCTGTCATCTCTACCCGTATCACCGGCATACCCGAACTCATTGAACATCAGGAGGATGGTCTCCTTGCCGTACCAGGAGACCCCGAAGATCTGGCACGACAGATCAGGCAACTGCTCGATAGTGCAGAAATGCGCAACCGACTGGGCAAAGCCGGGCGTATCAAGGTAAACCAGAGTTACAACCAGCATAGAAACAACGCGCAGATGGTGAGTCATTTCCAAAACCTGGAGAACGAGGCATGACAGCTATCGAATCGATCATCAGGCTCCTGGTCGTCCTGCTCTCCCTGCCAGCGACCTACCTGTTTGCGGTCACTCTCGCCGCATATCTTTTCAGGAAGGAAAACAGCACAGAAAACCGGCTGCTCAAAATCGGCGTGCTCATCCCCGCCCATAACGAGGAGGAGGGTATCAGGCGCACCATACGAAGCGTGCTAGCCTGCGACTATCCGTCAGACCGCGTTGAGATCCATGTGATCGCCGACAATTGCACCGACCGCACCGCCAAAGCGGCCCGAAGCGAAGGTGCAAATGTGGCGGAACGCACTGACGCCGTCCGCCGGGGAAAGGGGCAAGCGCTCGACTGGTTCCTCAAAGAGTACAAAGCGAGCTACATCCACACCGATATCATCACCATCATCGACGCTGACGTCACGCCTGACAGGAATTACCTGCGTGAAATAAGCGCATCTTTCAACCAGCCAGGGACCCTGGTCGTACAGGCCTACAACGGCGTCAGCAATCCTGAAGCGGGCTGGCGTCCGGGACTTATCGATGCGGCCTTCAACGTCTTCAACCACCTGCGAGTGGCCGGTTCCTGCCGTCTCTCAGGCACATGCGTGCTCAAAGGCAACGGGATGGCATTCAGTACCGGCCTGCTCGAACGCACAGGATGGCCCTGCCACTCGATTGTAGAAGACATAGAGTTCAGCCTGCGTCTCCTGCAGGAGGATATCAGTGTGCATTACAACCCGGACGCCGTTATCCGCAGCGAAATGGTTACCTCAGGCAAAAACGCATCGAGCCAGCGCAGCCGCTGGGAGGGTGGCCGGTTCACACTTGTCAGGAAAATGGGCCCTCCGCTCCTGAAGCAATTTGCCCAAACCGGCCGCATCCGTTACCTCGTAGCTCTTGCCGAGCTTGCCACACCGCCGCTGTCGCTGCTTGTCATGCTCTTCATGCTGGGCACAGCCTGCTCGATCCTGCTTCTCGACGGTCCATGGATACTGGCAGCAAGTTCATGGTGGGCCATTCTGGCACTCTATGTCATTTCCGGACAGATCCAGCGCAAAGCGCCGCTTTACACATGGATGGTGCTGGCCGCCTCGCCGCTCTACATTCTCTGGAAGATCCCGCTTTACGCTGCAATGCTGATCAGGAAAAAAAGCACCGACTGGGTAAGGACGACCCGGGAGTGATGTTGATCGGGAAATATTGGATGGCCAGGTTCAGAAAAACATTAACCCATGGGAAACTATGTCTGTAAATGTACCTATGCTTCGCCGATACCTCTGGCGACTGCTTGCAAACAAATCGTACAAAGAGCTGTGTGACAAGGAATGGATCATTTCTCCTGCTTGTGTTACGAATACCCGACCAGCCCTTTTCCTTCCGGGAGCACTTGATAACGTCACTGCATCGTCAGCGACCTCCAACCTGGAACTCGAAATGCGCAGGATAAAAGGTGGACGCACGGAGCATGCGGCTACGATAGCAAGGAGTCTGCCTGATGCGCTGCTCTATGGCGGCTACATCTACAAAAATGCCGCAAAGATTGCGATGAGCATTCAAAAAGAGAATCTTTTCCTTGAAAAACAGATGTCGAAAAGCATAGACACTGCCGTCATGTCCTGTGGCTTGACTGACATACGGTTTTTCGGGCACTGGATGACTGACGGAATTCCATTGCTGATGGCCGCACGCGATTTAGGTCCGCCCATACGGAATGCCGAGCCGCTGACCGGGCACCAGAAAGAGTACCTCTCGATGCTTCAAATGAGTTACGATCCGTTTATCGGCGGGAGGATACGAAACCTCATCATGCTCGAAGATTATGGTCAGAACGACTACAAGCGGGAGCGATACAACAGAATGAGAGCCTGCTTCAAGGAATTCGGCCCGAAATCCACTTATCCGGGCGCACTGCTTCTGCGTGGAACGTCGGGAATTTCCACTCCGGATGCAAACGGCAATCGCCGGCTGCTTGTCAATGAGGATGAGATCGCTGCCTATCTGCAATCCATTGGGTTCAAGATGATAGATTCGACGAAACAGAGCGCAAAGGAGATCGTCGAAAACACCTGCGGGGCAAGGATAGTGATCGGAGTTGAAGGAAGCCAGATACCCCATGGATTGTTCACCATGGCAGATCACGGCACATTGATCAATATCCTGCCCCCTTTTCATTTCAACAATGTACTCAAGGGTCAAACTGATTGCATGGACCTGAACTATGCTTTTACTGTCGGTGAAGTTTGTGAGGGAGGGTTCAGGGTGCCCATGGACACACTCAAAAAAACGCTTGACCTGGTTTCATCAAATTACCCCTGAAATATTGTGATGATCTGTTCAACAATACGAACGGCTCGCATCAGTGAACCAACCACCACATCATAAAAAACAAGATACCGGAATATCCGATATCCCCTTTCACAGAACAGTTCCTCTTTCCCTTATGCCTGACCGCAGCCCCGATCTGCGACAACAAACGATAAAAGATAATACCGATGAAGGTTACAGAATTGGCGACGATGGGTTTGAGCCATACACGAAACGCCGTTGCAGAGGCTGTATATATCAAAACCGGACGTGATTTTACCAGACCCATCACGTTTCACGCGCTCGTCAACGAGCGCTGCAACTGCAAATGCCGCCACTGCGAGTACTGGCGCCAGGCAGAATATGTCCCTGAAATGTCGATCGATGAATGGAAGACGACGCTTCTGAGCATAAAAGAGTTCAGGGGAAAATTCTCGATCAATTTCAGCGGTGGAGAGCCCCTTACAAAAAAGGGATTCATAGACCTCCTGCATTTCTGCAGGGAAAATGATATCCTTGCCGGCGTCACTACCAACGGAGCCCTGCTCAACGCAAAAAACGCGGCGGCCATCGTGGCGGCCAGGCCTTTCAACATCAACATCTCCTGCGACTCCCATCTCGCAGAAGTTCATGACTATGTAAGGGGCATGAAGGGACTCTTCCGCAAAATCACGGAGGGCATAACCCTGCTGCGTCAGGAACAGGAACAACAGGAGATCACCTTCCCGATAATCGTAAAGCCGACCGTCATGTCCCTCAACTTCAGGACTCTGCCGGAAATTATCGGGTGGGCGATCGGGATCGGCGCAACGGCCGTGAACTTCCAGCCTCTCGGCAGATGGACCCCTGAAACCTATAATGAACTCTGGATTGAAGAAAAGGATTGGCCGGAGCTTGACAGGATGATGCGGAAACTGATTGCCATGAAGCAGGCCGGGTCGCCAATCATGAACAGCGAGGAGATTCTCGGTCTGATGACAGCAAGTTTTCGAGAGCAGAGTGCCTCACCTGAAAACATGCCCTGCAGGATAGGACTGCAGGAGTTCTATATCCGGCCAGACGGCGAGGCTAAACTGTGCTTCCACTTTCCCGGTATCGGCAACACAACACAGCAGTCTGCGAAGGAGATCTGGACAGGCGACAAGGCAAAGAAAATCCGCAAGGCGACCATAGAATGCGACAAACTCTGCCTCCTGACATGTCTCTCCCAGAAATCGCTGATCAACAAGGTCAATCAGGCGATGACCATCCTGTCACGCCAGAAAAAAGCAGCTCCGCAATCTTCGGTCAACCCGACCAAAGAGTAAGATAATCTCCAATCGAGAAAGGATAATGAATCTGCCTGATATCGACTGTGTCCTTATAGGAGTCAACTCCGGCAAAACACTGGCCCGGTGTATCGACTCTATTCTCCAATGCGACTACCCCCGGGAAAAACTCCATATCTGTTATGTGGACGGAGGATCGAGCGACAACAGCATCGAGACAGCCGAAAGATACTGCGGGGTCTCCGTCGTCTCCTTGAACCCGGAATACCCCACACCCGGCATGCAGAGAAACGCCGGTTGGAAAAACGGTCGATCACCTCTGGTTCAGTTCCTCGATTCGGACACTGTTCTCGACACCGTATGGCTTTCAAAGGCTGTCGATACCATTGAGGCCGATAACCGGATCGGAGCAGTACTTGGCATGCGCAACGAGATGTATCCCGATACTACAATCTATAACTGGATCGGCAACATCGAATGGAACGGCCCTGCCGGCGAGTCCGACTGCTTCGGCGGAGACGTGCTTGTCAGGCGGCAGGCACTCGTAAAAACGGGGGGATACAACGAAACACTTGTCGGCGGGGAAGATCCTGAACTCAGCAGAAGAATCATCAGGGCAGGATGGCACATCATTCGCCTCGGAGCACCCATGACGAAACACGACCTTGCCATGACCACCGTAAAACAGTATCTGCGCCGTGCATTCCGGTCCGGCTATGGTTTTGCTGCGGTAAGAGCCCTCGAAGCAAGAGCGGGAAGCGACTTCTGGCGATATGACCTCATCAAAATAATCGTAAAGGGAGGCACATTTCTCTGTTCCGTGCCTCTCGCAGTTCTGCTGGTTGTCCTGGCTCCGCCGGGAATCATCAAAGTCATTGCCGCGCTCCTGCCATTTGCCGGCCTTGCCGTTATGCTCTCCCCCCGTCTCCTCAGGATTGGAAAGTTCATGAACGATAACAACCTGAACACAGCCGACGCCAAAAGGTATGCATGGCACTGTTCCGTCGTGGTACTCCCCCAGCTTTTCGGCATCCTGCGCTTCCAACTGGGCCGACTCGTCAATAAACCCCTCAGAAACAAGCGCCGCAACCTCAAAACTGACCTCTCGACCTCTGGCAACTCATCGTTTTGATCCGTCACCCATGGGTTAATCAACTGAAGCACACGCCGATGAAGGGCTTTCCAGAAAGGTTAAAACCCATTTAACGGAAAACCGTTTTTCAGGAATGCCCTCCCTGCAAAAGCAAGCAAAAAAGTCGTTGCACCTGATAATCCGGGCATACTGATTATCAGATAAAATATTTCCCGGAAATAATATAACACACTATTGCCCTATATTTCATGTAAGGGAACCTCCTGAAAAGCCCCAAAAACCTTGCACGTCGAATACACCGTTTCATGTACCTGCCGAAGTTTCACGGGTTGTCATTTCGAAATTTTCATATGCCGTTTGGAGGTAAACCCGACCCGCATAACCGCTGGGTGAAACTTGCAAACACTATTCCCTGGCATGTGGCAGAGACTATCCCTCGAAGCGGGATGCTCCGGCTGCAATAATCTTCCTGGTCATGAACTTTGTACGGCTACTCCAGGATCATTTTTTGCGCCTTTTTGAATGGCTCCTTTTTGGACCCAGGACTCAGTGATTGAGCTCCACTTTTTCTGCCTTGACCTCCATGGGGTCCATACCGCTTCGCGGGATGTTGAATTCTTCAATAAACCCTAATTAAGGTGATGCCATGAACAGTGTTTCTTTATCCATAAACCAACCGGTTCAAAATCTCCTGCAACGAAGAGTCGTGCATGTTTTGAACATAGGAATAACCAACATTACTGAATCCGAGTTACTTAAAGTCCTCGACCAAGGCATGGTGGTAACTCCAAATGTAGACCACCTGGTACACCTTCAAAATAACAGGGCGTTTTATCAGGCCTATCAGTCTGCAGAGTGGGTCATCTGCGATAGCCGGATAGTTTACTTTCTTTCTAAAATTCTTCAGGAACCAATCCTTGAGGCGATACCGGGTTCAAGCTTCCTCAAGTCTTTCTACACCTATCACAAAAACGACGCGGAGTGCAGAATATTTTTACTCGGAGCCGCAGAGGGGGTCGCTGTTCAGGCAATGAAAAAAATCAACGAGCGGGTCGGACGAGGCATCGTGATCGGGGCCCATTCTCCCTCATATGGATTCGAAAAGAATGATGCAGAATGTGAAGAGATCGTAGCTATCATCAATCAATCGGGAGCCACGGTACTGGTCATAGGGGCAGGCGGGATAAAACAGGAAATCTGGTTGGCCAAATACAGGCATAAGATGTCGAATGTAAAGATATTTCTGGCCCTCGGTGCCACGATTGATTTTGAGGCAGGGAACATCAAAAGGGCTCCCGTGCTGATACGGAAAATCGGAATGGAATGGATGTACCGCTTATTGAAGGAGCCGAAAAGGATGTATAAAAGATATTTGATTGATGATCCAAAATTCTTCCTTTATTTCCTCAGGCAGTTGCTTGGGATATACAGAAACCCTTTTGTCTGAGAAGAATAATATGGACCATTAATCACTGAACGTATTAATGGTCAGGGGCTCATCCAAACAGAGCAGCAGATAAAGGGGATTATACGGCCTTTTGTAGATGCCCGTTCCGTTTTCACCGGAAGCCCGGGGACAGAATATTTTTCCTCAAGCACAAACAATAGAACAACTTACCGCCAACACTCCTTCTTAACCGCCTCATCCCGCATCATCCACAACCGGATCGGTATCACTGAAACCAGGCCACTCTTCAACGTCGGAACCATCGCCGGAATCGCCGGTCCCATCATCATTGACCTCTTCGCCTCGAAATACAACTTCTCCCGAATCTGCCTTCTCGACAAAAAGCCCCTGAAACAAACTGGCAATGCTGCTGTATGCTGAAACAGTCCCCGTTGTAATTCGAACCTCATCATCCTGACGAACTGAAGCCCAGACGGCTGCCGTCCGTCTCAGATCAACGGAAAACATAGTTGACAGAGTCATTTGCGTGTGAGCAATGCCCTTTTCAGAGGTGCCCATAAGCACTGCCGAAGGGAATATCATTTCATGAGTTCTTGCTGTGCGTTGGGTTCTGTTCTTCCTTGAGGTTTCCGTGGGAGGGCGATCACAAACACGGTTCCGCCCTCTTTCGGGTTGTAAAAGGTAAAACTCCCGCCGTGCTTCTCCACGATGATGTCGTAGGAGATGCTCAATCCGAGTCCCGTACCCGACCCTTGCCCCTTTGTGGTAAAGAACGGCGAAAATATCCTTTCCCTTATTTCCTCAGGTATTCCAGGTCCGTCATCCGTGACCGAACAGTGGACCTGTTCATCGCTTGCCCATGTTTTAATCGCGATTCTGCCCAGGGTGCTCCTGTTTTGAGACTTTATAGCCTGGGTGCTGTTAATGACAAGGTTGAGAAGCACCTGGTTGATCTGTGAAGGATTGCCGAGAACAGTAGGGAGTTGTGCAAGCTTTACATCAAGATCTGCGACAGTGAAATATTCGTTCCTGGCAATTGAGAGGACTTCATCCACGACTTTGTTGATGTCAAAGGCCCTGAGTGTATTCGTAACATTCTTGTATGAGAAGCTACGCATGCTTCGGGTAATGGTCGTTATACGCTGCACACCTCTTTGCGACTCCTCAATGATTTCAGGAATCTCCCTTAATAGCAGATCGATGTCAAACGCTTTTTCCCTTTCCCTGAGCAGTTGTACATCATCGGCAATATCTTGCAAGGCTGCTGCTTTTTCGATGACGCTACGGTATTGACCGATAAGCTCACACAGATCATGATAATTGCTCTTCAGGTTAGCCGCATTGATCGTAATGAAATTGAGAGGATTGCTTATCTCATGGGCGATTCCGGCTGAAAGCTGTCCGATCATCTGCATTTTCTTCGAGTGTTCAAGCTGGGCCTGAAGTTTCTTCCCGTTCTCCTCGGCAATCATTTTCACGACGACCTCCCATGTCTGATTGGCGAGGTCAACTACCCACTCGACATCATTATCATCGTAATCCCTCGGCTTGTTTCCGACCCCCATGATTGCCATCACCTTGTCGTCACGGATTATCGGCACAACCATTTCACGGATCACTTCAGCATGCCCATTCGGCATCCCTTTGCGATTCGGGAGTGAAGCATAATCATTATGGATCACCACCGTTCTCTGCCGCACGGCGTCTGCCCAGACACCGGCGTTCTCTATAGGATAGTGTTGCCCCTGCCCCTCTGCCTTGCACATGTTCTGAAAGGTGTTGGTCGAGACCACCTGAAGCAGAAGCGAGTTCTGATCTTCGGCGACAAAAAAAACAAATCCGATCGTGCTGCCCGTGAACCGCTCCGCTTCGTCAACGGTCTCCTGAAGCAACTGCTCCGGCGAGCAGGTTTCAGCCATCTGCAGTATCCGCAACCTGAACGCATCGGCCTGTTCAAAACGCTTGCGCTCCGTGACATCATACACAATGTCATAGACAAGATCCCGGCCCATAATCCTGATTTTATTACCGAATATCTCCACATCGCGGACAGAACCATCCGCCCTCCTATGACGGAAGGCCATGCGCCGCTGCTCCACCCTTTTCCATATCTCCATCTCGTCCTGGACGGCTTCAGGCGAAGCTGCATTGATCTCCCGGATATGCTTTTCCCGCATTTCATGGATCGGCCACCCGTAAAACTCAGCCGCTGACTGATTGGCGTCGACGATCGCGCCGGTTTCAGGGTCAAGAACTATCATAATGGCTGAATGGCCTTCAAACATTTTCCTGAACCTCTCTTCGCTCAGCTTCAGGGCCTGTTCAGACTCCATTCGTTCGGTGATATCGGTAATAATCGAATAGAGCAGCTCTTTTCCGGAAATCTCGATACTGTCGCTGAACACACTCACGTCACGGATCGAGTTGTCCGCCCTCCTGTGGCGAAACAAGAACACGTTCTTCCTGGTTGAAGTGCTTTTTTCCATTGCTTCCTTTATCTCTTCAGCAGAAAGGGTATTTATCTGCTGAATGCTCATACGGCGGAGTTCATCTTTCGTCCATCCGTAAAACTCTGCTGCTGATGTGTTTGCATCAACGATTCTCCCTGTTTCAGGATCAATGACCAGCATTATGGCCGAATGGTCCTCAAACATCTTCCTGAACCGTTCCTCGCTTTGTTGAAGCGCCTCTTCAATCAGTTTCTGCTCGGTGACATCCTGAATGATATTATAAAGGAAGTCGTTGTCACCGATCCTGATGCAGGAGGTAAACAGCGTCACATTCCTTAGCTGGCCATCGTTCCTGCGGTGGATAAATGAAAACTTCTTCTGCTTCGACGAACGCATCAGTGCCAGATTGGTTCTAATCTCCTCTTGAGTGACCGTCGATATCCCCCGGATATTCATGTTTTTGAGATCATCGACTGAGTAGCCATAAAACTCGGCAGCCGCCTGGTTGGCGTCGATGATATCGCCAGTTTCAGAATCAAGAAGCATCTTGATCGCAGAATGGTCTTCGAACAGGTGCCTGAAGCGGTTCTCGCTTCTCTGCACAGCCTCTTCCGCCTTCTTGCGTTCATCGATGTCAATGCCAAGACCGACAATGAACTGGGAGCCATCGATGACGACTCTTTTTCCTGTCATGAAGTACCACTTGACATCATGGTTTCCTCGATGCAGAATACGGACTTCGGCAACCAGCTCAGTTCCGTTATGCAGGATCTCCTGCATCTTTTCGATCATGCGTTCCCTGTCATCCGGATGGATGGTTTCATCCGCCTCATCATTCTTGTTGCCAATGCATGTTTCACCAAGGTTTGCGTTCCAGGTTACAAACCGGCATTCGGCATCAAGTACATAAAAAGCACCGGGAAAAGATTCGAGAAGAGTGCTGTACCTCAGCTCTTTTTTCAGCAGTTGCTTGATATCCGTGATTTCCTGCTCGACGCCGAGCAGCTGATCGACTTTTCCTTCCGGAGATATGCATGGATAGATCGTATGACGCACAATGCAACCGTCACAGTCATCATCCCATGAAAGCGGCTGAGCGGTGCGCACTGCTTCTGTAACCATTTCCAGTCGCCGGGCGGAGGTCTCAGGCGACATCAGGTCGAAAACATTGAGACCACCGCACTCTTCCTTTCTTATACTGAACCTGGAGGCAAAAGCAACGTTGGCATCAACGATTATTCCTTTGGGAGAACTGATAAATACAGGATATGGGAAATAATGAAACACAGAGTGCAGTGTGTTGGCTGTCTGATTAATCTGATCGGATTGCATCGGGGTGTATTCTGGTTCAGGGCTTTACCCATATGGAAATCTTGGCATATAAACCTGCAAAAACAGTAATAAGGATCATTTCAAAACTGTTGGGGGCTGCTTGCTCAAGAGTCCCATCAAACGGTAAAATAAAGATTATTAAAGTCTTCGAACACCTATATATATCCTGCTCCAGATATGCTCCTGACTAGTGCATTTCCTGAATAAAAGGCCATGACTGGACTGGATTGGGAAACGGGCATAAATCCAGTCGCAGACGCCTTATCCCGACCGCCATTCAAGTCCTGAATAACACACCCTCGCCAGACATCAACAGAGGGCTATTTGCCGGGACAGCACCCGCGATCGATAAACAGGCTGTAAAATGCCTGCGCGCTTGCGCCGGGGTGTTCGCTGACAATCTCGTCATACTCCCGCTTACCGACTTTGCGGCCGAAAGCAGCTTCTATGCTGGGAGCCGTCAAGGTCCTGAAGACCTGATCCATCTGTTCCGCCGAATAAGGCATATCGTTGTCAAGCCACCACGTCATGAGCGACAGAAGTGAACTGACCAGGTAGTGGGTCGTTATTTCAACGGGTACCGGTAACCCTTTCCGGTTCTTTACGAGCTCGGCAATGGGCTCATTGAGCAGATTCCTGAGATACCGGTGCAGGTATTTCAGAATCATCTCGCCGCTTTGCCTGCCAGCCATGGCCTTGTAAAGTTTATGATGCTGCCCGATGTGACGAAAGAGTTCCAGAATGAAGTTAAGATCCGATTTCACGCCTGTCCGTCTCGAAGCCAGGAGAAGATGCTGCTGCTGCTCAAAAAGCTCACGAAGATGCTCGAAGCTGGACAGGAGCAGTTCATCCTTGTCCCTGTAGTGTGCATAAAAAGTCGATCTCCCTACGTCTGCACGATCGAGGATATCCTGTACAGTGATGTTCTCGTAACCATGTTCGACAATAAGTGACATGAGCGCCTCATGCATCAGTTTGCGGGTGCGACTGATCCTCCTGTCTTCCTTTTTTTGCCTCATAAACCCTCTTTTTGCCTGACAATCCGACATGTTTCGTTCAGAATCGAACAATTCGCGAAACATTGACTGTTGACCGGATGCGTGAATAATCCTACTATTTTATCGAACACCATGTTCATAAAATAATATACTATCCATCAAAATCACAGAGAGAGGCGCGTAACATGGAAAAGAACAACTTCAGGGAGACGATCAAAAAGAGATACGCCGCAACGGCAAAACATAGCCATTCATGCGGATGTACCCAAAAGGCCAACTTCGTGGACCCGGAATTCATACACTCGGCAAGCAGGGTATCCGGATATTCCGAACAGCAGCTTGATGAAATACCGGATGGCGCCAATCTCGGACTCGGTTGCGGAAATCCGGTCGCCCTGGCCGTGATCAGGCAAGGAGACGTCGTCCTCGACCTCGGTTCAGGCGCCGGAATGGACTGTTTTCTTGCCTCGAAACTGGTCGGCGATCAGGGCCGGGTTATCGGAGTCGACATGACCCCCGAAATGGTTGACAAGGCCAGGGAGAACGCGGAAAAAAACGGGTACCGGAACGTCGAATTCCGCCTTGGAGAGATTGAGAAGCTTCCTGTCGAAAGCTTTAGCGTCGATGTGATCATCTCGAACTGCGTCATCAACCTATCTACCGACAAACCCAGGGTCTTTCAGGAAGCCTATCGGGTACTGAAACCAGGAGGGATGCTGCTTGTGTCGGATATTGCCCTTCTTGAAGATCTCCCCGATTATGTCCGGAACTCGCCAGAAGCCTATATCCAGTGCATAGCCGGAGCATTGCGCAAGGATGAGTACCTCGAAGCCATGCATCAGGCAGGATTCGACGAAATATCGATCATCGGAGAAAGCAGTTTTCCGGCTGGACTGATTGCCGCACAGCCACGAGTCATGGAACTCATAGGCAGTATGAATATCCCGATGAGCGAACTCCAGCGTTTAGCGGGTACCGTCGTCAGCCTGAAGGTATCGGCAAAAAAAGCTGAGCGTCATTAAAAAGTCGATACGGGAAACAGGCTGTCGGGCCTCATGACAAAGATACCCCCCTCTTCAATCTTCTCAGGCCGGCAGGGAACAATAGCAAGCTGAACAGTGTTCGAAACAGTTCAGCCATGGAACCGGATATGGGCCATTGAGAGCTGTTGCATGTACAAGGTTGAACCGTGAACATCGTGTCGCCTGAGCTTATATAATGATAAGCGAATGGTGAGTTCCCCCGAATTATTTCCGTTCGGTTAACGGAGTTATCGACGTCCCCCCCTTTTTCCATCCCCCTTTTTTCAAGGGTGTCAGCTCACTGAGCCGCTGCTCTGGCGGACCGATCTGATTACTGTCTGATGCAAACAAAGGAGGCAAGCATGAATCTATTAGAAGAAGCAATGATCGATGAGATCAAAGAGCATTTTCAGGGGGAAGTGCTTCTCCCCGGGGATGAAGGGTACGATGAGACTCGACAGATCTGGAACGCCATGATCGACCGCAGGCCGGCATTGATCGCTCGCTGTACGTCACCTGAAGATGTCGTCCATGCCGTCAAAATCTCGCGCAGACACAACATGCTCGTTTCGATCCGTGGAGGCGGGCACAACATCGCAGGCAATGCTGTATGCGACGACGGTCTTATGATCGACCTCTCCCTGATGAAAAATGTCCATGTCGATCCAAATGCACACCGGGCGACCGTCGAGCCAGGTTGTACCCTTGCCGACTTCGACGCGGCAGCCCAGAAACACGGCCTTGCCACACCGCTTGGCATCAACTCAACCACGGGGGTGGCCGGGCTGACACTCGGCGGCGGCTTCGGCTGGTTGAGCCGGAAGTTTGGCATGACCATCGACAATCTGCTCTCAGCGGATGTCGTTACAGCGGATGGCAGTCAGTTACACGCCAGCGAAACGGAAAACAGCGACCTTTTCTGGGGATTGCGTGGTGGAGGTGGAAACTTCGGCATAGTCACCAGCTTTGAGTTCCAGCTCCATCCGGTAGGGCCGAACGTGCTGAGCGGACTGATCGTCTTCCCGTTCGACCAGGCGAAGTCCGTGTTAACGCAGTTCGCCCGATTTACCGAGACGATGCCGGATGAACTCAACATCTGGATGGTAACCCGGAAGGCTCCCCCGCTGCCGTTCCTGCCCGAGGATGTTCATGGGAAAACGGTTGTCGTCCTCGCCATTTGCCATGCAGGAAACCCCTCTGACGGCGAAAAGCTGATCGAACCGCTACGCGGCTTCGGAACGGCGCACGGCGAGCAAATCGGCGTGCAGCCCTACACCGCGTGGCAGCAGACCTTCGACCCGCTCCTGACGAAGGGTGCACGAAACTACTGGAAGTCGCACAACTTCTCGCGGCTGAGCGATGGCGCTATCGACGCCATCATCGAATACGCCGGAACGCTGCCATCCCCGCAATGCGAAATATTCATCGGAACGATCGGCGGCCAGACAACCCGCGTCTCGCCCCAGGCAATGGCCTACTCGAGCAGGAACGCCAACTACGTGATGAACGTGCACGGTCGCTGGGAATCGGCCGACGATGACAAGCGATGCATCACATGGGCACGAGACTTCTTCGCCAGGTCAAAGCCATTCGCAAGCAACGGCGCGTACATCAACTTCCTCACCGAAGAAGAAGCCGACCGCATAGCGTTCGCCTACGGTTCATCCTTCAAACGGCTGGTAGATCTCAAAAAAAAATACGACCCGACAAACCACTTCCGGATGAACCAGAACATAAAACCAGTCTGAAAGGAGATACGCTCAACAAGAGCATTCAGCGAACATACTCCCCCTTCTCAAATCATGAACAAACTGGGAGCCAGGTATGGAAAAGGCAGAAATGAAAAGTTTCGGGAGACCGGATGAAGTTCGTGAATTTCCAGATGGAAGACTCGAACTCATCAAAATCGGCGACGCAACGGTTGGCCGCGCCATCCTTCAGCCAGGCTGGAGATGGTCGACATCAGTCCAGTCGATAGCAAAAACAAAGAGCTGCGAAGCAAAACACTTTCAGTATCACGTTTCAGGCGTGCTAAAAATCCGGATGGACGATGGAACCGAGTTTGAAGCCCGACCTGGTGAAATCTCTTTGCTTCCCTCAGGCCATGACGCATGGGTGGTCGGAGATGAACCGGTGATCGTCGTTGACTTCCAGGGGATGAACGACTATGCGAAATCACCTTGATCTGCAATCGGAGATACAGATTAAAAATGAGCTAACCTGATTAAAGGACTACCGTTCCAATGAACTCGATTCAAATGAAGGAATATACCGATGAAATACATGATCAGCTGGTTCGAACGAGCGCAAGGATCTCCAATAGAATACGAGAATGCACAGAAGCGGATCCTGGAGGTTTTTACACAATGGAAAGCTCCCGACAATTTCAGGATCGAGTTGTTCGTAGTGCGCGTGGGCGAATGGGGTGGGCATATGCTGGTGGATTGCGACGATCCCACGACTGTCCACAAGGTATGCTCGACCTGGCCAGCTTTTGTATTCGAAGCGCGACCCGTGATTTCCGTCGAAGATGCGGTCAGGGTTGAACTTGAAACAATTGCCTGGCGCGACGGACTCAAAATAAATTGAGGCAGGATGAAGATTCGCGACAAGGAGATAGAAGGTTTATGAATAAAATCCTGATGTCACAAGGTAGTTGAAACAGTCACCGGCATCCCCCATCCTCCCTCCCTGGTTTGAGGATCTGGCTCGACACATCTTTCTAAATCCCCAGCATCCTGGCGTTATCCGCATATGCCAGGCCGAGTTTCCAGCGCAAACCACCTGGCCAGTTCCCTACGTTTAAACTGAGCATCCACGAATACGACACCCTGTCTTCCACATCTCTGATTCGATTCCAGCCTCATCACACTGGCACTTCAGGACTTCGACAGCATTCGCCCATCTTGAAGCAAAGGAAACCACACCTTTATTGATCAATACCAAAAATATTTATTCTATTAAATAATAATTAACTATAATTAGTAGTCATTCCCATTGAGATTTTTACATCGACGCTTCACCGTTAAGTGAAACATGAGCCTGTTTTGTACCATCGGCGTCTCAGTAGGTATGATAACAAGGTAACCTATCTCATCGATCTCCCGTGTTCTGCCTTAGACTTCACCGACATTCTGAAGAACATGACCGGATATTGTCTTCAGATCCAGTGATTACAGCATTACTGATTAACAATTGTTAAAACAAAGGAGTTGTTGTCATGTCTACACTTATCGGTCAGATTTCTGTGCAACCGCCTTCGCCTCGACCAGGAGAATCCGTAAGAGTCGAGGTATTTGACAACGCAAACAACTCACTGCTTGGCAAGGAGATTGCGGTCAGCATCAACGGCGTGCCAGGCGCCTTGCAATATCTTCAGTTTCCTTCTACCGGTCAGCGTCGTCTGATTGTCAGGGCGACGACGCCCAATGGTGAATCGGAAAGTCAGGTCCAGCTTGTGAACGTTGCTGGAGATCCACTGAAATTTGCGGTATCCAAAAACCGCAACGACAGTGCCATGATCGGGGTTTCCCAATCGTCGACCCACCCCTACGAAGCGGTGTTGACCCTTGGTTCGTTCATTGACAGCCGATTATTGCCAGCAATTGCATCTCCTCTCCCGCAAACGACCCAGATCAGCCATGTTGCTGACACAAATTTCCGACCTGCCACCCTGCCTCTTAAAAGCGCTCTCCAACAGGCCATCGAGAAGCATTCCACGGCGCCTCCACGAGTAGCGGTGAACCACATCTCCCCGTTGATCGCCAAACCGCAACTCCGAAAAGGACCGGTAACAAATTTGAAGCCGATAGCTCGGCGCTCAGGAAAATTTGCGATAGCGACAGTCTATGACACACTCGATATCGATCTTCAGAACATTATCCAGGCATCGAACAGTGCGTTTCGACCAGAGTATGTCTGGGATTTCGGGGACGGGACCACACAGACTACAAGGGTTCCCATGGTCAGGCACGATTTCTTCCCGGCTATCGATCATGGCAAGGGTACCGGACAGTTCATCATAACATGCCAGATCAGGCATGCCGGTATCACTGTAAAACGCACCCTTACCATGCATTCGGCCTATTCCATCTGTAAAAAGACAGGAACGGTTGTACCGCATGTGAACGCCGAAATCTTCGCACACAAGCGCTATACCATGATCGAAGGTGTCTTTACCGTTTACAACGTCGAAGATACCCCTCTCATCCTCGATAAGATATCGATAACCCCGACGGCCGATGATGGCGATGCGCTTGCCCTCCAGTCGCCGTTTATCAACCTGCAGCATCAGGTTGTCATCGCGCCACGATCACAGTCGATGATTTCGGTCAATGTCCCATTCGTAGCCCAATCCCCGAAAAATGGAGAGCTGCTTTTCAATGTCAGGGGTTTTTCGGTACTGTATGCCGGAAAAACCGGAAATTATCCGGTCCGTTGCAGGGCAATTTTTGATATCCCGTTGTCGGAATGGGATATCCTGCCGGAATTTCCCTCTGTAAGGCCACCGGAACTGTCCCGTAAACCCTGGCCATGGGAACTCGTTGAAGCAATTCTCGCAAAACAGAACCCGATCGTCAATCCGGCAAACAATCGCCAGGGAGTCATTCTCGACAAAGCCACAGGAACACTTGCCATTTCGCTGGGGCCGATTGTATCGCATTCGGCTGATCAGGACCGGACAACAGCATTAAGGATTTTATCCTCGGTTTACTCCCCGGTCAATACACTTACCCTGTCGCTCCGCACCAAGATCGATGTAGCCCATCAAACCCAAGTACTGAACACTCTTGTCAGGCAGCCCGGAGATACCAGCCTGGCGGGTTCCCCCCGCCTTCCGGCTGGCCGCAGGGATATCGGCGCTGGAGCATTTCCCCATAACTATAAAAGCCCACCAAAACCAGGTCCCGTCGCCGAAGGACAGATCTGTGATCCAGACAACCTCACCGAAGCCGAACTCGCATTGGCAAAAAAGGGTCAGCTGGTCTGCCAGCTCACCTCGGAAACCGAAAATGTGCTGATGCCCGCTCGATGGATGAACGCACGCAAAGGGGATATCATTCTGTCACCTGGAGGCAGCGGACTCATCGGAGGAATCCTGATGAACGTCGACCCCCCGCAGTGGTACAGTCACGCCGGCATAATGACCCGGAACTATGACGAGGTCACACACAGCACAGGCAGCGAAGACCGGGTAAAGGATCACCTGATCGGGATTGTTTCCGGCTCCGACGGTTTCGAACCAAACGTGCTGAAATACGTATGGCCCGGTGCGATAACCCAAAGCGTACAGGCATCCATCGAAGGAGAAAGCTTCCCGGATCCAGAGTACGAAGCCAACTATTCGCTTGGACCGTTCGGGCCGCACATGATCGGCATCACCCACAACGACCAGATGAAAATGATCCCTCCGCTGGTGGTCAAACCAGACCCCATGCTGGAAACACCGGCTGTCCGGACTGCGCTCCATGCCATTGCAACGGACGCAAGGAACGCCGGAGGACGGCCGGGCGTCAAATCGAAATACCATTATCGCTGGTACTGCTATACGGATCCGACAATTGGCCTTGGCAATCCGGAGGGACCAGAGGCAGGATGGGCCATCAACACCCGCCCGTCAGTCTGCTCCTCATTCGTCTGGATGCAGGCAAAGGGACGTCATGCCCATCTTGAAGCCGACCAGGATCTGGTAATGCCGACAGATCTCGAGCAGTCCGATATCGATCAGGGAGCCGCAGTCCGTCCTGTAACCCATGACGGCTTGTACACCTATTCTGCGAAGGAACGTTCCGACGCAGCGCAATGGATGTATAACACTCTTTACAACGAAGCTTACGACAAGGCGGGATGGTTTGGAGAATTCCTTACTGACGGCGCCGACGATGTCGCCAATCAGTTCCTCAATGCATTTGCTTTGGACATTGCAGACGGCAAAGACAGTTCGGACTGGGAAAACACGGTTGATGCCGATGCCGTATCGCCCGACAACATCCTCTGGTGGGACAGTCCGCTCAAGGGCGGGCTCTACGGTTACGCCGAACCAGCTCTTTACCGTGAGCCTCGAGTTGAAAGCTACACCGTCAGCAGATGGAAAAAGGTGCTCACCAAAGGAAAAATCCGTGGCCATGTCTATGATGCCAAAGGAAAACCCTTGGGCGGAGCCCTGGTTCAGGTCTATGACGGCAAAACCACCTTTTCCGCCGCCGATGGGAGCTACGAACTCGACGACGTGCCCTTTGGGACCTATCAGTTGAAGGCGTCGAAGGTCGTAGACGGAGTGCTCGAATCAGTCCAGGTCAATGTCCTGCTCGGCATACCGCAACTCATTGTCAACCTCTTTCTGAAAGAACCGGCAGACCGTTTCCGTATCGCCCAGGTATTCATCGATTTCTGGGGCCGTGACGACGAATGGGGTGCAGCCGATGAGATTCTTGACCCGACACCGGAATATCTCGAACTGGAGCTCAGCCCGGACAAACTGGTCAATTCGACTCACCTTACCTACAAATGGGGAGGAGAATTGCGTGTGGAATACGACATAACCGTCAGACTTCTCGTCAACTATTCCATCGATGTCGAGGTACGGGGCTACCTCTACGAAGGAACCGATGAAAGCACCGATGATCTGGACGGAGTCGGAAGCCTTACGTTCCAATCCCCGGCAGGAAAAACCGCAGGAGCAACCCTTACCATCACCAATACCGACGAGGATGCCCCTGATGCAGGTGTTCTGTCCATCGCGGTCAAGAATGTGCGTAACACCAATTAACCGCGAGCAATGCAAGTGTTCATCCGGAACAGCAGATCATCCCTGCTGTTCCGGATCTCACTCCTGTTTGATTGAATCGTTGATACATGCGGACCAGAGGAACAGGGTGGCACTCAACCCCTGACACCATGCTGGCAGATTTGAAGATGCCCTCCGGATTATATTACCGATGGGCTCCTCACCAGACCCCGCCATTCACACTCCGCATTTCGCACGCCCTCTCTACGGATAAGATTCCAACTCCAACAGCGAACCGACGAGCCTGACCAGCAAACGACACAGATAAATGCAGCTCAGCAGTTTGACGGAATACGGATCATCCTCTCAAATGATCGACTTGTACCGGTTCTGAAACAGATGCCGATCCCAACCATGACGCCGGTTGACCGCTGCTGCATATCCAGTCACCTCCCTGTGCCGTACCAACTACCTCCACGGAAGAAGGTCACAATCCCCGAATCCACTCCACCACCGTATCGATGGCAACATTTGGCGCGTTAAGATGCGATGAGTTCAAAATCATGTAGCGGCTCTTCTGGTTTGCTGGCCAGCGGTCGAAAACATATCCGCTCCCCTGCCTGTATAGTACGTCTTCCGGACCAGCGAAGATCCACAGGAGAGGGATTCCCTTGCCGACCTTCGATGCTGAAATTGGCATACACGCCATTCCTTCAGGGTCATTGTAACTGACATATACCAAGGCAGGTATTGGAAACGTCGATTCACGACCGGCGTTCAGATCGAGGAACGATCCCTTTGCAGAGCCTTTGCCAGCCGCGACCATGGACCTGGCCTCTTCAAGGCTCGCCGCAATTCTCTTGCGGCAACCGGGCTGTTCCGGAGCCTGGCCCGGTGTGATTGCTTTGACCGCATCGACCGGTTCGTGTCCATAAGCAGCCTCGGCAATGGCTGCATTCGCACCAAGGCTGTGCCCGGCGACCACGACAACCGAGGCGCCGTCCTTGCGCAACTCCCTGACCTTTTCGTCGATCAGGGCAATGGCTGATGGATAATCGGCGTCATATCCCCGCTGCCTGCTTCAGTGGACTTGCTACAGGGGATGTCCGGTGTAATGACATCGAAGCCCCTGCCCCTGAGTGACGATGCAAGGCGATCGATATTACCTGTCAGGGCTTCCCCACTTCCCGTGGATCAACACAACCCCGACCTTCCTTTCGGCCGCCGAGGTCACCTGAACACTGGAAAGCATCATTCCGGCGAGAACCAGAACAACGGAACCAAAGTCCGGAGGCACAAGGAGCCTGGTTGACGGGTGTTGTATGAAGGTTTTGTCACGTTCCCGCAAAATATGAATACTGGATATCGATAAGCTACATGATTCATAAAACGTGGGCAACCCGACTCATTCAGCCCTCTTCCTGTATCCCAGGCCTGAAAAAGATGCGACCAGCGTTCCATCTTCATCCCTGATTTCAACCTTGTGTCCGCAAATCTTTCTGTTCTTGTGCTCTTCCTTCGCCTCTGCCCTGATGTATGCCCCCTGGGGAGCCTTGAAATATGAGATCGAAGCATTGATAGCCACGGTGGTGCTTCCATCAGCATTACTTGCAACAGCAAACGCATAATCGGCAAGCGTAAAGATTGCGCCGCCCTGGACGGTATTGATCCCGTTCCTGTGCTTCTCTTCTATTTTCATCTCGACAAGAGCATATCCCGGCTGGACATCAATGACCTCAATACCCAGCAGCTGCGCAAACCTGTCGTTTTTCACATTTCTCAAATAGTCCTTTTCCATATGCAACCCCCATGTTAGTACTGTCTGCATAAGACCCCATCCCTTCAATTGCCCGAACAGCCAATCAGATGATTGAAGAGTAATTCACAAAACAATATAACTCAACCATAAGCATAACCACAATTTCAGCAATATCTTACCAACACTATACCAGTTGAATCCAGTTCGTTGGAAGAGAGGGGCAAAGACTGTGCTGTCAACCCTGGGTCAAAACATTTCGAACCAGGAATTTCGAAACGAAGCAATGACGAATTGCGTACCAAGCCCAGGCTGACGGCTTCGGTGAATTCGAAAACAAAACTTTTTCCGGAGCTGAATTACCAGACAACTCAAGAAGAGGAATGGAGAGGTTTATGGAAATTCTCGGAATCAAACCTCAATAAACATAAGTTACTGCGAAGGTAATACACTTATGGCCTTAAGCCCTCGACGATGTGCGCCGACTTATCACGATTGGTTATATTAACAGACCGTTATACCTGACCGTTTCCAAACGCACCGATGGCTCTCGACTATACGACCCTCGAACTGCTCCGCCAGAACCATCCCGCATGGCGGCTATTGCGCGCCCAGCATGTGCCTCTGGTGGCCTCGTTCCTGCACAGGGTCTTCATCGCACCCAATGTGCGCACCCTCTCGCAGTCGGACCTGATCGAGAAGCTGGAGGATGAGCTGTTCGCCCTTCGCCGGCAGCTTGGCGACAACACCTTCCCCGGCTCAGCGCAGAACTACCTGAACGACTGGGCCGAAAACGACAAAGGTTGGTTGCGCAAGTTCTATCCTGCGGGAGAGGACGAGCCCCATTACGACCTGACTCCGGCAACCGAAAAAGCGCTGGCGTGGCTGGAGAGCCTTTCTGAACGGGCCTTCGTCGGTACCGAGTCGCGCCTGCTGACCCTTTTCGAACTCCTTCGCCAGATGAGCACCGGAAGCCAGGCCGATCCGGAAGTACGGATCGCAGAGCTGAACCGGCGCCGTGAGGAGATCGATTCCGAGATAACCCGTATCCATGCCGGCGACATCCCCCTGCTTGACGACACTGCGCTCAAGGACAGGTTCCAGCAGTTCCTGCAACTTGCACGCGAGCTCCTGACCGACTTTAGAGAGGTGGAACACAACTTCCGATCGCTCGACCGGCAGGTGCGCGAACGGATCGCCCTCTGGGAAGGAAGCAAGGGCACGGTGCTGGAGGAGATCATGGGTCAACGGGACGCCATCGCCGATTCCGACCAGGGAAGGAGCTTTCGGGCCTTCTGGGACTTCCTGATGTCGCAGTCACGCCAGGAGGAGCTTACCAACCTGCTCGAAGATGTGCTCAGCCTGCCGCCGGTGGTCGAGATGCGGCCCGAGCCCCGCCTGAAACGGGTGCACTACGATTGGCTTGAAGCAGGGGAACACACCCAGCGCACCGTTGCCCGCCTCTCCGAACAGTTGCGCAAGTTCCTCGACGACAAAGCATGGCTCGAAAACCGGCGCATCATGGAGATCCTGCACGACATCGAAGGCAGGGCCCTCGCCCTGCGCGAAACGATGCCTGAACGCAGCTTCATGCCGATTGCCGATGCATCCGCCACGATCGAGCTGCCGCTCGAACGGCCACTCTACCGCCCACCCTTCAAACCGGTGATCGAAGGGATCGCTCTTGATGAAGGCGACGCCGAGATCAACACTGCCGCACTCTACGCCCAGGTGATCGTCGATCGTGCCGAACTGTCGCGCAATATCCGCAAGGCTCTGCAGGAGCGGAGCCAGATCAGCCTCGGTGACCTGATCGCCCGCAACCCACTGCACCACGGCCTTGCCGAACTGGTCACCTACCTCCAGATCGCCGGAGAGTGGCCCCGCACAGCGGTGGATGAAGAGAGCAAAGAGCAGATCGAATGGGAGAGCGACAACGGCGTGAAGCGAAAGGCAAAACTGCCCCGCATTATCTTTGCAAGAAACGAATGATGAACCAATCCGACACCCAGACCTCGCGACCGGCATCAGTGCCGCAGGATCTTTCACCGCTGGTGGTCGCCCTCCTGAAAGGGGTGATCTACCAGGATGAAAGCCCGGCGCTCTGGAACGCCCTCCTGAACCTCCTGGCCGACGTGCGCGATTACGTGGCCGTGCTCGGCCTTGAGCTGATGCTTGACGAGGCCGAGGGTTATGCTTTCCTTCACTCCCGGCCAGCAAGCGACGAAGAGAACGGCGAAGCCATACCCCGACTGGTGGCCAGACGTCAGCTCTCCTACCCGGTCAGCCTGCTGCTCGCCCTGCTCCGCAAGAAACTCGCAGAGTTCGATGCAGGCGGCGGTGACACGCGCCTGATCCTCTCACGCGACGAGGTGGTCGAGCTGATACGCATCTTCCTGCCTGCCGGCAGTAACGAGGTGAAGCTGATCGACCAGGTCGATACCACCCTGAACAAGATCGCCGAGCTCGGCTTCATCCGCCGCCTGCGGGGAGAAAAACAGATGATCGAGGTGCGCCGTATCATCAAGGCCTTTGTCGATGCCCAGTGGCTTGCCGAACTCGATCGCCGCCTCGAAGAGTACCGCCAGCTCACCGGCAAACCCACGGAGGAGAACGATGGCTGAAACCCTTGAATTCGGATTCATCGAGGACGACCGCCTCGCCGGGTTCCGCCTCCAGCGCCTCGAAGTGTTCAACTGGGGCACGTTCGACGGCCGCATCTGGACGCTGCGGCTTGATGGCAGGAACGGCCTGCTCACGGGCGACATCGGTTCGGGCAAATCAACGCTGGTCGATGCCGTCACCACACTGCTGGTACCGAGCCATCGCATCGCCTACAACAAGGCCGCCGGAGCCGATACCCGCGAACGCTCACTTCGCTCCTACGTGCTCGGCTTCTACAAATCGGAACGCCAGGAGTCCCTCGGCGGCGGCGCCAAACCGGTCGCCCTGCGCGACAGCAACGCATACTCGGTCATCCTCGGAGTATTCCACAATGAAGGGTACGGCAAGACCGTGACCCTCGCCCAGGTATTCTGGCTGAAGGATCCCGCCGGACAGCCCGCCCGCCTCTTTGCGGCCGCCGAACGCGACCTCTCCATTGCCCGCGACTTTTCCGGATTCGGCACAGAGATCACCGCCCTGCGCAAACGCCTGCGCGAGGATGGCGTCGAGCTGTCCGACAGCTTCCCGCCCTACGGAGCATGGTTCCGTCGTCGCTTCGGCATCGACAACGAGCAGGCGCTCGAACTGTTCCACCAGACCGTATCGCTCAAATCGGTGGGCAACCTCACCGACTTCGTGCGCAGCCACATGCTCGAACCTTTCGACGTCGAGCCGCGTATCACCGACCTCATCCACCACTTCGAAAACCTCAACCGGGCGCACGAGGCGGTGCTCAAGGCCAAACGGCAGATCGAAATGCTCGAACCCCTCGTGGAGGATTGCAACCGCCACCGGGAGTTGTCCGCCTCCACAGAAGAGCAGCGGGAATGCCGCGATGCCTTGCGACCCTGGTTCGCCTCTCTCAAGCTAAACCTGCTCCACAACCGCCTCGCATCCCTCGAAGAGGAGCTTGCCCGTCATGAAAACGCCATCGAACGGCACGAACAGGAGCGCCGCGAAGCGCAGGAACGGGAGCGCAACCTGCGCAGCACCATCGCCGAGAACGGCGGCGACCGGATCGCAAGCATCTCCTCCGAAATCGGTATAAAACAGCAGGATCTCGACCGCCGAAAGCAGAAATCCACCCGCTACGGCGAACTGGTTTGCCGGCTCGGCGAGACACCCGCAAACACCGCCGAAGAGTTCCTTCGCCAGCGCGCTGGACACAAAACCATGCGCGAAACCGTCGGGGAGCGCGAAGCGAACGTCCAGAACGATCTCAATGAGACGGGCGTCTCGGTCGCCCGTGAGCAGCAGGATTTCCGGGAGCTCATGGTCGAAATCGAGAGCCTGAAGGCACGAAAGAACAACATCGACGAAAAACAGGTTGCCCTGCGCCGTTCGCTCTGCCGGGCGCTGAACCTTGACGAGGAGGAGATACCCTTCGCCGGCGAACAGCTTCAGGTACGTGAGGGTGAAAAGAGCTGGGAAGGGGCCATCGAACGCCTGCTGCACAACTTCGCACTATCGCTGCTTGTGCCCGACCGTCACTACGCGCAGGTAGCTGAATGGGTCGACCGCACCCACCTCAAGGGACGCCTCGTCTACTTCAGGGTGCGTCCAGCCGCCCGCCGCGAAGCCCTGACGGACGATCCTGCCGCCCTGCCGCACAAGCTCCGGATCAGGAGCGACTCCCCCCACTTCGAATGGCTTGAACGAGAGATCGCCCACCGCTTCGACCTGGTCTGCTGCATGAATCAGGAGGAGTTCCGCCGGGAGAAAAAGGCCATCACCCTGACCGGACAGATCAAAATGCCCGGCGAGCGGCACGAAAAGGATGACCGCCACCGCATCGACGACCGCAGCCGCTACGTGCTCGGCTGGAGCAACGCCGCCAAGATCACCGTGCTCGAAGAGAACGCCCGCCTTAATAGTGAATACATCGGCGAACTGGATAGCCGCATGAAGGCCCTGAAACAGGAACAGGCCACCCTGAAGGAGCGGCTCAACATCCTCTCGAGCCTCGACGAGTATCCCGACTTCCAAGACCTGGACTGGCAGCCGGTAGCCGTCACCATCGCCCGCCTCGAAGCTGAGAAACGCGAACTTGAAAGCACCTCCGACCTGCTCCGCACCCTCACTGCGCAGTTCGAAGAGGTGGAGAAAGAGCTTCTTGAAACCGAACGTCTCCTCGACGAACGCAAAGACAAACGCTCCAGAACAGGGCAGAAAATAAGCAGCGCAAAAGAGCTGGATGAACTGGCCCGGGTGTGCGTGACCGAAGCCGCCCCGGAGGCGACCGCCCGCTTCTCCCGGCTCGAAGCCCTCCATGCGGAGATGCCGGGCAAACGGGCCCTCACCGTCGAATCGTGCGACAACTGCGAACGCGACATGCGCGACTGGCTGCAGGCGAAAATCGACTCCGAGAACAGCAGGCTCTCTCGCCTGAACGACAAGATCATCCGCGCGATGACCGAATACAGCGAGCATTGGAAGCTCGAAACCCGCGAGGTTGATGTAAACATCGCCTCCGCCGAAGAGTACCGCTCGATGCTCAAACAGCTGCGTGCGGACGACCTTCCCCGCTTCGAGGGTCGCTTCAAGGAACTGCTCAACGAAAACACCATCCGCGAGGTGGCCAACTTCCAGTCACAGCTCGCCCGCGAACGCGAAACCATCAGGGAGCACATCGCCCTCATCAACGAATCGCTCACGAAGATCGACTACAACCCCGGCCGCTATATCAGCCTCGAAGCGCAGATGAACCTCGACGCCGACATCCGGGACTTCCAGTCCGAGCTCCGGAGTTGCACCGATAATGCCCTGACAGGTTCAGACAGCCAGTACTCCGAGGCCAAATTCCTCCAGGTGCGCAGGATCATCGACCGATTCCGCGGACGCGATGAGTTCGCCGACCTCGACCGACGCTGGACGGCCAAGGTGACCGACGTGCGCAACTGGTTCATCTTCGCTGCCAGCGAAAGGTGGCGGGAGGACAACACAGAGCACGAGCATTACGCCGATTCGGGAGGCAAATCGGGCGGACAGAAGGAGAAACTCGCCTACACGGTGCTCGCCGCCAGCCTCGCCTACCAGTTCGGCCTAAAATTGGATGAGGTGCAATCGCGCTCCTTCCGCTTCGTGGTCATCGACGAAGCTTTCGGGCGCGGTTCCGACGAATCGGCCAACTACGGCCTGCAACTCTTTGACCAGCTCAACCTGCAACTGCTCATCGTCACCCCGTTGCAGAAAATCCACATCATCGAACCCTTCGTCTCAAGCGTCGGATTCGTGCACAACCAGGACGGCCGCGCCTCCGTGCTTCGCAACCTCAGCATCGAAGAGTACCGCGCCGAAAAACAGAAAATCTCCCAATGAGCTGGACGACCCCCGCCGATCTGAAAGCCCAGGTGCAGAAGCTCTGGAACAGGGGCATGCTGCTCGCCCCCATGGTGGAAGGCGAAAGCCCCTTCCCCTTGCGCCTCACGCTCAAACGCCCCGACTCACGGCAGCTCAGCGACCGCTTCACCGAAGTGCGCAACTGGATCGCACAGCTCACCGCGGCATCCGGACCTTACCGCATCGTCTGGCGTACGGTCAACCACCGCGTCCTCGGCAACAACGTCATCCCCTCGGAAATCTGGATAGACTCCCCTGACGATGCCCTCGGCATCATCGGCAAACGCCGCACCGCATCGGAATTCGCCGATATGATAGCGCTGACCCGTGAGAATGAACCCGACCTCCTCCCCTGGCTCTCCAGACGCCCCCTGCGCGCCCTTGAACTCGCCGAAGCATGGCCGCTCATACTGCAACTGGTCGCATGGCTGCGCCGACATCCCCGCCCCGGCATCTACCCCCGTCAGATCGACCTGCCCGGCGTACACACAAAATTCATCGAAAGCCACCGTGGGGTGCTCTCGGAACTCTTCGACCTTGCCCTTCCGCCCGAATCGATCGACGCGGAAGCCGCAGGCACCGCCGGGTTCTGCCAGCGCTACGGCTTCCGTGACAAACCCATCCGGGTTCGCTTCCGGATACTCGACCCCACGCTCTCCATCCTTCCCATAGGCACGGACCATGAGATCACCCTCACGCAGGATGCTTTCGCTGAGCTTGACTTCCCTGGCGAAAAGGTTTTCATCACCGAAAACGAAATCAACTTCCTTGCATTTCCACCCGTGCCCGGCGCGATGGTCATCTTCGGCGCAGGCTACGGCTTCCGCAACCTCGCTGGCATCGACTGGTTGCACAGCAAAAAACTCTTCTACTGGGGTGATATCGATACTCACGGCCTGGCCATCCTCAACCAGCTCAGAGAGTCGTTCCCCCACACCGCCTCACTCCTCATGGACAGCGGCACCCTCCTGGCCCACCGATCCTCCTGGCAGGTTGAACCATCACCTGTAACCGCCACCCTCTCGAGGCTGACGGACGAAGAACTCTTACTGTATGACCAGTTGAAGCAAGGCCAATGGGGGAAAAACGTCCGCCTCGAACAGGAAACAATAGGTTTTGAAACCCTGCGCGAAGCTTTGGCAAAACTCTGAACAACCGACAACAGAATGGTATCGCAAAACGAACGAATCGCACTCAGCGTCCCATGCGCCAATTAAAGTATCCTGAATCTCCTTGGTATCAGATCTGATGGCATGAAATTATTTACTGAGTTCACTTGTGGTTCAAGCGAACTGCCGCTATTTCGCCTCCCTGCCAACATTGCCGTTATCACTTGAGAATTGCTTGAACCATGAATACAGGTTGGCTCATATCCTTTTCTGTTTTGGAAATCACAACTTGAAGAAATGATGCTGATCAGAATGATGTCCGACATCCATAACGAGTTCTGCCGCGCTGAAAGTGGCGGAGACTATTTTGTCCCGGAGCTTGCGGACGACAAGGAGTCACTCCTCATCCTCGCTGGAGATATAGGACTCCTCAACAGAAAGCAGACTTGGCTCGACTTTGTTTCAAAATGCTCCGATCAGTTTTAAAGCGTTTTCCTGATCGAAGGAAATCATGAATGGTATCATGGCAACATTGAAAAACACTCATATCGAAACGCCATCCTTGAGGAAGGAATTCAAAACGTGCATACCGGTCAGCTCATTCAGGAAAAGGAAAAAATAGCCATAATAGGAACAACCCTCTGGACAGATTTTTTTTCAGGCAACCCCCTCGTCATGTTCAACGTCAGTATGGGTCTCCAGGACTATCGTCTGATAAAAGTCGGTTCCGAGTATAACCGGTTAAGACCGGACTACATTCTCGCCCTCCACCACAAACAAAAAAAGAGGCTTTTTGACGATGTCGATCACTAGGCCTCACTGGGATACAGCGTTGTGGTGGTAACACATCACCACCCGCCACTACAAGGGATTGCTCCCTGTTACCAAAATGATCCCCTAAATGCATGGAGTTGGGGACGTTCATGAATTCATACACTTACAAACCCGGTTGATCGGCATGAGCTCTTTTGTTTATCCGACAAAACGATAATTCATCATAAGTCAACTTATTCATGAACGTCCCCCAAATATCCCACTATCTGCAAAAGGCGGCCTCCTTACCAAAATCTGATTACCGCGGCCACCCAACAGATGATTAAACAGCAATTCATTACAATGCCGATATAGCTCATTAAATAACATAACCGCAATGATGGCAATGGCTTACCGAGAGCATACCATTCGAATCCAACCCATTAAAAGAGGTAAGCAAAAACAGCGCTGCCAATCCATGGCTCAAAACCTTTCAGGCTGGAGATGCTATTAGTCAACATTATCGCCTGCGTCAGTTATCTTGCTTCATCATTAAGTTTTATTGCACTGCAGGAACTGTCGGCCGACCTGGGAATAACCCAATATTTTAAACATACAGGAGAATTGCATGTCCTACCTTGACTTAGCACAAACGATCGGTCAGAACCTTGAGGAGCTCAAAGCGGGCGGGGTTATCTGTACCATCGCGCAGGTGGATTCAATCGAAAAGTTCAAGGAGTTGTTTGCTGCTGACCTGACTGACGACCATCGTGCTTCACATAGCCGCGACCTGTTTGCCACAGCTCCTGGCTTGCACCATTCACGTTCAGCTTTTGCCGGCCTGGGCGACCACATCTACGGCACCCGTTCCATTACCCCGATTGACAAAGCACTGGCTGAATCAATATTCCCGATCAACGTCATGATCGAGTCCGCCCATGAGATCGTCATCAGGGAGGATGTAGTCTACGGCCCGGGCGCGTTGCCGGTATTGCTGAACTATGGCACCGTAACCTTTGCCGGTGGTTCAATTACTGCCAAAGGCACCGTCCTGAAGTTAACGGCCGATTCGGTCCATATCTCTCCACTGAACCAGAACACCCGGCTCTCCTCCAATCCCTATCATATCGGGATTCTGGGCTGCGATGGCGCTGACGGTGCTGGCGGTACCGCTGGAACCTCCCTGCATGATCCTGCAGCAAAGGGAATGGATTCCCAACCGGTCAATCCTGACATCTGTTCCGGTATTCCAGGTGGTTCCGGTTCACCGGGTGCCGACGGAGGCGTCGGAAATCCGGGCACCATCGGCGGCGACGGAAAGCCCAATCTGCCAGCGTCCATCTGTTTCGGGGATATCATCACCGCTGGCCTCCCGCTGAAAATCCATACGTTATCAGGCGCAGGCGGCAAAGGGGGAAACGGTGGCACCGGTGGCACAGGGCAGCAGGGCGGCAACGGCGGCAATGGCTGTGAAGCCGGCTGTCAGGGTACCGACGGTGGAAACGGCGGTAATGGGGGGAGAGGCGGAAACGGTGGAAACGGCGGCAATGGGGGTAACGCAGTGGACGGCGACAACGTCTACGTAAGCGTCCCGTCAAATGCCGTAGGACTCATCGTGACCACCTCGGACGAAGTTGGATATGGCGATGGAGGCGCGCCCGGCAACGGCGGCAATGCTGGAAAGGCAGGCAGCGGCGGCCATGGAGGCAAGCATAACAATAACGGCGCTGAAGGTGTATGTGGTATCCCCGGCAATCAGGGGGCTGCCGGTTTGACTGGCTCTCGCAACGGCAAGCCTGGCAACATCTACGTTACCGGCCTTTAACCTTTTATTCGATGATGGTACCGGCGCTTCACCGTCGGCACCGTTATCTCCCTTTTACAGGATAAACATGAATACGACGCACCTTCCTGCCGAACCGGCCCTTTATCCCGCCGCAGGTCAGGAGTGGCAACAAGGTATTCATTATGTCACGATCCCCACTTTGCAGGAAGCCCGCCGACTGTTCGGCACAGACGATCAGACTTCAAGACAGCGCAGAAGCGCCGCTTTTTACAGGGGAATCGAATCACGCCAACGCCTGCCTCAGGGAATGCACGACCGGGGCGAGGAGTATGTGGTCGCCAACGGCCTCATCCACGAACGCGACCGGGCAGGGTTGAACAATCACCTGCCCATCCACGTCAAGGTTATCCGGCTCCCTTACCAACAAGTTGCTGCCGGACAGACATGGGACATAAGCGTCCGCCATGAACAGTGGCCCGAGTTGGACTACATGGAGGAGCTCTACCTCTACCTCTCGATCGACCATCTGGTGCTCGAACCCGGAGCCCGCATCGTGGTATGCGGCAACCTCCTGTTCAGCTCCATCGGTGTGATTGAGCGCTTCGGAAGCCACGATGGGCCAGTTACATCCGGGCGCTACGACATCGGCATACTGCCAACCCCCTTCTCGGTTGACCGTCAGCTCAGCCTCAACGACGGCAAGCCCGGCATATCCGGCCGGCCTGGCAAGGATGGAACCGACGGCTTCGGGATCGCGATCGAGGGGAGCATCTTTGGCCCGCGCATCACGAATTTGGATGCCGATACTGACGGCCACGATGCTACTGACGGTCAAAAGGGCTCAAATGGACGTCGTGGCCGAAATGGCGGGATGTGCAAGCTGGCAGATCTGCGCATCGGGAGGCTGGTAAATTTCGATAATGCACCCCTGCGAATATTCTCACAGGCCGGCGCAGGCAAAACTGGCGGCCAGGGAGGCGATGGAGGCAACGGCGGAAACGGAGGCCGGGGCAGGAACGGCGCAACCGGCATCAACGGCTCCGTGCCCGCGGGCAATGGCGGAAACGGAGGGAACGGCGGTGACGGCGGAAATGGAGGCAACGGCGGAAATGGCGGCCTTTCATCGAATATTTTCATCCAGCTACCCCCGGAGTACCAACGGTTTGTCGAGACCATGTCCCTTAACAGCCAGGGCGGAGATGTCGGCAACGGAGGAAATGGAGGGAATGGCGGCAGTGCTGGCTCCCCCGGCCTGATACACGATGGAACCGGATTCGCCCAACCGGGAACCGATGGCCAGTCTGGAACTGACGGCCAACCGGGAACCAAAGGGAAGGAACGACAGGGAGCGAATATCTTTCTTGTCTGAGAATAAGCGGTTTGGACCCAACATCCGACATTCATGACTTTGGCTATCCACACCATTGGATAAATCCATTTCACTTTTGGAACAACATCCCCAACTCTTCTGTCCTCACTCTGATTAAAAATACATCTACACCCGAACGTCCTGGCGCGTTGAGGGGTTAAGATGGTCATCGACGGACGGTGAACATGATTCGGGCGTCTTCAGCGGAAAACAAATTATTACCATGTCAGAGAACACAATAGATCGTTTTTTTGGATATCTGAATTGGCTTTTCAATCCATTCCATGGCTTGAAAACAACGGAAGTCTATGATTTGATCGGCACATCGTCCCTTACCGAGAATGCGCTCTATCTGAATCTTGGCTATTGGCGGGATGTGGAAACCATTGATGAAGCCAGTGAAGAGCTTGCTCTTCTGGTGGCGAAAAGAGGCGGCATGGGTCCAAGTGATACCGTATTGGATTGTGGGTATGGTTTTGGCGATCAGGACATCCTCTGGGCAAGGAACATGAAACCCGATAAAATCATCGGGCTGAACATTACGAAATCCCAGGTTGTGCGAGCCCGGATGAATGTTGCCAATGCAGGACTCGAGAAATCAATAGATTTAAGGGAGGGTTCGGCAACTGAGATGCCTATTGAAAATGAATCCATTGATCTGCTTGTTTCCGTGGAAAGTGCTTTCCACTATAGAACCCGTGAGGATTTTTTCAGGGAAGCATTCCGCGTTTTGCGTCCAGGTGGAAGGCTTGTGACAGCGGACATTTTACCGACAAAAAACTCCGACAACCCCTTCAGACGAATAGAACAATGGATTTCATGGAGCCTTGTCGCAGGCAAATTCAATATTCCGGAAGAAAACTACTATTTGATCCCATCCTACAACAACAAACTCTCCAAAGCCGGATTTGTCAATATTGATATCAAATCGATACGTGACGATGTCTATAAGCCTCTTCATGAGTATCTGTCAAAAAACCAGACTTTTGTCAGCAAACTGCATCCCCTCCCAAAATTTCTTGCACAATTAACATTGAATCGTTCAGCAGAGAGTGTCTACGCCGGCCTGGACTATATCCTTTCTTATTCTGAAAAGCCATAATCTGAACGGCTCATTTGGCAATTAACGATGTTGTTACTTTGAGATAAGGCAACGGCATAATGAGCTCACGCAGGAAGCTCTAAAGCTGCACGATCCCATTGGGGACAGAAAATGAGGGATTTGATACGGATGGACGCACCCCCACGTGATAGTCAATTCACATTCGTTTTTTCGTACCAGCCTTTTGAAGAATTGACGATCCGGACCACGAGAAGCATCACCGGCACTTCGATCAGGACGCCGACCACGGTTGCAAGCGCGGCGCCGGAGATGAATCCGAAAAGGCTTATGGCAGCGGCCACGGCCAGTTCAAAGAAATTGGATGCACCGATAAGGGCCGAAGGACCAGCTACCGAATGTTTCTCGCCCACGACCCGGTTCAGTCCGTAAGCCAGTGCGGAGTTGAAAAAAACCTGTACGAGAATCGGAACGGCAAGCAATGCGATCACGAGCGGTTGCTTTATGATGGCTTCGCCCTGGAACGCGAAGAGCAACACGAGCGTTGCCAGCAGGGCGGTTATGGACCATGGACCGATCTTCTCCATAGCGGCGTCAAAAGCATCCTGGCCCTTCAAAAGCAGCGTTTTACGCCAGAGTTGGGCAAGGATGACCGGAATCACGATGTAGAGCAACACCGAGGTGATCAGCGTGGCCCATGGTACGGTAATGGCTGAGATGCCGAGCAGCAACCCCACCAGCGGAGCGAAAACCACGACCATGATGACGTCGTTCAAGGCGACCTGGGAGAGCGTGAACAGCGGATCGCCGTTGGTCAGCCTGCTCCAGACAAAGACCATGGCAGTACACGGTGCGGCGGCAAGAAGTATCAATCCTGCGATATAGCTGTCAATCTGACCCGCCGGAAGCATCGGTGCAAAGAGGTTGCGAATGAAGAACCAGCCGAGGAAAGCCATCGAGAAAGGCTTGACCAGCCAGTTCACCACCAGTGTGACACCGATCCCGCGAACATGCTGGCGCACCTCGTGCAGGGCGCCGAAATCGACTTTCACCAGCATCGGGATGATCATCACCCAGATCAGGATCCCAACCGGCAGGTTGACCTTCGCGACCTCCATCATACCGATCGTCTGGAACAGGCCGGGCAGAAGCTGGCCGAACGCGATGCCGGCGACGATGCAGAGGAATACCCAAACGGTCAGGTAGCGCTCGAAAACACTCATGGCTGCGCCTTCGGATTTTTTTGTTGTGACTTCACATTGAACGGACATCGGTATCAGGCTTTTATCAGTATTGAATTTCGGAAGGTTGAGTAATGCCGTGCAGGGTATTATGCTGCGACAATTGAAGCAATTGGGATATACCGACCGGCTCCTGCTTCAGCAGCGGCACGATGGCATATCGCCTGGCGTACCGTTTGGCTATGGAGTCGATCTCCCGCAACTCGTTATACGCCCGCTGCCTCAACAGAGGCGAATGAAGAGAGCTCGATGCGATGCAGTTGTTTATCACCCATGCCCATGGTTCAATCCCCGCCCGGCGTAAATCCTCCTGGAGCCCTGCGGCCTCAAGGACCGGGGTCGGTTCAGGAAGAGTAGCAATAACCACCTTTGTCTGCCGGGGGTCCTGCAGTTGCATCATCGGGGTAACGTGAGGCCGGCCAGAGTCGCTTACCTGCCATGAAACTTCCCTGTGGTATGCGCCAGTCGCATCGAGCAGCAACAGGGTATGGCCTGTCGGAGCGGTATCCATGACGACGAACTTCCTGTCCGCCTCACGAATGATTCTTGAAAAAGCCTGAAAAACGGCGATCTCTTCGGTACAGGGTGAGCGCAGGTCCTCTTCGAGAAGCGCCAGGCCTTCCGGATCGAGATTCGCACCATTGGTTTCCAGGACATGCCGGCGATAGCGCTCGGTCTCTTCGTGCGGATCGATACGGCTGATCGTGAGGTTTTCCATCGTACCGTCAAGCGTTTCCGAAAGATGCGCCGCCGGGTCAGATGTACTCAGATGGACAGGAAGCCCGCGATGTGCGAGTTCAATGGCCAGTGCGGCCGCAAGCGTTGTTTTACCTACCCCGCCTTTGCCCATGAACATGATGAGGCCATGACCATCACTGGCAATATCATCAACCAGCGAAGAGAGATCCGGGGCCTGTGATGGGGCCTGGATCTCAATGCTGGGCTCAGAAGTCGCAGCAACGCCGTTATTCAGCAACCGACGAAGGGCATCAAGCCCGACGAGGTTGAACGGCTTGAGCTCGATCCGGTCGCAGGGCAGGGATTGCAGGGACTCTGGTATGGAAGCCAATGCCAATTGCTCCCGTTCATGGATTGCCGCCGCCAGCTCATCATTTTTCGTTTCAGTTGAAGGCATCAATCCGTTAATGACGAGGTATTGCTGCGAAAGGCCAACTGTGGCGAGTTCGTCATGGGTACGTGCAACCTCGCGCAAAGTAACCTGCTGTGCCCGGGCGACCAGGACCAGACGGGTCCGAAGCGGATCGGCGAGGGCATCGACGGCCCCCTTGTACTGCATACGCTGTTTTTCAAGCCCGGAAAGCGGGCCAAGGCAGGAAGCTCCCTCCTTCGAGGATTCAAGAAAACCGTTCCATGCCCCCGGCAACTGCAGCAGGCGGATAGTGTGACCTGTGGGAGCCGTATCGAAAACGATATGTTCGTAATCCTGCGACAATGCCTTATCGGTCAGCAGGGCGGTAAACTCGTCGAAAGCTGCTATTTCGGTGGTGCAGGCACCGGAGAGCTGCTCTTCGATGCCTTTTACAACCGCTTCTGGCAGCACTCCCCTTACGGGTCCGACAATGCGATCCCGATAGGCCTGGGCTGCGGCCTGCGGATCGATCTCAAGCGCAAAGAGATTTGGGGACGCTGCACCAAGGGGTGTAATTCGATTGCCTATTTTCTCGCCGAACACCTGACCCATATTCGATGCTGGATCTGTGCTGACCAGCAGCACTCGCAAACCCTGTTCCGCGAGTTGCAGGGCGGTCGCGCAGGCAATGGATGTCTTGCCCACGCCACCTTTCCCTGTAAAAAAAAGATAGCGTGGCGGTTGATGTAGAAACTTCATTGGTTCGTTTCCGTTCAGCAGCAGCTCTTTCCCGAGCAACAACTTTTGGTTGCAGGTGCTGTAGTTAATGAAACGCCGGACCATCTGGCCAGATCAGCACGCGACGGGTAGATGCCTGCCAGAACAATGTCGCCGCCGATGAGTGTCACGGGCAAGGCTTCCTGTCCTGAACGCTCAAGGAACTCCCTGAGAATCTCGTTTTCAGCAAACATCAGCGGCTGCTGGGCGAGGTTGAAACGCTCTACCGAAACACCGTTCTGCTTTGCCCAGGCTACATCTGCGGTAAAGGTGACAAGTTTCTGGTCGACGTCAACGCCACACACTCCGGTGCTGCAGCAAAGGGCTGGTTCAAATACCTGTATTGATTTCATGGTTAATCTCCGATTAATTTTGTACTGAAACTGCCGGCATCAGGGTGCCGATACGATCAAGTTCTGTCTTCATGCGGTCACGATCGATCTTCAGCTCTTCCAGCGGAAGAGCAAAAAACGCCTCGATGCGGGTACGCAGGATGTTGTAAGCTGTCATGAATGCCGCGTCGATCTCTTCGTCGGAACCTGTCGCGTGGGCCGGGTCGTCAACGCCCCAGTGGGTCCGCAGCACAGGGCCCAGGAATGCCGGGCAGGTTTCGCCTGCTGCATTCGAACATACGGTGATGACGATGTCGGGCGTAACCGGAAGATTGTCCCATGACTTGCTATTGTAACCGGCTGTCGATATCCCTTCACGCTCAAGAAGGGCGATCGAACGTGGATGGACGTAGCCTGCGGGCTTGCTGCCCGCACTCATGGCCAGCCATCCTGCGGGGGCAAGGTGGTTGAATGTGGCTTCGCCGAGAATCGATCGGCATGAGTTGCCTGTACAGAGAAAAAGGATGTTCATGGTGCAGGATTATTTGTATTTGCTTCGGCTTCTATAGCCAGGCAATCGCTTTCGGCACATCATGCGACAGCGAGCCGTTGTCGGTTCAACGGTCGCAACGACCTTGACGGGTATGCGCTGCCGGACAGGCAGTCATTTCAACAGCTCCCCGGAGTGGAGTCTGAGCACTGGGGACAGATTGCCGCAACGCTGAAGTCCGTACACGTTTCCGGCTTCCCGCCGCAACACTCATCAGTGAGATAGCCGATCAGCTCCAGCATCAGAGGGAGATTGGCCCGGAAACGCTGAAAACGACCCTCCTGCTCAACGTTAATCAAGCCTGAATGCGTCAGTGCCTTCAGGTGAAACGAGAGGTTTGTTGACGGAATCTCAAGCGTCGAGGCGATCTCGCCGGCAACCATCCCCCCAGTGCCCTTCTTGATAAGCAAACGATAGACATCAAGACGCACTCCCGACGAGAGCGATTCGAAAATTATGATAGCCGTGTTTTTGTTCATGCCTAATATTACAATTATTGTTGAACTATTGAAATAATATACAAAACAAAGCCATCCTTTCGGCAAAAGTTTTCAATACCGACACATCACATGGGGTCGCCCGGGGGATAAGGAGGATGGGCTAACGCTTTATTTCAGCAGATTTAGAAAGCTGGTTGATAATGCATTCATAGAAAGCTTCAATCAGACCGCACGCAACGAGTACTGGTTTTTAAGCCTGAGCCATGGCAGAACAATCATCGAGGAGTAGGCAAAGATTACAATAACCTCATGGTGCATAGTGCCCTTGATGCCCTGATGCCGGCTGAATTTGCCGCTCACCCAGAATTTTCCCAAAGTCTGGTGTTTCCGTAAATGTGGAAAGTTCCAAGGTAGAGCTGGGGACGTTCATGAATTCATACACTTACGAACCCGGCCGATCGGCATGAGCTCTGAACTTGCTACATTTTCATGTACAGGGTAAGAAGTCATATCTTCAAGCAAAAGGAGATATGAGAAATGACAGGCAAAGCAAAAGAGGTTTGAAAACGGTTCAGCAAGGAATTCAAGCTCAATACCGTTGAGCTGCTTATGAAAACCGATAAGACGATAGCAGAGACTGCAATTAGTTTAGGAGTCAGACCGGAATTGCTGTATCGATGGAAAGCAAACTACTTGGCAAACCAGACATCGGCATTTCCTGGCAGCGGGCATCTGAAAGATCCAGAGGAAAAACGGCTTCGTAAGCTGGAACGAGAGCTTCGGACAGTTACGGAGGAGCGGGACATCTTAAAAAAAGCGCTCGCTGTGTTCTCTCGGACAACCTTCTAACCTATAGATTTATTGAAGGTTACAAGGGGATTTTTGCTGTCAGGACCATGTGCCGTGTTCTGGATGTTTCTGTCAGCGGATATTACCAGTGGACACAGCGCGCTGAAAGCAACCGTAGCAGAGAAACCAGGGAAGTCAAGGAAGCCATAAGAAGAATTCATAAGGAGAATCGTGAAATCTATGGTAGCCCTCGGATTGCTGTATGCCTGCAAGAACAAGGCTATTCGTGCAGTAGGCCAAGGACAGCTCGACTCATGCGTTCTCTGGGGATTCGGTCAAAAGTGGCTAAAAAATTCAAGGTGACGACAGACTCAACCCATAAGGAACCGATTGCTCATAACCTTCTGGATCAGGTGTTTGTGGCCGATTTTGTCAATGACGCATGGACGAGTGACCTGACGTATGTATGGACTGGCAAAGGCTGGCTCTATCTGACGGTCATAATGGATCTGTACAACCGTGAAATTATCGGGCATTCATACAGCAAGCGAATGACGACTGAAACAACGGTGAATCCTGCTCTTGATATGGCATTAATGCACCGGAGACCAGCGCCTGGAGTGGTTATTCACTCGGGCTAAGGCATTCAATATGCGAGTAAATCCTTCAGGAAGAAGCTTGCAAAACATGGCCTGATCCAAAGTATGAGCGGCAAAGGTAACTGTTATGATAACGCCGTCACTGAGACCTTTTTCAAAACCCTGAAAACCGAATTGGTGTATACCGAACACTATCGAACGCGGGAAGAGGCCCGACACAGCCTGTTCGAATACATCGAAGTGTTTTACAACCGGAAAAGGAAGCATTCAACTTTAGGGTATAAATCGCCAGTCGAGTTTTTGCGCGAGTCTGTAAGCTAAAGTGTGTAAACGGTCATAGTTTCCTATCATCTGAAAAGGAGAAAACTATGGCCAAAAAGAAAGAGAAGATTCCGGACATCCAAGGTGAGCTGATCGACCAGCTTATCCGTGA